>WOR8_10003746_pt1 | contig 29498 bp, 23 predicted proteins | sample DeeMarSeWOR38_10_FD_19890 | JGI IMG/M metagenome (IMG submission 19890) | reverse complement strand
ACTATAAGATACTAAAAAAGACGGATTCATGCTATTAAAACACAGGATCAATCAAGTGGATATTGGGGTGAAGTTTTTGCGCAGTCTGACGGTTGGTGTATGCGCTGTACAACTGGCGCGATCTTTTGCCTTTTTCTGCAAAAGGCGTGACGGGCAGTATGGCGTATGACACTATGTTAGCGACAGTTACTTCCCTGGTTCATAAGGATCAGGTGTTCCCATTTCTATGGGTGGTTCAATCAATAAAGTATTTTGAAAATCCACGATTTTCTCGAACATAACCGGAAATACCCAGGCACCGGAGATATCGACCTGGTCTATTGGGTATTTTTCTTTAGGATCCTCAATTAAATTGTAAAGTATAGGCATGTTAAGCCTTTTAGGGGCAGCGAACATACTGTTTAATTCTATTAAATGCATTTTCCAGTTTCCCCATTTGTATGCGAACATTTCATCACCATTGTATGCTGGAAAACCATCTCGATTAGACTTCTCTTGTTTCCCTAGCAAGAAATCTGACTGATCGAGCCCATCAATAATTCTATCAGTTGGTATGTCAGCACCAACTATAGTAGCAATTGATGGCAGAATATCAACGATATGGATTATTTCATTGGTAACCACACCTTGGGGGATTTTACCTGGCCATCTAATCATCGCAGGAACTCTTAATGAACCTTCTAAAGCAGTGAAATAATTACCTCGCCAATAACCAGAAGTGCCATGATGTCCTTCGATTTCTTCAGGCCCATTATCGCTTAACCAGAGGACAATAGTATTCTCTTTTATCCCAAGTTCTTCAATTGCATTTAGAATTAGTCCAGAACGAAAATCGATTTCAGAAATAACATCAGCATAATGACCGTTTCCAGTTTTTCCATCAAAATCAGGATGTGGAAGTGTCGGTAAATGAGGTTGAGTAAACGGTATGAAAGCAAAGAATGGATTATTATTTTCTACGTTCTTTGTAATGAAGTTAATTGCCTTTTCAGTAAGTTCACTATCAATGGTCCGTCGCGAGTCAATGTTGTAGGGTTTGATTTTCGTCGGATTCTGGTCTTTTAACGCCGCGACAATATATGGCTGTTTCATGATTGTGGAATCGTACTGATAGTGACTACTATAAACTGACTCATCTGTAGTATTTGCTATTCCATACCACTCATCAAATCCTTGGTCAGTAGGGAAACGGCCCTTTGTGTCACCTAAATGCCATTTGCCAAACATGCCTGTACTGTAACCCTTTTCTGACAGCAATTCCGGGAGAGTTATCTCCCAATTCGTCATCCCATATAGCACGCCCCAAACAACTTTAGTTGTACCAGATCTGATCGGATGCCTACCAGTCATAAATGCAGATCGACTAGGAGTACACTGAGGTTCAGCATTGAAATTCTGAAACTGGATGCCTTCACTTGCCAGTTTATCTAAGTTTGGAGTAGGGGCTCCACGAAGAGTTCCACCACCATAGCATCCAAGTTCTCCCCATCCAAGATTATCTACCATGATAACCACTATATTGGGGGTTTTTGTTTCTTGTCCAACTAATGCAGTAAAACTGTTCCCAAATAGAAATAGGACAAAAATCAATCTGTAAATTCTAGAAGTAATGATCATTTTAGCTCTGTAAATGTGGATTAACAATTTACAATAAAATTAGCCAATCAATTCTGAAAGATTGGTGTAATTGTCGCTAACGGTTTGTATAAAGGGCGTTCAAATGCCCTTTATACAATGTTGTAAGCAGTTTTAGTCCGTCAATGTTATAATAACTCGATCAAGCTCACCTGTAAATTTGAATGGATCACCCTGATAATCAGGGTCCACTTGTGTTCCTGTGTCTATACCAACATCAAAAGTTTCGGCTAATGAATAAGTTGAAATATGCGTTGTTGGGAAGTAAAGCTCCTGTTGTTTTTCCCCGTTAACATATAAGGTTCCTGTTCCAGGCCAGGGCATGATCTGTCCAGGTTCTAATTTTGATCTGTCGAGTTCAAAAGTGAATTTAAGGTCAGTTTTCCCTTTTGGTAAAGGTTTAGAAACCAGATGATGATGTTCCCCGTCTAGGAAATTATAATTGTAATGTAATCTTCCTTCTTTTATGTACATGGTATATCCACCCGTCATGCCTCCACAAGCTACAATTACACCCTCTTCATTACCCTTTAGATCGATGGTGGTTTCGATGGTATGAGACCTGCCCTTTACCGGTGCTGAAGCTTTTTCTGCGATTCTCACAGCACCTGGGGCATAGTAGGTAAACTCTTTTTTGTCGCCAAATAGTACATAATTCACTTTGTTCAATCGCGCAAGCATGTCGTCATACATAGGGTATACATTGTTTTCCCATGCTTCTTCTTCAAACAACTTTTTAAGTTCCTCAAGTTTTTCAGGGTATTGATCAGCTAAATTTTTACTTTCTGAAAAGTCTTCTGCAACATGGTATAACTCCCATACATCTTCTTCAAAGGGTTGTACAACATTAACATCCCAGGGCATCCTGTTGGCATGTAAGGTTACGGCCTTCCATCCATCCTGCCAGATCGCCCTATTCCCAAACATCTCATAATACTGCTGCTTCTTGGCGTTAGGTGCATCCGGATTATCAAAAGAATAATTCATCGGTATACCAGTAAAAGGTTGTTGTTCTATCCCATGGTATTCTTCAGGCAAATCAACTCCTGCTGCTGCCATAATGGTTGGGGCTATGTCAGAGATATGATGATACTGATTTCTGATCTCACCTTTTGCCTTTATCCCGGCAGGCCAGTGGATTACCAGGGCATCATGCTGACCTCCCCGATGTTCGGATTGTTTGAAATATGGGAAGGGTGTATTTCCTGCCATAGCCCATCCTGCGTGATAGTGTGGGTACGAATCCGACTGCCCCCAGTTGTCGTAATATTTCAAATTGACGTCAAGGGGGGTTTGCATACCGTTTAGAACGTATGTTTCATTAAAGGTTCCATTTAGTCCGCCTTCCCCGGAGGCGCCATTATCTGCGGTAACGAAGATCAGGGTATTATCAAGTTCCCCTATTCGTTTAAGTGTTTCCACTACACGGCCAATCTGGTGATCTACATGCTCCATTTGGGCGGCAAATACTTCCATCTGTTTAGCGTATAGCTTTTTCTCATCTGGACTTAAGGACTCCCATGCCGGGATTTCAGGAATTCTGGCTGACAGATCTGTATTCTCAGGTGCAATACCTAGCTCTTTTTGGCGTGCCAGAATTTGTTCACGTGCCTTATCCCAACCCATATCGAATTTACCCCTGTACTTGGCGATATATTCGTCGGGGGCGTGGTGAGGTGAGTGCATGGATCCGGATGCCCAAAGCATCATAAAGGGAAGATCTTTATCCAATGATTTATGCCCGGTAATCCACTCTATGGCTCGGTCGGCAAGGTCTTTATCCAGGTGTTCAGATTTTCTGTATGGTTCAGGATGGTGATCATCCCACATGACTGGCACAAACTGATGCACATCTGCTGCCATGAATGTATAGGCATGGGAAAACCCTTCATCACTGGGCCAACGATGGTGAGGGCCCACCTGCGAAACCTCATACAGCGGCGTGTGATCCCATTTACCCAACGCATAATTGACATATCCTTCTTCCTGCAGGTAATTGGCCACTGATTTGGCTGAAGGGGGAACGATGGCATTATATCCTGGGAATCCCATTGCAGTCAGCGCATGACTTCCTAATCCTATTTTATGCGGGTTTCGGCCGGCCATCAGAGTGGCACGAGAAGGGGAGCATAATGCTGTGGTGTGAAAGTTATTATAGCGAAGCCCATTATCTGCAAGTGCATCAATGTTGGGCGTCTCAATTAGCCCTCCAAAGGATTCTACCTGGGCAAACCCAACGTCATCTAAAAGAAAGATGATCACATTAGGTGCATCAGCGGGTGGCCGTTTTTTTTCTGGCCACCACTCTTCCGATTCCTCATAGTTCTGAGCTATTTTCCCTCTAAATTCCTGGCCATACTTGGCAAAGCTTTCGTCAGAATCATCATTATCTGACTGAGTGGAAATGTTATCACAACTCCACAACGATGCTATTCCTAGCATTAAAATCAATTGATATTTATTCATTTTCATTTATTTATGTTAATACACTTAAAATTGCTTACAACGTATGTGTAAACCACATTGTGGTTTACATATCTATGTCAAATGGATTTCTGATCCCTTGCAACTTTAATTCACTTACGTGTGTGTAAATTTCTGTTGTCATGGAACTTTGATGTCCTAATCATATCTGAATATAACATAAATCTGTTTCATTTTCCAGTAAATGTATTGCATAACTATATCTAAGTGTATGAGCGTTACCTTCATGTTAACATCGGATCTCATTACAGCATTGGTAATTGTATTTCGAAACACATTGCTTTTTAAAAAAAGTTTCTGATACCTATAAAAACTATAACATATTTTGTAAATAAAAAGCCTCCAATCCGAAGACTGGGGGTTGTTCAAAAAGCTATGTTTTTAGAGAAAGATCTCTATTCAATCTTAAAAAAACTTTCAGTTAATCAGACTGTTTTTGATTACCTTCATTCCTGGTTAAAACGGATTGCTATTTAACTATAGGAGCCTTTCGCAAAATTCGTCATGATATTCTCGGTTTAAGAATTTTTTTGTCATCTTGACAAGTTTCTACTAATTCATAATAACCTATCTGTCTGTTAATCATTGCATTATAATTTTGGCTCTATACTTGCTGTACTAATCTCGGGCCCAAAAATTTTGGATGTGCCAGGTTATTAGTAAAATATCTTTGGTTGGTTGAATTGGGACTTCATTAGATTATGAAACGGCCTTAGAGGGATATCCTGATTACCAACTAAACTATGATTTAAAATATCAATTATAAATTTTAAAAAAATGAGCGAAATAGAATTTTTACAACTAAAAGGAATACGCAAGGCACATCAACTGAATAAACGATACAATTTCAGTGTCGCAGAGATGATTGAGTTTCTACAGGAATATTCGAAAATTAAGTTGTGGGAGAAATCCAAGCGGATTGTTGAAATAAATAATAACCAGAAGGTAGCTCAGGTAAATTAGATATTTTTTTTGTTATTTTGTAATCTAACTTATTTGAGTATTTGTAATAGTCTTAATCCTTCATTGTAATCGCTACTTCAATCAGCGCTCCATAATCCTCGTTTAAAAATACCCATCAATTTTTTACTGGATCGTAAAATGTATTTTCCTGATCCTCCTTTTAAATAATTAGATTGGATCATGAAACTTGATATGGATGATTATTCATAACCTTCAGGCAAAGGCAGGTTCATCTTATCCTCCCCTGGTATGCTCGCCAGGGACACCGGGGATTATGTGGCAACTATCTATCTTCAACAGTTAGCTTCCGACACCTGTCTTGATTACCCAATCCTTTGACTCACAAGCAGATTTTCGAGTATGACATATTTTAAATGAAAATTTTCAGAGTGGAAAAGGTTACCAGGCTTTGAGTACTGGGTCACTTGTGCTCGTTTTCAATTATATTCACATTTAGGAATTTTTCATAAAGATCTACCTATTTGCTGGCGCTGATTTCGGAGCTGAGATTCTTCAGGGTGTTTCAAATAAAGATTCAATAAATAATTCAATTGCAATTCACCCCGTTGGTGCATGTATCTTCCTTCGCATACCTTAATTATGGACATTTTATAACTTCGGTGTCTTCTTTGAGAGACACCGAAGAAGTATTAATCAGGGAAATTCATTCTTTCTACCAGATCCTGAAAACGGGAATCTTCTTTGAGATAATCAAAAATCGGATCCGCATTGATATAGGGCATGTTAACATCGTGTTCGATATAGGCTTTTCCAAGCCATTCCAGCGCTTCATCTTTCATCCCTGCACGCGTATAAAGTGTGCCGATCTGCCAGGGAGTAATATACTCGGTAGCCATACGATCAATTAAGGATTCTGCATTACGTTGTAAAGCCATGCTGTAACCTCCTTCCCTGTATCCCTGATTGATAGCTTTTATTGAAGCAGGGTCCTGTTTTTTCTCATAATACTTTTTCCCTGCCCAAATTGCTTCCTTATACATCTGCTTATCATGATATGCCGAACGCATGGTTGACAATACCAGAATTTCATCCTGGGCTGATTTATAGGCTTCGCGAAGAACGGCGATAGCGTCATCGTATCGATGTGCATGCCTGAGTGCCATTGCATACATCGCATTAAACCTTGTATTGAAATTATCCAGTTCTATAGCCCGTTCAGCATAAGCAAGTCCTTCTTTAGGCTTTCCTACTGTGGCCAGAAAATGTGCAAAATACGCATTTGCATCTGCATGTTTTGGATTTAATTCCAGCGTTCGTAGAAATTCACCATGGGCTTTACCCCAGTTCCAGTACCAGTTGGCGTTTGAAAGGGCTATCAGATAATGTACTTCTGGGGACGCACTGTCTAATTTAATAGCAATATTAAGCGCTTCTTCTACTTTTGGCGTAGCTATTTTATAGGATTCAAAACCCATCTGCATTTTTGCACCCCAAACTTCCGCAATCCCTACATATGCCAGTGCATATTCCGGATCAATTTTCCTGGCCAATTCAAAATACTCCATGGCGGTTTCAAGATCTATCCTGCTCAACCTTCCCCAATACCACAATCCTTTCAAGTAAGCTTCATAGGCATCGGGATTTACAACAACGTCTGCAGATAAACTTTTATTTTCCTGGGGAGATAAAGTGATATTGATTTCCCCGGCAACGGCTTTTGCTACATCGCTGTAAATCCCATATACGTTATCCAACTCATTATCGTAGGCATGCTGCCAGATCTGTTTTTCTTCCGGCAGGGCCTGGATAAGACGCACCTGAATATTGATATGGTTTCCTGTTTTAAAATAAGATGTTTCTACCATCCCGTCAACATCCAGTTCAAGGGCGATCTCAGAGATTGATTTATCCGAGGAACCGTATTTCAAGGTAGATCGTCGTGGAATAACCCGTAAGGACTGGATCTTAGCGATCTCATCGATCAGGCCATGGTGAATTCCTCCCGACAACCACGGTTCTTCATTACTTCCCGATAGGTTTTCTACAGGAAGCACCACCATTGACCGGATCTTTTCTTTTTTTTTCGCCTGTAGTTCTTTCCTCTTTTCATAGGAAGGAACCGGTATTTTTTCATCCTGCAGATAATAAGTTTTAACCGGTTGATCCACATTTTTCAACAAGATTTCTCCCAGAAATTGCGATTGGATGTCCTTTCTCGCCCTGATTGCCACGTACACAGATTCCGATATATAAATTCCGCCCGGATCGGCAATTGCCTGTAATCTGGAGGCAATGTTTACCCCATCCCCGAAAACATCTTCGTTCTCAATTGTAATATCACTGAGGTGAATGCCAATGCGGATTTGGGCATTTAATTTTTCCCTGGCCTGAGCCTGAATTTCCAGGGCACACTGAACGGAATCAACGGCACTACCAAACTGGGCAAACATTCCATCTCCCATTTCCTTAATTAAAGTTCCATGGTGTTTCGATAAAGCGGTATGATGTATCTCCCGGTTGATTTTCAGGATTTCAAAAGCCAGGTCTTCATCTTTTCCCATCAAAGCAGTATAACCGACTATATCGGTAAACATGATCGCCGCCAACCGACGTTCTATCATAGCAGCATACAGTTAGGTTAAAAAAATCAACCGCACATAAACCTATCTTAATACAAATTACAAAATAATAAGAAAAAGAAATATAATTCGGTAAAAAACACACCTTCGCGATCTTTAACCTGGGTAAATATCGGCGTACCTGCTCTTGTTTTCCTGGCAAGGACGCCAGTTAGCGCCCCTCATAACGCGTGTCCGGATTACACAAACCAGTTAACTGTACACACGCTTTTAAATGTGACTTACTTTTATCATTTTTTTCTTTTAATCCAGTATAAAATAAATTATATTAGATCTACCCTCGTTTATTGAGTCAATAATTATAATTATAATAAAAACTCAATTAGATATTATTTTATTAATGCGAATTCGAAGCATATAAAATGTAGCCAAGTATTACTTTAATATCACTATCAAACAAATACAAAAAATATGAAAACAGTTAAATTTGGGCATAGGGCTCTTAACAGCCTCATGCTGTTTGTATTTCTGATTTTTATGGGCGCCTGTTCCGAAACACAGGTTGATGAAGTTTTAGATGATGTCCTTAACTCATCCTCTCGTTCCATTCCGGAGGGCTGGTCATATAGTAGTGCAAGGACCATTGATTTTGAACCCTGCGCTGCAGGAACCTTTTGCCTGGTTGCCGGTCAGCACATTGACGCCGGTACACTAGATGCCGCGTATGACAACGATGGTAATTTTTATATTACCTACAACACATCCAATGGCTGGTACCTGACTGAAGTACACCTTTTTGTTGGCCATAGCGCTGAAGATATCCCGACCAACATCAACAATCATCCCAAGATTGGACATTTCCCCTATAAGATGACTTTTGATGCCGGCGATATGACCACCAGCCATACCGTGATGATTGAAAATCCGCATATCGGAACCGAGAACCAGTACGGTTGTATATCGCTGGTCATAGCTGCCCACGCCGTGGTGGTTAATGACGCTGAATGCGAAGAAACCGCCTGGGCCAGGCTATGCGATGACTATGAGGGCGATTTAACATCTCAGAGATTTGTCGAGGAAGGCACCTGGGCTACTTATATCTCAGGTACTTCTTTATGTATCCAGCCATGTGAGGTTGATTTCTCTTTTGCGTGGGAGGATATCAATGTTGAGGATGGTAATGATGGTGATTACAACGATCTCGTTGTTCAAACCATTATCTGGAAAGAAGTGATCGATGATGACACAAAAACCCAAATAAAATTCATAGCAAAAGCCAGGGGAGCCGGATATGATCATGCTTTCTGGATTGATCTGGGAGGTGGTGATACCAGGACCATATTCGAAAGTTCCAAAGCGGTCCTGACCGGTACGGAAGGTGGATTTGCCCATAATACGTTAAATCCATGCAACCCACTGCCATTTGCAGAATTCACCATCACCGTAGACGATGATCTGGTATACACTGATATGCCACCATTCATGCCGATGATCACAGTTTACCCCTCGGGTACGTATTTAGATCCAACCGGAAAATATGATCTCAATATATGGGAACTTGCCGAGGCTATGACTCCTGGAAGTGGAGACACTTATGTGATTGGAGAATTAACCTATCCCAATGGAGTGTTTATCCCTGCCGATTGGCTATGGCCCCTGGAGTATACCACAATTAGCCTCTCATACGAAAATTTCATGGATATTGACAACTGGGACGATGAATGGTATAACAACCTTTCTGATGGCACCAAAGTTTGGGATCCTGAAAATGCCGTTTGTGAGTAATATTGTGTAGATTAAAGATTAAGAAAAAACTGCCTTTTAAGGGCAGTTTTTTTATGCATTCTGTACAACAAGATTTTTATAACGATAATCGTTATCATGAATCTTTGCAAAATGTAATTCCATCAGATCCATATTTTGGCAGAGATAAACAGATACTTGAGGATAGAGGTTTACTTTAACAAAAACAATACTAAAAGAAGAAAATTACACCTTTTGAACAGTTCAAATGTCAAAACTAACATTATCCTGCATCATTAATATCCGATGATCTTTACAACAGATTATCCTGGATCACAGAAAGGATCGGACTAATGATTAATTTGCTGGTAATGGTCATTTGGACGCGTTGCAAAAGCACCTTAATGGGGCTGAAGTATTTCTTCGGATCCAGTCATGGAAACAACCGGACATAAGGATATTTCTGCTTCAAGCGTTTTTTATAAAAAATCAAGATTCATAAATAACAATTCATATTTGTCCCTCCTCTCTCATATTATCCAGTTCCGCTCTGATTTCCGCATATTTCCTTTCCTGCCTCTGAATAAGCTTTTTAAATTCATCATCTTCCCAGAAACTTTCAAATATCGGATCAACCTGGATTTGCCATGTATACCAACCGCTAAAAGCTTCTCTTTCCATTTCATACAATACCTGATACGCTTTTTCTTTTTCGCCTAAAATAGCATATGAAGCTGCCATGGAATAATATGCAGCTCCACCTGTAGATCCTGTTGCCAGACTTCTTTTTAATCTTATACTTTCCCGGCTCATTTCAATCTGTTTATTGCATAGTTCTTTTACTTCGGATTTTCTATTTAATTTATAAAGTGCGTAAGCATGTCTATAGGTGTCAGTCAAGAATATACCGCGTTCGACCCGCTCCTCTCTGAATTTCTCAAAGTATTTTAACGCAATTTCAAGTTCTTCCGTATGAATATACCAGGCGCATAAAAAAAAATGACACAATAATCCACTATCCAATACACACAACTGATCATTATAATGCTTCATCTTGTCCCACTCTCCATTCGTTTTTGCTAGATGGCATAACCACCAATATCCATTAATAGGATCGTATTCAACAAGCTCCAGGTAAGCTGATTCCGCTTTACCATAATCAGAAATGTCATGATATGCATTCCCTAAGGTTCTTAACAAAAGCTGGTATTCCTCAGTACCTACGACTAATTTTTTTTCTTTTTCATAATTTGTTATTGCATTTATATAATCATTCTTAGCCTTATATCCATTCGCCAGCGCTCCAATTGCATCACCATTATTTGGATTTAATTCAATTGCTCTTTTAGCCTGTTCGATGCTTTTTTCAATGTTTCCTTTTTCAAGATAATACTCGCTAAGGGCCACATACCCTTCTGCAAGATGTGGATCAATGGATAAAGCTTTATCAGTAAGAATCTTTAGTGTATCAAGATATGATTCCTTAAGATAATCCGATTTTCCAATCTGATCTGAATAGGCAAATCCAAGCCATACATACGCAATGGCAAGTCGTGGATCCAGGCCTATGGATTGTTTATAAAAATGAATGGCAATAGGAATGTCTGACATATCTATAGAATATGTATCCCATCTCATGTGATATTCTCTACCTCTGAGGTAAAGATCATATGCTTCCATATTTTTTGTTGGGATTGATTCGATCCGTTCCTTGACATCTGGAGCTATAAAAACCTCAATTTCCGATGCTACTTCCTTTGATATATCGCTCATTACACTAAATATGTCACTGATCTCCCTGTCGTACTGTTTTGACCAGATATGCTCATCATTCCTGGCATCAATTAACTGTGCAGTAACCCTGATCCTGTCTTCCGATTTAAATACACTTGCTTCTATCAAGTAACTGACATTGAGTTCTTCTGCTATCTGCGGACTCGAAGGAGATGTTTCCCGATATTTTTCAGTTGAATTTCGGGATAAAACCCGAAGATCATTAATTTGGCTTAGATGGTTCAGAATGCCTTCCATCACCCCATCGCAGAAATACTGGTTTTCCTCATCGGGACTTAGATTTTTAAATGGCAATATGGCTATGGATTTTTCAGTTATAGAATTATCACTTTTTGACATTGTACCTTTGCTTCCTCTTGCCGTATACCTCCAAGATATGATGATGAATAAGTTGAATAAAATAAGCAGGGCTATGATTATATTGCCGGTCAGAGGCTTCCGCTGTGATGTATTGTAAGGGTTTCGCCAGGACGCTTTGGAAGAGGTGCTTACAAATCCCTCCGGGCTTCGTTCGTATTTCCATGCTAAATACATGGCAACTGGAAATAAGACTACAAGAAACCCGATCAGTGCTTGCATTCCCCAATCCGGAAAAGTGAAAATCGATTTAATGTATGGAACCAGTAAAAACAGAAGCATCGAAATAAATATATAAACAAGACCGGCACGCATAACGCCACGCCGCTGTAATTCGGCAATGAACCGCCCGGATAACTGTTTTTCCCTTTTCAGGCTGGGAACAGGAAGGCCGACACCCTGAAGCGCATACGTTCTGACATCGTAATCAACATTTTTGAGTGTTATCTCACCCAGGTATTTGGCTTGAACATCAGTCTGTCCACGTATCGCTTTTTCAATCGATTCGGAAATGTAGATTCCACCCGGATCTGCGATAGATTCTAATCGGGAGGCTACATTTACGCCATCTCCATGCACGTCATCTTCTTCGACAGTTACATCTCCCAGGTGAATGCCGATGCGAAGTTTTGCATCGAGGCTAATGCTCCATCACCCATTTCCTTGAGCCATTTGCCATTGTGCTTTTCAACCAGGGGTTTCTGGATCTGTTTGCTTTGCCTTATAAGTTCCAATGCTTTGCCTGAATCCTTACCCATTAAGGCAGTGTAACCGACGATATCGGTAAACATGATGGCAGCTAATTGGAGCTGGGATGTTGATTCAATTGTCATCAAGATAAATTTGATATTTCGGATTTTTTATCAGGGCTTTGAATGAATCAATCTCCCTTAAAGGATCCCAGAATGGATCTTTTTTAAGCAACTCAACAGATATGTAGCCATTCTGCTGAAGCAGAAATTCCAGTTTGGATATAACTTCATCATTCTCCCCGATCATCAGTAGAATTTTGGCCATATCCAACTCCCTTTGGAAGCCTCTCCAGGCATCCACAGATATATTTATGATATCCAGGGCTTTGTTGTTGGCTGCTTTAGCTTCTTCCGTCATGCCAAGCCCGGCGTACACGATGCCCAATGAACTATATAAGCGTGAATCATCTTGTAGTTCGATCAGTTTGTCTTCCAAAACATGCCTCGCCGCCTGAAAATATGTTTTAGCTTGTTCCCCATTAGACATTACATAGTAGATAAGTCCTAATTGTAAGGTTTTTGGTATATAAACGAATTGATCGGCCATTGCGTCATAGGGCGAAGATTCAAGGATACGGATGGCTTTCTGGTAGTTTCGGCCAATTAACTCGCACTGGCTTCTGATCATGTACATCTCCGGCTGATCGATATGTTGATTTGCTGCTAAAAGTGCTCTAGCCTTTTCCACATCTCCTGTAAGAAAATGCACTAAAGCTAAAATAGCATAACTGTTAGCCTCAGATGGATTTAGATCAATGGAAGTTTTGATACTTTTTTCAGCTTGCAAGTACATTCGGAGCATACATAGCGTTTCCCCGGCATTATTCCACGCTTCCCATCCAGATGGATTTAAAGAAATTGCGTGTTCCATATACTCAAAAGCCTTTTCAAATTGACCCATTCTTCTGTAAATCCAGCCAATTGTCTGATACAATTGATCGTTGTTCGGATTTTCAGATTTCAACTTTTCCAGGATTTGAAGGGCTTTAGGATAATTTAATTCGCAGTGATAATAATAGCTTCCTGTTTCAAGTTGAACGTCGATTAAATGTGGATCAAGGGCAATCGCTTTATTCAAGTACCGTTTGGTTTGTTCTAAACGTTCATTGCTCCTGTCATAATAATACCAGTAAAGCCATCTTGAGGCAGAAGCCAGTCCCACCCACGCTAAGGTAAAGTCCGGATCAATCTCAATGGCACGTTCAAACATTTGAATCGCGTAACGATTTTCTTACAGCTGTCTGCTTCTTAAAAGATAATCCTTGCCTTTTAAGTAGAAATCATAAGCATTCAGATCTGATGTAGGAACGGCCTCAATGATCGTTTGCTCCCTGGATGTGATAGTTGCTTTTAATTCCTTAGCAACATTTTTTGCAATTTCGGTCTGAATGGCAAAAATATCGGTCAGATCACGATCAAAATTTTCTGACCATAAATGTTCATCTAATTTAGAATCAATTAACTGTGCATTGATCCTTACTTTCTGTCCTGATTTTTGTACGCTTCCTTCGAGCACATACCTAACTCCTAACTCTTCCGCTATTACAGGAATACTTTTTGTAGTTCCACTGTAACCCATCATGGTGGTCCTGGAAATCACCCTGAGATCCGCGATCTTGGTCAGGTGATTCAGGATTGCCTCCATCTGACCATCAGTGAAATATTGATTCTCTTTATCTGCACTAAAGTTATCAAAGGGAAGGACCGCGATAGATTTATCAACAATTGGGTCCGAAGTTTCCACTCCGATATCTTCTCCGGGGACTAATATGTGCTGTGGATACAAGTACATTGCAGCTATAATCAGAATCAATCCCACAATGATGAAGTTGCTGGTCAGAGGTTTCCTTTGGCTTACCTTATATGGATTTTGCCAGGACTGCTGTGAAGTGGTTTTTATAAAACCTTGGGGGCTACGTTCATAATTCCATGCCAGGTATATGGCAACTGGGAAGCCCACAATAAGTATTACCTTTAAGACTGTCAATGCATATTCGGGAAGCGTGAACATCAAATTGACGTAAGGGATCAGTAATATACATAACAGAGATAGTATCACATAAATAACAGCGGCACGTATAACACCCCTGCGTCGTAATTCGGCAAAGAATCTTCCGCTTAGTTGTTTGTTATCTTTCAGGTCAGGAACCGGGAGTCCTACTCCCTGAAGAGCATAGGTCCTGACATCATAATCTACATTTTTGAGTTTTATCTCACCAAGATATTTGGCCTGGACGCTTGACTGTCCACGGATAGCTTTTTCAATTGCCTCAGAAATATATATACCGCCGGGATCAGCGATTGATTCAAGCCGGGAAGCCACGTTGACCCCATCTCCATATACATCGTTATTTTCAATTGTAATATCGCCAGAATGAATTCCAATGCGCAACTTACCATGCTAATGCTCCATCACCCATTTCCTTGAGCCATTTGCCATTGTGCTTTTCAACCAGGGGTTTCTGGATCTGTTTGCTTTGCCTTATAAGTTCCATTGCTTTGGCCGAATCCTTACCCATCAAGGCGGTATAGCCCACGATGTCAGTGAACATAATAGCTGCCAATTGACGGATTTGTTCGGACATAGTTTTCGAAGTTAAGTAAAAACAGGAATATAATGCAAGATTAACAGGATGGAAGTAATATCGGGGTGAGATAGTAACAAGTAAATGAAATTCTGAATTACCAGTCTGCAAGCCCCCTCGTGTATCCGAAAGGGACAGCAAGGATAAAAATGAAATCCCACACTGACTCAACTGTAAATTGCTGGCTTATGTTCCGGGTACCTTGTGCCTTTTTTTGTATAAATAGCATAAATTTTTTAGTCGCAGTAACTTGCTGAAGGTGATCTTTTGTCACGGTGTGCCTCCTCAGGCTGAGGCTTGATTCAACTCAAGCACAAGACTTGTCACTTATGCTTCATGGCTCTTGCCGGTAGCCGAAGCCTTGCTTCTGCGTCGTAGCAGACTTTGGCGCAGACGCATGGCGAAGGACTCAGTCCCTCCATTTTAGTTTCACTATTAAGGCTAAGTCCCAAAAGTGATACCTGCTTGCCCCTCTGATCCACGAAAGACCATGCGGCCGGGAAGATAGAATTACATTAAAAAATTATAATTCAAACATCATCGAATTTATCGATTGCTCCAATTCTGTTTTCTGTTCATCATATACATATGAGATGATCATATTCAAGCTGAAATCCTTATATATGGTTGAATAATATTTTTGTTTTATATCGTATCCCAAATAATTAATGTTTGTATTCATTAAGTAGAATATCATGCCATTAATGTCTATCTGCTCAAATTTCTCATCAAGGTGATCATACTGGATCTGTGATTGTGATAACAATTTGCGGGCATGGAATAAATAATCCGCACCTGTTTTAATGCCTGGTGCATTTTTTAAATTCTCTGCGATTAACATTAATGAAGGATTATAGTCTACGGCAGCTCCCATCTCATATTGATAAATAACAAGCAAATGTGCCGTATTTATCTCAGCTGCTTTTATAGCAGATTCCAGATTTTTGTCATCGCCTGCTACCAGTTTGCGTCCTTCCTTCATTATATCCTCTGTTTCTTCATGTGATTGTAAAGTCCAATCGGTTGGCAAGCTCATTTTAAAATTGAAATATGAATTGGTGTATGTGTTATTTTCAACACTTCCAAAATCAAATTTTACCTGGCTCTCCTGTCCGCTGCAGCCAAGGATTATGATATAAAAAAACATAATGCCTGATAGTAAAAATCTTGTTTTCATTCCTAAAGTGAGTTAATTTCTAAAAATTAATCTTATTAAATAAAGGAAAGTAACCATACGTCATTTGCTTACCCACCATTCCGGGATTCCTGATTACCTGTATGAACTTCTTTATTCATTTGAAGAAGTTATTTTTACTGCTCTTGACTCCTATTTTCCAGAAACTAATTAATGGCATCAGGATCCAATGTCTGATGTAAGTTTTTCGGTTTGGTCCTGACCATGGTGTCTCCGAAAGGGATATCAGGGATAAAAAAGAAGCTGTCTTTTTCCTGGGTCTCTTTCAGAAGAGCCAGGAGTAGGATTAAGATTCACCTTGAAATTATGCGAACTTTCATAAAAGATTCTTCGGGTGTTTCAACTTAAGTTTTCAAAATTTATATACCGCTTAAAAATAAACGTATACAAGGTTAAAGTTCTGATACATCCCGCTGAAATAGGGTGCAAATAGAAAAGCTGATGCGCGTCAGACTGGAATTATCTGATTTGTTTAGAATTATTTAAAGTCACTAGGGAGATCTTAGCGCCTGCCTCGGGAGGCTAGTGAGAAGATCTTTATCGAACTATTGTTTTTGATATAGATTCAATCCTTTACGATATAATACCAGTTTGGTTGCCGCCTGTTCCGGAACTGTTTCATGGTTTCCCAGCACCAGCAAGCCGCCTTCCCTCAATTTTGCAATTATTTTCCTGAATAGTTTTACAGCCAGTTCTTGCCGGAAATACATGGCCACCAGATTCTTGCAAAATATCAAATCAAATATACCTTCCGGAAGCTCTTTCCGGATATCCTGTTGGTGAAGATCTACCATGGTCCGGTAGGAATTGCGTAACCTGAATTCGTCATTAACTTTCTCAAAAGCTGCTTTTATCCATTTTTCCGGAGCTTCTTTTATTGATCCCGGTGAATAAATGGCCCGTTTTGCTCTATGGAGTAAATATTCATCCGCATCAGTAGCGATCAGTTTCAGAGTAAGCCCTGAAAATTCAGGAATTATTTTCTGCCTCCACAAAATGGCCATGCTATAGGGTTCCTCTCCGGAGGCACACCCGGCCGACCAGCACCGGAAAATTCGTTTTTTTTCAACTGCGTGTTGGGCCAGCGTTGGAAGCAGATTTTCTCCTAATTCTTCCCAATCCATTCTGTCACGAAAGAATCTGGAAATTGAAATATGGGTCATTTGTTCAAGACTATCCCATTCATTCCGGTGATTTTCCAGAAAGGATCGATATCCATTATAATCTTCCAAACCGAGTTGATGCATACGTTTGTTAATCCGCTTACAAACCTGTCCATGTACTTTTCTGAATCCCTCCCAACGCAGATCTAATCTGGGGAGTGCCCATTTTAAAAATTGGATACAGGGTTGCTCTCCTTCTCGCATATCCTTTATTTTCTACCAATTTAATCCGGATTATTAATAAACCTGATACCTAAATAAGTTAGATAATTATTATAGATTTTTAATATACAACTGGATATGATATGTTCACTCTTAGCGTCTCCGAAAAGGACACCGGAAATAATAACGATGATAGCTGCCAATGGGATTTTTTTCAGAAGATCCGTGAGTGAATTGAAGTGCATCCCGATAATTCATATACCGGTAATCGAAAATATATTCAATATATTCCATACTTAAACGTTAATAATACTCAGGTTTAACTGGCAAGCATAATAATTTCAATGGATATCAGCTATTTCTTACATAATCAAGACGAAACCGGAAAACCTTACTAGCAGGAATTTTTAGTAACAATTAAACAATATAAAAATGAAACAGGTGAGATTAATTTTAGGATTTTTAATGATGGCAGGTATTGTTATGTCTGGCTGTACTAAGGAAGAGAATCCTATTGTTGAAAATAACGACATTGACGGATACATTACTTTTTATACCAAGTCAGCAGGAGAGGGTTGTGGACCCATTACCTTATCTTTAAATGGGAATCCCATCGGTACCCTGGAGGATGCAACAGCTTCCGATCCCGATTGTCAGGCTGCCAATGGTCCGGGCATCATCACGATAGGAGTAGAAATAGGTGCCCATGATTATGCTGCATCAGATAACTGTAATAACATCTGGACAGGGACCATCATTATTAACAAAGGAGTTTGTAAGACGAAAGAGTTAAGCAGATAAAAGAGCTGGTCTAATAGTAATATAAAATAAACACCCCCAGTAGGTGTGTGGTCCCTGACAGAAGTCAGCTTTCCCGAGGCATGACATATTTGCGATCCCCTATCAGATCAGGTAGATAAGTATCCATCCATGGTGTCTCGATAGGGGATACGAATTACGATGTATTATTCGGTTAAATTTACCGCACCCACACACAGTATTACAAGTATTCGGTACGGTTTCGGTCCTCAGGTTACTTATGCCTTTTCATTTCAATAGCAATACAGGTCATTTAGTCAATATAGGCTTGTCGAAGGTGATTTTTGGGCGACCTTTTCCCCCTTATGCTTAGGTCTGATCCGGCGGGCAGGCATTGTAGCGGTTTGATTGTGGATTTGCGATGGTATAATTTTAGAAGATAAAAGGAAAATCATGAAAACCTACCAATAATTATTAAAGAGAAAGGATATGGCTTCTCCAACTGAAAATTAACTTCGTCAGTCGTATATTTTGGTTCAGCGAATACGATGGCATTGAAAATTATTGCTTAACATAATTAATTTCTTCAGCTCCATCATATCTGACCGGGCACAAAGATATTTGCTTTTCCTGAATGTATTTTATACTTTGCAAGATTGATATTGGAATAACATTGTTTCAAATCCTGTTTTCTTGTCTTCTGAGATGATTGCAAGAATAGTCTTTATAACTCATTTTAATAAATCTTTTAACCAAACAAAAACACATGGAAACCTATCAGGCAAATAAAAAACTCAATCAAATTAATGGTGAAGCAGTTGAAGAATTTCACGCAGCTTTTGGAGGAACCTTAATCGGTGCTGATCATATTAATTTTGAATCTGAACGTCAATTGTGGAATAAGATGATTGATAAAAAACCGGGTTTAATCGCTCAATGTACCGGTGTACATGATGTAATCCTTGCTGTAAAATTTGCCAGAAAAAACAATCTATTACTGTCAGTACGAGGTGCCGGTCATAATGTGGCTGGAAATGCTATGATCGATGACGGATTGGTTATCGACTTATCTCATATGCGTACGGTTATGGTGAATCCCAAAAACAAAACTGCAATTGTTCAGGGTGGTGCAACCTGGGGAGATGTTGACCGGGAAACGCAGACATTTGGTTTGGTTTGTGCTGGTGGCGTCGTTTCTGATACAGGTGTAGGAGGTCTCACGTTAGGAGGGGGCCTCAGCTGGTTCCGGCGTAAGGCAGGAATGAGTATTGATAATCTTATTGGGGCTGATATGGTGCTTGCAGATGGAAGTTTTGTCCACACGTCGGCATCTGAAAACGAGGATTTGTTTTGGGCTATAAAGGGTGGTGGAGGAAATTTCGGCATTGTTACTTCCTTTCATTTTAAGCTTTATGAATTAGGCCCGGAGGTGATGATGGTAGCATGCATGTATCCAAGATCAGAAGCAGAAAAGATCATGAAGTTCTGGGTTGATTTCACCAGGGACATTCCTGATGAAATTACCAGTGATTGTATTCACTGGTCAATCCCTGAACATCCTGCCTTCCCGGAGGAACTACATAAACAAGCGGTGACTGTTTTAGCGGGTATGTATTTTGGATTCCCACACGAAGGAGAAAAAGCCCTTCAGCCGCTTCGTGAAGTTGCTACGCCATTATTAGATATGAGTGGTATTATTCCTTACACTGTAGTAAACAAGATGTTTGACCCATTTTTAGTCAAAGGAACCTTAAATAGCTATTGGAAGTCGCTGTACGTAAGGGATATAGATGAAGATTTAATGCAAATGATCATAAACAAGGCCAATCAATCCCCATCCCTTCAATCATTAATTTCCATCCGTAATCTACATGGGGCTTTATCAAGGATTTCTGAGGATGCAACTGCATTTGGAGATCGGAGTGGAAGATTCCTGGTGAGCATAGACACCATGTGGGTTGATGATGCGCAAAATGATCAATGCATTCAATGGACAAAGAAATTTTTCAATGAATTACAGAATTATTCAAATGGTCAGGTTTATTTTAATTTCAACAGCGACATGAGCGGTTCGGAAGATTTAACCTATGATTCATATGGTTCAAATTATCAGCGTTTAAAGAATATTAAAGCCAAATATGATCCGGATAATTTCTTCAGGATGAATGCCAATATTAAACCCAATGGGCAATAGCTATTGGCTTCATCACTTATAGTGAATAATGGAGGCAGAATATAAAAGTGGAAAAGTTTTTACTCTTACATAGAGCAAAATAATATCTTTTATGTATTTGGGATTATTAGAGATTTATCTATTTTTATAAACCTCTTTTAGTCCCATTTTTTCAATAATTTTTTCATAACGTGGAAGGGATCGTAGCACTTGACCATCTTTATGAACAACCGCATAAATAATTAGGGAAGGATCCTTAATTTCACAGGCCTTGCGCAACAACTTAATAGCTTTATCTTTATCACCAAAGGCGGCAGCCACTATTGCTAGTGCCGTAGGGATCAAACCTTTTTCATTATACTGTTTTTCCATTTTAACATAGATCTCTTGCGCTTTATCCTTTTGTTTTGCTTTCAAATAGAGTAGAGCCAGAGAGTACAGCCATACAATTCCTGACTTCTTTGTTGAATATTCAAGACAATAAATTGCTTTTTCATAATTCCCTGTCCAGAACAAGGTGGCCCCAATATTTATATTACCTAAAATGGATTTTGGATCAATTTCAAGTATGTGTTCACCTTCTCTGATAGCTTCTTCATACAAGTCTTTCAGCGCATAGGCATTACATAAACAGCTACGGGCATAAGTTGAAAGCGGATCAATTTTTATAGCCCGTTTTATCTGTTCAATTCCCGAATTAATATCGTTCTTAACAAATATCTGGTGAAAATAACCATACCAGACATAGGCCTGAATAAATGACGGGTTAATGGCAATGGCCTTTTTAAATTGTATTTCTGCCTTATCCCAGTTCCATTCATAAAACAATGAAATAATAGCCAGTGAATTGTAGGTTTCAGCTAACTCCGGACCATTTTTAACTGCAACATCTACAGCTCGTAACGCAAATAGCCAATTTTCTTCTGCAGGAAGATATCCATGAAGGATCAACATCACATAGGTATCTGCAAGACCTGCTGAAGCAAGTGCATACTCAGCATCAATTTTCAGTGCATTTTGAAAACATTCCAATGCCTCAAACATGGTCGGGCCACGCTCATAAAAAAGAATTCTCCCTTTTAAGTATAACTCGTATGCCTCAATATTCTGTGTTTGTTTTCGTATGGAATGTTTATCAAATCCTGATGATAATGTAAGATTGAGTTGATTGCCAATCTCCAAGGCAATCTCATCCTGGATAGCAAAAACATCATCTAACTGACGGTCATATTTTTTTGACCAGATGTGAAAACCATTTGAAGTTTCAACCAATTGAGCCGTGATCCTGATGCGATTACCCATTTTTCTGATACTCCCTTCCAACACCTTGCTCACTCCCAGGGCCTGACCAATCATACGTAAGTCTTCATTTTTTCCTTTAAAGCTAAACGAAGATGTACGACCAGAGACCTTTAGGTGTGGATATTGAACTATCGTATTAATGATTTCTTCTGATATTCCATCACAGAAGAACTCCTGCTCCGGATCATTGCTCATATTTACGAAAGGGAGAACAGCTATTGAATGCTCCAAAATATCTGATTCTTCAGCTTGAGGATTTTTATGCCATTGATTCTGACTTTGTTTTAAAACTTCTACAGAATAGATCTTGACCAGTTCGTCAATATTCTTCAATTCCGTTTCCTTTAAAAACGCACTGCTTATTCCAGGTTTATTTTTCACATTGCGATGGACAGGGCCCGAAACTAGTATCTGTCCCGGTTTTGCCAGGGTTTCGATCCTGGAAGCCAGGTTCACACCATCACCAAAAATATCACCATCCTCTTCAGTTACCTCACACTGGTGAATGCCAATGCGAAGTGTGATATCCTCATATTCACATGCTCGTAATAATTCAGCTGCACAATATACCGCATCACTTGAAGTTTTAAAACTCGCCAATGTTCCATCACCCATTTCTTTAAGCCATTTTCCACCATACTTTTTTATCAGTTTTTGATGAAGGGTACGGTTTTTCCTGATCAATGACAGGGCTTTTTGTTCATCATTTCCCATCATACGGGTGTAACCGACAATATCGGTAAACATGATAGCAGCCAGCCTGCGTGCCGAAGAGGCTTGTTGATGGAATTGTTCGAACATAGTTTTCGAATTTAAGGAAAATCAGGGATAATACGCAAGAATATCTGGTTGTAAGTATATTCATGATTAGATAGTTACCGGGAGATAAAATTCTGGATTACCAATTAGAGACAAAAATCACACTGACATCAAAGATGCTTCCTCCCCGGACCTACCTGCTGGTTAAGCAGGCCCTCCTGAAGGAAGGAAAGACCAGGGTCTGTTCATGTTCTTTATTAGTAACAAACACAGACCCCTTAACAAATCCGGGATGGGATACGAAATCTGGTGAGGCATTCGGTTAAAATAACCTACAACCGGTATCACTGACAGGCACACCAGGGAGAATAATGAAGCTATCTATCTTTTAAGTCTCTCTCAGAAGATCCAGGAGTGGATTTATGTTAGCTTACTAATCCTTCAGATACTGTTCCGGCTAATCTTTGACGCTTTTATCCTAATAGAACCGTAATACTATTGTTTTACTCATAGCGTAAATAATTAACCGGATTTTGCCTGGCAACTTTTAATGTTTGCGCACATATTAAAAGTAATGTAATAAGTAACACCAGAGCTCCTGGTATTAAATATATCCACCAGTGTATCTCAATCTGATACGCAAAATTTTCAAGCCATCCTGTGATAAAGTAACTGGCTATCGGAATAGAAATAGCAAAGGCAAAAAGGATTAATAGAACATATTCTTTGGAGAAATATAAAAGAACACCAGCTATGGTAGCTCCAAATACCTTCCGGATAGTGATTTCTTTTCTTTTTTTTGCAATCATATGATTGATCAGACCAATCAATCCCATACAGGCAATGAAGAAGGTAAGGAAGGTAAAGTAATCAAAGATCTGAGACATTCTTTTTTCAGCGTTATATAAACTTTCATAATTTTCGTTTAGAAAGTGATATTCAAAAGGATAACCTGTATTATATTTTCCCCAGACCTCCTCAATAATACTGAGTGCTCTGGAAGTATTTCCCGGAGTGACATTTGCCATTATAAATTCATTCTGGGCAGGGATTATCCGTAACACCAGAGGTTCTACCTTCTGATGCAACGATTTAAAATGGAAATCTTTAATGATTCCAATAATCGTTCCTTCATTCCCCCATTGTTTAAATCGACTTCCAATCGGAGATTCAATTCCTGTCAACCTGAGAGCTTCTTCATTCAATATATAATTCGCAGAATCAGCAGGGAAATCCAATGAAAAATTCCTCCCTTCTACTATTTGCAATCCAAGTGTTTCGATGAAGTCGAAATCTACCGAAAAGATATGAAATAATATGTTCTCTTCTTCGTTTTTGCCATCCCAGTCGAAATCAACAGTTGCGTGCACAGTATAAGTAGGAATATCAGAAGAAACTGTCACGCCTTTGATAAAAGGTTGTTGAATAAGGTCGTTTTTAAACCCATTGAAATTATCCACTATTTCACCCCGGACAGGCATATATACGAGTAGGTCTTTATCATATCCCAGGTCTTTATCCATAAAATATTGAAACTGTTTGTAAACAATTGTAGTGCCAAGTATCAGGATAACGGTAACAGCAAATTGCACCACAACCAGAACTCTTCTGAAAATAGTGCCGCTCCCCTGGATCCTGGCTCCGCCCTTTATTACCTGTACTGGTTCGAAGCCTGACAGAAAAAAAGCAGGATAACTTCCGGCGAGCAGTCCGAAAAATACAGCACAGGCTATAAAACTAAGCCAGATAGACCACTTTTCTATGCCAAAAGTGATGGATTTATCTACTATATCATTAAAATACGGAAGAACCAGGATTGTTGCTGCCACCGCAATAAGAAAGGCAAACAAAGCGATCAGTACAGATTCGCTCAATAGTTGAAAGATGATTTGAATTCGACGCGATCCGATGGTCTTCCGGAGTCCAATTTCTTTGGATCTTTTTTCCGACTGTGCCGTTGCAAGATTCATAAAATTGATGCCGGCAATTAAAACAATAGCAATTGCCACGACAATGAAAATATTCACGTATGGATATCTTATTTCGGTACTTCCGTAAACATCTATATCAAATTCAGAATAAAGATGAATTCTGCTGAGAGGCTGCAGGTAAAAAATGTCAGCAATATCCTCTCTGGATTTGGCAAACTGCTCAATTTGTGCTGAAAGAGCTTGTGCATCGGTATTCTTTTTCAGTAAAAAATAAGCGTAGTAAGAGTTGTTATCCCAATCCATGTACCATCCGTATTCAACCAATTTTGAGAAGGGCAGCAATATGTCAAACTTGAAATGGGTATTAGATGGTAAGTTTTCAATTACGCCGCTGACTGAAAAGTGCTCATCTTTGTTTAGTGAAATTAATTTTCCTAAAACGGTTTCCTGATGCCAATTTGTTCCGAAATATTTTTCCGCAATTCTTACGGTAATTACCATAGAATTAGGATCTTTCAGTGCATTTTCGCGATTCCCAACCAGGAATGGTAACCGGAAAACTTTGAAAAAGGTTGAATCAACATACGTTACATCTTCATAAAATTTCGTGTTTTTATATTCCATTAACACTTTATCCACTGATGGCCGGAAACGCGTAAATTCTTCTATACCTGCATAGTTATCTTTGAGATACCCTGGCATTACACCCGGATTAGAAGCAGCTTTAAACACTGTTCCGTTTTCAAACTGAGCATGTTGAACCAACCGGTAAAGTCGATCCGAATCTGGCCAGAAAGCCTCATAACTTCGTTCGTCGTTGATCCACAGGAGGATGAGCATGGCGCAGAACATACTCAAGGCTAACCCTAAGGTTTTGATCAGAAATTGGATCTTATCGTTTAAAAAGTTCCTTAAGGCAATTTTAATGTAGTGTTGAAACATGAGGTAATGAGATAAAAATTTTTTATATGCGATGTGTCTTATATTATAGACATAAAAATTGTATAAAGGTTGCATTTATAGATTCGGCTACTCACTCATATATCGCTAGTGCGAGGTTCTGTCTTGCCTCGTACATCAGGATACTTGGCCTTTTCCAATTTTATTCACATTAAACAGTTTTTCTAAAAGATTCACCTGTTTGGTGGTGCTGGTTTGAGGCTTTTGGTACAAACCTTTGGATCGAGATGTTCATGCTCAGACTGAGGTGTGATACGGCGCAAGGGTATGGCTTACCAAAGGTGATACCTTCTATCGATTTAGCCATTCGATAAGACTGTCAACAGTAGGGGGAATTATTGTATCAAATATTCTGTTATACCGATATAGGCAGTATAGTAGTATATATCAGCCTGTATGCGCATTGAAATATTCTATGTTTGATCTCTTAACGGACGAAAAAGGTGTCCTTCAAAACTTACAGATATTGTTAGGTTTCGTAAAGCAAACCATTTATGAAAAAGGAAAGAAGATGGATTCTTATTACTCTGTTGGGCGCAGTATTATTTTTATCAGGATGCGATAAATCTACCCTGAACCCAGAAAATGAGGAAATTGAGAACGATCCATTTAAAATTTTAGTGGATGCATCACATGATGGCGGGGTTTGGTGGTATCCCATAGCCAACGGAGAGTTTTTCGATCCGAATAAACCCCATCAGGGCAAAATGCTCGCTGATTATTTAAGAAGTTTGGGATTTGAAGTAGATGAATTGCCCAGAGGTACAACTGTGACCTCCACCCTTCTTAATGGTTATGACAATGTCATTCGGGCAGGGAAATCCGGTTATTATTCTGAGGCAGAGTTACAAGCTTATGAAAATTTTCTGAAGAGAGAGACATCATTGGTGCTGATCTCAGAATATCTCCGCCCCGGAAACCATGATCAACTTGCAGAGAGGTTAGGCATTCCTTTTATAGGCATTGCTAAAGGATGTGTTTTGAAGTTTGCAGATCACCCTATAACAACTGAAGTTAACCCATTCTACTACAATGCCGGATCCGTCGTTTTAGATGCTGCCAGCAATCCTTCCATTGAGGTTTTGGGCTGGTTATCAGATGAAACACCGGGTAGTTTCAATAGTGAAGATTTCTGCTCGTTTTCTGGTAGTACTTTTGTAGATTTAGATGACGATGATGTCCGGGATTCAAACGAACCAACTGAGGCAGCAGTAATGGGAGTGCTACATCATCCAACAGCCAAAATATTCTTCATTGGTGAAATGAATTGTATTGAGCAGGTGCCTCAACCATTAATAGATAATTTGATTCAATGGGCATTTACTGAATCTAATTATCAGTAACTCGATTCAAAAACCATCCGGTTATGTAGGGGGTTTAATCATAATATAATAAATTTACCTTATGGCCGAAAAACCGAAAATAGTCCAAACAAAAAATCCATTGACAGGGAAATATGTGAAAATCGATCGGGAGAAAGGCAAAATTCTTGATCACAAAAAATCACCTGGGCCATATAAGAATGTGCCGGTAGCCAGAAATAGAAAAAAATGATTTTCTATACGCCATCTGACCGAGATGTATACAGTCATAAAATTCTCTATAGACCAAAAAGTTGTTTTTTAATTACACAACTAGGTGAACCCCTTCCGGATAAATTGAATTTTTTAAGGGGAAAGGTTGAAGAGATTTTAAAAAAGAGAGAGATAAATATTATCGATGCCAATTCACTTACTACCGGTGGCGATTTTCTACTTAAAATATGGAAAATAATACTATCGGTCCCAATGGGAATAGCGATAATTACCGAAGAGATGAAGGAATCAACAATATCAAATATTTTTTATGAATTGGGATTATTAAATGCATTGGGTAAAGAATCTATTGTTATCAAAACAAAGGAATACGCGATTCCATCGGATTTTGTTAGAACAGAATACATACAATATTCAAGTAGTTTCGAAAAAAAACTTAACAATTTCATTAATAATTTTTTTGAATTATCCGACCATTATGATTTTATGGCTGAAAATTTAAGTGCTAATCCTATTCTTGCGATCGATTATCTTAGACGGGGATATCTGATTTCAGGTAATAAAGATTTTAAGGACAAAGCAAGACGGATATTCGATAATAATAACTTTGATGATTTCACTAGTTTGTTTATACGGAATTTTTTAAAAGGATAATACTATCTCTGGCTCAAATGTTCGGTAAAACCTCTTGAGCCGGGTTACTTGGGCTTGTTTCAATTTTATTCAATAATAATCTTATTCAACAATTTTTCTGAAAGATCCACAAGTTTGAAATCTCTTGTTTCGAATTTTAGTGTGCAAGTCATTCTATAGCTAGAGCCAAGCGCCAAGACTTTCACCTGGTGGAACGCCTTAAGTATAATTATGAATAAAGAACACTGAATATCGAACCTGCCTGCTGCTGGCAGGAAATGAACTAATCGAAATTCTAAATTAAATAGCTACCTTCAGACTATCGAATTTGTGCTATCTGATGATAAAAAAGAGCACAATTGAGCCAACTCCTAACACCATCCCCTACACTTGCGCGGGCGAGGGTTACCAGCTTTGTCAATTATCATTAATAATACAAAGCCATGGCTATACGAATAAAACTTATATTGAGATTATTATTCTATTTTTTTATTATTTTCTGCATTATTTCCATGTCGAAACAGAACAGTTATGGACAAGATCTTTTGATCCTTAAATCCGGAGAAAAAGTTGAGATAAAAATTATATCAATATCTAAAAGAAATATTACTTTTTACAAATGGGAAGGTCAGGGTGGAGAAGTACATGAAATAAACCGCAAATTTATAAAATGGTATAGGCCCGAATCCTGGATTAAAGATAGAATTTCATTTTCTTTCTCTTTCGGAGCTATTCCCTACTGTACCTCTTCAAGTCTTAAAAAGTTTATGAAGGATAATGGCTATGAGGGCAATGTCTCTTCCTGGTTCGGCGGAAGCACTAAGTATCCCCGTGCAAATGTTAAAATTCCCTGGACCTGGAATTTGAATATAATTTTAGATCATATCATGGAATCTCAATTGCATATGCATCAGCGAACAATGGTTCTGTTGAGGGTTTATATCCTGCACCCGAAGTTTACTATACAAATCCCAATGTAATGGTGTTTTATAAAATTTATTCCAAGAATTTAAGATCGAATTTTCAAGCCGGTTTTTTATTGAACTTCTGTTCAATGTCATCGGAAGAGAAAAGAAATTCTAGTAAAACCGATAAATCAAATACGAGTTTAGGTATTCTAGTTGGTTATGCTGGATCAATTGTTGAAAAGAATAAATTTTTCTTACGATTTTTAACCCAGTTTAAACATGTCCCACCAATAAAACTCTCAAGCGAAGATGGATTTCTGGCGAACGAACAGATTGGTCTGAGTAGTTTATTTCTTGGAATACAAACCGGTTATAAGATTTACATCAAATAAAGAAAGAATTATATTTTATTTAAACTATCGCTGGCTCAATTGTTCGGTAAGGCCTCTTACGCCGGGTTACTTTTGTCTTGATCTTTGTTTACGATAATAATGATTATGATATTACAATTAGCTTATATTAATACAATATTTTATCAAAAAAATACAAAAAGTGGTTACAAAATTCGGTTTTAGCCTATTAATTATAAGGAGAAAAGATGATTAGTATGGGTTTAAAGCAACCACCAACTAAAGGAAGCCATTTTAGGAAAATGAATCAGGATTTACCAGATTCAATTAGTATGGGTAAGTATGTATTCAAACTTAACTTCCCCAAACAGCAATATGAGGCTGTGAATGGGATGGGCAGAGTGATCTTAATAATATCTGTCGAGTATTATCTGAAGAATACAGAAGCATTCATGCAGGTTAACGGCAAACCTGCACCACAAAATAACAGCTAGTACTACTATTTATATTGAGCTAATTGTTGAAGGATGTAATGTATGCTACACATATTCTCGCTAGCTGAGTATCCGGTCAGAACTCACGTATCAGGTCACATTTGCCTTTATAGTTTATAATGCCTTTTCCACTACGTCTACACCATCCCAATCATCTGATACACCTTGAACCATATATTTGGCGGAATGCTCTAATAAGATCCTTGTGGTTTTGTCTTCCGGATAAACATCAAGTATTTCCTGGAATTGAACCGAGGCTTGTGCAAATCTTTTGTTGTAGTATTCTTCAATGCCTTTTCTGAATGCAGGCAAGGTCTTAAT
>WOR8_10000959_pt1 | contig 29560 bp, 23 predicted proteins | sample DeeMarSeWOR38_10_FD_19890 | JGI IMG/M metagenome (IMG submission 19890) | reverse complement strand
TTCGTGATGGGATTTTCCTGTGGACTTCCGCTTCTACTTACAGTTAGTGTGCTTCAGGCCTGGATGAAGGACGAGGGGGTTGATCTGACCATCATCGGCATGATGGCACTGGTCGGATTGCCATATACCCTAAAATTTCTGTGGGCTCCATTCATGGATCGTTTCACGTTAACGTTTTTAGGACGGCGACGCGGATGGATGCTGCTCGCTCAAATTGCCTTAACGGTTTCCATCGCCAGTCTGGGCCAGTCCGATCCGGTCCAAAATCCCTGGATGCTTGTCTTTGCCGCATTTCTGGTTACTTTTTTCAGTGCTTCTCAGGACATCGTGGTTGATGCTTATCGAAGAGAGGATCTTTCCGATGAAGAGCTGGGCCTCGGTTCATCGTTGTATATAAACGGTTACCGCTTGGGAATGTTGCTTGCTTCAGGCGGCGGCTTGATCATGGCAGATTATATGGACTTTTCGATGGTTTATTTGATCTTGGCCGGTTGTATGCTGCCGGGCATCATGACCACGCTGCTGACTCCAGAACCCGAAACCCCTGCAGGCACACCCAGAACCATGAGAGAGGCGGTAATCGATCCTCTTGTGGAATATTTCAGTCGAAAAGGCGCGCTGTGGATCCTGGCATTCATTCTGCTCTATAAAGTCGGCGACACGATGGCCAGTGCCATGACGACCCCTTTTTATCTTGACATCGGATTTTCCAAATCTGAGATTGGTGCTGTTGTTAAACTTTTTGGTTTTTGGGCCACAATTGCCGGCGGATTGGCAGGCGGGATTATGATGCTTCGGCTGGGGATTAACCGCAGTCTATGGGTTTTCGGATTTTTACAGGCCGCATCAACCGCCGGATTTGCTTTGTTGGCGAATGTCGGATACAGCATCCCTTTGCTATCTTCGGTGATCGCCTTTGAGAATCTCAGCAGTGGAATGGGCACGGCAGCCTACGCAGCATTTATGGCCAGCATTACGAATAAAAAATTTACTGCCACGCAGTATGCCCTGCTGACAAGCTTGATGGGGATTCCGCGGGTTCTTGCATCGGCACCCACCGGCTTCCTGGCAAAAAATGTCGGCTGGGAAAGTTTTTTTATCGCCTGCGCCTTGATTGCTATTCCCGGAATGCTTTTGTTATTAAAATTTGCACCGTGGAATTCCGAACCGGTAGCGGAAGCAGAGGCAATTTAGAATTTGCCTTCAAAACATCTTTTACTTTTTGAATTTGTTCAAAGATTAAAAAACATCAATGAATGAAGAAGCAACCGATAAACAGTTAATACAACGCGCAAAAGAATTGCAAAAGAAAAGAGAAGAACTCCTGTCGTTGCCTCCCCAAACGGCACTAGATCGGATTCTTGATGATCCCAACGCGCTAGAACTGGTGCACTCCTTTCCTGAACAGGATTTGTATTTTTTAATCCATGATATCGGTCCTGAAGATTCGTTGCCGTTGTTGTCTTTGGCATCCAACACGCAGTGGGAGCACATCGTCGATCTGGAAACCTGGCAAAGGGACAGAATCGACTTTAAATCCGTTACGCGTTGGATGAATCTGATGTTGGAGGCCGATCCCAAACGATTTGTTCGATGGTCGTTGGAAGAAAAATTAGAAATTATCGAACTTTACCTGTTTAAAAACATCGAGGTCCGGGTCAGGGAACACGATCAGGATCCGTCTGAATTTAGTGACGATTACTTTTCTTTAGATGGTGTCTATTATGTGAGATTCATCAAAGCGCCTATCGAAGGTCAAGCCGATAAGTTGAGTGACGAGCAACGTCGGGAATTTATAAACAAATTTTGCCAGCGCCTGGCTGATTTTGAGCATCGTATCTATCAAAATTTACTGCTTGAAGCCACCCACGTGCTTCCTGCTGAAACCGAAGAAAATAATTTTCACTGGCGCAATGTGCGATTGGCTGAAAAAGGCTTTTTGCCGTTTGATGAAGCCATCGGTATCTATCAGCCGCTAAAACCCAAGGATCTCGAAAAACAAAGTACCAAACATATCCATCGGCCTGCTGGCGATCCTACAATGCTGCCGGTTCCACAATACGCGTTTAAGATGTTAAAAGATGACAATCATTTTACACGAGCGTTGACGACCATGGAAACTGATGCGGTGTTGCAGCAAATTCAAATTGAGTTTGTCAATTTATGTAATCAGATCATCGTTGCCGACCATCAAACCATTCGTGCGAAAGAAGAGCTCAGAGACATCGTCAAAAAAGCCTGCGGGTATATCAGCATCGGGTTGGAGCGATTGTCGCAAGAAAAAAAGAAGGTAGATCCGCAGCAGGCCGCCGAACTGATTGCCAAGTATCCGCTTCAACAGATATTCAAAGTCGGGTTTGGGGGTGCCTTAGAGTTGAAATGGCGGGCTGAAAAATGGCTTTCCCAGTGCTGGTTCGCCCAGGCCGGTTTACGGCTGACCTTCTGGGGCGAGCAGTGGCTGGGAGTTTTAGGGGGACTTATGATAAAGAAGCCCTTATTTTTTGATAACTATAAAACCGGTGTGCTTTACAGAGAATTTGTCTCCATGGATGAGATCGCGGAAACTGAAAGTGTCTTCAATCAGATCAAAGCTGTTGACGAGCTGCTTTCGCTGATGACGATAGATCTTGATATGCCGTCTTCTTATGGATTTTTAACCTATAAAAATCTTATGCTAACGCTCTGGGCCAGGCAGCATCTGCGTCTTTCGATAAAAAAGCTGAAGCCTCTCAGACTGAAGCAATTTAAACCGTTTTATGAAAACCTGTTACCGGGGGATCCGGATCCTGAGACTCAACAACCCCGCAAAGTTCCCGTGGCTATGAAAGAATCTTTTTTATCCTGGCTGTCCGATGACACCGGGCTCAAAGACTATGAGATCACCGACAGACTCGGCAATACCCTGGAAGATCTTTTTAATGAAATTGAGATGGAATTCGGTCGAGTCGCAACAAAGGATCTTGATCCACGTTATGTTCATCTATTTTTATTAACCCGAGAAAAGAAGTAAAACATTATTTAAGAAAAGAAAATTTCTCTGACAGGCGATTGTGACCATGGCCCTTTTTCCCATGATCATTGTTTGGGTAAACTGGTGGCTTAGCTTTATCGGAAGTGACGAAATTAATCTTTTCTCAAGCCGTTTTTGATTCAATGTGATTGAGACCTAAGCTTTTCCACGGCATTACAGATCACCTGAATCGCCGTGTCGATTTGCGCTTCGGTAGTCATTTTGCCCGTTGTGAGTCTTAGGGTCCCCTTCGCCCAATCAAGTGGAACTCCCATTGCTTCCAGTACGTGCGAAACTTCTATGGTATCCGAATGGCAGGCGGCACCGGCCGAGGCCGCGACTTGCAGGCCGATTTCCTCCAGGATCCGATTGGCCTCCAGCTCGTAAAAAGAAAGGCTCAGTGTGTTGGGCAAACGCCTTTGCGGATGACCGTTTGATTTTACGCTTTTACATCCTTTTTTAATTCCCTCGTAAAGCCGGTCGCGCAGTGCTTGCATGTGGTTTTTGTTGCGCTCCAGGTCGCGTTTGGCAATCTCACAGGCTTTACCCAATCCCACAATTTCCAGTACATTTTCGGTTCCGGCCCGCTTTCCCATTTCTTGACCGGCACCGTGCATTAAGATTTTGGGTGCAACGCCCTTGCGTATAAAAAGCGCTCCCACGCCTTTGGGTGCGTAAACTTTGTGACCGGCTATCGACAACAGATCCACACCGAGTTTGTCGACTTGCACGGATATTTTGCCGATAGACTGGGCCGCATCAGTATGCAGCAGAATATCACGCGCTTTGGCCAATTCCGCAATCTCACCAATCGGTTGAATCGTACCGACTTCATTGTTGGCGTGCATGATGGAGATCAAAATTGTATTCGATCTGACAGCTGAAGCCACATCGGACACACCGATCAGACCATCCTTGTCAACCGGCAGGCAGGTTACTTCAAATCCGTTTTTCTCCAAATGCGCGCAGACTTCGAGAACCGCCGGATGTTCAATTTGAGAGGTGATGATGTGATTGCCTTTATTGCGATGGCCATGCGCAATACCTTTAATCGCATGATTGTTGGACTCGGTGCCACCGCTGGTAAAATAAATTTCATCTTCCCGGCAATTGAGCAGAGCGGCAACCTGATTACGGGCTTCAATAACCGCTTTTTTCGGTTTTATACCGTACCAATGCGAACTGGAAGGATTACCGAATTCTTCTTCCAAAAACGGCCGCATGGCCGCAATCACTTCCGGATCATGAGGGGTTGTGGCGTTGTAATCAAGGTATATGGGTTTGTATGAATGGGGTCGCATCTTAATTATTAATTATTTGCTTTCGAATATGTTTTACCCGCCCCTTTAATCTGCGGTTTTCTGCGATCTTGCCGGCCATGTGATTGTATCGAACCGTGATGCCGGCGCCGGATATGTTGCCAAAGTATTTTCCCAAATCAACCCCGCTGACACCGGTTAACTCCCGCGCAAGATAAATGGCGACATCACGCGCTGTGTTTTGCTTACGGCCTTTTTGCAAAACATGATCTTCATCGCAGCCAAATGCCTGACATACTATCGCCACTATTGCCGCAGGGGTTAATTTGGGCTTTAATGCTTTTAATTGTGGAACTTCTTTTTGCGCTGAGCGTTTTGACAAAAAATTATCTTTAACCCAATTGACAAATTCAACCCCACCAAGTATGAAGCCGCCCGTCAAATCCCGGCCGGGATTCTCAAGGCTGGCAACATCAACTTTCTCCACAAAATCCCGATAGTTTTTAGCTGCCGCTTTTCGATTGTTGCCAAACAAACCAAGCAGCCAATCGCTGTCAAGCCAAACAGGCACTTTGACCTTGCCGATAAAAGCAGGATAACTGCTCCAAGCATACGCCGACAGCGCTTCAACCATTTTGGCACGCAGCGGATTGAGGTGAATATAACGCGATAAATGTTTTAGATATTCATCGGCATCCACCAAAATCGATTTGAATCGTCCTTGAAATAAGTGACCCCTTCTGTGACGCTTGCGATTGAAATAGGCGGCATAGCTGACATTAATCCATTTGATCGCTTGGCTCAAATTCGCCTGGGGAGTTTCAACCAGCAGGTGATAGTGGTTCGTCATCAAACAGTATGTATGAATCTTGATCTCATAGCGTTCAACGGCTTTTTCCAGGTTCTCTAAAAATTTTTCACGGTCGCGGTTGCTAATAAATATATTTCCACCGGCATTACCGCGATGAATCACATGGTAATATGCACCCGGATATTCTAAGCGCAGTGGTCTGGCCATTGATGCTAACTCCTGTAGCGTCTATTTTAAACCCCGATTATGCTACTATCGCGATGTTTGTGACTTCGCTGGGATTACATACACAAAGCGTTGTGCCCTGCTTTAAAACCAGCTTTTGTTTTCATTCAAGCTTAATGAAACAATATTGGAAATGAAGGCTTATGTCAATAATTAATAATTAAGATGCGACCCTCATTCTCATTTAAAAAACTTCACTGATGGAAACTCCGTCGGATCCGTGTGGGGGAGAAACTTTGCGGCGCTGAAACGATTCATGAATTCCTGATTGACGTTTAATTCCAGATATGTGATGCGATTGCGGATGTCATCAATTTGGTTAAGATACCGATCCGATGTAAGCACCAGAGCTGCACCGCCAAGCGAGCTGTTTCCCAATGGTTTATATCGATCAAGCGGCAAATCCGGCAGCATCCCGATGCAAATGGCCGAGCGGGGATTGATAAACGTGCCGAAAGTTCCGGCGACATAAAACGTCTCCAGTTCCGTTAGTGTCATACCCACCGATGCGGTAATTGTTCTCAATATAGTATACATGGCGGCCTTGGATCGTATCAGGCTATCCAAATCCGCCTGACTGATGGAAAGATCTGTTTTCGTGGCCGATTGATCAGCCGGTACCACCACAAAATGCAAAATTCCATCAATTTGTTTAAGCCTGTTGCCGCAGACCGCCGGGATTAATTTCCCGCGGATGTCAATCATGCCCGAGAGAAAAAGTTGGGCTGCCAGATCAATTATACCTGAGCCGCATATGCCTTTTGGCGGAAGATTTTCGATGGTGTGAATTTCAAATTCATGCGTGTTGGGGTTAACCGAGATTTTATCGATAACTCCCGGACCAGCCGTCATGCCCATTTGCGTAACTCCGCCCTCAAGGGCCGGGCCTGCAGCCCCCGCGCAAGCGATTAACCAATTTTTGTTACCCAGCACCACTTCAGCATTTGTGCCCACATCAACCAGAATCGCTGTCTCTTCGTGTTTGTGAATTTTCGAAAATAAGATTCCCGCAATCACGTCACCGCCGAAGTAACTGCCGATGTTTGGGAAAATAAAAGCCGCAGCTTGCGGGTGAATTCGAATACCGAGCGTTTGGGCCTTTAGGATTGCGGGTGTGTTGACCACCGGTATGTAAGGTTCGCGGATAAGCCAGCGGGGATTTAAGCCCATAAAAAGATGGGTCATGGTTGTATTTCCGGCTACCGATAGCGCATAAATATTTTGCGGTTCAAGTCCGTTGGCCGCGCACATATTGTCGATTGCACGGTTCAATCCATTGATAACAAGTTCATTTAGCTTTTCTAGCCCTCTCGGTTGATCAGTAAAATGAATCCTGGCCAATACATCGGGTCCCACAGATTCCTGGGGATTGTCAAAGGCGGATTCAGCGATTGTGCGGCCGTTATCAAGATCTAAAAGGCGCAACTCTACCCGGGTGGTTCCGAGATCTGCGGCCAAACCGGCGATCGTGCGCGTATCAGCTAAATTGGTAACGTCCATTAGGATCCATCTTTGACGATCCTTAAACACAACACAGCGCATCTTGTAATCTGCTTTGCGCAGAACATCCGATAATCGCCTTAACAGCTCAACGTCGACATCGATGGCAGTGGTTTTAAGTTTGGACTTTAAGGCGTTGATAAGGCGGTCTGCATCGGCGGTGTTGTTTTGAAGAGTTGGAGGATTTAGAATTACTGTTTTAATCCATGGAGAATCTGTCTTGAACATTTATTATTCGGATTTTAGCGTTGCCTTGCAAGGCGGTGCTATAATTATAAATTGAACGTCATATCACTCGCCACTGCAAAACATTCAAACTTAAGGAGGTTGTTTGCGATGTGTTGCTTGCAGATGTCAACGATATCATCCATTTGATCATCGGTGCGTTCCTGGTTGAGATGAAACAGTCCCAATTTCTTAACACCGGCTTCGCGGGCGAGATCCAGCACATCGGTGTACACCGAATGGCCCCATTCAATGAACGTCGCATATTCATCCGGAGTATATTCTCCATCGTGAATCAGCAGATCCGCTCCGGCAGAGAATTTCGCATAATCTTTAAAGTTCCGACCACCGGGATGGACGAATCCCAATTCATTGTCGGTTAAAAAAACAAACGACTTCCCGTCTTCAATGAACTTATATCCGCTGCCGCCATTGGGGTGGCTGATCGGAATGGGAGTCACTGTCACCGAACCGATACTAAAATCTGAGGGGCATGCATTTTTAAAATCCATCTGGGCGATCACATCTGAATACTTTACAGGGAAGTTGGGAGGTGCCATGATTTTTGAAATAATGGTTTCGACAAATTTCGTGTGGAACGGACACCCATGCATTCGCAATTTTGTCCGTTTGAAATAAAGGGGTTTGAAGAAGGGAAAACCCATCAGATGGTCCCAATGGGCATGGGTGAAAAGAAAGTTAACGGTATTGGTTTTTTCATCGGCGAGTTTATTTCCAAGACGTCTGATGCCGGTGCCGGCATCGATAATAATAATATCATCGCTGTTGGTTCGGATTTCTAAACAGGTCGTATCCCCGCCATATTTTAGATATTCTTTTCCAGAAACCGGAATGGAACCTCTCGATCCCCAGCACTTGATGTACATCTTTTTCCTTTCAACACCTGGGACGCTTCATCGTATTCTAATATTATCGAATTTGTTGAAGCATTCCAACTTATTTTCCACACCTTTTACCGTAAAACGTATGCCAGATCCCATCATGTGACCAGGTTTTAATAACTTTTACCGGCAATAGCGCTAACATATTCGTAGCGGCTTTGGCCTCGCTGCGCAAGAGCCCGGAGAGAATAAACCTTCTTTTATGCAGAAATCCTTCTGAACGGATTAAATTCTGCATGACATCGTAATGAATATTTGCAATGACAAGGTCAGCGGTGCAATCAATAAAATCCTCTGCCCGACCTTGGGCCACCAGCACCTTGTCTTCAAGTTCATTAAAGCAAACGTTATTATTGGCTGTCTTTGCCGCAAGCAGATTCAAGTCAATTGCAAGAATTTTCCGGCAACCCAGCCTTGCGGCGGCAAGTGCCAGAAGACCGGTGCCGGTTCCTAAATCCAGAACCGTTTCTATTTTTCTCGTAGCAGTAGCCAATTCCAGGGCTTTAAGACAATCACAGGTTGTGGGATGGGTGCCGGTGCCGAATACAACACCGGGGTTCAGGAAAACAGTAAGTTCATCATCGAAACTTGGATTCCGATCTACTGAAGCCTCCCATGCCGGCCGAATACAGAATATGCCGTGTTTGATCGTGGTAAACCTTTCGCTCTGCCACTGATCATAGGACATATGGAAGGTGTCAAGATAGGTTAGTTGCGGTTGAGTGCGTAAGAGTGCTTCGACATCGTGCCGGGCCGGACTGGAAAAGAAAAGAAAGGAAAAATCATCCTCTTCCCAGTTGCCGATAAAGTTTTCTTGAAATATTTCCTTTCCGGGTTTCAACCGACCCTGAAGATAATAGATATATAAATCCTTGTGGGGGCGGGCAGCCACTTTGCTGAGTTTATTTTGGGGTTTGTCCTCAAGCTTCATGTTTCGGCAACTGGTCAAGATACCATTGCATGGGATCAAGCAACGTAAACCCCAATTTTTCCAATTTCTTCTTCACATGCGCGACATTTTGCGTCAAAAGGTAAGGAAATACCGCTCGTTTGTCTTCATCCCAATACCGGGCAACTAATACACTGCCAAATGAGATGTTTTCCTCGGTGATGGCATCCACAATTTTTTTCAATTGTCCAACCTTCTCTTCCACGAGAATACACAATAAGGTGCCGGGTTCTCCGATACCTAATACATTAATAAAGGCACGCAAAAGATCCCGTACCGAAATAATTCCGGTGAGTTTACCGTCATCATCGACAACAGGCAGCGCACCAACCCGCGAATCCTGTATAAGCAGCAGCGCATCCTGGATGGTGTAAGTCGGCGAAATTGAGATGGGGTTTTTAGACATTATATCTTTTACGCTAAGATTGGAGAGTTTTTCCTTTTCTGTTTCACTAACGGATTCTTTAAAAAAGCTATAGGGCAAGGCACTTCTGATGTCCCGGTCGGTAACAATACCGATTAAACGATTGGCTTTATCAACAACCGGAAGGTGGCGAATATGCTTCCCGGTCATGAGTTCCTGCGCTTCAAAGATATTTGCCTCCTGATCCACCGTGATAACCTTGCGGGTCATGGATCGACTTACGAACATGAGATTATCCTCCTTGGTCCGAATAACTTCGGAAATTTAAAATTCGAATATCGGATGAGAGAATTTTTTCGACCTGATTAGCTGTTTAGTAATATTTCCACATGGTTTCTTGCCAGCTCCGGCAGTCGTCTTAGCGAATATCCGCCTTCAAGCACGGAAATCAGCCGTCCCTGTGCATAGGTATTTGCCATTTCAACAATTTTTTTAGCAATCCAGGAAAACCCTTCGGTAGACAATTTAATGTCTGACATATCATCATCCATATGAGCATCAAATCCGGCTGAAACAAGAATAACCTCGGGCTTAAATTCGGCAAACGCCGGCAGTAAATCTCTTTGTATCAGGCGCTTGTATTCGCTATCGCCTTGACCCGGCAACACCGGAGAGTTTTTGGTATACCCGTAGCCCAGATTTTTGCCACATTCAAATTCACGGCCGGTTCCCGGATATGCAAAAGAAGGGTGTTGATGAATGGAGTAGTAAAAGACGCTGGGATCGTCTTCAAATATATGCTGGGTGCCGTTGCCGTGGTGGACATCGAAATCCACAATGCCTACGCGCTCAATACTCCAATTTTTTTGTATGTATCGTGCGGCAATGGCAATATTGTTAAAATAACAGAAGCCCATAGCACGGTTGACTTCAGCATGGTGCCCCGGGGGCCTTACCGCACAAAAGGCATTGTCCAGCTCACGATCCATAACCTGACGGACGACATCCAGAATACCGCCGACAGCCAGTAAAGCCGTATCGTAAGTTACGGCGCACATTTGGTTGTCCGGGCTGTCAAAAATCATTTTTCCGGAACCGCAGGCTGCCTCAAAACGCTGGATATAATTTTTGTCATGTACCGTTTCGATCCACTTCATCTCCGGCATACAGGCTTTTATCAGAACAAGCTTTGAAAGCAGCCCGGCTTCTTTTATGCCGTTATAAACCGACGGGAGTCGATCCGGTATTTCCGGATGGAAATGTCCGGTCTTATGCAATTGGTATCTTTCATCGTATAAAAATCCGGTTTTGTTCATGGGATTGCTATGCGCTTTGTGCTATGCACGATGCTCTATGCCACTATCTTGTCAAATATGTCAAATGCAGCTTTGGCCGATTTGCTATTTTCCGGAAGATCGAAGGTGGGGCGCCCCTCAAGGTCATATTCATAAATAAGATCGTCCTCAGGAACGGTCCCAATTAGTTCAAGATTGGCTTTTTTGATCATTTCCAGCGCCTTTTCGGAAGGTGCCTCTTTGACCATATTGAAGACCACGTAACTTTTGCCGACCCCGATATTCAAACACCTGGCGAGTTCGTCAATCCTTACAGCAGCCTGAAGGCTCCGGCGGGATGGGTCTGAAACGATCAAAAGAATGTTTACGTTTTTGGTGGTCAACCGGCTGATATGTTCCATACCGGCTTCATTATCCATGACGATGTAAGGATAGTTGTTTTGAAGCCGTTCTAAAAACCCGGTCAGCAACGTGTTGGCGGCACAATAGCAGCCTGCTCCTTCTGGTTGTCCCATGACGATTAGGTCAAAACCGTCTGCTTCGATCACCGCCTGCTCCAGCTTCATTTCCATAAAAATATCCTTGGTCATACCACTGGGGACATCCCCCCGTTTCATTTCTTCCCGGGCGTTGCCGAGGGTATCGGTTATTTTCAAACCAAGGACGTCATTGAGATTGGCATTACAATCCGCATCGACAGCCAATACAGGCGTTTTGTTTTTTTGAACCAAATATTTGATAAGCAGGCCGGCCAGGGTGGTTTTACCGGTACCCCCTTTGCCGGCCAGTGCGATAGAAAATGGCATAATGGCGATTTTCCTTTCATTGAATTCGCTAGGATCTGATCAATTGCTGATAATTGAAAAACCTAAGTCAGTTTATGCAAACAGTCAAGTGCCTTTTAAATGACTTGACATTCTGCATAAACTTCTTGTTGTCTCACCCCAATTATTTTAAAATAATTTTAGAAACCTAAACTAAACCCGCCTGTGGAGAACCAAACAGGTTAAGATTCTAAACAATCTAGAAAGGAGCATACCATGGCTGATTTAATGAAAAAAACCTTGCAGGCCGGCGTTGGCCTGGCGCTGAAGACCTGGGAGGAAGTCGAAGATCTGGCTAAGGAGCTGATCAAAAAAGGAAAAATGTCTGAAAAAGAGGGCCGCAAATTTTTAGACGATTTACAAAAAAAATATGAAGATTCTCAAAAGAAGCTGGAGGCACGTGTAGAAAAGATCGTAAAGGCATGGTTGAAAAAGGCGGATGTTGTAACCGGTGATGAAATAAAGGCCTTGAGGAAAGAAATCAGGGAACTGAAAAAAATGGTCAGTAATGAAACCAAGAAGACTAACTAACATTTCGGATCGCATATGCTTAGCATAAGAAAGATCGGGGTTTTCAGCCGCACCTATCGCCACCTGGCTCGCTATCGCCAGATTTTGACTGTATTGTTCAAGTACGGATTTGGCGATTTGCTCGAAATGTTGAAGATCGACCAATATATCGAAGTCGGTCTTCAGATGATTTCAAAAAAACGAGCGGAACGGGCGGAAAAACTCACCCGGCCCCAACGATTGAGAATGGCTTTCGAGGAACTGGGGCCGACCTATATTAAGCTCGGACAGATTCTTTCCACCCGTCCGGATCTTATCCCGGTCGAATTTATCGATGAGCTATCCAAACTTCAGGATAAGGTACCGCCTTTCCCCTTCAGTGATGTGAGAACAGTGGTGGAGTCCGAATTTGGTTTGCCACCTGAGGAATTGTTTGAAAGCCTGGACGAGACCCCGTTAGCATCGGCTTCCATCGGTCAGGTCCACCGGGCTGTATTAAAAGACGGCGAAAACGTGGCGGTTAAATTTCAACGCCCCGGCATCCGAAGAATCATCGAAGTTGACCTTGAAATCATGCTCCATCTGGCAACACTGGCCGAGCGGCACATTGAGGAATTGTCTTTTCACCGTCCGGTGAAGATTGTTAGAGAATTTGCACGCACACTTGAAAAGGAAATCGATTATAAAATCGAGGCAACAAATATGGAGCGGGCCGCCCGTCAGTTTTTAGACACCTCATATGTTTATATCCCAAAGGTTTATCGGGAGACAACCACCTCCCGTATTCTTACCACCGAGTTTATCGAAGGCATAAAAATATCTGAAATTGACAAACTTGAGGCGGCAGGCCTGGACAGAAAATTAATTACCACCCGCGGGGCCGAACTTGTTCTTAGCCAGGTTTTCGATCATGGATTCTTTCATGCCGATCCACACCCGGGTAATATTTTTGTATTATCGAACAACGTCATTTGTTTGCTTGATTTCGGCATGGCCGGTGTTGTGGATCGCCAGACCCGTGAAGATTTTGTTGACCTGATTGACAGCGTGGTTCACCAAAACGAAGGCCGGGCGGCGCAGGCCCTTTTAAAGTTAACTTACTGGCAAGAGCAACCGGAGCTTCGAACGTTTGAAAGAGAGATGGCGGATTTTATGGGGCGTCATCTGTACAAGCCGCTTAAAGATATTGAGTTCGCCAAATTGCTGCGCGATTTGCTGGAGCTGGCTACCAATTTTCGCCTCCAAATCCCTCCGGATATTTTTTTGATGATGAAAGCCATCAGTACGCTGGAAAGTGTCGGACGAATTCTCGATCCGGATTTTGACATGATTGCGAACGCGGCGCCGTTTGTTCAGCGGGTGAAACTTGATCGGTTCAGACCGCAACGGATCGCCGGGGATGTAATCGATCTGGCCTCTAAATTACTTCAATTTTTGCAACAGTTTCCCAAAGATTTGCTGGATCTTGCCGATCTTATCCGTCGGCAGAAAATTCGTCTGCAGCTTGAACACCGGGGTCTTGAGACCATGCTTGCCACTCACGATCAGATCAGCAATCGGCTCGCTTTTTCTATCATTATTGCAGCGCTTATCATCGGATCTGCACTCATCGTGATCTCAGAAATCCCGCCGCTAATATTCGGCATTTCCCTGATCGGGATAATTTTATTTTCAGCGGCAGCCATAATGGGGATTTGGTTACTGGTGGCGATATTGAGGAAAGGCCGGTTGTAGCGATTCTCGAAACAGGCTGTCCAACAACTCATTTCCTCTCCCTCGATGGGAGGGGATTAAGGGGCGGGTGGTCAGATAAGATCTTGATTTTTCACCAATTTTATCACCCCCACCCAGACCCTCCCCCGTCAAGGGGAGGGCTATTAGTGGAATTGCAAGGGATATTGGACAGTCTGGAAATACCGTTCCGATTAGATAAAATACTTACTCAAGACACGATATAAAATCGCTAGGCGATTTTATCTGCCCTTAATCAGATTGTTAGCGATGACCAAACGCTGGATTTCATTGGTACCTTCATAGATCTGGCAGATCTTGGCATCCCGCATATGCCGTTCCATGGGATATTCTTTGCAGTATCCATATCCGCCCAGAATCTGAACACCTTCAATAGAAGCGCGCATGGTGATATCCGAGGCATACATCTTGGCCATGGCAGCTGCCTTTTCGTATGGCTTGCCATTGTCCTCCAACCAGGCCGCTCTGAGTGTCAAGAGTTCGGCGGCATCCAGTTCGGTGGCCATATCGGCTAATTTCCACTGGATGGCTTGGAAAGTAACGATGGATTTGCCGAATTGCTCACGGGTTTTGGCATATTCCAGGGCCTCTTCCAGGACGGCGCGTCCGATACCTATTGCTTGTGCAGCGATGCCGATCCGACCGCCGTCAAGGGTGGTCAGCATCTGCTTGAATCCTTCTCCTGCTTGGCCCAAGAGCGCATCGGCAGGCACCCTGGCATCTTCAAAGACCATCTCCGCGGTTCCGGAGGCATTGATTCCTAATTTTTCCTCCACCCGACCGACCTTAAACCCCGGCGTATTTTCCAGATCGATCACAAATGAACTGATTCCTTTGTAACCCGCACCCTTTTCGGTTACGGCGGCAATCACGGCGTAAGAGGCCACATTACCGCTGGTGATGAATTTTTTTTCTCCGTTGATGATCCATTCATCGCCGTCCTTAACAGCAGTGGTGCGCAGGGCGGCCGGGTCCGAACCCGCGCCGGCCTCGGTTAAGGCGTAGCAACCTATTTTTTCGCCCGCCGCAACGGGGGTCAGATATTTGACCTTTTGTTCATGTGTTCCATAAGCCATTACCGGAAAACAATACAGGGAATTGTTTACCGACATAATGGCCCCTGTGCTGGCACATGCCTTGGATATCTCGATGAGGGCCACGGCATAGCTGACATTGTCCATGCCGCCTCCGCCGTATTCTTCGGGCACGGCAATACCCATCAGCTTCAGCTCGCCCATCTGCTTGCAGATATCTGCCGGGTGCTCGTGCTTCTCATCCAGTTCCGGAGCTTTGGGTTTAATCTCTGTCTCCGCAAATCGTTGCGCCATTTCCTTTACCATCTGTTGTTCTTCGGTTAATTCAAAATCCATGGTTAGCCTAACTCCCTTTTCTTGATGCAGGTTTCAGTGTTCAGGTGTCAGCCTTCTCAATATATGGTCCTGAGACCCGCCTGCGCGGCCGAAGCCCGAAAGCTGACACCTGAAACCTTCATGAGATCACTTTACACTTCAAACTTATCTGTTTTAAAATGTTGTTGCGGTAATAAGCACGCAAATTATTTATAATCGCCTAACTTTTCTTAATTTACAACATGGTATACCCGGGTCCTTCTCCGCCTTCCGGACAGGTCCAGGTAATGTTTTCATAGGGGTCCTTTATATCGCAGGTTTTGCAATGCAGACAGTTGGAAGGATTCAACTTAAGTTTTCGTTGGGAGGTGTTTTCGTCTACCTCGATTTCATATACATTTCCCGGACAAAACCGCGTACAAGGACTTCTGTATTTAGGGTAACATTCATTGATGCACAGGTCTGTATCGTGCACAATGATATGGGACGGTTGATCTTCGCGATGCTTGGTTTTAGACAGATAGACACTGGTTAGTTTATCCACATATAAGACCCCATCATAGACACTGGCGCCAAGATCCGACGCAGCATCCTGCTGGTCTTCCTTCAACGGTATTAAGGTTTGATAATCTTCCTCCAGTGGCATCCGATCAACAAAACCGCGGCCATTGGTGAAATATTGAGCCCCCAATAAGAAAAATTTGGACAAATTTGTTTTTGAGAGCGCCTGGTAAAAATTTCGCCCCTCATATAATTCCTTTTTGGCCCAGCTTTCTTCAAACAACTGCGCATAGACCTGCAGTGTTTCTTCCTTAAAACTGCCTTTCTCAAGTGCCTCCATTATCGCTTCTGCGGCCAGCATGCCGGATTTCATGGCCACATGGATGCCCTTTAATCCCGGCATAAATTGCATGGACGCATTTCCGCCGATAAAAAGCCCCCCATCAACAGCCAACTTGGGTACGGAATAATATCCGCCGGTTGAAACGGCTCTTGCCCCGGCCTCGATGACTTTGCCGTTCTTAATGATCTTGGCGACAAACGGGTGGCGTTTGAACTTAATAAACGCTTCGTATAGATCGAGCAACGGATCCTGGTAGCAAAGCCCGGTAAGAAATCCAAGGGTCAACTTGTTGTCTTTCATTTCATATATGAAGCCGCCCCCCGGGGTATACAGACCTATCGGATATCCCATCAGATGGATATCGTTGCCTTTGCTGGTGGTAAAATAATGGTCTTCGGGCAGTTCGATGACCTCTTCAATACCGGTTTCAAATACCTGCGGCATTTTGCGGTCAAAAATATCGAGTTTCTTTGCAATCTCCTTAAATAAGCTGCCGCGAGCACCTTCTCCGAAGACCGTGACCTTGGCATGAATATCGATACCCGGTTCAAAGTTTGATTTGGGCTCACCCTCGGGCCCCAACCCCTGATCGCCGGTTCGAACACCGATAATGGTTTTCTGATCCTCAGCGTATAACACCTCTTTTCCGGCAAATCCGGGAAATATATTTAAGCCCATCTCTTCAGCAATGCTTCCGAGCCATCGGACCAACCGGGAAAGGCTGATAATGAGATTGCCTTTGTTATGCATGTGCTTGGGAATGAAAGGCACGGAATAGGCGCCTTTTTCGGTCAGAAAGTAAAATTCGTCATCCCTGACAGCGGCTTCAATGGGGCATCCTTTTTCTGTAAAATCCGGAATTAGCTCTTTGAGGGCCACGGGATTCATGACTGCCCCGCTTAAGGCATGGGATCCGATTTCGGCTCCCTTTTCAATCAAAGCCACTTCGAGTTCCTTACCCTTTTCCTGGGCCAGCTGCATGAGCTTGATGGCGCCGGCCAGGCTGGCCGGACCGCCGCCGACAAAAAGCACATCGAATTCAATACTTTCACGTTCTACGTCCATGTTTTCCACCTCTATTTATTTTGAATGGGTACTTTTTGTGATCCTTACAGGCCACATCCGGCCTGTTTACCTGAGACAGGAAAATCGACAATTAACATAATTTGTGGTTTTTGTAAATTGTAACGAATTAGATTGTAAGTGGAATTAAAAGAGGCAAAGCTGATCGAGACTCCGCCTTTTTTAAATCATATGATTCTTATCCTAACGCCACGTCTAATGTCATCATAACGGCAAAACCACCCATTGCTCCCATAGTGGCGATATCAGTATTTTTTTCCAGTTGGGACTCCGGAATCAGTTCTTCGACGACCACGTATATCATTGCTCCCGCGGCAAAAGCTAATGCGTAGGGTAATACAGGCTTGACTAAAATTACAGCTAACGCACCCAGAACGCCTGCAATTGGTTCAACCGTCCCGGAAAGCTGTCCATACCAAAAGCTTTTTAGACGGGATAATCCTTCACGGCGTAGAGGTACCGATACGGCCGTGCCTTCGGGGAAATTTTGGATTCCGATGCCCAAGGCCAGTGCGACGGCTCCGGCTAAAGTGGCGGCCGGAAGATCAGATGCAAGCGCCCCAAATGCAACGCCCACGGCTAATCCCTCCGGTATATTATGCAAGGTAATGGCGAGCACCAGTAAGATGCTCCTGTGCCAACTGGTTTTAAATCCTTCTGCTTCCTCCATGGGGAAACCCAAATGCAGATGCGGAAGTATTTTATCAATGATCCAAAGAAAGAATCCGCCGAATAAAAAACCTAGGGTAGCCGGGACCCAGGCAGGAAGATTTGATTCTTCCGCCATCTCGATGGCAGGAGCTAAAAGAGACCAATAACTGGCGGCTATCATAACGCCCGCAGCAAACCCGAGCATACCATCCAATACCTTTCTGTTGATCCTCCTAAAAAAGAAAACCAGCCCGGCCCCCATCGCGGTGAGAAACCATGTAAACAATGTGGCGATTAATGCCTGCATCACCGGATTTAGTCCTGTAAACCAATTTACCATCCGCTTTTATCCTCCCATCTTATAGAGATGCCTGACAAATCGCTCTGCGACACGATACGTTTTGATTCAATTGAAGCCGCTGAATTAGAATCTATGGTATATTGCGTATACATATAAAGATTCGCTCAGGTTGGTCAAGAAAAACTCTCAAAAGCAGTTTTTTGGGATAGCTTGACTTCGTTTGCATCGAATCGTATATTTTTGCAGTAATATTATATAAAATTGCTGCGGTAAATCATTGCCTGATATCGAGAAAAATCGATGATCAAATTGCGGTTATACAACACACTGGCACGATGCAAAGAAGAATTCAAACCCGTAAAACCGGGTGAGATCGGATTGTATACCTGCGGCCCCACGGTTTACGATTACGCCCATATTGGAAATCTGCGCACCTACATTTTCGAAGACATTTTAAAGCGGGTCTTGTTGTACAATGGTTTTCACGTAAAACATGTGATGAACATCACCGATGTCGGACATTTAACCGGTGACCGCGATATGGGTGAAGATAAGATCGAAAGAGGAGCCGTCCGGGAAGGAAAGACAGCCTGGGAAATTTCTGAATACTATACCCAGGCGTTTAAAGAAGATATCGCCCGGTTGAACATTCTTGAGCCGGATATTTGGGTAAAGGCCACCGATACGATTTCCGATCAAATCGCCCTGGTGAAGACGCTGGAAGAAAAAGGCTATACTTATCATACCGGTGACGGCATTTATTTTGACACATCTAAATTTAAGAATTATACGAAGCTTTCTCATCAAAATATAGAGGCCTTGCAAGAGGGTGCCAGAGTAGAAAAAAATCCGGAGAAACGTAATCCCACCGATTTTGCCTTATGGAAATTTTCCCCGGAAGGTACCCAACGGCAGATGGAATGGGATTCTCCCTGGGGTATCGGCTTTCCGGGCTGGCATATCGAGTGCTCGGCCATGAGCATGAAATTTTTGGGAGATCAACTGGATATTCATTGCGGCGGCATCGATCACGTCGACGTTCATCATACCAATGAAATTGCCCAATCGGAAGCGGCTACCGGTAAAAGGTTTTTTAATTTCTGGATGCATGGTGCCTTTTTAATTATATCCGGCGGCAAGAAAATGGCCAAAAGCGAAGAAAATTTTCTCACCCTTGAAAACGCCTTCATCAAGCAGGGCCTTCATCCGCTGGTTTACCGCTTTGCGGCGTTTCAAACCCATTACCGCAAGCCCATGGAATACAGCGATGAAAGTGTTGAAGCTGCCCGCAATGGTCTGCTGCACCTGCAAAATCAGGTTCGACAGGTGACCAAGGCGAAAGATGAATCCGATAATACCGCGCATGCAGAATTTAAAGCCAAATTCCTGCAAGCCGTCAATGATGATTTGAATATGCCCCGTGCGATGGCTGTCGTGCAGGAGATGCTCAAAAGCGGCATCAGCGACTCGCAAAAGTATGCTTCCATTTTGGATTTTGATCGGGTGCTGGGATTGAATTTGGATCAGCTTGATAAAGAGGAAGTATTGCCCGAAGCGATTCAAAAATTGGCAGATGCTCGCAAAAAGGCTCGGCAAGCTAGAGACTATGCAACTTCGGATCGACTGCGCGATGAAATCGAGGCGCTGGGGTTTATGGTGCAAGATACTAAGGAAGGCATGAAGGTCATTAAGAAATAAATAAGAATTTGTAAGCCTGCGTTTGAGGTGAGTTACTCGAATTGCGGATCACCGGCCACCCGGATACTCTCAATAATGCGGGCCCGCATTATCTTCTCCGGACGCCCATACAAAGGATAAAATGCAAGCAACTCATCGATGGCATTTGGCGGTGCGGCCTTTTCTCCCTTAGCCGGGTTCCATTTATTGCGGACTGCTATCATCTTTTGCATGTATCGTTGTTGTTTGTCGATGGCCTCAAGGCCGCAAACCGGACCGTGACCCGGGATAATGCGTTCGGGTTTGAGATTTCGCATTTTGTCCAAGCTTCTCAGCCATACGTCAAAGTTGCCCTCGCCCATGTATGGATGATGGTCGCAGAATAAGGCATCCCCGGTGATAAGCACGCCCGCCTCCGGCACAAATACGCCCACACTTTCCGCCAGGTGACCGGGAAGCGCAAAGATAATTATCTCGATACGGCCGAGGTGGAGGGTCAGCTCTTCTTCGAATACCACATCAGGCTGCGAAACATGGGCGGCTACCATCTCTTGGATATCATCCGGATTCTCCCAGGTCCAGGTGTTGGCCCAATCTCGAACCCAAACGGGGTCGTGTTTTCCCATTTTCTCATAAGTGGGGCGATTACCTGCAATGATCACATTCTTGCCGAATAGATCCGTGCCCAGAATGTGATCACCATGCGGATGGGTGATAACAATGAAACGAACCGGCTGGTAACCTGCATCGCTTAAAGCGCCGTTGATTGCTTTGGCCTGCCGGGAGATCAGCGGGGTATCGACAATCAAAGCTCCCTTGCCGGTGGCGATGATCCCTACATTACAACCCGGCGAAATTAGTTCAGCATAGACGTTATCGTTGACTTTTTCCATTTTTCTTTCGCCAATTTAGCAAAACCTTAAAATTATGTAAATAGAGGTCATTGACTGAGTTGACTTTCCTTGTTCATGTAATTTGCAGTTTAATCTTGACATACAAGCATTAATGCAACATATTTGCATTAGATTATCTTTAAAATAATAGGATTTTGATACAATAAATTAGTCATTATAAATATAAATTTTAGCAAATTAAATAACTTATCAATTTTTTAAAATCATAGCCTGTAAATGACAAATAGTTGCAAATAATAATGGATCAATTTTTTTCTTTTATCAATTCAGGTAATCAATGACATGTACCGAGCCTTTTTTGCACCAACAATTTGTGCAATTCTGTTTTTATTTCTGTCTTCTGAGGCCTGTGCATTTGAGAAGTTTCAGGTATTCGTAAGCATTCTGCCGCAAAAGTTTTTTGTGGAAAAGGTCGGCGATGATCTGGTGGATGTTATCGTCATGGTGGAACCGGGTGCCGATGCGCATAGCTTTGAACCCAAACCGCAACAGCTGGTCGCACTATCAAAAGCAAGGATTTATTTTTCGATCGGCATCGAGTTCGAAAAGGTATGGCTTAAACGATTTAAAGCCACAAATCCCAAATTGCGGGTTGTACAGACGGATTCCGGAATCAAAAAAATTCCCATGAAAACGCCATATGACCTTAATCATCGCCGAAAGGAACACCGCCACAGCAAAGATGCTTCTCACCGAGGTGATGACCCTCATAAATTCGGGGATCCCCACATCTGGCTTTCGCCGCCGTTGGTTATTATCCAGGCACAAAATATCCGTGATGGGCTTATCGACATTGACCCGGTTCATGCGCCTGTCTATAAAGCCAATTGCGAAAAATTTATTGCCGAACTTAACGATCTTGATAAAGAACTGAGAAGCATATTCGAGGGGAAAAAAGCGCTCCAATTTATGGTTTTCCACCCTTCCTGGGGCTATTTCGCGCAGACCTACAATCTTAAACAGGTCCCTGTCGAAGCTGAAGGCAAAGATCCCAAGCCCGCTGAACTTCAAGACTTCATCCAACATGCCAGAGAACACGAAATTAAAATTATTTTCGTGCAGCCGCAATTTTCAGCCAGCAGTGCCAAAGTTATTTCCAAGGCGATTGGCGGTCAGGTCGCCTTTGTGGATCCCTTAGCAGAGAACTGGGATGAAAATTTGCGGGAAGTGGCCCGCAAATTTAAAGCCGCATTGAGGTGAGATTAAAAATGAGCCTAAGCATTATTGAAATCAGAGACTTAAATTTTTCTTATAACCGACAACCTGTCTTGCTAGACGTTAATCTGGATATAAAAGCGGGTGATTTTATGGCCATGATCGGCCCCAATGGGGGTGGAAAAACGACCCTGTTAAAACTCATGTTGGGATTGCTTTCAGCTGATCGCGGTCGAATTCGTGTTTTGGGGAAGCCACCCAATGATGTCTCCCACCGCATCGGCTATGTCCCCCAGGATGTTCATATAAACAAGGATTTTCCGGTTTCCGTATTAGATGTGGTGCTCATGGGAAAATTAAAGCCCGGTAGAGGCTGGTCCGGACATTCCCGAAAGGATCGAATTGCCGCGCTACAGGCCCTGGGGAAAGTGGAAATGACTGACTTTCATAATCGCCGGATCGGTGAGCTCTCGGGAGGTCAAATACAGCGGGTTTTTGTGGCCCGGGCGCTTGTGACGGAGCCGGAGCTTCTTTTTTTAGACGAACCCACCGCCAGTATCGACACAAAAGGTCAAAGGGAGTTTTACACCCTTTTAAAGGAATTAAACCAGACAATTACCATTATCGTTGTCAGCCATGATCTGATGGTGGTTTCAGGTTATGTAAAATCAGTTGCCTGCGTTAACCAGCGCTTACATTATCATGGTCAGGCAGAACTCACCGGCGAGATGATTGAATTCATGTATCACTGCACAGCAGAAGAGGCTTGTCCGGTTGAACTGATCGCCCATGGATTGCCCCATCGGGTTTTGCATACGCACAGGGATGATTAAAATGTTGGAAGCCCTTCAATTTGAATTCATGCAAAATGCGCTTATGGCCGGGTTGCTGGCCAGCCTTATTTGCGGCATCATGGGAACATTGGTCGTCGTCAATCGGATTGTTTTCCTTTCCGGCGGAATCGCCCATGCCTCATATGGTGGAATCGGACTGGCCTTTTTCTTCGGGTGGCCCTATTTATTCGGAACCATTGGCTTTGCGTTGCTTATGGCCTTTTTCATGGCAGCCATTACGCTAAAGGCAAAGCACCGATCTGACACGATTATTGGGGTGTTGTGGGCAGTTGGGATGGCGCTTGGCATTATTCTCATTGATTTAACACCGGGCTACAATGTGGATTTGATGAGTTACTTGTTCGGGAGCATTTTAACGGTGCCTGATTCGGACATCTGGCTGATGCTGGCAGTCGGTGCCATCATCATCTGCGTGGTGAGCTATTTTTATAATGACTATTTAGCCCTATCCTATGATGAGGAATTTGCCCAGATTCGCGGAATTCATGTAAAATCATTGTATTTCCTGTTGATCGCCTTGCTTGCCGTGTCGGTTGTGATGATCATCCGTGTTGTGGGATTGATCCTGGTTATCGCCCTGTTGACCATCCCGCCCTATATTGTGGAGAAATATTCAAAATCCCTTATTAAAATGATGATTTTTTCCAGTGTGATGAGCGCCATTTTTACCTTTACCGGCATGTGGTTTTCGTTTATCTTTAATTTGACTTCCGGTGCCTCAATTATTCTGGTAGCAGCCTTTGGCTTTCTCATATCAATTGCAATCGAGCGTATTATCCCGAAAATTTCGAAACGAACTGTTAAGATGGTTGAGAAATAATTCAATTAAAACCTATAAAGGACTAAAATTATTATGTGCCACCAATGCGATTATACGAACTTGCTTGAAGAATCCGGATTGGAATCTACGCCGAAGCGTTTGCAGGTGCTTGAAGTTATCGGAGACAACAACAGCCCATTGAGTGCCCGGCAAATTTTTGAAACGCTCAGCCGAACCTATAATATTAACCGTGTGACCGTGTATCGAATTTTAGACCTCCTGGTGGAAAAGGGACTAATTGATCGAATCAGCGGCGGCAGACGTTCGTTTGTGTATGGCTTGGCTCCCAATGAAAACCATCCCGCCCATCCCCATTTTTACTGCAAGAGCTGCGGGAACTTGGAGTGTCTAAATCCGCAAAGTTTAAACGTTGACATGCAACCTATGCGGCGTACCTTTCCAGGAGTAATTGAAAATGTAGAAGTTCGCATTGACGGGGTTTGTAAGAACTGCCTGCGAACTGAGAGGAAGTCAGTTCATTGAGTTCAGTTTTTTCATCTCAATAAGCGCCATTAATAAAAGAAAAGATATTGCTTTTCCGGTGCTGGAGTAGGAATTGGATCAACCGCCTCAGCATCAATGTTGGGTATCTGCCTGCCGTTAATCTTTTTAATTTTGAATTTTCCTTCAACTTTTACCCAGGTTTCATTTTCCAGATTCTGAGATTCTTCACTGTTTACTAAAATCCAGAGTGGCAATGCATCCGCAGCACAACAAATAATGACAAAGCGAAAAATTTTAAAAGTGTTTTCAGGAATTGTGTTGCTGCGGAAAACCATGCCTTCAGTGGCGACATGGGCTCCTTCAAATTCATCCGAATTTTTTAACAGATCTAAAAGTGACGCTGATTTAACGGATGAGTCCTGGATAGAAAGTTGCTCTGGCGGTGTTTGGGGAAGCGAAATTATTTCGTCGGCATCAAATGTTTTTTTAGACAGAGCATGAGCGCCTAAGCTTTGACCATACACGGTCCAAAGAAAAAGAGCCGGTACAAACAAGATGGCGGCTCGTAGCCATGCGCCCGTTATATCGGGTTCTTTTTTATTTCGTGAGAGTTGAGAAATGAGTGCCATCACAAAAATCAGCAGCAAAAGCAAGGCAAGCATCAACATTGGCCGCAGTTTCGGCTGCATAAATGCCTTATAGCGTTCGCCCTTTAGCAACCAATAGTAAGCGGCGATCCAAACGGTAAATATGATCGCCGGTAGGTTTACGGAAAAAACAGCCAAGATATTTTTTATTTTTGCTTTCATTTAATCATAAAGTCCCTGAGGATCATACTCAAGAAAACGAGCAAAAATGTAATACCGGACAAGACTATTATTGCACGGTTGCGGAAAATCCGGCCGTACATCAGCAGCAGCTTGATGTCCAGCATCGGGCCTAGAATCATAAATGCGAGTTGCGCTGAAATCGGCACCAGGGTCCATTGAAGTGATGCGGCTACAAATGCATCGGCTTCACTGCAAAGGTTTAATACAATGGCCATTACCATCATAATTGAAATCGAAGAGACAGGCGTGCTTGCAATGGGAGAAAACAGATAGCGAGGAGCCAGCAGTTGGATCGATGCCGCCAAAAAAGCGCCGATCACCAAAAATCGACCGATGTCAAAAAAATCATTCGCCCCATGGTTAACCGCAAGTCCGATTTTCTTGCGCAAGGAGGTGTTGACGCCCGATTCCGCAGAATCCGCATGCACGAAAAATCTCTGATTCTCAAGCGTATCTGACCGAATTGCTTGTGTTTTGGTGAAAAACGCATGCATTAAAAGACCTGCGGCGACCGCAATAAAATACCCAAAAGCCAGGCGATTAACGACAATAGACCAGTCGAAGAAGTAGGCAACTGCCGTGGAGGCTGCCACCACCGGGTTTACGATGGGTCCGCCCAACAGAAACGCAACGGCCGCACTTAAAGGCACGCCTTTATTCAGCAACCTTCTAACTACCGGAACAACCGCGCATTCACATACAGGAAAGAAAATGCCAAGTCCGGCAGCCGTAAATACCGTCATAAATCGACCCTCCGGCAACCATCTGGTGATTTTTTCCTGTGGCACGAAAACTTCAATGAATCCACCGATGAGCGTCCCGATAAGCATAAACGGAAACGCCTCCAGCACAATGGAAATAAAGGTGATGCCCATGGTGTTGAATTGTGGTGTATTTCGGAAGAATATCAACAAATATATGGCGAGTAAAACAAAGCACATTTGCGCCCAGCGGGAGGCTTTTGCGCTGCTTTGCTTATCGCTAGGGTGATGATTGACTTCGACGCTGATCGGAAAAGGTTTCGTCATTATGGTTGTCTATCGGCAAGTCGTGGTCACTTACTAATATGTTCAACAAAGGCGCGATTCGGTTTAAAAGCGGAGTGTACGCGTCGTGGCTAGGAAGCCACTCCTACTCTATAGTAGACTAAATAGATTAGTTTCAAATTGTTTTCCAATATAAAAAGTGGGAGCGGCTTCAAGCCGCGATTTGCATTTTGAAGTGGTTCGCAACGCCGACAGCGGGCAGAAGATGAAACTTCTGAAGTCAGTTTTAGCCGCATTTATTGAAGCCGCAAAAATGACACATCATACAGCCTTCTTCGAAACTGACCGTCTGGCCGCATTCCGGACATTTTTCACCCAGTAAACTGTATTCGGTTTTGTAATGTCTGGTTGCATTTTCACCTGAGAGGTATTTTTTATCAAGAACTCTGGCAATGGCATCGGGGATGGACAACACCAGACCACCGTTCTGGAATACCGGATATTCACCGCCGATTCCTTTTAGCTGGTCGACGATTTTATCCACGCTTACCCCGGTTCTTAAGGCCAGGGAAACCAAACGGCCAATAGCCTCGGTTTTGGCAGTGGTAGACCGTCCGGATTTTCCGATGGTAGCAAATACCTCAAACGGCTTTCCCTCATATTCGGTTACCGTAACGTATAAATGGCCGTAACCCGTCTTAATTTTGGTGGTAAAACCGCTCAGCGTTTCAGGTCGCTCCTTAACCGCGCGCATAAATTTGTCTTGGAGTCTTTCTTTTTGCGAAAATGAAAGCACCTGGTTTTCCTTGCTGCCGTCCCTGTAAATGGTAACACCCTTACACTTCAACTCATAAGCCAGATCATAAACTTTGCGAACATCTTCCACCGTCGCATCATGAGGTAAGTTGACGGTTTTGGACACTGCATTGTCGGTATATTTTTGAAAAGCAGCCTGCATGCGGATATGCCATTCGGGGGTAACATCGTGAGCCGTGACAAACACTTTACGAACATCCTCAGGGATTTCTTTTATGTTTTTAATGCTTCCCTTTTTGGCAATGGTATCCATCAAATCGTGATTGTAAAACCCGCTTTGCCTGGCGACTTTCTCAAAGAAAGGGTTTACTTCCAGAAGCTTGTCATTGTCCATGACGGTTCTGACGAAACTCAATGCAAACAACGGTTCTATTCCGCTGGAACATCCGGCAATTATACTCAACGTGCCGGTGGGCGCAATGGTCGTGGTGGTCGCATTTCGGTACTTGAGTCCCTGTCCTTTAAAAATACTTTTGTCATAATTTTCAAATAGGCCGCGTTCCTCAGCCAGATCTTGAGAGGCTTTATGGGCTGTTTCCTGAACAAACCGCATCACGGTCTCGGCCTTCTCCAGGGCGTCTTCGGAGTTATACGGAATTTTTAATTGATACAGCATATCGGCAAATCCCATGACACCTAAACCAATTTTGCGATTGCCGTGCACCATTTCTGTGATTTCCGGAAGCGGATATTTGGACATATCAATGGTATTGTCCAAAAACCGGACCGACAATTCAACAACCTCCTTTAAACCGTCGAAATCAACAACCGGTCCTTCACCGTTTTCAATTACGAATTTTGCCAGATTAATGGAGCCCAAATTGCAGGCTTCCATAGCCAGCAACGGCTGCTCGCCGCAGGGATTCGTGCTCTCGATATCACCTAGGTCCGGCGTAGGGTTGTCTTGGTTTATGCGATCTAAAAATATGATACCCGGATCACCGTTTTGCCAGGCCTGCTTTATTAATATCCGGTAAATTTCGGCGGCATTCAATGTGTCCACCTGTTTCTGATCCCTCGGATCAATAAGATCATAATCCCCCTCATCGGCAACCGCTTTCATGAACGCATCGGTGACTCCCACTGATAAATTGAAATTATTTAGCTCCCGGTTATCTGTTTTGCTGTAAATGAATTCCATGATATCGGGATGGTCCACCCGTAAAATGGCCATATTCGCACCACGGCGGGTACCACCCTGCTTGACCTGCTCGGTTGCGGTGTTAAATATCTTCATAAAGGACACCGGGCCGGAGGCCACGCCGCCGGTGGTGCCCACGGTACTGTTCTTGGGGCGCAGACGCGAGAAGGCAAATCCGGTACCGCCACCGGATTTGTGGATCAACGCAGCGTTTCTTAATGCAGCGAATATTCCTTCCATGCTGTCTTCGACCGGCAGCACGAAACAGGCTGCCAATTGTCCCAATCTACGTCCGGCATTCATCAGGGTGGGAGAGTTGGGTAAGAACTTAAACTCCGTCATGAGCTTGTAAAAGATTTCTTCGGTCTTTTTTATTTTCTCAGCATCGCCGCCGTATTTTTTCTCCGCTTTGGCGATGTGGCGGGCTACGCGTTTAAACATTTGTTCCGGGGACTCCACGACGTTGCCCTTGCTGTCTTTTTTCAGGTATCGTCGTTTTAGAACGGTTCTGGCATTTTCTGAAAGATTCAACTTGTTTTGAACAAAAATGGATTTGTCCAACCGAATCGGCGAGGGTTTGGTCAGCCCGTATTCCATCAGTTTGGCCTCGATCATTTTTTCAATAAATGACATGGTGATGGTTTGAAATTCCATTTTGGAGATTTCTTCACGCAAGGATCGGCTGATACCCATTGCCTGATCCATATCAATAGGATTATTGCTAATCAGAATATTTGTGAATTGTTGATCATCCCAAATGGAAGTTCCCAGATCAAAGCGTCCTTCGCTCGTGACTAAAAATTTTCCTTTCTGCCCCATTGAACATCTCCTGTGAAACCATTCCGAGTTAATAGGATTTCAGACGAGTAAACCACATAAAAAAATAGGCCGCAAACGCCAGATGAGTTGCTTTCTAAACGCTGTGACAGACTTGATAATACGGCCGAATTGAAAAATTTCAAATACGGGAATGGTCGATTTGACTTTTTTAGCAAGATAAATTGGCTAAAACCCCATTAAAAAGCCCCTGTAAAGAACGGGGGCGCGCGCTTTTTCGGAACAACAGAAGGTCAGGAATCGACCGATTGAATAGAAAACGCTTTACTATTACATACAACATATTGTGCTGTCAAGATAAAAATAAACCAATATCTGTCTATTTCAGCTTAATTTGCCCAAAATTGTTCAGCATAATAAAATGGAATAAAATTTTAGACAATTGAATCTGAAGAGATAAAACATCCAAAAAAAATCGCAGTCTATAAATAGGGCAGGGTCTGAGTCAACGACGCCCCGCAAAGCGGCTGGCTTGGATTTTCGGCATAGGCCGAAAAGACAAGGGCACAACCGTGCCCTGATCGTTGCCTTTGCAACCGGGTGCGAAGCACCCGGGTTGAAGGCAAACAATCAGCCCTGCCCTTCGCCAAATTTTTTGAAATGGATTACGTGGTCCATTTGCCTGCCGACAACCGCGTCAATGCCATTTCATCGTTATTGTTGGCCCTGGCTTTTTTTCCATTCCTGATAGTTTTTCCATTCCTTCCAATCCTGGAATTCTTTGAAATCAGGAGAGTCTTTGGCTGTTTTCTTCCATTGCTGATACTCCTGGAATTCTTGGAATTCAGCTGAGCCTTTGGCTGATTTTTTCCACTCCTGATACTCATGAAATTCCTGCTTCTCCCTTTTCCATTGCTGATATTCTTGGAATTCCTGGAACTCCTGGGCTTCTTTGGAAGAATCTGTTGATTGCGCTCCAGCCTGAGCTGCTGCCGCTGTGGCCGTCTCGGCTTTTGAGGCGTCTTCTTTGGGGAAAAGCCCACCTTTTTTGGAATCATAAACCGTGAGTTCCCCGGACTTTCCGGTTAACGCGCCGGGGCCCGGTTTCATTTCACCGGCTGTTGGTTGGTAATCGTAAGCCTTGCCCCCTCCACAGCCAGCCGCTGCAGAAAGCACCACAACAAACATCAGAAACTTCCAATTTTTCGTTTCAAAAATATGCATATTGACTTTCCTTATTAGAATTTCACCCGGCCGCCGATCATGACCGCATGCAGGTCTTCGATACTGCT
>WOR8_10000954_pt1 | contig 29592 bp, 35 predicted proteins | sample DeeMarSeWOR38_10_FD_19890 | JGI IMG/M metagenome (IMG submission 19890) | reverse complement strand
CATGCAGAGATGATTACTAGTACAATGCATCTGAATAAGAAGAATGTTCAATTTGACATGATTTTTATTTGCAAAAAACGATTACACATTCATAAGAACATTGAGTGGGAATTATTAAAAAATATGATTACTGAAAAATCAGAGGAAGTTATAAACCGATTGAAAAAAGGAAAAATTACGTTTACTCCTCAGGACTCCTACTTCATTGTTATTGGAAAAGCTTTACAGCTCTTTTCAGATTATTATCCAAATATTTGGGTAAATAAGAAGCAAATAACTATTTCAGAAGTTTTAAATTATCTAAAGTCATTAACAGAAACCTAGATTATAGCACCAAAACTTTTACAGACTCCTCCTTTTTTCGGCTCAAAACTAGAAGTGAACTAAGAAATGATTGGAAAGGAAAACTGGGCTATTTTTGTGGAAGGGATAGAAATCAAATGGAGCTTTGGTAATCCCAGTGAGGAATTTCAGGAAATTATTGTAAATTTCTTGAAGGGGTTGGGTGAATTAGGGAAGGAAATGTTTGGAGAAGGCATAGCAAGTATTTCCTTTGATTTGAAAAAGCACTCAACCTTTAAAGGATCGGAAATTTTCATTATCTCATTACAAGAAGAATTTTACTTGATTATTAGTGATCCTCAAAATACACTCCTACTACTTTCAGCTAACTCCACAACAGGTATTCCATGGGAAGTTAAAGATGTCATGAAGGCTGTTTTAGTAGGACAGGCATCAATCCTATATGCCTCGACTACAGAAGATCTTATCAAGGAAGACAAAAAAATAATTGAGAAACTATATCAACAAATTATATTGGACATTAATGAGTCATATGAAGAAGATAATGTCGTTGCTACAATAGTAGGAAAATCTGGAAGTAATTTTGGAATTTTATCATTTGAGGAACTGATCTTATTTCATTTCTTTTTACGTAAACATGCAGAAAAAGCCTATCCACCTCCGCAAACAAGTTGGTGTTTAATTTCTCATTTAGATGGAGGGGAAATCCCCTTTGTTTATAACATTGAAGATGATTTACTTTATAGTGGGTATTTCTCAGCAATTATTACCTTTATAATGGCATTATTCAATTCAAAACCAAAATTTCTGACTTTTGGAACGAATTTCATTCAAAAAGTTCGATTTGTTTATGGAAAAAATTACTTTATGGCTATTGATACCTCTTTTATGCTTGACCTTCTTCTTAAACGTAAATTTCAAAAAAAATTTTTTGAAATGAGTTATTATATTATTAAAGATATGGCTTTAGGCTTAAAGGAGTTAATTGTTTCCGAAATTATTCAATTTAATGAAACGAAACTCGACGCGTTATCTGCAGAACTCTTATTAGACACCTATATTGATGAAGGAGTGGAGGATGTAGAACTGCATTTTGGGGATGATTCAGAAAACATTGAACTTTTGCGAGAAGAACGTCGAAATCAGATTCTACGAGTGTGGGGGAGATTATTAACTGAGCTTTAACTTGATCCTTAACCTCAAGATTGAAGCTGTTTTTAACACATTCTAATACCTTAAAGATAAATTTTCTGTAAGCTATCGAACAAAACAACCATAAAAAGAATAATATATTAACTATAATTTTGTCTTGGATTATATTTGGTATATTTCTTTGTAGGAACACGTTAAAAAATGAAGCATATTTCGAATTAAACTAATAAATAATGAAGAATTTTGTATTATAGCACCGACTTTTTAAGCGAACTTAAACCGTCACAACTCTGAAATTCCAATCTCTCGGGAACAATAATGTCTGATCATACTACTACTCAAACATACCGTAGTTATCTTCTTTTCTGGATAGCTCAAATTCTTTCTATTTTAGGGTCGACTATTGTTCAATTTGTCGTTATTTGGTGGATTGTTGTCAAATTTGTTAATCCGTTGTATCTCTCAATAGCATATCTTCTCGGGATTGGAATTCAGGTTATATTCATGCCAATAGCAGGAGTATTTATTGATCGCTGGAATAGAAAAATTGTTTTAGGAGTGTCAGATGGATTACAGGCACTTGGGGCTATATTCCTAATCTTGATATTTACCTTCCAAGATCAATTTGCCTTAAATGCAGTGTTCTGGGCCGTTATTGCATTAATAGGATTTCGGGGAATTATAAGCTCATTTCATGACACCGCAGCACGAGCTATAGTCCCATTAATGGTTCCTAGAAAGCATTTAAGCAGAATTAATGGATTACAATTTATTTTCTTAGGAGTAGTTAACATTATTGGCCCAGCTTTGGGAGCTCTGCTCTATTACGTTTTTCCACTCACAGAATCGGGGATTATTGTATGGATTGATGTAGTGACATTTATTATAGCAGTGATTCCATTATTTATAATAACTATTCCAGATGTCAAGATATATTTCACCATGGATGGAGGAGCAATTCAATCAAAATCTTTTTTAAGAGATTTTCTCGATGGAATCCATATTATTCGGTCGAAAAAGGGTCTCTTACCTCTTATCTATGTTTTTACTTTGATTAATTTCCTTGAAATTCCAATAATAGTTTTAGGCCCAATTTTTGTCTACTCAACTCACCTTGGTGAAGCAATTGACCTCGCTCTGGTTTTGGCAGCGAGTCAAATCGGAATGCTCTTATCAGGAATATGGATCCTTGTGAAAAGGGATTGGCGACGAAAGGCTTTTGTGATAATAATTGCCCTTTATGTCCAAATTTTTGGATATTTTCTACAAGTTATAACACCATACGGTTTGTTTTGGTTTATGAGTATTGGAGCTTTTATTTTTGGAGCAACACTTCCTATTTCGAATGCAATGTTTCGAACAATATTTCAAGTGATAGTTCCTCCTGAATTACAGGGACGTGTCACTTCAATTACCGCTGCAATGTCAGGTTCAATTATGCCAATAGCAATGTTAATTTCAGGACCTTTGGCGGATATGCTAGGTTATATTGAGCTGTTTTTATTATCTATCGTTCTTGCTGTAATCGTCATTACAGTCATGTGGTTATTTACAGATCTACCCGCACTTGATAAGCTCAGAGAAATGACTATTCAGAAAGATACTGTCTCTATGCAAAAGGTTCCAGGAGTTGGACAGAGATAAATTAGTCCAATAAGGATAGATTATCTTTTAACTCTGGATGAAGAGTAAAATATTCCTCTCGAAGTAAATCTACGACTAAATTATCAAAGAACTCTCCTCTAAGGAAGATAGCATTTCTTATTTTTCCTGAGATTCTGAAACCAGATTTTTGTGCTAATTTTACAGCTCTTGTATTCCCACTTTGTGTCCAAATCCTCACTACTCTCACGCCAAGTTCTAGGAATAGGAACTTTAATAGGATTTCTTGTGCATCAAATGCTACTCCAGTTCCCCAAAATTCTTTTTTGATAACGATACCAATCGTTGCAGAAAAACGTGGTTGAAAATCAGAATAACTAATACTTCCTATGAACTCTCCATTAGTTTTGTGGGTTATGATAAACCGACCATCAGTACGAAAGAAAGAAAATTTTCTTTCTAAAAATCTTTGTCTATACATTGGAAGAGTATAGTCAGGTGGTAAACGTTGAGACCATGCTTGGGTATCAAGATTATTTCGTAGTTCCACAAGTAAATCTAAATCCTCTTCTTTCTCCTCACGAAGTATCACATTCTCTCCTTCAAGAGGCATTCACTTAACCTCCTCTAAATCTATCCACTCTGATCTGAGCAAGTCAAATAATAAACAATCGAAATAATTCCCTTCATAAATTCCCACTCTCCTCATCTGCCCTGCATCTTTAAATCCACACGATTTAGCGAATAGTATTCCCACTTCGTTGTATTCATTGATCCAGCAGGAAATATTAACTGCTGGAGTATACATAAAAGTATAATTTAGGAGAAGAACTAATACTTCCTTTCCATATCCTTTTCTTTGAAATGAGGGGTTGATTACAATCGAAACTGAAGGAGCATGGGGATCCCAATTCCATTCTATTTGTGAATGACCTATTAATTCTTGAGAAGACTGAAGAGTGATTGCTAAATTTATTTCTTTCTCTCCTGTATCCCATTTTTCTATAATCTGATCAATTTTTTTGTAAGAAAGAGGATTTATATCACTCATCTGCCAAGGAATATATCTTCTACCAAATAATTCAGGATCATTTAAATACTGAAATAAGGAGACTCTGTCTTCTGGTACGAATGGTCTTAATTCAACCATTTTCCCTTTAAAAGGATAGATTATATTCATAATGATTCCTTTCCCACTTCTCCTTTTAAAATTTCACTCACTACTGTATAAACTTTCCTGCCTGATGAGGAAGACTTCCATTTTAGTAAATCCATATGTCCGACTTCGGGAATTAAAATATTTGTGGCATGGTTTAATGGAACATTTTGAGCGTCCACAAGCCCATCATTTGGTATAATTCCACGATGAATAAAAGGAAAAGTGGAATTAATCCAAAACTTCCTGAATAGAAAAGGTTGCCAGACTGATTCAAGAAGACCTGAGGTATTCAATCCACGAATTGTAAACCATTCAATGAATCTTTCTATATCATTTAATGATTTATTCAATTCCTTTAAGAAAGGAGCTTTGGGAACCATTTGTAAGAATTGAGAATTTAAGGTGTACCAATCACTTCCTGAGATTCCTCCCCGTGGAAGCTCTAAAATCAAGTTCAATCCTGTTAGAAAAATATCAGTTGGAATATTAATAAGTTTTTGAGCCAATCGTGTTCCATGATTGGGAGTACCTAAAAGAAAAACTTTTCGAATAGAAAAATTAAGGTTATATTTACTTAAAATGTATTTTATCATTGCTCTTGTAACCAACCCTCCCATTGAATGAGCAAATATATCCATTATGATAAATTCAGGATAAGGTTGGATTGCTTTAATAATCAGCTCAAAGAGATGGTGTGCTAGTGTTTGATTTGTTCTTGGGTCATAGATTGGTGTCCTTAAATCATATGGTAGACTAAAATCCAAACCATAAGTAGAGCTATAATAAGAGAGATTCAGGATAGTATTATAAATAGGAACTTTAGACATCTCATGAAGTTTTTCCTGGATTTCGTCCATAAAAGCTGTTTTACCAGCAAATCCATGTACCAGGAGAGCAATATGAAGCATTTCTTATCCTTAAAGAAAGGCTTAAAATGAACATATGTATTTTTCTTTGTTTCTCACTGGTTAAAATGAAGCTTAATAAGCTCTTGACCTTCATTTTAAATTTCAGGAATAAAATCTCAAAATTAGTATCTCGATACCTACAGCAATAATACCAATTGGAAAAATGATATTCACTTGACTAGGGAATATGATTCCCAAACTTAAGCTAATAATTACACTTAAAACTGTCATAACAAAAACAATTGATCTTTTTTTAGTTATTAGAACAGGAAATAGTGAAAAGATCCCAATTAATATGAAACTCAAACTAAAAAGGAGAATGGTATAATCTGGGAAGAATGCTACTCCTCCTAATACAACAACTAAAATACATAATGAAATTACCACATTATAATCTATTTTATATCTTTTTTTCGAATATAATAGTAAAAAAATCCCTGTAATAACAAAAAGAGATAAAAATGTCTCATTTAAAACCAAAATTTGACCTGAGTTATCAAGAAATGAATAAATACCAATTGTAACAAACGCAACACAAATAATAAATGGAAAAAAACGTGCAAATCTCACCCAAAGTGAACTATGTTTTGGTTTATAAGAAAAAATCTCATGTTCAAAACTAGAAGCTAGTTTTTCTTCAGAAACCGTTGGAGGAACTCTTCTAGACATATTTGGTTTACAGGATTCACAAAAAACAGCACCAGCTTCAATTAGTTTTCCACATTTTTCGCAGTTCGTCAAGATTCTTCACTTATCATTTTTCATTTAAAGTAGTCATAGATCTTTTTAAATATGGTCACTTTAAGACTTGTGTTCAACAGATGCTAGTTATTTCAGTTCATTTTACGAAGACTGAGAAATGAAATATCAAATAGGAAGAAAAATCTTTTACTTTTATTAAGCATATAGTAATTAAACTAGAAGTTATTTCGTTTTATTCATTAAATTTTCATAATTTCAATTTTGGTAAAACATGTTGAGCAAATTTAATACTCTGTTCATAATCATTCGGATATGGAAACATAATCTGAAAATAGTCAAATCCTAAATTGATTAGTTCTTGGAATTGCTGGATTATTATTTCTGGAGTACCTAAAAAAGTTCCCATTCCAATACTGTTCCGATATTCATCTACTGTCATTTTTCGCATCTGAGCACGCTGAAGAATTAATTGTTCTAATTCCTCAGATGATTCCCCAATCATAACAGAAGCAAAGAAAGATTTTCCAACTGAATCATAATCTCTATTAATAGTCTTACAATGATCCCTGAGAGTTTCTAATAAATCTTTTAACTTCTCAGGTGGATTGAACCATCCAAAATTACAATAATCAGCATATTGTGCAACCATACGTAAAATTCTCTTTTTTCCAGTACCTCCGATAAAAATTGGAGGTAAATTTTGAATAGGTTTAGGAGCAGAGAATGCATCCTTCACCCTGAATTGTTTTCCTTCAAAAGTGACTTTGGGTTCAGTCCATAATTGCTTAATAATCTGAATGGCTTCTTCTAATTGATCCATACGATCTTTAACAGAAGGAAAAGGAATACCATATGCATTATATTCTATTTCTTTCCAACCAGCACCTATTCCAAACTCTAATCTACCCTTAGAAATGTGATCAACGCTAGCAGCGATTTTTGCTAAAATAGCAGGATAACGATAACTATTACACGTTACTAAAGTCCCCAATCGTAATTTTGTTGTCCTAGAGGCTAAAGCAGCTATTAATGTCCAAGCTTCCATACAATTGCGCGATTCTGAGTTTAAGTCTAAGAAAAAATGATCGCTTGACCAAATAGATGTATAACCCAGTACTTCTGCTTTTAAAGCGATCTTTTCAATAGTCTGATAATCAAAACCAAATTGTGGCTCAATTTGAATCCCAAATTTTAGACTCATAAGAAAAAACTCCTATATTAAGAAGATGATATTTTTCTGATATAAAATTTAATATCAGAATCAAAAATTAATAATAAAAAACATTTCTGGTTAAAGAATTAATGATTGATAATTTTCCTAAGTAATTCTAGTATTACTCCATTATAAAAATCATTATTTGCCACATTCAACGATTATAAATCATTTCATCGTAAAAACTCTTGCTAACAGAGAAAAATAGTGTCAGGTCTAGAAGTGTCCTTCACAATCCCCCTATTCGCACATAATTGAGTTTTTCTAATGGAGATTTCAAAATGCTAGTCAATCGTCTGTTAGGTACTGAAGACCTACCGAGTTTAGCCCAGCTTCACTTACGCAAAGTCCTTACCTTGGGTATGCTGATTTCTTTTCTAATGAGTTTATCTAATACTTTTGGCGTACTTTATGCGATCGATAAAATTGGTTATACACTTGCTGCAACTTGCACCTCAATTATGTTATTAACACAGCTTATTTTTGATTATCCGAGTGGATCGCTTGGTGATTGGATTGGTCAACGCTGGGTTTTGGCTATTGCATTCACATGTTATAGTATTACTTTTTTTCTTCTGATCTCGGCTAATACCTTTATGAATTTTGCTTTTTTAAATATTATTAACGGATTTGGTAATGCTCAATCCTCGGGTGCTTTTGAAACATGGGTAGATAATAATTATCGTGAGATGGTAGGAGACAACGATTTAGATAGACGTATTTATGGTTTTACGATGGGTCGTATTGGTTCTCTGACAAATCTTTCCTTAGGAGCGTCATTTCTCATAGGAGGAGCTCTTTCTACAACTTTTGATCGTTCTTTTGTTTTTCGTATTCAATTTATTCTTGCACTTATTGTTGTTGTTCTCATCATTATTTTTATCAAAGATTTTAATAAGAAAAGCACTACCACCTCATCCCATTCATCCTTTCGTGATTATTTAAACTTCTTAGTTGGAGGGTTTAAATTCTTATTATCAAATAAGGTTAATTTCTTCTTTATTATTGGTTTATCCTTCTATAATGTCACATGGTTGATATGGGGAAGTTTGATCCTCTTTCCAATTTATTTTGGTTATACTGGTTCTGATATTTTAGCTAGTACACTACGCACGGTTCTTTTCTTTGTTGGCATCCCTGTGAGTTTTTTTATGGCGAATGTGATCAAAAAAATCTCAAATAAACGATTGAACTTCTTTATTTTTCTTCAAATTATTCTTTTTTTTCCGAGTTTTATCGCTTTAACTCATTTTATTCCCCCTAATAATCAATTTAATCCAATTGGAATACTTGGGACCTTCTTCCTCCTCGCTACCCTTGTAGGACTTGTGTTTGATGTGAGTAGAACACTTTCGCAGCGAATTTTGCTTGATTTGATTCCTTCGAATAATCGTAATGCTATCTATTCTTTAATGCCTTCAATTGTCTCCTTTATTGGAATTTTTATTCTCCCTTTTGCTGGATCAGCAGTTGATAACTTTGGCCTCCCGATTGGTATTTTTATAGCTGGTCTTGTTTGTATATTTAGCCTTTTTCTCCTTCTTCAAAGCCATTTCGCTTCTTCTTCCTCTTCCTAATTCCTGAAAAATTTTTTATCAATCATGTAAACTTTAAACGCATTTCATTACTATCTACAAAACCTAGGTTTATATAAAGTGATTTTCCTTCTTCAGAGGCGTGTAGTGAAACAAGTCGTATACCTTGCTCTTTTAACCATTCAAAACATATTTTCAACAGTTTGGTAGCTATTCCATGGTTTTGATATTTAGGATACACAGCTAGATTCATAATATATCCAATTTTTCCTGATAGATTTTCTGGTGATGGTGGGTGCCTATCTATAACCAAACCTATTGTGCCTATTATCTCTTCAGAATTATCTTTTGCGATCCATCCAATAAACCCATTCCTTGGTATTTCTTCCTCCATAAATATTTTTGATGCTTCAACCATTCTATCTAATTTCTCATTATCAGTAGTTCCCATTGATTTAAACATAAATCTACGTAATTTTATTATTTCAGAGATATTGGAGGTACTCGCTCTTTTAATAGTTACTATGTAATTTGTCATCGTTTTATCTCAGCTGGATTTTTTATGTCTAGTTTCAGCAATATTTGAAAAATTTAATCTTTTTCCTATGAAGTACGAAAAATAATACATCCTTTAGACATTCCAATTGTTTTAAAATAGACACTAATGTAATTCTAAAATAATGTTCATTAAAACTTGACCTTTATTCAGTAAAAAATTTAATAATATTGAATCTTATAATGGAATCATAGGTGCTATCAATTGGATTTATCATTGGACGAATTAAAAACTGTATTAGAGGAATCATCAGATTATATTATTGAATTTTTAAAGGCTATTTCTCAGGAAAACAGATTCAAAATACTCAAATATCTTATTGATGGGCCTAAAAAGTTTTCCTCTCTTCTTGTAGCCACTAAAATCAGTAAAACAGCATTAGCGAATCATCTAAAGGTTTTAATTGATACTGGGCTTATTAAAAAGCTCGATAGAGGGAAATATCATATTAAACCAGATGCTATTAAATTTATTCAATCCACTGTTTATATATACAAAGAATCAGAAACAGGAAAAGCATTAGAGAGAGAAAAAATGTTAAGACGTGAACATTTACGTTTTTATAAGGAGGAAAGACAGCAAATGGAAGAATATATACTTGATAAGAAACCTATTTATCAACCTGCTTGGATATCATATCTCTCTGCAGTTACAGGTGTACTAAAATGCCTAGGAATAGAATGTGATGTTTATGACGTCGGAGGTAGAACTGGCTATGCATTTATTGTCCATGTTTCACGAGGTACTACTTGTCCTTCAGGGCCAACTGCAATGGCTGATCAAACATGGATAGATATTCATAAAGCAACAGGTAATGCATTTGGATACGAGTTCAATGTATGGTCAGATAATAGATCATTTCCTTTACAAGAGGGAGAACTTTCAGAGGAGGATCTATTACGAGCAAAACATTTCTTTAACAAAGTAAAAGAAATTGTTAAAATTAAAAAAACTCCAGTAATAATCTGGGGAATACCGATCCCTGAATACGGAATAGTTTACGGAATAAAAGGAGATTCATATATTGTCAGTACATTTAGATCGATTCATGACTCCAACTCAGACTCTCCAATCAAATTCACTGATTTACAAGCACCAGGCTGCTTAGATTTACTATTCTTTGGGGAAAAAAAGCCCTTAGAACAATACAAAGAGGATAGGGAATCATTAGAAAGAGCAATAAGACTAGCTCAAGGAGGAAAAGATATTGAGCGAGAAAATTATATTGCTGGCCCAGAGGCATATACTGAATGGGCTAGAGTGTTAAAAAATGGAAGTAAAAACCATATAAACCTACATGGTAATTCTTATGTAGCTGAATGTTATCATGAAGGAAAAGTGATTGCAAAAGAATATCTTAAAAGACTTGCTAAACGATATCCATCTGCTCCATATAAAGAATATTTAATTAAAGCATCAACATCTTTTGGAGAAGCTGAAAAACAATTAGGGGAATTTTGTAAGGTATTTCCATTTGTAAAATTTAAGGAAATAATATTAACTGCCGATAATCGGGCTTTAGGGGCAGAACTACTTCTAACTGCGAAAAAACATGAAGAACATGCAATTGAATATATGAAGCAGGCATTACAATTATGGAATGAGACCAATTAATCTTCAATTCGTTCAATTAAAAAATAAACAGGTCGTGACCAATCGCTACATCCTACTAAAGCAGAATTTTTATGATTTATTCCCTCCATAGTCCCTCCTGAGGATATACAGACAAGAGTATTACGAATATCTGCCCATGCCCAATTACAAAAATTTTCAGGAGGTTTTTGAATCGTGGCAGGATCAATAATAAACTCCTGCCCCTCTGTAAACTGATCACATATACTAATACTTTTATATTCCTCTAAAAAATATTTATCAATTAAATCCTGATTCAATGAAATTTTTACGACCGTGATTTTACATTTATGCATTCATAACACCAGTGATTATTATTATTGAGCTTTTTTATCCCATTATAACAAATATTATTGTTTTTTCCAGAATAATAATATTTTTATAATGAATGTTAGAAATAATTAACTTGATGTTAGAAATAGTTAACAGGAAGATCTGGTGATGTCTATTTGATTGTTGTTGAAAACCTTTCAAAGAATTTTAATGGATTCTCTGTCTTACAAGATATTAGTTTTTCAATCGAAGAAGGCGAAATTTTTGCATATTTAGGTCCTAATGGTGCTGGAAAAAGTACAACTGTGAATATATTAGTCACACTATTAAAACCAACCTTCGGTAGAGTAAAAATATCAGGATATGATGTTACGAAGAATGGAATGCAAATTAGACGATTAATAGGGTTTGTACAAGAGGATTTTGGTCTTTATCCATATTTAACAGTTTATGAGAATCTTAATTTTGCGGGATGTTTATACCGAGTAGAAAAAGCACAAAGAAAGGAAAAAATTAAGGAATTACTAAATTTTTTTGACTTATGGGATGAAAGGAGGAATTCTGTGTCATCTATTTCAAAAGGAATGAAACAAAAATTATGTTTGGCTAGATCGTTAATTCACGATCCGAAGATCCTTTTTCTAGATGAACCTACTTCGGGTCTTGATCCCTTAATGGCGAGAGAGGTTCTTAACCTAATATTAAACTTCAAAAAAGAAAAAAAAACCATTTTCATGACTACTCATCTTTTGTCTCGTGCAGAAAAAGTTTGTGATTCTATCGCTTTAATTAATAAAGGCAAAATTCTCTGTATTGGAAAATTAGCAGATATTAAAGCTAAATTAAAATCCTCATCATTAGAGGATGTGTACTTTGAAGTTATAGGTGAGAATCTTGGTTAATATTATAATTGAAATTTGCAGGAAAGAAGTAAAAACGCGTTTTGGATCAAAACGAGTTCTTTTACCGCTATTGATTTCCATGGGAATCCCAATCTTGGTATTTGTTCCAAAATTACAGGAACTTATGTCACGAACAGACCCCGAAAGTGAGTTTACGCGATTTTTACTTTTTTTAATCATTCCAATTATGGCAACAACATTAATCGGAATTACTAGTTTTATTAATGAAATAAGATGGAAAACAATCAAACCGCTCCTAGCAGCTCCTGTTACAGAAGAGGAAATTATTTTAGGCAAAAGTTTAGCATGTATAATTACTGGATTATCAGTAGAATTAGGTCTAGCAGGAATAATTTTCCTTACTATTAAACCAATTAATTCCTCTGTCTTAATGTTATTAGGTGTCGTTGGTCCACTTTCAGTGATCTTTACAACCTTTGTTTTTATAATAGGATTGATAAAATTACCTACGATTGCAGATGGAGGAGGAGCTATTTTATTACCAATGAGTGGTTTTTTAATTATCTTTTTAATTTTCATTGTTTTAAAAGGAATTATTCAAGAAGACTCGGTATTAATTTATACAATCTTGATTTTAATGCTTTTATTACTTATAGGATTGATATTTTCCCTCACAAAAAAATGGTTCAATAGAGAAACATTGGTTCTCTCTATTTAAGAGGTAAATCACTATGACTATACAAATTCAAAAGCAAAGAATTATTCTTCTTATAATCCCTATTTTATTGAGTATTTTTTTAATAATCATGGGTGTTTTTGAGATTTTATTAGGTGAAGAAACACTAGATCAATTACTTGGAGGATTTTTAATCGTTCCTGGAGTGTTTATTTTACTCCATTCACTCAGAGAAACAAAAAATCGTCATGAAAGACGATTAATAATTAAACATGATGAAAGATCAATAATAAACCGACTGAAAGCAGCTGATCTAGCATTTAGATTTCTTTTCCTAACTCTTGCTCTTTTAATTGTTTTAAATGCTTTGAAAATAATTAATGAGATTATTTTTGTTGCTATCACTGGACCTATTATCGCATTGGGTGTTTTATGTTATAATATTGGTTTTTATTGGTTTGAGAGGCGAGGATGAGTAAAACCAATGAAAACTCGGATCAAGGAGTTTAGAGTACGACTTAACTTAACCCAGAAAGAACTTGCTGAAAAAGTGAATGTAAGAAGAGAAACTATTGTATTCTTGGAAAAGGGAAAGTACAATCCTTCTCTTAAACTCGCGTATAGTATCGCAAAGGTTTTTGAAACATCTATTGAAGAATTATTCATCTTTGAGGATGAAGATTTAAAGATTCATTAATAAGAGATATATGTTAATCCCTTGAATAATCAAATCTGATTTAGAAAAATCATAAAAGAAGTTAAATCTCAAAGAAGAACCATCTTAAGTTGTTCCTAAATTTTTATTCTTTTGTAACTAAAATGAAAACTTGTGGTGAATAGATTGAAGATTAAGGTAGGTTCTGATCTTTCAACTTTTAAAGAATACTATAAGAATAGTGGAAGAGGAGAATTAGGACCCATTGAGGAAAAAATCTTAATCGAGGATCCGTCACAATGTATTCTCTGGATTGAGAACGAAGAAATCCTTGGCCATATCCTTTGGCATGAATGTTCAACGTCTGAACACAGAAGAAATGACCCCCGTGATAAAATAGATAAAGAGATTCTAGAATCCTTTTTTGGAGAGAATCAAAATTTAGTTGAATTGCATGAAGTATGGTTGAGAGAACAATTTAGAAGAAGAGGAATCGGTAAAAAAATCTTTGAGTATTTTGAGGACTATATTCTTAAAAAAGGCTTTGAAAATATCGTTTATTATGCAGATCATCCAGCAGCTTTAGCTATTTGCAGAAATAGAGGGTATAAAGAAGCTTATAACAAAGAAGAAAGGTGGTATATTTTAGCAAAATCTATAAAGCAACTTAATTCTCAAGGATAATGTTTTAGGTGTTTTTGTCGATAATAATATAAAAAGAATATTGCTACTCCATTTACTATAAAGGCCAAAATCATTGATGAAAATAAGTCAACTGTGAGGTTAGTAGTCTGGTTTGAGGAGAGGGAGTCTGTAAAGGGAAACCGTATCTCAAAAACAGATGTTTCCCCAAGGTTCAATGTTTGAATAAAAATAGGATCGGATGTGATATTCTTTCCATAAGATTGTCGTATTTCGGGGTTAAGATGAGACCAATCCCAGAATAACTTTACATAGTAATAATATCCAGTCCTATGATCAAGTCCTGTGAGAGTAACAGAAGTATTACTCAATAAATCAGTTTCAAACACCAGATTGTATTTGATTTCAGTTGTATTCTTTTGATAAAGCTCCCAACTGTTGAAATATATCCAAGGATTCACATTACAGTCAATATTACAATCTGTAATATCCCAAGATAATTGAATAGACGAATCAGTGATTGAAATCACCTTTAAAATAGGTTTATTTTCATCAGATTCAGCTACAAATGGAGATCCAGTATTAAGTGTAAATAAAAGAATAAATAAGATCATATTTATTATTTTTAGATAATTTTTCATTTATTTCAAACTTCGTTAATCTCTCAATTTCAGTTTAAATCTACTCTGTATGGTACTCAAAACTTTTTTTTACGTTTTATCCTGTTTAAAGTTATTACTACAGAAAATATACTAAGTAATGTAAAACCAACCTCAAAAGATGGTGTTGATTCTTGTCCTGAATAAGTTATCAGTAATTCTTTCAGATCTTTCGTTATTCCGTGAGTAAAATTCGCGATTGGAGCTGTAGGATCATGAGAAGATCCAGAAGAGGGGAACCTAATCCAATCAACAATTCCTGTATCCGAACTATAGGCAATATCAAAAACATATGTTTCTGTTTCATTTGTATCTATAAAAAAATCGTGTGTAGTAATATGTCCGAGAACGATACTATCTTTGGATCCATTTTCTCCTGTATTAGCTAAAGTTGCATTTTCCATATCAAATGTCCAGATATATTCGGAATAAGAAAGGGGAAGATAAGCATTGGGTAATTTGTAAGTATTAAACCATATACGTTCTAATGTATTAAGTCCCGCTTCAATTTGACCAAGTTTATTTCGAGTATAAAGAGGAGCAATCAGAAAATTAAAGAATGTTTCATCTTCATCAAAAACTAGTGATTGAGACCCAACTTTAACTGTTAATCCATTATAATTAAGAGGTCCAAGGATATCAATCTCACTACTTTCATCTGGATCAGACAACCATTCAAGTTGAATATATTCATCTTGAGAGAGTATTACATTATTCGCCCACTCCCACTCCCACTCTGTTACATTTGCTACTGTTTGGACTGTGTTAATTTTCCATTTAAATAGAGCGCCTTTTCTTACACTAGAATGAAATTTTACACTATCAATATTAAGTGAAGAAGTAAAAGTTAATCCTTCTATAACTAGAACTATTAAAAAAATTCCCCAAAGAAGATGGATATTTTTTTTCAACCAAACACTTAAAATTCTCATTTGTTCGTCTCTAAATTCTATCCAGAGGCATTTTTTATAAATTGTATGTGATTTTTTTCGAAAAATGGCCCAAAGTTTTGAGCAGATATTTAGGTCTAAAATTAAAAATTGGAACTCAATTACCAGAATTGATATAGGAAGCTTCTTTATTGATTCTAACAAAAAAAAATACTCCATACTTTAAAAGGAAGTATTTAAATTTAAGATTCTTTTTCCAATTGGAACTATGTCTGCATTAAGAAAACTAATTGTTATATGTAAAACTTTTTAACAGATTCTTTGTTAACTTTTTTAATATATTAAAATCAGAATCAGGAAATGGATACTTGTTTCCTAGTGATAAAAAAATTCGTGAAAAAGAGAATAAGTTAAGGAAATGGTTTGTAAGAAATCTAAATAAGACTAAAGCTGTTATTGATGGATTTGATATTGGTTGGGGTGGTACAGCTGTTTGGAGTACTAAAAAAATTTCTAATTATGTCGATAAAGACCTTAATTTGAATATTTTAGATGTTGCATGTGGTTATGGGACTTTTTTAGTGGAATTAGGGTGGAGATTTCCTAATGCAAACTTATATGGTTTAAATCTTGATTTTGATCCTCCTCATAAAGCAATTTCATCATTATTAGAGAAAGCAAATGTTTTTGCACAGCTAATTGCGTCAGACGCGTTATTTCCTCCTTTTCGAAAAGAATCATTTGATATTATTACCTGTTTTTTAGGACTACAGGATATTGAGATAACCAGAGGAATTAATAGGTTAGGATACCTTCTAAAAAACCTTATGAACCTCATCGGTAAAAATAAACATCTGGTTATTCTTGATAATTTTCCCCGTTCTAAATTTAATCTGGTTTTTGAGAAAGGATTAGTGAAAAAGAACCTTATTTTCCAAGATAGTTTTCAGCCTATTTGTAAATGGTCTTTTGAGATCGGGAAGGAAGCAGTTGAATTATACTCTTCTGGATACTTGCAACAAGAATTAATGAGTGAAAATCCTCCTGATAATCCTGAAAAGGCACTTATGGAGATTAAAGAAAAGATGTTTAGGGATTTAAAATCGCAACTTGAAGAAAAAGGATATTTTAATCCATGGGGAAGAATGATTCTTTCTATATTCAAAAAATGAATAGATACTATCAACAGTAGGTTTACAAAATACAATAGGCTATTTGAAATGTCTGTATAAAACTCCTAAAAATAAAGAAAGAATGTAAAATTATATTATAGGACGATTTTAGTGATTTGATTCATTTTAGGAATAATAACAGAGCATTCAGGCAATTTTTCCTCTACTAACTCCTTAAATTTTTGCATTTGTTTAGTAGTTCCGTGCATTGCTATTGCTAAATGTGGTTGTATATCCATAACCATTTTTGATCCTTCTTCAGGTGAGCAGGAAGGTGATGGACTCCCCGTTGGGATAAAAGCAAAATCGGCATTTAATTTAGATAAATTAACATATCCAGAATCTGCACCATGGAAAATACTAGTTTCTTTCCATTTAACCCGGTACAAAGTAATTGGCCTGGTATGGATTCCGACTGTTGAGGAGATCCCGAATCCTGAAATGTTGATAATTTCATCTACTGAAGTAACTCTAATATTATCTCTAGGGATTTCGTTGGGAATTTCTTTTACAATCATGGGTTCAACAATTAATGGAGCTTTTGTTAAATCAAAGAGTTTTTTTGTCACTTTTGGACTGAAATGGTCCCAGTGTGCATGTGAATAGAGATGTAGGTCAAGCTGTTGAATTGAACTAAGAGCTTCATTCGTGATTCCTTTTTCTCCAATGTCAAATGCAATGATCTTTTCCTTTGTTCTGAATAATATACTTGCCCAACCTGAATAAATGAAAATTGCTTGTTTTTTTTCAAGAGAAAGATTAAAAAATTCTTTAATAGTATCTGGAGAAGTTTCTACCTTTGACATAAAGTTAATCCCCAATGAATTATACTAATGAATATTAGAAAATCATTTTATTGAAATACTATGGAATTTATGCTATTTTTTCTGTTTTTTTTAGTCTTAGTAATGTGGTAATACATAGCAGAAAAGTCGTAATAGAAAAAGAAAGGGGTTAATGAAGCGTTAGAAGAACGCTTCCCAAAATCTTAAAGAAGGAGATTTTATAATATAACTGATATAAAGAAACTAATAATAGTAAAAAGACAAACAGAAAACATCAGACAGATAATAAGTCTTCCAAATTCAAAATAAGAAATACCACTTATTTCTCATGTCGTTAACTTTAAAATACTTCTTATATTATAATAATATTTGGAATGGAAATTCAACAAAATAATTCAATTGAATCATCTAATCTAATCCTTATCAGAAAAATAATATTTCGAACTTATATTCCATATTTTACTCTCTATTTAATTGTTTATTTAATTAATATCTTAGAAAGGCCCTCTGAGTTTTCAGAACTTACTTCACGATTTTTTGACGCCATTACTACTCTTTATGGTCTTGTAATTTGGCCTATCATTCTTTTAGCCTTAACCGTGAATTTTTTGTATAATAAGACAGATGTTAGAAGGATTCCAAAGGATTCTAGTGTATATGAGAGCATCGTATATCCTGTTATCCAATATGGTCCGATTAAAATAATTAATACCTTATTACCCGAGCAAGATACAGAAGAAGCAACGACTGAGCATCACGATTATTTAATTGAGATGTAATTTTTTAGTACAGATTATAAACATGATATTCTGGAATTTTTCCTAAAATCATGACTTCCTAAGAGCTAATATAATCTTATTAAATAAAAATACATATTCTGCCAGTTTTGATTTATATCCTGAGCTAAGAGAATAATCGACAAAATCTTCAAAATTAAAATTACACAAGAGTTCTCGGATATCAGAACATAAAAATACCTCTGAATTAAGGTTTGTAATTAAGTTTTTCCATTGACTAGTTTTGTATTTACTTGGTGTCAATATAACTAATTTAGGTTGGTCAACCAAAACAGGAATCTTACTTGAGTTGAGCAAGGTTTTTAATCGCTCTAAAATCTTAATAAAATTATTCTTTTCACCCCATTCAACTACTAAGACATTCATTCCCTCTAAATATGAGTACGTATCGTCAAATTCTTTCCCATGTTTCGAATGAAACTCCTGGACTATTCCTGTCTTTTCTAAAAATTCAAGATTAATGATATGTATGCTTAAGTCAATCGAATGATCATTAATAAGCTCCTCAAGGTCTGTAGACCATCCAAAGATTTCAGATACTCGTGAGTTGATAGCCTTATCTATATCATAGCCAATAAACGTGGAATAAGGAGTTTCCCACTCTTCAGGAAAATATTCTCTTCTTCTATCAGGAATATCAATAAAACAAATTTTTAATTTCTTTTTTATCTTAGAATTATTCTTCATAACGAGAAAGATCTATATTTTAATAAAAAAAGTTTCCTAAATTGAACCTTTAAATATCGAATCGTGTCTTAATCTGATTTTTTACGAAAAAAGTTCTCTAATCCTGTCGAATAATTTTAAATACAACTGGATTTTTATAATCAGGACAACATAAAGTAATACTATTAGGATCCTCTTCCCAAGGATAAGATGCTCCATATTGTAAGCCACTGAGATAGGGGTAAAGAGTATGCCATGCAGCGGAACATATTTTCCCTTTATCAAGGGGGTATTCAAATTTATCTCCGATTTTATGACCATAATTACATTTTCCACTTTCAAGAATCTTAATCACTTCAATCTTGAATTTCGTCATCTTCTTATAACCAAATGACATTATTTAATGTCATCAGATTAGAATTTTTTCCCATCCTTAATAATCTATAATGTTTTTATTCGCTACGAAGAGAACGGAAAAGCAAAATTTTTTCTAATAATGAATCCTTGCCTAGGCCTAATTTCATTAATTCAAGAGGATTAATATTTTCAACAAGATCTTGTAAAGTAAAAGGTTTTGGATGATCTAACATATCCCATACTGTTCTTAATTCAATGTATAACTGATTAAGCTCAAGATAATTATTTATCGTATTTTTGACTAATAGCTTAATCTCATTTAGTTTTAGAAAATATAAATATAATTCTCTTATTTCTATTGAAAAAGAAAGCTCTAATTCCTCCCGCATTTGATTGATTTCATGAAGAATGATTGAATAATCAGATAAAGGAAATTTTTCTCTCTTTAAGATTCTATAAAGCTCTTTCACTTCTTTTTCATAAACTTCCTTTTCGATTTCAAAATCATAATAGCCATTGGGGAGAATCGTCTCTACTCCTCCTATTCAATGTTATTTGGGTAAAACCGTGCCTCAAAAAATGTTTTCGGTCGTCCTTGTGAAGATCTTTGCTCATAAAAACTCTCTACATAACCTTTCAACATTAAGCGACGAAGACTATCATATATAGTAGATCTTGGAGCACCAATCAGTTGTACAAGTTGAGTCCGTGTTAGGGGGCCCTCCGATTGAAGTACTGCGAATATAATTCGATCTAAATCATGGGTTAATGGAGGGAGCTTCGACAAATGGGTAGTTTTTCTTCCTGAAACAGGAGTAGTATCCTCAAATAAATTCTCCATGAAGGGAAAATTCATATTATCACCATTTTTTCTTAATACCGATTTATTCTATCATAAATTCCTTTTTTCATAATTATTACCATTAGATTTTCCCGATAACCTCCTCAATTAATGAAATTAGCAGCAAATTATTTTGAGAGTAAGTTCTATCCTTTACTGCTCGCTGATAAACTATCTGTTTCATTTTAAGACTAGCCTCTAAGTTTACAGATTATTTAGCCTACAAGACATTAGAATCCCTAAAACTTGAAATAAATAGAGGTGGGGTAAAAATGACAATTTTTTAGAATACCTGTCAGAAAAACTTCGAGAATGTTTCTGAATACCTTCTCAAATCAAAGATTTTCTCATAAAAATTAATAAAAAAACTATTTTAAGAAAATTTTACATCAAGAAAGTCTTATAATTAAAAAAGAAAAGTATTCTCTAAAAATAAGAAAATTCTTTTCGTTTTGCCGTTATTTATAGCTTAAATTTTCTAAATGCCATAACAAGTCCAATGATCTCAAAATATATTAGATATAAGCTAAATTCTGAAATTATATTCGGTATAGCAGAATTAAACTGTTGATTTGAAGTTGATTCTAGATTCGTGGTGGTAGTGGTCGTATTAAACCAAAAGCCAAAAGGAAATGATATAATAACAGGATTTATGAGATTTTCACCTGGACTTCCTAATTCAATTCTAAATTCTCCGATCTGCTTTACATTGAAAGCAAATTCAATAATTCCAGTAGGATTCGCTCTATAATTACCAAATTCCATACTTGAAGTATAAAAAATCAGGTTATTCAACCCACTTACCCAATATGCATCAGTCACACTTGAAGTGATTTTTAAAGTAGTTATATCTGATGCGACAGTAGTATCAAATTCTGCTGATACAATATAATCCCCTAGCATAACGCCTTGATAACTTCCTGTATCACTTAAAATTATTTTAGTACTTTCTTTTCTAGAGTAAATTAATAGATTAAACCAATTTAAAGAAACTGCTCTAAAAATATCTTCAAATATGAAAGTTTGAGTACTGGTATCAGTTCAAGACCGCTGTCCATTTATATGAAGACCAATAGTATAATTATTAAATTTAGTAGCTGCATCTAAAGAAATATCAATTTTCAATCCTAGAATCCCTTCTATTTCACCTATTGCTATAGCAATATTCTGATTAACATCAGCTATAAATGTTGTCTCAGGTGAATCGATAGTTCCCTCGTTTAAATCATCAATCCAAGCTGCACATTTATCTACAAAATAATCTTCTGTACCAGTATTTTCAAACATAATATCTGTGAGTTTAAACTGTCCTCGTTGTTTTACAACAGAAGTTTAGGTTTAAGAAATCGTCTAATTTATAGCTTTAAGTGAAGAACTCGCATTTATTTTAACAAATGATTCAGATAAACCAGAATAAATGGTTAATTGGAGAATTATTAATAAAATAAAGACTTCCTCCTTTTTACTCATATATGAACCAACTCCAACCATTATCAATACACTAATTTAGAAGAAAAACGTTTTAATAAAAGGTTAATCAAATGTTTAACAAAGTTGTATTAAAAGGTATAAACTGGTAATGGTCTAAAGGTTTATAATATATTTAAAGAGATCAAACAAAAAAACGCGGTAAAAATTGAGACTTTTTTAATTAAAGGGCTCTTTGGGTTGGAAAGTTAAAATCCATGAAGTCTGATGAAATAATCCTTAAGGTATGTGCAATCGGTTCGGGTAATGTAGGTAAGACATCTCTTATCCGTAGATATGCTGAAAATATATTTACAGAAAGATATCTTCCAACACTAGGAGTTGATATAACTACCAAGAGAATTCAAGTTGGAGAGAAGAATGTAAAACTAATTCTAGCTGATACAGGAGGACAAGAACACTTTGAGCGAGTTCGTCCAACATATTACAAGGGAGCTCTTGGAAGTCTTGTTGTTTTCGCCTTAAATGACTTAAAATCCTTTGAAGCGATTCCAAACTGGTTACAGGAGTTTAGAAGTTTAGCTAATAGACCTGTATCAGTTGTTTTAGTAGGAAATAAAAAAGATCTAAAAAAGGATCGAACAATATCGAAAAAAGATGCAGAGGCCTATGCAAAACGGGAAGGATTGCTTTATTTTGAAACATCTGCAAAAGAAGGGGGAATGGAAATACCAATGGCTTATGAAGTTCTTGTAAAAGATATTTTATCAAATTATGAGAAATTAGCAATGCAAGTTTAATATTATGAGAATTTGCTCATTTTTGAAGATCTAATAATGTAAAACTCCTAGAGAGGTGAATATCATTTTAAAAATCGAAATTTCTAATAAAACTGTAATTATATCCCTAGATAGAAAAATTACAAACGCCTTGAATCTAGAACTATTAGATGAAATACAATCAAAATTGAATCAATTTAATCATCAAGCAGAAATTCATTCCATCATATTAACAAGTAATAACAATAAATTTTTTTCAATAGGTCTAGATATTCCATCAATCTATGATATTTCTAGGTTAGAATTTGAAGAATTCTATAAAACCTTTACTCAGACCTGTGTGGAATTATTTAGATCACCAAAACCTGTTATTGCTGCGATTTCAGGTCATGCTATTGCTGGGGGATGTATTTTAGCTTTATGTTGTGATTATCGAATTATGACTGATTCAAAGGCATTAATGGGATTAAATGAAATAAAATTAGGAGTTCCTGTTCCTTATTTAGGATATTTTATCTTGAAAGAATTAGTAGGTTATCAAACGGCACGAAATGTTTGTGAATCGGGAGATTTCTTTTCTCCTGAAGATCTTTTTCACATGGGTTTAGTAGATGAAATAGTTCCGAGTTCAACGACTAGGGATGTGGCATTACAGAAAGCACAAAATCTTGGTTCATTACCTCAATCATCTTATGAATTAATTAAACAGGTTCGCATTAAAGAGATCCTAGAACAATATTTTAAAGAACGAAATGATGAATTGAACCTATTTACATCTAGCTGGTTTTCCTATCCAGCAAGAAAAGCACTAAAAGAAGCCATTAAAAAATTCTAAATTCTCAAAGAGGAATATTTTATTACCCAGTCATTCTCTTCTGCTAATCTTTCAATATTACGAGCTATGCTTTTTTCATTAGAATCTTGAGCTCCCCAATCAATATTACAGATTCCTGCTCCTCCACCTGATGAAACGATTGTACAATAGGCATCTGTGGGATATTTAAATTCTAAAATTACTGTAGATGTTAAAGCACTCTCCGTTCTGCAAGCATAACTTTCACCAATTAATATATGCACTTCTCCATCATGTGTCGAATATTTACGATTGAAAGTCAACCCCTCACGAACCTGAACAAATGCAAGTAATTGCTCTTTTAAGTTATCTCCAAAAATTTGAAGTTCGATCATCTCATCACCTAGATTACTAATTTTCCTCAAAATAACTTTTTATAAATATTTTTATCGCGAACTCTATATCGTGGATCGTGTGCATAAATGAGAGAATTTTCAAGGTAAATGAAGGACTTAAAAAGTGGTTAAATTGTTATTTGATTATCTCATATTACTTCCGTGATTTAGTAAATTGCACAACTGATCTAGATATTGTAAAATAAATTTTTGTTCTTTTTCCATATTCAGATTCGATCCAAACTTTCCCTCCATGATATGTTACTAAACTTTCAACTATAGCTAATCCAACTCCTGTCCCTTTTTGATTAGGATCTGCTTTTTGAAAAATTTTCATAACTCGTGTCAGATCTTCTTGTTTAATTCCTGACCCATTATCTTCAACCGAAAATTGCCAATAATCAGGATAAGGTTCACAATCAATGATTACGGTTTTATCGGGTTTATCAAGATATTTAATGGAATTTTCAAGGAGATTTTGGAAGATCTGAAACATTTGGGTTTTATTAGCGTCAATAACTGGTAATTCACCATTAATGTGTATATCAATATCTGTAGAAGGGGAAAGATGATCAATGACTTCATCAATAACTGTAGCAATATTTACAGATCCAAAACCTTCTGGAATATGTTGAATTGCCACTGAATATTCATATACTCCTTTAATGAGATTTTCCATACGAGAAATGCTATCTTTTATTTTATTAACATATCTAAGACCTTCTATATCGTCTTTATCAATAGAATATCTCTCGAGAAGCTGTGTATACCCTAATATAGTTTGTAAAGGTGACTTTAAATCATGACTTACTGTGGAAGCAAATTCTGCAAGATGGTCATTGCTTCTTAGCATTAAAGCGATCGTCTGATGTATGCCTTGCTCTACATTCCGCCATTTCTCTAGAATAATAGCTACAAATTTTTGATATAAGATTGGATGTTTTATCAAAAAAGCATGAAAATCATCATAAGAAATAACGTACAGAATACATTCAACTTTTGCCTGAATGGTAGCAACAACTGGACTTTTATCAAAAAATTCCATTTCTCCAAAAATAGAGGGAGGATAGCGATCTTCAATTACATGAATAAAGCCATTGGTGCCACGAATATAAACTTCCAGTATCCCTTCTTTTAAGAAATAGATATTGTCTCCTATCTTTCCCTGAGTGAGAAGAATTTCTTGAGGAGGAATTTTAATTTCATGGATTAAACCGCAGAAATTCTCTATTTCCTTATCAGAGAAATCATCAAATAGGAAAAAGTTCCGAAAGAATGTATACACGTTTCTACACCCTTTTGATCTATACTGACGATCCAGATTTTTTAACATTCCTAATAAAAATGTTCGAGGAAGGGGTAGAATCCACTTTTAGGAGTGAAGTATTATGATTGAATGATAAATACTAAGTTTACATGAAAAATTCAAGTATACACAATAAAAATCGTCATTCCAAAGGTAAAACGAATGGAAAATATTGATTATGTTCCAGATTGGGCGAAAAATGCTATAATTTATCATATTTACCCCCTAGGATTTTTCGATGCACCTAAATATCGAGATCAAGAAAATCAAGTAGTCAATCGATTAGAAAACATCCGAAACTATTATAACCACTTTCAGAAGTTAGGAATGACGGTTATACAATTTGGACCGCTCTTTGAGTCAACATCTCATGGATATGATACTATTGATTTCTTTAAAATTGATAGAAGACTTGGTACAAACGATTTATTTCGAGACATCGTGAGTGAGCTACACGAATTAGAAATACGAATAATTTTAGATGGTGTTTTCAACCATGTAGGCCGTGAATTCTTTACTTTTCAGGATATCCAACAGAATGGAGCATCATCTAATTATCTAAATTGGCATTTTGTGGATTTTAAAAATAATAGTCCAAAAAACGATGGATTTGATTATAAAAACTGGGAGGGACATTATAGCTTAGTAAAACTAAATCTATCTGATAAAACTGTCAAAGATTATGTTTACCAGGCAGTTCAATATTGGTTAAAGGATATTGGAATTGATGGTTGGCGTTTAGATGTTGCCTATTTAATACCACAAAATTTTTGGAAAGAATTTAGAGAACGCTGCCTGAATATCAAACCAGAGTGTTTTCTGGTAGGAGAATTAATCCATGGTCCTTATAATAAATGGGTAAATCGTGAGCTTTTACATGCAGGGACAGAATATCAAGTTTATAAATCGATCTACAGTGCCTTCAATGATCGAAATATCTATGAATTAAAAGCTGTCCTTGAGAACTCATACCATCCACAATGGGGACAAATAAAAGATCAAGTAATGATGATTTTTCTTGGTAATCACGATACAACACGAATTCGATCTATTTTACATAAAGAGCAGCATTTAAAGTTAGCATTTTTCCTGTTGTTCACCCTCAGAGGAATCCCGAAGATTTATTATGGGGATGAACTAGGGATGACAGGTGTCAAAACAGAAAAATCTGACTATGAGGTTAGAAGAGCAATGATTTCTCCTGAACATGAATTGACAAATATAGAAATTTTTCAAATGATTATGAATCTAATTAAAATCAGGAAATCCAATCATGCTTTAATTTATGGAAATTTAAATTGTTTTTATGCAGATTCACATAAAGGCCAAACAATGGCCTTTCTACGTCAATCATCGAAACAGACTTTACTGGTGATTATAAATGCAGATTTTCAAAAGAAAAAGGTTAATGTCCCCTTATGGAACTTAAATCTAGTTGAGGATCAAGTATTTGTTGATATTATGCAAAAATGTGATCTAAATGAATATCGAGTTAAAAAGAATCACCTACTAATTGAAATTGACTCATGCTGGGGAAGAATTTTAGAAATGAAATATTCTCATCCTTAAGATACAAACATAAAATCTTTGGTACCTAATCTAAGAATTAGATTCTTGATGAACTTATTTATATCTTAGACTCAAAGCACAATTAACATATCAATTAGTCCTAATAAAATGAAGTATGAGAAAACGCTATTCTTCATGAACAAACTGCTAAGTTTGAGTAACATATTTTTTCTAGTCCTATTATTATTAATCATTATTCTTTTCAATAAAAATAGCCAAGTGTGTTTATCATCTGGCTATTCCTAACTCAAATTGAGAGGAATGTTTTAGAAAGCAAAGGATTTTTCCTGATTATTTTCTAGAGAAGCAGTAGAATAATTACTAAATATTTGTATCTATAGCTTAAAATATTATCGACTCAGCTCTTCAGAAAAAAGTTTTTCTGTCACAGTTCTAAAAAATGTATTAAAGTCATAATTCTCTAGAAACTGTATAGATTGGTGATAAAAAGAGTTTCTATCCATTCCAGTTATTTTTTGTAACGATTGATAAATTCTATTTAGGTTAAATGAATGGAGCTCTTCTCTGTTCACCCCAAGTTGGTTACCTAGTAATATAATGAGTTTTAAACTCTTTTGAGAATGAGTAAAAACCTCTTGTACCCATTTGGGAATATTTTGAAACGTTTCATAACGATTATCATAGATTACAATTAAAAGATGGGTACCCCGATAAAAAATAGGACGAATATTTTCAAACCGCTTTTCCACGGAAGGAAAATGAAGGGAATATGCACCTTCATATCCAAATACCTGGAAACGCCGTGAACCTATAGTTATTCCTGTAGTAGGGCGGTAATTAGTAGAGAAATTAAATGTAGTAGCTTTTTGACGAAATTTGGATTTTCCTACTCCTACATCTCCAACCACTACAACTTTGATTGTTAGGGGTTTAGACATGCTTCATCACAATTGATGTTGTCTTAAAGACAGAGGATTTTTAATTCATTCTTTCTATTTGACTGAATTATAAGAGTTAACATATTTAAAATCGCTAAACTCATCATATAGATTGTTTCCCTTGTTTTAATAGTGTCGGGATCTGTATGAATTATATTCTGGTATTGTCTCCACCAACGCTTTAATGAGTCATTCCCATTCGCTTCCCAACCTTCATATATCTGCCAGAGGTTTGAGGGATATTTCTGTAAATTCAATTCATTATGATGATCCTCTAATCCTCTAGTGAGTTTTTCCCAGATATTTGAAGGGATAGCGATGTAATTTTGCCCATGATAGACCAAATCAAAGGGAAATAACTTCTCAATTAGTAAATTTCCTTTAATGTCTACTATTATGTATTTTTCTTCATCTTGTATAGAATGAAATAAATCAGATACAGTACAATCCATTTCAGGGTAGATAGGAAGAACATTCAACGGTGATTTGGGGATTTCCATGAATATATCTCACATTTTATTGATTATATTCCTTTCTAAATAGAAAATTTAATCCTGTCCTTCATCTTAGAAATTTCAAAGGATTTTGCCAGTTTAAGTGAGTATTTAATTGAAATCAATTACTTTTACATAATTTATTCTTTTAATAAAAACGAACTATTTCGGTGATTCAAACATGTTTGATCTAAGAAAGTATTACAAACAACAAAATAAGAAAGTCAAAGATAGCTACTTAAAATCGATTAACCTGATAGAACATATTCTCTCCGAAATTAACCAGGTAAAAGACGATACTAAAAAAGATTATTATAATTACCTTAAAACCATCAGTGAACTTATTCTTAAGATGTTTACTCTAGAAAACTCATTATCTGACGATTATTTCAAATCAAAATCTTTTGAAGAATTACTCAAAGAGAATAATTCTTATTATGAGGAATTATTACTAGAAAATTATGGTTGCAGTTACGCAAATCCCAAATTTTGTGTTGAGGTGTTTGGAGAGCAATATGGTCAACTATTTTCTTGGTTTTATACCCTCTATCGTAATTATATTACATATGCTTTCTACCATAAACAGTTTAAAATGGAAGAATATAATCAGTTATTTATTAACGTCTATAAATATATAAAAGAGAATAGAATTGAATTTGAACAGCTTAAGGAAATCACCACAAAGATTATGAAGAAAGACGCTTCAATAGATATTTATCACCAATATAAAGAACAATATGATCCAGAATTTGAATTTTATACAAGTATAATTGAAAATTGTGACTTAGATGATCCAAAATATCTCTTTAGATTTGGGCAATACATTTCTGAGAATGAAATTAAAACAAGTCGATTTCTTGCTAATGAAATATCTTCCAATACGCTAGAACAACAAGCAGAAGCAATTATTAAGGCATATTACAAAGGTTTTGTGCGAGATAATAAAGATGTAACAAAAAAGTCCACAATTGGGTTTTTTCCTACAATTGGCCTTGAGAAACTTTATCATATTATGATTCACAAATTCCAAAACAATCAAAACCCGTTAAAACCATGTTTTTTAGGTTATCGATCAACAAAAGCCAATGAACAATATGAATTTGATCATAAGTTTGATCTAGCTTTATATTTAGACCAGGATTATAAAAAGAAACGCATGTATGATTATAAAGAGGGTTTAAAGAAAAATAAGGAAATCTTAAATGAATATTCAGGGATAATGTACATTGAAAAATTCGGTGATCCACAATTCAGTCCTGAGACAAAACCAGAAAACTTGAAATTGACAAAAGATCAACAAATCCTTTTCCAACAATTTAATTCAGAGATTTTCCAGTTAATCGATCAATTTCTTCCTCGTGCTGAAACTTCTTTCTGTATTGTAGGATTTCCAACTCCTAAAATTGGAGAACATTATAAACCAATCTTTGAAGAGACCATTAGAATTAATATGTTGGATTCAACTAGATATGAAGAAATTCAAAGCCATATTATCAATACTCTTGATAAAGCAAGTAAAATTCACGTCAAAGGTAAGGGATCAAATAAAACTGATTTAATCATCACTCTCCAACCTCTTGAAGATCCATCTACCCAAACTAACTTTGTTAATTCTGGTGCTTCGGTAAATATCCCCTGTGGAGAAGTATTTACCGCTCCACAACTTAAAGGGACTAATGGTATCCTCCATGTTTTTGAAACCTATCAGCATGGTCTTCGTTACGATAATCTCGTTCTCAATTTTCAAGATGGTTATACAATTGATTATAACTGCTCAAATTTTGAAAAAGATGAGGAAAATAAAAAATATATCAAGGAAAATCTATTATTTCCACATGAATCCTTACCAATTGGTGAATTTGCAATTGGTACAAATACACTTGCCTATATA
>WOR8_10002345_pt1 | contig 29606 bp, 14 predicted proteins | sample DeeMarSeWOR38_10_FD_19890 | JGI IMG/M metagenome (IMG submission 19890) | reverse complement strand
CAGAGAGATACAGAAGCATTGGGAGGAAAACCGCCCGAAACTGGTGAAGCAGTTGAAGGCGAGGGGGAAGGAGAAGGCGTTCTTCCAGAACCTACAGGAGAAGGCGGCAGAGCTGGGGGAAAGCCTGTGGAAGAAGGGGCTGAACCCCGACCAAGTGAGAGAGGTGGTAAGGGAGCAGTATTACCCACCAAGCGAAAAGGACCAGCCAAAACTAGGGGAGCCCCTCAACTTAGACCAGGAAACAACTACTCCATAACAAGTCCCACCGAAAAAGAATCCATCACTAACGTAGGAACCGAAGTAGAGAGGTATGATCGTAATATAGAAGCGATCAAACTTCTAAAAGAGCTTGAAGCATCGGGCAAAAAAGCTACTCCAGATCAGCAGAAGGTTTTAGTTCGATATGTTGGCTGGGGTGGATTGCCTAAAGTCTTTGACCGATGGGGTCAGGCTAATTGGGTCCAAAGAGGGAAAGAACTAGAAGAGCTCTTAACCGAAGAAGAGTATGATGCCGCACGAAGAAGCACTCCAAACGCTCACTACACTTCACCTAAAGTAATCGACATTATCTATGATGCCCTTAAACAGATCGGGTTTAAGGGAGGGAAAGTCCTGGAACCGTCAGCAGGGATAGGGCATTTTATAGGAATGATGCCCCCTGAATTGATGGGTAGGTCAAAGTTTACTGGTATCGAGCTGGATCCCATTACTGGTAGAATAGCTCAACAGCTCTACCAGGGGCATGATATTAGGGTATCAGGATACGAGGATGTAAGACTTCCAAACAACTTCTACGATGTTGCAGTTGGGAATGTTCCCTTCGGGGATTACAAGGTCTACGATCCAGAATACAAAGGGCTTAAAGTCCCCATTCACGATTACTTCTTCATCAAAACCCTGGATAAGATAAAACCAGGGGGGATTGCCGCATTAATTACCAGCCGTTATACCCTGGATAAGCAAGACACTAAAGTTAGAAAAATGATCGCTGATAAGGCAGATCTTGTAGCGGCTTTTAGATTGCCCTCTTCTGCTTTTAAGGGGATTGCCAATACCGAGGTAGTAACCGATATTCTCATTCTTAGAAAGAAAGTTCCAGGTGAAGTATTTAAGGGCGAGGACTTCATAAAAACAAAAGAAACAAAACTTAAAAAAGACGAGAAGCAAGGAAACGTCCAAACAAATGAATACTACCATAATAATCCTGGTATGATCCTGGGGACCGAGAGCCTTACTGGTAGTATGTATGCTGATAGCACTTATACAGTAGAAGGAATCTTAAAAGAGGAACAAAGAACCTATGGAAAGGAGATCCTTGGGAATCTTATCTCTAAACTCCCTACTAATGTGTATGTTGAAGGATTTGCAAAACCGCCAGCCGAGCCAAGTCCCGATGATATTATTGGAGTGAAGGGTGATGTAAAAGAAGGCGGTTACAAGGTAGAGGGCGGCAAGATTTACCAGAGAGAAGGCGATAATATGGTGAAGGTTGATTTCCCAGCAGGGAATATCGTCAGAGCCAAACGGCTTATCGCTGTCAAAGATGCGGTTAGGGATCTTATAAGAGTACAGTTACAAACCGAGGAAGGAGAAAGGCGACCAGGGGACAGCTTCGAGAGAGCACAAAAAGAGCTAAACAGGCTCTATGATGATTTCGTAAAGAAACATGGGTATGTCAACAGCAAAGCAAATTACCCCTTACTTCAAGGTGATCCCGATGTACCCATATTACTAGCCATAGAAAAATACGATCCTAAAACTGGAAAGGCGTTTAAAACGCCTTTTTTTACGGAAAGGACCATTCAGAAGTACACCAGACCAGAGAAAGCGGATACGGCTGGTGAAGCCCTCTTGATCTCCCTTAATGAGAAGGGAAGAGTAGATTTTGAAAGAATGACGGAACTCACAGGAAAAAACCCTGAAACACTCCAGGCAGAGCTTAAAGGGCAGATATACAAGAATCCCGATGGTGAAACCTGGGAGATTGCAGATGAATACCTTACAGGGGATGTAAAGTCCAAGCTGGAAGCCGCCAGGGAAGCCGCTAAATACGATGAGGACTATATTACCAATGTGGAAGCCCTGGAGAAAAATCAGCCGCCAGATGTTCCAGCAGAGGAAATAACAACAAGGTTAGGTGTAACCTGGATCCCTGAACAGGATTATAAAAACTTCATAATGGAGATTTTAGAAAGTCAGGCGGCAGAGGTGAAGGTTGATTACGTCCCTACTGGTGGGTGGATAGTCAGGGCGAGAAGAGGAAGGAGTGGAACGTGGTCAAGCACACAGTATCCGCAATCCGAACAAAGTAGGCTTAAATACGCAACAAAAGAAAGAACCACCTTAAAACTCCTGGATGCCGCTTTTAATTCCAGGAATGTGGTTATAAAGATCAGGGACGATGATGGTAAAGTTATAGGGACCGATCAGGTAGCAACCGCAGAAAACATGCGAATCATACAAGAGCTCCAGGACCTTTTCAAAGAGTGGGTATTAAAGGACCAGGAAAGAAGATCCCGATTGTCAGCTAAGTATAACGAGGAAATGAACAGGATCCGACCCCGAACAAGTTTTGATGGATCGCATTTAACTCTCCCTGGAAGTAACCCAGGGATTGTTATGAGAAAGCACCAGAAGGATGGAGCCTGGAGGATTATTACCAGTAAAAGAAATACCCTGCTCGAACATGAAGTAGGGGCTGGAAAGACTTACACCATCATAGCGGCGGCTATGGAATCCAAACGGCTGGGGCTCGTTAAAAAGCCGATGATTACCGCTTTCAAGCATCAAGTACCCGATTTCCAGAAAAGTATATACGAACTCTACCCAGCCGCTAGAGCACTCGTCCCGACACAAAAAGACTTCACCCCACAAAACAGAAGAAAGATCCAGGCTCAAATAACTACAGGTGATTGGGATATTATTGTCCTCTCCCATGAACAAGCTGAAAAGCTGTCTATGTCGAAAAAGGCACAAAGAGATTACATAGAGGAACAGCTTGCCGAAGTGGAGTTTGCCCTGTCAGATGCCAAAGAACAGGGACTTAGAAAATCAGATCCCACCGTTAAGCAGATCGAGAAAGCTAAGTTACGGTTAATGGCACAGTTAAAAGAATTAATGGACTCCCCGAAAGATACAGGAGTTACCTTTGAAGAGCTTGGGGTTGATATGCTTTTGGTTGATGAAGCCCAAAAGTATAAGAACCTTCAATATATGAGCACAAGATCCAGAGTTTCAGGATTGGGGAATCCACAAGGGAGCAAACGAGCGAATGACCTTTACATGAAATCCAGGGACATTAACAAGCTGAATGGTGGCAGGGGCATTGTGTTTACAACCGCTACGCCAGTTACTAACAGCATGGTAGAGATGTACTCTGTTTTGAGATACCTCTATCCCGAAGCCCTGGAACAGATGGGGGTTAAACATTTCGATGCGTGGGCTAACCAATTCGGTCAAGACGTTACATCCCTGGAAGTAGAGCCTACAGGACAGGGATTCAGGATGAACACGAGATTTAGGCGTTTTGTCAATATGCCTGAATTGATGCAAGTCTACCGAGAAGTTTCCGATATTCAGACACAGGAAATGCTAAAACTCCCTAGACCGCAAATTAAAGGGGGAGCCCAGGAAGCCGTAGCGGTGGAATCATCGGACGCTCAAAAAGAGTTTGTAGATGAGCTGGTAAAAAGAGCCGAGGATGTAAGAAGCGGCGGCGTGGATCCCAGGGATGATAATATGTTGAAGATCACCACCGATGGAAGAAAAGCGGCGGTGGATATGCGGCTTGTGGATCCTACAGCAGAGGATTATCCAGACAGTAAACTTAATAAGGCGGTTGATAAGATCTACGAGATCTGGAAAAAAACCGAGGGAAATAAAAGCACCCAGCTTGTTTTCTCTGATCTAGGAACGCCAAACACTAAGGGCTTTAATGTCTACGCCGATATGAAAAGTAAACTTGTTCGGCTGGGCATCCCGAAAAATGAGATAGCGTTTATCCATGATGCTACAACAGAAGCACAGAAACAAAGCCTTTTCGATGATGTTGTTGATGGAAAGATAAGGATTCTGTTCGGCTCTTCTGAAAAAATGGGAACAGGAATGAACGTACAGAAGAAACTCATAGCCCTTCATCACATGGATCCACCCTGGACCCCAGCTCTCATTGAACAGAGAGAAGGAAGGATCCTTCGGCAAGGGAATGAAAACGATGAAGTTGAGATATTCAGATATGCCACTACTGGCACTTTTGATGCTTATATGTGGCAAACCCTGGAGAATAAACAGGGATTTCTAGGTCAGGTTAAAAGAGGGGATATTAGCAGAACGGTTGAAGATATTGATGGTAGAGCCCTATCATTCGCTGAAATGAAAGCGATTGCTTCTGGTGATCCGATTGTGAGGGAACGGATTGAAACAGAAATGAGGGTAAACGAACTTAGGAATCTGCACAAAGCATGGCAGAGAAAACGCTGGGGAGCCGAGGACACCATAGCGAGGGGACCGCACAAGATAGAAGGGTATCAGACCGAAATTGATATGATGGAGAAAGATATTGCCCTTCGTGAAAAGAATCCCCTGGTGGAAGTTGATGGGGTTAAGCAGTTTGAAATAATGGTAGGAGAACAGAGATTTGCAGATCGAGTAGAAGGTGGCGAAGCATTTATAAAATTCTACCAGGAACAGAAACCTATAAAACCCGATGAAGATTCGGTCCTGGCTGGGAAATACAGGGGATTCGAGCTTCGATTAAAGAAGTTTAAAAAACTAGCCCCCCGATTGTTCTTGAAGGGGGATGCCACTACCTATGAAGTCGGGCTCCCCTGGATGATAGATGAGGATGTAGAGAAAGCAGATCCTTCGGGCATTATGACCAGGATTGAGAACGAAGCTAACCGAATTGATACTTACATCCAAAACGGCAAGGACAGGATAAAGATCATCGAAGAGGAAGTAGAAGCCGCCCAAAAGAGCCTGGAAGAGCCTTTTAAGCACGAACAGGAGCTTAGAGAAAAAGAGAAGAAGATGGACGAGCTCTTGGAAGAGCTGGAGCCAGGGGATGAGGAAGTAGGAGATACAGAGGGGATCCTGGAGAGGAAAAGGCAGATAGGAGAGGAAAAGCTAGAGGGAGAAGAAGAACTTGCCTATGATCCAGAGAGGGGGATTTTCAGGACCAGATTGCAAGAGCCAAGCGGTGAAATGGTTTGGAAAGCAGTTAGAGGGGAGAAAGTAGAGCTGAAAGAAGGGTATGACTTCTTTGCTTATAAGGATGCTGAATCTGAAACGTGGCATGTTATCGAACAATCGACAGGTTTAGCCATAACTGGAAGAGGTATTTACAGTAAGGCAGAAGCGGTCAAACAGGCGAACAACAATCTTGCAAAAGCAGGGGATGAGAATTTTAGAAGAGCCGTAGAAGCAAAATTAGAAGAAATTAAGCAAGAAGAAGGTAGGCTTGAAGAACCTCTTTCCAATTATAGCTTACTGAAAGAAGATGCAAAAACAGCCTTCGGTGGTGAAAAAAGGCAAGCTAGAGTCATAGAGAATATGGCGAAACAGTTAGATCTCTTCGAGAAAGAAACAGGAATTAGAGGACTAACTGAAAGCGTTAAGGCTTATAAGGGTAGCCTAGCGGATACTCTTAGGAAAAACAAAAGCGTTGATTTGAGAGGGTATAGACTTACCAAGGGGGACGAAGCAAGGGAAATTGCTGAACTGTTCCAGATATACAGAAACCCCAAAATGGAAATAATGCACGAAATATACACCGATAAAGAAGGAAAGGTCTTAGCTCATACGGCGGTTACTTCTGGTGCAGTAAATTATGTAAGGTTTAAAGACACTTTACGGAACATCCAGGAAACCAAGAGAAGAATGAAACGTCTTGGAGCTAATAAAGTTCATTTTCTTCACAACCATCCTTCGGGAACATCCTGGATGAGTGAATCAGATAAGCAAATGGGATCCTATATGAAATTGCATCTAAAGGGGAAGATGGGGGAGTATGTCGTTATAGATCATGGTACTTTTGCCTATCTAACAAAAATAAATGTTAAGAGATCCCCAGGGGTATTTCCGAATTTTTCCTACAATGTAGAACAGGACCAAAAACCGTTTCAGCTAAAGAGGGGGGCTGGAATGTGGATGGTGAGCAAGAAGAAATCCCCTGCTCTAATTGGTCCTGATGTTGTAGCTGGATTTGCCAAGGATTTAATGAAGAAAAACAGAACGGTAGTGGCTTTCATAGATTCACAGAATCAGGTGCAGGGATGGGCTTCTGTCAGCGACTATACTTTCCTGATGAAACCGAACTGGAAGGAAATAATAAGGGATTACACGAAAGCCCACGATGCTACGTCAGCTATTCTCGTTACAGGGTCTAAAGAGGTTAGGAACCTGGGTAATGCTCCAGTAGGAGATGTTCTTACAGAAATACTATATGACAGGGGAGAGGACGTATCGCCAGGGGAAAGATTTGAAAGCGTAAGAAGAAGCGAACCGCAGAGATTTGATGATACTAGAAAGTGGATCCACGAGCAAAAGACAGCAAGAAGGCTTTTTGAGGAACAAGCCCCCTACGGTGAGGACCTAACGCCAGAACAAGCGGAAGCCCTGGCAAGGGCAGAAGAGCAAGTGGCAAAGATGATGCACGATGCTAGACAGCGAGGGATCAGATTCGGTAGAAAGTATTTAAAGAGCCTGGGCTATACACCTAAACAGATCACACAGATCTTAAAGGTGAAAAGATTCATGCAGAACAAACAGCAGAAACTAGGAACGCCGAGGGAAAACGCCGTTAATGTTTTGGAAATGCACTTGCGGTCAGCAGAAAGATTAAAGTCGTTAAAGAAAACAAATTATCCTAGACTCTACAGGACCTTAAAACGTGGGGTAGTTGATGTAAGCGGCAATATAAAACCGAGAATGTTGAAGGCTGGTGAACCTGGGAAAGTAGCAGTTATAAGACACGATCTATCGGCTGGGGCTACTCCCTGGGCTCAAAGGCAGTTTGAGGAAGCGACAGATAGGATCTACGGAAAAGGCGAGTGGGGCAAAGAGCTTTCCAGGCAAAATGAAGAGATCCTAAATATGGTTATCAATTCCCGAAGGATCGTAACGATTGATAACTACAAAGAAGGTATGAAGCATCCCGAAGGATACACAGGGGACCATCACGCTGATTATCTTGACTACGAGAACTTTAAACACGCTTTTAAGAACGCAAAGACACCAGATGGAAAACCCCTTGATATGGATATATCAGAGGACTTCTATCGGGAACTTATAGAGAGATCTAATCTCTGGTTTGATGAAATGAACAGGATGCTTAAAAAGCTCTATGATAAAGGATTGATTTCAGAAGCCAGCTACGATGCTATGGTGGAGATCGGTGAATATGCTCCCCGATTCTTTATCCAGCACATAGATCCCGATAAGTCCTACACCTTCGGCGGTGGAAAGACCATTACCGTTTCTAGTAGCGGAATTAAGAAACTGGAAAGCGGCAGTTATGAAACCCTGGAGCTCGATTCAAGGTTGTTACTCTATCAGGTCATAGCCAGGACCGAGAACAGGATAGCCAAAAATGATGCTAATTTGGCACTATGGGAGCTCGCAGAGCAAGTTCCTGAAAATGGACTTGTGAGAAAAGCGGTCATTCAGAGCTACACGCCGAAGGGTGTTCCGAACTTCGAGAAAACCCCAGCCAGACACGAAGAAATTGATGTAATGATAGACGGTCAGAGAAGAAGGATGTTTATGCCTGATGAATGGGCAAGAGAGTGGGTGATGCGAGATCCTTCTATAGATCAGGGCGTAGCTAACTGGATTGGCTGGCTGTCAGGAGCTAATCTTCTTAGACCTATGGCAACTGGTATGTTCGCTCCAGAGTTTTTCATTACCAATCTAGCCAGGGATGCGGCTCACTTATGGGTAGTTACCGATACTTTCTCCAGCTTCCTTCCCTATGCTATGGCACAGTACGGAAAGGCTATTAAGGCGGTTTACAAAGATGCTCTCGCTAAAACAGGACTCTATGAACTATACATAAAATACGGCGGCGGCATGAATTTCCTCACAAAACAGGGTCATTTCACTCCGACAAAGTATTCAAAGACCCTGGAGAAATTTGAGAAAATAGGCTCCTACCTGGGCGAATCGTCAGAAATCTTAAACCGTTTGGCTCTAATGCAGATGGAAATGTGGAAGGCTGGCGTGGATAAAATGGAAGAGGGTAGCCCTGAATGGGAAAGGGCGGTCCAGGAAGCCGTATGGGTAGCCAGGAACTATATCGACTTCTACCAGGGTGGGTCCTGGGCGAAGATGCTCGATACAGGAGTTCCCTATTTAAACGCTGGGATCCAGGGGACCAGGGGGATTGCCAGGGCGGTTAATCAGGATTGGAAGAAAACCACCTGGAAGATCTCACAGCTTATGATGCTCGCTACTGGTCTATATCTTGCCAACTACTTAATAAACAAGGAAACGCTTGACAACATATCCGAAAGCGATCAGATAAGGTACTGGTGTATAACCATGCCTGGGAAGATAACCGACTCGAAGGGGAATAAAAGGGGCTGGTATTTTATTGTTGCCAAGGATCAGGGACAGAGATTTTTTGCACAGATAGCAGAGCAATCTATGAGAGCTATGATGGGTGAGCCAGTAATGTGGAACAATCTGCAAGAAGGGTTTAAAGATATGATCCCTGTTATTCCTACTCAAATGCTACCGCCGACAATAGATGCTATCTATGGCTACGCAAATAACAAAGATTTTTGGCTTCAAAAGGAAATTTGGCGAGATAAGTTCAATCCTGTAGGAAGGATCGAGCCAAGGTTAGAATATACCGACTACACCCATCCAGCTCTGGTTGAGTTCGGGGATGTAACAAACACTTCGCCAGAACGGTTGAAATATATCCTGGAACAGTTTTTTACCTATGGAAATGTGTTTACTTCTATAGTGGGCGGTGCGACAAGAATGATGATGAGAAAACTCCCAGGAAATGAAGGAGATAAGGTTTTGGAGGAAATTTTAGCTAGACAGCCTGGGATCAGAAAATTAGTAAGGCTTACCAGGGAAACCCCCGATATTGAGAGAAGAGAAGCTAACGATGCTTTGCGAAGGATTTATAGCAGAAGGTTTGAACAGAGAAGAAAGGTTATGAATCTATCCGAAGAGTATTATGCACAAGAGAAACAGAAAATGCCAGAAGCAGAACAAACGGCGAAACTGCTCAATTCCTATATCGCAGAACAGCCAGAAGGCGATAGGAAGCGGCTTACAGAAATGTTTGAGGATTATCCCTTGTATGATGATATTCCAGACAGGGGATGGTGGCTATCCCTTCGGGGTATGCCAGCAGAAGCAAAAGCGTATGTGTATTTCAGCAAATGGGTGAGAGCCAATCCAGAGAAACGAGAGCAACTGGAGAGCATGAGATCCTACATGCCTGGAATGAAAAGTGATGCCTTTGTGGAAGAATTTTCAAAACTTTATGAGAAATCGAAGGAACTATCAAAATGAGCCTACGAAAGAATATAGAAGGTCAATTTGGGCTGGATAGAAGAGATTCCGCAGTTCGGAAGCAAGATGGGATCCTCTACGAGCTGGAAAATCTAATGGTGGACGAGGGGACTCTTAGGACCAGGGAAGGAATGACAAGATTCCACGCCGATTACCTGGAGCAAAACAAAAGAGTTCTAGCCCTTCATAGATATTGGGGATTCGATGCCAACGATGGGACCGAGATAAAAGAGTTCTACGCCGCTATCGCCGCTAAGATAAAGAAATGGAGTGGATCAGCCTGGGTAGATATGGCGTTACCGCCAGATGTTACCCTTACGGACAATGAGAGGGGCGTTTTCAGGCAAGTGAGGGACAGGACCTATTACAGTAATCATGTCGAGCCTGTCCTGATGCTCAAAAAGGGGGACGATCAAGTACACCATGCTGGCATACCAGAGGTGAATCAGAGAAAAGAAATCTGTAATTGTGAAACCCTGGAGGTGGCATCGGTCCAAAAAACAGGGAACGCTCCTACCCTTAACGATGGGGAGTGGACCATCTTTACCGATGGGGAAACCAGAAATCTTCAATACTACCTGGATTCTGGCTTTGATCGGCACACGAAGGGGGATTATGGCATTACCCTGGAACAGCACGAAGCAGGGAAAACAATGGAAGCAATCTATGTATTGCCTTCTGTTTTGAATCTTGAATGGTTTTTTGGTCCTACTAATGGGACAGCCGAATCAGGTAGCGTAGGGAACACCCTAAAGGACACAGGAGCCTTTAACGAAACCCATGTAGGGCAACAGATCAAAAACAATACTGATGGGTCCCAGGGGGTCATTCTGGAGCTTGTGGATGCGGATAATGTAAGGACTACGTTATCAGGGGGGACCCTTAACACCTGGAGCCAGTTTGATACTTACAGTATCGGATCACCCTCATCAGAAAATGATTATATCGCTTTCGATGTATTCAGGTGGGAGAAGATTGACATTGATGAAGTGGTGGTAGAGTTTAGTAGTGTGGCTCCTGATAACAACGGAGATTTCTCGAAGGGATTCAGGTGCGTGGTATATTCTGATGAGGGGTTCGAGCACTATAACCTGAAACAGAGGACCATGCTTGCGGAATGGGCTAATAATGCACATGGAGATAGGCTATTCTTCTGTAAGTTCAGGAAACGGTGGTTTGTCCCCATTGGAAGTGCCGATGATTGGGACTCGATTAAATATGTGAAAGTACAGCTCCAGCAGAACGCTAACTCCCCCAATGTCGGTCCAGCTAAAATAACTATTGATAATATAAGGTTAGAAAAGACACCCCCACTCGCAGGGGAATTGAAGATCCAGGTTGCTACTTGTGATGCTACCGAGATCTGGACTAATGCAGTAGATGATTACGCCAGGGCAACAGAGGGGTTATCGTGTAAAGGGATTGCTAACGGCGTAACGGCTATTTACAACTTCCAAACGGCTGTCAAGAATTTGCAAGATTACGCAGACGGTGTTTCGATAAACGGATCAGATGAGTTTATTTTTGATGTTTGCGGTACAGGAACAGAGGTAACTCTGAACATTTCAATAACTATGACGCTGGTTGATACAACCAATAGAACGGCTGTAGGGGTCTTTCTTTCTGCTATGAATTTTGCGGATATACAGGTTAGAAGCCTGAACGTCCAGCAGTTTTTGGAAATGTCGGGGTTTGATTGGAGTCAGGTAAAGGAGCTTCGAGTAAATGTCCAGGGATTTCCTTATGCTTATATCGACAACATCAGGATCCAGCCAGCCGCAGTATCAAAGCTCATAAACAAGTTTATGCCATTGGATATTATAGCGGCAAAGCTGATCGAGGAAGGGATTGACCATTTATTCGGTAATAATCCTATCGTTGATGCCATTACGGACTTTTTCTTCCATGCCTACGCTACATTTACCAGGAAAGCTACAGGGCAGGGATCTTTTCTCTACCCCGACACTTCTAACGGACGGTATAAATTCGGTGATTTTTCTGCTCCCTGCTTGACCCTTGCGGCTGATCCTGGTGGATCCTTTAGCATGTCTTTCATTCAGAACACAGATCTTACCGAGTACAAGGACTACAATTTTAACCTGGATGCCTTTTTTCACCCGAAAGAATACAGCGATACACATACCTTCGGTATTGATTGGGTGGAAGTCCCAGCTTCGGACTCTGATGAGATGAGTATATGGGTGAGCTCTCCTGATTGGAAAGCGGTAAACAGGATTATATTCAGGTTTTATACGAATCAAAAAGCATCCTGGAGCTCATCAGTAAAAACCAGTACGCATAATGGAGCTGTTTACGATGGTGGAAAGGTCCTGGTGTCCACAAATACTTCCATTGATTTTAGGGGGAAGATAGGAAAGCGGATATACAATGAAACTTCTGGCGATTGGGGAATAATCGGCTGGGCTCCTTTGTCAGCATCAGATAAGCATAAATGTAGTACCTGGGGTGTAACGTGGAACAATGGGGACGTTTTCTCTTTTGATGGGTTCCTTTTTGGTGGGGCTGGGCAGAAACCTGTACCAGATACGGATGATTACTATGAATACATTTTTGATGTTCAATCGTCTTTGAGAAGATTACAGCTTTTAGGGGATAAAAGTATAAGAAAAACCCTTTCAAAATACCCTGTAGAAAACAGAGAGGTTATTGAGGGGCTTCGGACCATGTATAAGGATGATGGTTTTGACAGGATCCAGGCAGAGCCGAAAACAGGAGGGGCGGCTGGGGGGATCTCGATGGTTATATCCTGGAAACGTGGAGATATGGTCCATCACAAAAGATCAGATTCCCCCTGGAAAGGTTTTCAATGTATCGCTTCTCATCAGATAGTGGTAGAAGCAACAAGCAAGAAATCGGCACAGGTATCATTTAATGATTGGATAATGAAGAAAAAGGGAGCCGTCCGAGGGGAAGTTGCTTACAAAATGCGATTAGAGGACGATCAGGGCTATCTAGGTCCGATTTCCGATGCTTCCAATACAATCTCCCCGAAAGGAGTAGATGTTCTTTTAACCGATCTCTATGTTCCTACCGACACCAGGATCAAAAGAAAACGGCTTTACAGACCAGATGTAGGTGGAGCTTACCGTTACCTGGATACAGTTGATCGGCAAGTAGTTGAATACCTGGACCAAGTGCCAGAGGACCTATTGGGAGAGCCAATAGAGGAAGAGCTCTTCAAACCACCAAAAGCTAATGTTATGAGCAAGGTCCAGAATAGAATGGCGTATGCTGATATTATCGACAGGGACGGTAGACACCGACCAGGAAGAGTTCAGCTTTCCCTTCCGTTCAGACCTCATCAATGTTCCGATGATGATGTATTCGATGTTCTCCCCGAAGATGGTCAGAGGATAACAGGGTTTGAATGGCATTATGGGCTTTACTATTGTTGGAAAGAGAAGAGCTTCTATACGGTGGATCCTAACAGTTTCGAGTACATTCCCAGGGAAAAGGAAATCGGATTGATAGCACGAGATAGTCTAGCCGCAATTCCTGGGCTTGGCTATGGCTGGCTCTCCCATGAAGGGCATAAGTTCGGAGATGCGAATAATATAGATCACTTTACTGGAAGGCTTATTTGGGACGATATAAAGGGATACGATAAATCTATCCTTAGAAAAGCTGTAGGGTTCTATCACGATGATTACTATTACTGCTTCGTAGGGAATACAAATGAACATGGATACGCTTTGCATATCCCCACTAAATCATGGTTCTATATTCCTGATTGGAACGTACAATGCGTGAGCATCTTCAATGCTGGATCGGATAACAGCGAGGTTTATGCTGGTTCAAATTATGGTTATATCAACAGGCTGTTTAACGGCAATACTGATATTTCTGATGATCTGGCATCAACGGTAAGTCAAATTTCCTGGGCTTTCAGAACATTGGACTATGACTTCGAGCAACCAGTAAATTATAAATATCCCAGGTGGATCCTCACTCACGCTAAAAATCTGGTTAGCGGTGCGGCTAACAAGGTGCAAATGATTATTACTCCTTATCTGGATCAGCTTCCAGGAGATCCATACACAACAATAACAGTTCAAGGGACAGGATATTATCAGTATCAGGCAAATGGTAGGGCTCCCACAATCGGCGGCGAGAAAGGAACATTGGTAGGTATGCGAGTTACAGGATCGAAGCGTGTAGCTATCAGAAATTTCTTTATCGAAGCTGGGGATCTTGGCTTTAGACCTAACTTATGTTGAGGTGAGAAATGGCACTAGGTGAAAAACTGCCCCCCGAATACGATCAAGGGAAAATAGAAGGAATCCTAGAAACTCTTGAACGAAAAGTAACAGGGGTAGAACGAGTATCTAAAAAGAACTTACAAGATCTTAGCGTAGAAATAAACGATAAGATAACCGATGTAGAACAACGGTTAAATGATAAGATCGAGCAAGTGGCAAAAGAGGATGATACGTTCCCCACAACTTTGCCCATTCCCTTAAACTTGAAAGTGTTTGAAGCGATTACTTTTGGATTCGCTCATGTCGATCCTTTTCAAAGGCTTCGATACTTCGGGAAACTGGTTAATTATGAGTTTTACGGATCTCAAAACGACTTCAATAACACCAGCCTTAACATTACCCCCCAGGCAGATCCCTATGAACAAGTAGGGATCCATCGAGGAACAGGGACGGTAAGTAGTCCCGATTCCTACCTTAACACCGAACATCCCACAGACGATGATCTTTCCTTTGTCCTGGATGATAGGCTTTTTAATCCTTTATGGGTAGGTCTTTTAAAGGAAAAAAGGCTTATCCTGGAGAATCTTACCAGGAGAGCAAAGGGTAAGTGTGATGATACGGAAGCTGGTAAATTAAAAGATGCTGATGGGGATTTCATCACTAAAAACATTGTAGCTGGTATGTACGCTCACAACATGAAAGACAACAAGGATGCTAACTGGACCGAGGTTCTCTCTGTATCGGCTGGGGAACTATCCCTGCAAGACGATATTTTTGAAGAAGGGGACGATTACGAAGTGGGTACAGGGAGGATTTCAGGGTATAAGCTAGGGAAAGCGAAGTATCAGATCCAGGCAGAAGGGGTTACATGGGTAGAGGGGGATGAGTGGAGGATAAAAGACTATCCGCAGAATAAGCTCTTTAGCATCGGGGCTTTTTGCATGTTTACCAAGAGGGTGGGAAATTACTATGTTGTAGCCAGATCGGTAGGAAGAGGAAATAGCTTTTCAGCCTTTACCGATTCAGTTCAAAGCGTTGGGCTATCGAGTAGCGGAAACTTACCAGCTCCAGTTATTGTTTATCCCATACATGCCCAGGCTCCCGAAGATGGGGCTGGAGTGTCGTGTACCCTGGTGGACGGCTACCCTGTATGCCCTAATCATGGAACGCTCCCCCTAAAATGGGACGATCCCTATATTACTGGCGGCACGAGGGAAGTAGCTCATTTTGATATTTTTGGATTTGAAAGAAGTGTCGTTGAAGTAGTGTATGAGGATCTGGAGCTCGATGATCCTACACTCTATAAAGTCCTTAGAGAAACCGCCGCAGACGGTACAGAAGGAGATGTTTCGTAATGGCAGTATATCGCTATAGAAGGTTCCATTGGCTAAAGCCTGGGACCTTAAATACTTTCAAGGTGCAAGCCATATCAGGGCTAAATAAGAGCGAGTTTTCAGAGATTGACATTAGGACCTCTGGCTTTGATGGTATGGATTGGGACCAGCCCTGGGCTAAAGTGGTGGCTCGTCCTGTATTCTGGAACAGGACCATAGTTATTACCTGGACCCCGATCATGGAGCCTTTACGGATGGATTTCTACAGGTTATTTAGGAAACCAACCGATGTACCATCAGCAGGGGAGTTAGCGGATAATTCAACTGATAACGCCTATTGGCTGGAAGATACAGGAAGAAAGACAAGGCGTGTAGATCATATTCTTGGGACGGATCCCGATATAGAAAAAGAGGTGGTTTATTACTATTGGGTATGGGCTTTTGACAAAGGGGGGAATCCTTCGGTGCATTATCTTGGCGGTAGCGGTCCTAACACCACTCCAGATAATGCGGAGTTTGGGAAGCCAGAAGTACCAGTAATATACCCAGCTCTTTTTGAGTACGAGCATCAGGAAATCGTGAAATGGCTTACTGATGTTACTGTTAAATTCAGATGTTCGGGGGGAGCAGAAGGGTACTGGATGCAAAAAAAGCAGAAGGGGAGGGTTATGTGGGGACCCCTTGTGTGGGTAGACCATGATGGAGATCTGGTAAACCAGGAAGCTATCATGCAAAATCTGATAGCTGGTAAGACCTATCAATTTAGAGTAAAAGCAGTAAATGTCCCTGTAGCTCTAGTTTCAGATTGGAGTACGGTAGTTGAGAAGGAAATACCCTATGATGATGAGCCGCCAGCAGAGATCCAGCTCGTAGCGGCGAGAAGGTTTTTCAGGAGAGGGTTTGAAAAGGGTGAGTTTATCAGGGTTCAATGGAAAAGACCGCCGTTAGCGATAATGAGTGAACAGATCGAGCGTTATGAAGTGTATCGGAAAGTGGGTAGCGATGCCCAGGCAGAAACCTATAAAGACGAGATCAATGCCAATACTGCTACCGTCTACGATGAAATGAACAATTTTGAAGGGACGAGATTTGTTGATGATGATGTTGAAGAACTTACAACTGCTTTAGCTAATTTTGATTGGGATGGGGATTATAATGGTGGAGCTACGGACCAGGATAGAAGAACAGCCATTATAAGCGGCGGTACGCTTGTTGGAACATTGAACGGTGGGGCAACTATCACGACAGATCAGGTATATGAAGGGTCCTACTCTTTGAAACTGCTCGCATCTACGCTTAATTATCTATCATTTGTCAACAATGGCATTTTCAGTAGTAGTGAAGGCTATGTGAGTATTTGGTGGTATCCGACAAGTCTAGGATTTGGGATAACCGATATATTCAGGGCTTACTATGATGCTAACAATTATCTTAATATAAAATACTTTTCTGCAAGAGTATATGTAGATTGGATGAGTAACGGTAGTTTAGAGCAATTTCAGTTGTGTTCCCCTTCGCATCCTGTGGTAAATACTACCTGGAATCATTTTGAATTGCGGTGGAAAGTTTCTACCAATACCCTGGAGTGTAGAAAGAACAATGGTGGGTTTGGTGATGATGGGGAAACCTGGAGAGATCTATCTCCTACCGCCCTTGCTCAATTTGCAAGCGAGCCCACTACGGTTACGCTAGGTCCAGCCGCCAGCTCTGATAATTTTGTAAACTATATTGATAGCGTTGAATCCTGGGGGTTCGATGGTCCTGTAGCTGAACAGTTTTATCATTATTGGGTGAGAGCCGTTGATGTAGACGATAGGGCTAGTACGGTTACGATGCTCGATAGTTACGATAAGATCTCATTTACCAAGCCAGATCCACCAGAGAATACCGATATTATTCAAAACGCAGTTCAGGTCATAATTTTCAAGCTCTTTACCATGAAATTTACCTGGGATCCAGTAGATGAAGCTGTATGGTACAGGGTGAAAATAAGGATGAAGGGAGCTGGAAGGGCTAATTTTGGACCCTGGCTTTATACCCCCCGACTTCCAGAAGAAAGAGTTACAGATGTTGATGATGATAATCCTACAGGGACCCCGAAGTATGTTTATCCTTTTTGGGTATTGAAAGACACCGCAGTACAATACTCTGTAAGTGCAGAAAACATGGCTGGGGAAAGTTGGAGCGAGATAAAGGAGGAACTTATAAACTCCGATGATGAAGGTCCATCGGTTATCCAGAATTTTACAGGGAATTGTCATGGTTTTCTCTTTTTTGGGATTAAATTTTGGATGGGATATACCCTTAAATGGGATGATTTACCCTGGTATGAAGGCGTAGCTTCTTATGAGGTTTATTGGTGGAATGGATCATCTTGGCAATCTGTAGGACACAAAGGACCTACGATAATTCCTGGCAAGAAAGTTGTCTTTAACGGATGGGCTTTACCAGTAGCAGGGATGCACAAATTCAAGGTAATAACAACAGATGGTGATGATAATACCTCTGAATCAAGTATCCTGGAACTTCCCTGGTCAGCCTTTTGGAGTACCAGCCTATGAGAATTAGCGAGAGTGTCCTAGATAGTGGTGGATCCAGGGTATTAATCAGCCAAAACGCACAGCAAGATCCCACTACCCTTGTATGGACTTCCAACAATTCAAATGAGGATAGTTTTTTATTAGAAATGGTTGACAGCACTACCAACCAGGGGTATATATCAGTTCAACATGCCCCTAAATCTGGTGGAGCTCTATCCTGGACAGAAGTTTTCAGGATGAACTACGATGGATCCATCTCGCTAAATAAAGTAACGACTATTCCTGATGCTCCAGGGGCGAACATCGTTAAGTTCTTTGCAGAAGAATACATCGGGCGGTTAATCCCCAAGATGAGGACCGCCAGCGAAACGATTAATTTACTCCAGGGTGTAGGGACGAGCAGAGTGTGGCGGCAAAGTTCTTTTCCTGGAACGCCGAAAGAAGGCGATATTCTCATAAAGCCTGGGGGAGTGGTTGGGCTTCGGTATGGTGAGATCTATGTTGAGGACAATTCAAATGTAACAACCATAACAAACACCCTAACCTATTATCAAGTAACTGTATTTGACACAAACGGAGAATCCAACGGCACTACGCCAGACCATACTAATGACCATATAGAGATTGACCATGATGGGGTTTATTTGGTCCTGGTAAGTGCATCGGTCAAGACAGAAGTGGCAGGGACAGGGGATGTCTACGAATGTGAAGTAAAACTAAATAACGGTGCAACTTCCGTACCAAACCTTCATTGGGATCGGCAATTAGCTGGCGGTGGCGGTGATGTCGGATCGACAAGTGCATCGGGAATTGTTTCTTTAGAGGACGGTGATACGGTAGAGGTATGGATACAAAACAAGACAGGGACGGATAATCTTATCTTTGAAGATATTACACTTACTGTTATAGAGATTAAGTAACCTGGATCCTTCTGGAGCCATAAACCTAAAAGGCAAGAAAGGAGTGTGTTATGGAACAAAAATTAGATTTTACGGAAGATGTACTTCGGCATTGTGGCGGTAGATTAACTACACACGATGCCGATTTGCTTTTTAAACAGGGGGGCTAGTTCAATGTATCGAGCCAGCCCCGAAACAAAAATGGCGGCACAACATTGAACGGTTGAAGCTACAAAAGTGGGTGCAGATGCACTTTGCTACAAGCCCCTGGCTTCCGATTGAAACTATCATTAATCTTTGTAAACCGCCAATAAAAGATAAAATGACCCCTTTGGATTTCCTCTTTATTGATGGGGATCACCGTACAAGGTGGGCTATTGTTGACTACCATTTTTATATGCCTTATGTACGCATGGGTGGCAGAATCGGCTTTCACGATTGGTGGGATCAGCATGATGCTGGAAGATGGGTTAGAGAAGCGGTTGAGATCATCATGCGAGATGATGAGCCATTTCTTAAAATGGTAGGAGAAACGAGGAATAAAAGGGGCTTGATTGTCTATGAAAAAATCGGAGATCACAACAGGCACAGATAGAAAAGGCTGGGATAATATAGGCGTTCTCGTTACCTCTCATCCTAAACAGCAAAAATTCTGGAATCAGGCTTTCGCTACCTGGGCTGGGTTCCCTCATTATATGCTCCTGGGCTATGACGATGAAAACATTGATGGTGTCCCTATTGAACAATTCATGCCACCTGTAAAGGCGATATTTTATACTGGCTACAAAGCTGGGTATTTAGGGCATTTCAGGGGGGAACTTCAACAGCTACAGATCGGGGGTAGAATCCTGGAGCAACAGGGGAAGGAGTTTTTCTATAAAACTGCCGCCGATAACGCATGTTATCGCTGGAGGAACATTCCATCCATGCACAAGGTCCTGAAAAAATTTGATCTTGTAATATGCGGCACGACACAGATGTTTGGTTATGTTTGGGCGTTAAACAAGATTATGAAGATCTGGCACGAAAAGATGAAAAGCGGCGGTGCGGAGCTTTTTGTTTATAGCCAGATCAAGGCACATGGAATTAGAGTGAGATATGAAAAAGCCCCATTATGGAATGACGTTTTGGGGCTTGTTCATATCCAGGGGGAATGTGCATTAAACCAGGGAACAAACGTCATGCGTACCTGGATAGATGGGCAGAAATGGACACCAGACTTTAAACATCGGGACCTAACCCCTAAACGACTAGATCACTATAAAGATACGGACCTGATATTCCCCAATGAAGATACTTTACGAGAGAAATAAGAGAAACGCTGATAGGATAGTTCGTTGTTATTTGACCTTGGATTGCACTTCAAACTGTTCTTACTGTAGTGCTGGGGTTCCTCATATAGCCTGGAGCGTAAAAAAGGTATGGATCCCAGCCGAAGAATGGGCAGAGGGATTAAACAGGAGAAATCGTGCGGCGGTCCTGGCTGGGGGAGAGCCTTTCCTCTATCCTGAATTTGGCAAGCTCATAAGCCTTATCAATAGGACTTATCCATGCTGGATATACACTAACCTGGAGCTGGACCCGAAACCCTTGATTGAGAACGCTACTAAACCGTTTCCGATTCTGGCAAGTTTGCATCAATGGTGCGATTTTGAATTATGGTATAAGCACGTTCAGGCTCTTTGGGATGCTGGGCATTTCTTGAAGTTCCATATAGTTAAAGCTGGTAATTACAAAAAAGTTACCGATTTCCTTGAAGCTAAAGGAATTGTAGGAAAATACAGCACAAAACTATGTGGGGATCAGAATGTAGGATTAAAGTCGAGAGGGGAAGCTACGAATAAACAATACCCTAAAGTAGATTGTTCCAGTAGAATTTACCTCTTTGGACCTGATGGATTCAGGTATTCATGCGTGAGCAGAATGGGAAGGCAAGAACAGCTATGGAAACAGGAACATATCACAGATGAAGATTCTGGTGATTGGATCTTTACCTCTTGCGATAACTACGGATTGTGTACTGGATGCGATAACAATATAGAGGGAAAAGTGGTTTATGGTAACGATAGCCCCAACGATACCGATAAAGCAACCGACAAAGAAGGTTAGCGGAAATCACATTATCGGGTTTACGGCATCAACTGGCAGAAGCGGAACAATGTATATCTCTAAAATGCTGGCTATGGCGAATGATTGTTACACTTCCCACGAGTTCCTGGTAAAAGAGATTCGCCAGCCAATCAATGAGCTCTTTTCTGATGCGAAAGACAAAGGGATCCAACAAGCGGAAAGGATCTGGAATGATAAAAGCGTACCACAGCTAAACGCTTATTCGGACAAGCCGTACATTGAAAGCGATGCGAGATTTCTAACCGTAGCGTATTATTTTGCTCTTCGGGACATAGAACATTCCCGACTTAGGATAATAAACCTTTACAGGGATAAAGCGAGGATTGCCCTGGGAAATGCGAAGGCTGGGGGGTATAGGAAGGATCACAGGAAGCACAAAGTTAATGTTCACACATTGGTCTATCCTTTAGGATGGACGAATGTAACCCTGCTCCCGAAACCCTTCGAGGAAATGAGTTCGATGGAGCTGGCGGTATGGGGAGTCTTTGAAACTATAGAACGCCAGAGAAGGTTTAAAGAAGTGTTTCCCGATGTTCCTACTTTCGATTGGGACATGGACACAGATTCCCCTAGTATCAGTAGGTGGATGGATCTCTTGTCCTTCCTGGGACTCAAAATGACACAAAAGCTGGCAGATGCGATAGGGAGAAACCCTATGATAAATTCTACGTTTCATAGGAACGGACCTTTCCAACATACCCTGGAAGAAGCCCAGGAAGCGGTTGACAATCACAAGGTAGTATTTAACCCAAACCCTAGACCTAAAGGATTTTTATGATCGTTTGGATAATGGCACAGAAGAGGACAGGGAAGAGTACCCTTGCGAGGATCCTTAAACCATACTTTGAAAATTGTGTAATTATTGGCGATCCTGTAAAAGAAGCGGTCCTAAAGAATATCCCAGCCGAGGAAAGACCGAAGGCTATTTACACCGCCTATGCTAGATTAGCCAAGGTCTTTGATCGGCAGGGCTGTAATGTTTTCGTTGTCGGTGGCGTGGAAAAGAAAGAATGGAGAATAGAGCTAAAAAAGATTATTGATTTTAAGACAATCTATCTTTATCGAGAAGCAGTTCCAGAAGTGGTTGACTTCGAGCCGCTTGATGGATGGGAAGAACATAAATACTTGAAAATCACCAATATGGATATTAGGGAAACGGTGGAGTATTCGCTAGAGTACCTCAACAGCTAACGCCAGAGCAAAGGAGGAAAAGATGCCAGAGCAAACACAAATAGAAGAGCCACAAGGTAAGGTAGCATTTTACGGACCCTGGATAGGGGAGTTTGGTTGGGAATTAATGGCATGGCAAGCGTGGTGTAGGCTCAATGCCAGAAATTTTGACAAAGTGTATGTGTGTAGTTTTTCCGATATGGCTCCACTTTATGAGGATTTCGCTACATTCATACCGCATGGTTACAAGAAAAGACATCTTGATTGGACAGATACTTCCAATGTTCAAATTGAGATACCAGCAGACGTTACCACAAAGGTAGCTCCCTTTAAGAAATATAAGCTCCCTGCACAGCATTTTATAACCTTCGGGGAAAGGACCAGAAGTGTTAAACCCCGATACCTCATTCACGCCAGGGGGATAAACAAGGGCGGCAAGAACTATCCACTCGATAGGTGGGAACATTTAGCTGGATGTATCGGTGATAATGTAGCTTCGGTAGGAACCCTACTGGACCATCACATAAAAGACACAGAGGATTTAAGGGGGCTTCCCTTGAATACCCTGATGGATGAAATGGCAAATGCCAATGTGGTGATCGGTCAATCTTCGGGTGTAATGCACTTGGCGGCTTTGTGTGGAGCTCGTTTAGTCGTGTGGGGGGATCCTAGAACTTATTTTGGCGAATCCCTGGACCAGAGGTATCATAAAACGTGGAATCCCTTTAAGGTCCCTGTAAGATTTATCCCTCATCCCGAATGGGATCCAGATCCAGATTTAATCTTAGAAGCGATTATTACCCCCTGGAATAGACCGAAGATTCAAATGGCACAGCCGCCAGATATTGAGCAACAGGTGGCAAAGGCGGTCCAAGAAGGTGGGAAGGTCCAGGTCCCCAGGGAATTGAGAGATATTCTGAAAAGGGCTGTAGAAAGTAACAGGGCTATGGTTACTGTTCATTGGATGGAAGGAGAAACTTTAAAACACTATTGGACTACCAATCATTTCCCTGTAAATGAAATGATCCCCTCTATGGAGCATATAAAAGGTGATATGAAGAAGGGGGGGGTTAAGGAGAACAAGATAATTCACGCTCCAGTAGAAAGGAACTACACGCCGCCAGAGCCACCGCCGATAGAGGGTGGTCCACCAGAAGAGGAAGCCCTGGAGCCTGGGAAATGGATCTAATAAAGGTAGAACTTAGAAACGGTAATGCCCTGGGCGATATTTTGATGATGACTTGCGTTGTCAGGGACTTTAAGAAGCAGTATGCGGATAGGTTTTTGGTGCGTGTAAAGACGAAATGTGCTCATGTTTGGGACCATAACCCTTATTTGAGCGATTTCGAGGAATATGATATTTCTTGCAATTTAGGTCCCCTGAAAGCGACAAACGGATCTAACACGAGTGGGCTCCACTATGCCAATGGATTCAGGCTTTCCCTGGAGCAAAACATAAATCTCCCCATTAACCAGGGACATATAAAGCCAGATCTTCATTTGTCCGATGCAGAAAAGAATCAACGATGGATAGATGGAAGATACTGGATAATAGTAGCTGGGGGGAAAGATGATTTTACAACTAAATGGTGGGTGCAAGAACGCTGGCAGAAAGTTGTCGATGCCCTTCCCTGGATCACATTTGTCCAGGTAGGGGAGTTAAAAATAGACCATCACCACAAGCCCCTGGAAGGGAAAAACGTCATAAATCTCCTTGGCAAAACCCAGGATCCAGAAACAGGGCTTAGAGATCTGTTCAGCCTTTTTTATCATTGTGATGGATCGGTGGGGCTTATCTCCATGCAAATGCACTTAGCGGCGGCTTTTGATAAGGCTTGTGTGGTGGTAGCAGGGGCGAGGGAGCCAAGATCCTACGAGAACTATAACGATCATGTGTATCTCACTAACCAGGGGACGTTACGGTGTAAAAACCATTGTGAAAACTGCAAGCATTACCATGAAGCTATCGCCTTAAAGAAGAAAGAGAAGCATTGTTCAATAGTCAACGGTAAGATCCCCCAGGATCTTTTTTACAGTAAACAACTATGCCCTGATTACGATCCGATAAATCCTACCCTTCGGTACATTTACGGATGCTGGAAGAAGGGGATTAATAGTTGTTCCAATAACGTAAAAATTAATGGGGAAAGATACGCTAAGTGCATAGCGTTAATTCAGCCAGAGGATGTTATCAAGGGCATTGAATCTTACTATAAAAATGGGGCTCTTACGCCAATCGAGAAGCCAGCTACTTTACAAGTAACCTTTACCCCCAAGGAAACCAGCAGTAAACAAACGCTGGTATGGGATAAACCGATCTTTAAGATGTTCGGGAACGCACATAACTATATAGGCGGCGAAAAGTCTATGACCTGGATAATGCGAGCTATGCAAAAGAAGGGTTATCACGTTCAGTTTGTCCCTTCCAAGCAAGTGTGCTCTACCTTTAGAGCCAACATTCCAGGGGTAGAAATTACAAACCGCCTTACGGATCCTTGCGAGATATTTATGCTCTATGCCAACGATACCGTCTATAGTTTTCAAAAGGAAGAGTATGCTATATTTGAGCACATAACCGCCGAAAAGAAAGTTATGATGCTCAATTACAAGATTGGCGGTGCGGCTAAAGCGGAATGGGCTAAAACCTGGGACCTTTACGGATTTCTTTGTAGTCAAATGGAAGCGGATTATCTAGGGTCCGTCCCAGGGGTTAATACTTTCGTGCTTCCCCCAGCAGTAGATATAGATGAATTTCTCAACCAGGGAGAGATTACCTACAATAGAACACTTCACATGGTACGGCATAGCTCCCAGGGGGACAAAAAATACGCTCACGATGAGAATGAAATAATAGAAGCGATCAGAGAGAAAAGCCCTACAACTCTGTTTTCTTATATGCCAGGACCTACTTTTTTGAGAGATATGCACAAGGTGGCTAATTTATATTTCAGCCAGATCCCTGTGATAGAATTTCTGAAAAAGGGAACGTGCTACTGGTATAGACTTCCCGAAGGTTATTCGGACCAGGGACCGAGGACTATAGTTGAAGCTATGGCAATCGGGCTACCCTGTCTTGCGGATCCCAGGTGGGGAGCGAAAGACAGAATAACCGAGGAAACAGGCTGGTTATGCGAGAGCTTCCAGGAGTATGTGGATACTATTGTTTCGCTTGATGCGAAGATAGTTCAGCATAAAGGAGAAGCATCGAAAAACCGAGCCAGGGAGCACTTTCACCCTGATAACTGGATAAAGGCGATTGTAGAATTTTAATTGCCCTAAAATAGCCTAATAAAAAAGCTACAAAAAACCCTTGATATTAGTATCAGGGGTTTTTTTATGGAAGGACCTCATGGAAATAAAGCCGAAGTGTAAGAAATGCGGTGGTTGTTGCAAATCACCGTTTATCGCTTTTGAGGGCATTGACCTGGATAAAGGCGATCCGCTAGAGCTGGTTAGATACTATAACTACCATAATTTTGATCCCATGCAGAAGGTAATCGGGGGGAAAAGGGTCCTTTGTATAAGGATCCCCATCCCTTGCAATTACCTGGATGAAGAAACAGGGCTTTGTGTGATTTACGATAATCGTCCCATTGTTTGCCGAGATTATTTTTGTGAGAAAGCAATCGGGGATGCAATTAAAGTAGTAGGAGAATAAAGTGGCTTTTACCGCTACGACTAACAAAGTTACGTCAGGACCGAGCTCCAGCGATCCTCTTGTTCAGGCTTTTAACTGTTTTGCGAACACAAGGATACTAGCCCTTTTTATATGGTCCAACAACAATGCACAGAGGGCAGGGGGGGCTCCTTCGTTTAACAGCGTTCCGATGCAACAGGCTGGAACTACGAGGATAGCTGGTAACGAAGTTTCTTCTGAATTATGGTACATGCTAGATCCCCCTACTGGAACGGCATACGATATTAGTGTCCCTAATACCAATGCGGATGATATTGGTATTCATGCTCAAACCTTTCAGGGATCGACAAAGGCTGTATTGTTCGCTTCGGGTGGGACTACTACTGATAGTTCTACTCCATCGGTAACGCTAAATAGCGTTCCTGATGGATCGGCTGTAATGTCAGGTAATGCAAGTGGTTATAAAGACACCCCTACCGCATATTCCCATACGCAAATTTATGCGTATGATGGTCCAAACTGGAGTTCAGCTAGTCAGTATGAGATAAAAAGCGGAACAGGAAACACTACGCATCAATTCACCTACGGTGGCTCTGATGATGTTGCCATGTGTGCGGCGGCTTGGGAAGAATCTTCGGAGTCAAGTTCATCGAGCTCGATGAGTTCAAGTTCGAGTTCTCTTAGCTCTTCCTCTTCCTCTTCGTCCTCATCTTCTTCGGAATCCAGCTCTTCAATCGCTTCCTGGTTTATTCGGGAGTATTTTGAAGATGCTACAGACTACGATGAAACATTTTGGACAAGTTATGCGGATGGTACAAACATTGTTGATCCAAACTACGATGCTTCTCTTGTTACTGGTGCTCCTGATGAGTGGGGGAGTGAATGTTGTAGATTTGCGAGGGTACAAACCTCTGGTGGTGCGTACATTTATACACCACCAACATTTTCTGGTCAGGGGGGAAATACCGAACAGACCCATTATGTCAGAATGGATTTTATCATACAGAGTGCTAGCTGGAACTCTGATGATGATCGCTTTTTGCTTTTCTCTACCTATGATGAAGGTACGTCCGTTTTTGGCATATATGTTTGGTACAGTTCGGGAGTGTATAGGCTTACCGCTTTTTTTAAGGATGATTGGACCTTAAACTATTATGTCGGTCCAGCCATAACCACAGACCAGTTATATAGAATTGAAGCAAAATGGGATTTAAGCGATGAAACCTGGGAATGGAGAATAAACGGAGTAACGGAAGATCAGGGGTCTTTAACAGGATCGGCGTTAGACCACCAGCCCACTTCGTATTATTTTGGTGTTTTTGCAGGTATTGGATCATTCACCGCTAATATATTCGCCGATTTTGTTATAGCGAACAGGGTAGAATGGGACTACTCATCTTCGAGTGAATCCTCATCCTCTGGATATTCATCGAGCTCCAGCTCCAGTTCTTCGATTTCGAGTTCATCCTCTTCGAGTTCAATCAGTTCCAGTTCATCCTCTTCCAGTTCTTCGATTTCGAGTTCATCCTCATCGAGTTCGGTTAGTTCGTCCTCATCCAGTTCTTCGATTTCAAGCTCTTCCTCTTCGAGCTCGATCAGTTCAAGTTCATCCTCATCTTCGCTTTCGAGCTCCAGTTCCAGTTCTTCAATTTCAAGCTCTTCCTCTTCGAGTTCGATCAGTTCAAGTTCATCGAGTGAGAGCAGTTCAAGTTCCAGCTCTTCTCTTAGTTCTTCAAGTTCATCATCTTCGATTTCCAGTTCCAGTTCATCAGAGTCGAGCTCTTCTTCATCATCGAGCATTAGCTCGTCAAGCTCATCGAGCTCTATTAGTTCCAGTTCGTCCTCATCCAGTTCATCAGAGTCGAGCTCGTCCTCATCATCGAGTATTAGCTCTTCCAGTTCAAGCTCTTCGATTTCGAGCTCTTCTTCTTCCAGTTCTATTAGTTCCTCATCTTCCAGCTCCAGTTCATCGGAGTCGAGCTCTTCCTCATCATCAAGCGAGAGCTCTTCCAGCTCCAGCTCATCAGAGTCGAGCTCATCTTCATCATCGAGTATTAGTTCTTCGAGTTCCAGTTCTTCGATTTCAAGCTCGTCCTCTTCAAGCTCGATTAGTTCAAGCTCTTCTTCTTCCAGCTCTTCGATTTCGAGTTCGTCCTCTTCGAGCTCGATCAGTTCATCGAGCTCCAGTTCTTCACTATCGAGCTCTTCATCCTCTGAATCGAGTTCTTCAAGTTCGAGTTCTTTAAGCTCCAGCTCTTCAAGTGAAAGCAGTTCGAGTTCCAGTTCTTCGATTTCAAGCTCTTCATCTTCCTCATCATCGAGCGAGAGCTCTTCTTCATCGAGTTCATCAGCCATTCCCGATGTAGGAACAAGGTGCTGGGGGCATGACAACATAGATACTGGATTGGATGATTATGCTGATGATTTTTCTAACTGGAGTGGGACCGCTACTGCTTCTGGATCAGGGGACACCGAGATTCTAACTGTTTTGGATAGTGAAGAAGGAATTTCAAACAAAGTTCAAACAGGAGCTAAAGAGCTTGTCATTGAGTATGACTACTACAGGACAGGAAGCGGTACGCCAGGAACGATTTACTACAAAACTGCCGCAACCGAGGGAGCTCTCGATGCCCAGGGCTGGACCCTTTACACTTCACATTTCACTTCCCTGGGATGGGTTCAGGTGAGGGTGCTTAATTAAGGATAAACTATGGCGACTAAAGTAACAGTATATGTAGATCCAGATGCCACAGGGCTTAATAACGGAACATCATGGGAAAATGCCTACACTTCCCTTAATGCCGCCCTAGCCGCCGAAGCAAAAGATCTTACGGCATCAGACGAGTATTATTACTTTGAATGTCGGGCTAGTCAGGGAAGCGTTGACAATACGGCTGTAAATGTTACGTCAACGTGGGTAACTGATGATACTAGGTGGGTTCTCATCAGGACCCCAGCCGACTATAGGCACAAAGGCAAGTGGGACACAAACACTTACAGGCTTTCAATAGCAGGGACAACTGTTCCTTTACGGATAAGCACTTACAAGTGTTATATCCAATATATGCAGATTGAATATACAGGGACTACTTCTAATATGTATTGTATTTCCCCTAATCGGGGGGGGAGCAATATAGTTCTCTATGTTCAAAATTGTATCCTTAGAAACACAGGATCGGGATTAACAACGTGCGGTTATAGACCTACTGGCTACGGAGATGGCTCTACTATATACTTTTGGAATAACATTGTTTATGGGTTTTCCGGTTCGGCTGGTCATGGATTTTGGCAATCGGATTCTAGTAATATTACAAATTACCTTTATCACAATACCATCTACGATTGTGATATTGGCGTAAGAATAGCGTATCAAGCCGCTTCGTGCCGCATTAGAAATAATATAGTAAATAATTGTGGAACTAACACATATTTAATATCGGGGACTATCCACGCCGATAGCACTCATAATATAGGCGATAACGGATCTGAACTTAAATGGGGTGCTACCTGGGCAACAGGAACGACTAATGGCGTAGGGACCAATAAGCTCATTGATACCACTAAAAACTTCTCCACTATCGGCGTTCAGTTCGGTAGCGTATGCGAGGATTCGGTGGGGAATACCGCCAGGGTTACAGGAATAAGTACAACAACCAATCCTAACGATACCTTGGACGTTTCCGCAGATCATTGGAGTAGCGGTGAAGCCTATACGGTTTACACCAATATGAATAGCACCGTTACCTTCAAAAATGCGGCTGGGGGGGATTTTCATTTAAGTAGTGCGGAGGATACAGCCCATGATGCTGGATTCGATCTTTCAGCTACGGTATTAAATGATATAGATAACCATACCAGGATAGATCCTGTTGATGTTGGAGCCGATGAGTGGTCAAGTTCGAGTTCTGTCAGCTCTTCCTCATCAAGCGAGAGCTCGTCAAGCGTAAGTTCATCGAGTTCCAGTTCTCTTAGCTCGTCCTCTTCCTCTTCATCGTCAAGCTCTTCATCTTCGGCGGTTCCAGGATGGATAATTGAGGATTTAGAAATAAGGGATTGGAGTTCATCGAGTTCGAGTTCGTCAATTTCAAGTTTTTAATCATCAAGTTAGATATATTCGGGCTAGAGATATTAAAGTATTAGATCGT
>WOR8_10000947_pt1 | contig 29658 bp, 19 predicted proteins | sample DeeMarSeWOR38_10_FD_19890 | JGI IMG/M metagenome (IMG submission 19890) | reverse complement strand
CAATACGTCTCTCGATCGCGTTTGGCGGCAGCGCTGAAAGTTGGGTCACACAACAGGCACAATATGACCTATGGCAGGCCATGCAAGGCGCAGATAGGATCAGGCGTCAGGTCAGCGCATTAGCCTAATGCCCCTGCAGCCAAACTAAATGCTAACATTAATATTTTAAGCTAATAAGTCGTTGTTGGGATCTACGTTTACAACACAATTTGAGGTTGCCGGACGATATACATAAATCTCTCAAAGTGTGGATAGAGGCTATACCTCCATCAGCTTTTAAATTAATTTAAAACTTCAGATCAGGGCGTACCCAAAATGAAGTTAACCAGACGAGATTTCATCAAAAATACGCTCATCTGGGGCGGATCCCTGGTTTTCTCACCCTACCCTGTTTATGCCTCCGGACAAACGAAACAGCAAGGGTATCCGGGTTATGCCAGGCTGGAAAATGAAGGCAAACTGGCTGAAAGAGTCGCGCAAGCTTACGCATTTTTTGAAGAATGCCGGCTTTGCCCGCGGGAATGCGGCGTGAATCGCCTCGAGGGCGAAAAAGGATTTTGCAAAGCACCGCTGAAAGTTATGGTTTACACAGCCCAGCCCCATTTCGGCGAGGAACTGTCTTTGGTCGGCCGGCACGGATCCGGTACGATTTTTTTCTCCAATTGCAATCTGCGCTGCGTTTTCTGTCAGAACTGGCCGATTTCCATAAGAGGGGAAGGCCGGGCCATCGAGGATGAAGGCCTGGCACAGTTGATGATGTTCTTACAGGAAATTGGCTGTCATAATATCAACCTGGTGACCCCCACCCATGTGATGCCCAATATTCTGAAGGCCACCCAACTGGCATTTAAAAAGGGTCTTCGTATTCCGCTGGTCTATAACACCGGCGGTTATGAGCGGGTGGAGATCATCAAGCTATTGGACGGTATTGTGGATATTTACCTGCCGGATATCAAATACATGGATGCCGATTTGGCCGCCAAATACTCATCGGGTGCCCGGAATTACCCGGAAATGGCGACGGCGGCGGTTCTCGAAATGAACCGGCAGGTTGGCGTCCATCGGGTGGACAAGGACGGCATTGCCCAGAGCGGATTGATGATCCGACACCTGGTGATGCCCAATCGTGTGGCGGGCACACAAAAATTTGTCGCATGGGTGGCGGAGAACCTTCCCCGGCACACCTACGTCAACATTATGTCCCAGTACCATGTGGATTACAAAGCATATGAGTATCCTGACATTGCCCGGGGGATCTCCATGCAGGAATTTTTGGAAGCCATGGACTGGGCTGAAGAATACGGATTGACCGGCCTGGATCCCAGATCGGTTAGGATGAGGGATCTATACAAAAAATCTGGAACCCATCACAAAAATGCATCTAACGCTCAATAGCCGTGTTACCGACCTTCTCAAAATGCTCATATACGACCGTGTATGCTGCACTTTTTCGGCGGCCGGTGCCTTGCTCTTGAGCGTGATCACCTATTTTTGAGATGGGTTCTAATTGTTTTATATGAGGAGGAACTGTCGGTGAAAGCGCTGATGACACGCCGCAATTTTCTGGATCGATGTGGACGCGGTCTTGCTATTTGCGCAAGCTCCACCGTGCTTCCGATGTGGAGCGCCTCGCGCCCCGCGCGCGCCGCTGCGATAGAGAAAGGATATATTGGGCGCAAACTTTCCCCTTATTTTATGCAACTGGATGATCAAAACGTCCGCTGCACGCTCTGCCCCCACGAATGTGAAGTGGGGCCCGGAGAGCGAGGGCTTTGCGAGGTGCGCCAAAACATCGACGGACAATATGTCTCCCTGGTTTATGGCAACCCCTGTGCGGTTCACATTGATCCGATCGAAAAGAAACCCTTCTATCATGTGCTGCCCGCAAGCCGTGCCTTTTCAATTGCGACGGCCGGCTGTAATTTCGACTGCAAATTTTGTCAGAACTGGGAAATTTCTCAGGTGCGACCGGATGATACCTATAATTACAGACTTTCTCCGGATCAGGTCATATCGAGCGCGCTTGAATACAAAAGTCAGGCGATTGCTTCAACATATGTGGAGCCGGTTATCTTCATCGAATACATGCTGGAGATCGGCCGACTCGCCAAATCAAAGCCGCTTATAAAAGTCATGCATTCCAATGGATTTATCAACGCGCAACCGCTTAAAGACCTGTGTGATGTTCTGGATGCCGCCTGCATTGATTTGAAAGGGTTTACGGAGAACTTTTATCAAACCATGGCCGCAGGCAGTCTTGCGCCGGTGTTAAACACGTTATTGTTTCTAAAAACCCGAAGCGTGCATACCGAGATTGTCAACCTGATGGTTCCCGGAAAAAACGATGACCCAAGGCAGGTCCGTGCCATGTGCCGGTGGATTTATAAAGAACTGGGGCCGGACACGCCCCTGCATTTTAGCCGCTTTTATCCGCGCTACAAGCTCAAAAGCGTACCGCCGACACCGGTGTCGGCCCTCGAAAAGGCCAGGCAAGTTGCCATGGATGAAGGCCTTCATTTTGTCTACCTGGGCAATGTCCCCGAGCACCCGGGCGGACACACCTACTGCCCGCATTGTCAAAAAATATTGATTCGCCGGATCGGCTATCGCGTGAAGGTGCTGGGTTTAAATGACGGCAAGTGTCAAACCTGCGGGCGCGCCATTGCCGGCATCTGGAAGTCTGCTGAATCTTGAAGCAATAACTCAAGATTCCCACCATATTCAATTTCGATTTTGCTGGCCGGAGATACATTTTTACTCGAGGCGATATCCTATCCTCAATACCCGGCGGAGGCTTTCATATTCGCATTAATTTTCATGCAAAATCAAAATTCAGGGCTGGCGCAGAAGCGTCAGCAAACTAATGACGGAAATGGCGCTGAGGAAAATCAGGGTATTCACAATGCCGTAGATCGGGATGATGAATAAAGTGGCCATCAAAACACCGGTAGCAGCACCGGCCAGGTCCAGGGCATAGAATCCGCCGCCGATTTTCTCCGGAACAACGCCGGTGCCGGCCATAACGGCAACGGCCAGGGCAAAATGTACGCCTCCCAGAATACCGGTCATCAAACTGAGACCTGAAAACAAGCAGCCCAGCGCCACCGGCGACAACAAATATCGAAGCTCTTCCTGAATCAAGGGCAACAATACCAACAGCCCCAGCGGCAGCCCGCAGACCAGCGTCTGGACGCGAATAAAAAGTTTCCGCGCCGCAACGGTTCTTGATGATGAAGAGTTTAGCCGTGAGATCCAACCGGCACCGACAGCCAATCCTGTCATAAAAAATGCGATAATCAAGGCCAGCTGACGATAGACAAAGCCGGCCATAATTTGAAAGCTTAATAAAAATATCACCTGAAGCACCATTTCAACGGCGCCCGATACAAAGATACTTCCAGCGACTGCAGTCGGGAATTTGGATCGACCCATCCAGAACACCGCGACAGTGATGCACCCCGTGACAGCCAGAGCCGTCCAGAGCCAACGCAGCTTTAAGTCTACCAGGATATTGAGAAGTTTTTGCAATCCTGCATGCCACTGGGTTCCCCACATCATTAGATTATGGAAATAACAGATCGGAAAGAAATCTCTGTTGACGGCAGCCCCTGCACTGCTTTTGAGTATGGATTTCATATAGTCCAGACGAAAGGGGCTGAATGCGTCCTGAAGGATATCTTCCCGGATGTAGATCAGTTTGAGGTCGCGTTCTGTGAGACGATCCCCGAGGGCTGAGGGATCTGAAAGGAGCACGCCCGATCGATCGGTGGCAAAAAATCGGTTCTGATCGCCAGGATAGATCAGTATATGCGGAAAAATCTGAAGAAGGGTTTCTTTTAGCGAACTCAAAAAACGAACCTGGGTTGGCCCCAGCATACTTTCACCCCCCGAAACCGCAAAGGACAAAATCCCGCCCGGCGCGAGCTGCTGCTTCACATGGGTAAAAAATTCAAAGGTGTAAAATCGGTTCATCTGGGCAGTGATCGGATCGCCTGTATTCATCAAAATAACATCATAGCGTTCATCAGAGCGATGCAGGAAAGCCCGAGGGTCCTGGTGAAACAGACGAACACGGGGATGTTGAAGTGATGCAGCTGTTGCAGATGACAGGTGCGGTTTGAGCAGACGAATAAAATCCGGATCCGTTTCCACGTAATCGACGCGCTGGATGCCCGGCTGTTTGAAAAGTTCATCCAGAAGGCCGGCAATGCCACCCCCCAGCAACAGGACGGTTTTAGGGTTCTGATGTTGCAGCAGCGCCAGGTGGACCCCCTGCTCGGCGCTGAGCTTATCCGGTTCCGAAAAAAGCCACAGGCCGCTGGTAAAAACCGATACCTGATCCTCTTTTTTCAACACGGCAATGTTGTGAAAGGCCGTGTCATACACGGCTGAAAAACTCGGTCCCCATTGCCAGCGCCGGCTGACATGATCCAAACGCAACCCGCCAACCGCAATCGCGACAACCATCACAGATACTGTCATCCAGATCAAGTGATCCAAACGCAGGATTGAAGTTGGTCGCCAGGGTCGAAACAGCCATGCGGAAACGATTAAGCCGATCCCGGAGGTGACCCATACGGTGGTAACAACAGAGCCATAGGGCAGAAAAACAAAGTAAACGACCAGGCCGGCGGCGGCTGCGCCCAGAGCCTCTCCCATGTAAATCCTGAGAGATTGATTCTCACCATTTTTTCGATGAATGGCCCAGCAGATTCCAAAAAGCGCACCGGATACCGGACAGAAGATACCGGTCACGGAAACGGAAATAAGCAGCATCTTCCCAATGGAAGGCAATTCCCCGGCCGGAAGTGCCCAGATCATGCGGGTGGCACGAATGAGGAGCACCGACAGGGGCAGCAGGGCTGACAGACAGACGAGCATTAGCCTCAGCAAGCTGGTGCGGGTTGAAATCTTCAACGACCATTTTGCGGCCAACCCGCTTCCAACGCCACTCCAGAGGAGCCAGCCGGCAAAAATCAATCCCGCCGACAATTCATTGCCGTAAAACAGAACCAGAAGCTCTCTTAAAATGATGATTTGAGCAACGGTCGCGACAAACCCGGTGGTTGTGATGGTCAGAACCGGCGATGATATGGTTGATGTCAGGCGCATGCTTCCGGTCTCGTACACAGGTCCTTTCACCTGAAAAACAGGCGGCGATCACGGCCTCCTTAATGCCGTCAGTTTAACAACTTTTTTCAGAAATCTAAATTTCATTCCGATGAGCATATCTGCTAATTGCATAAGTCTGTTGCAAATGAATTTTCCCAGTATTATGATAACTTGACTTCGAAGTTATTTGACCAATTCTGTGATCTCGAATCGATAAAATGCTCTGTTTGCTGCGCTTCGCTTCCCTCCTGTAAAGGTGCTGTTGAACTTCGGTCGGCAAAAAATAGTGTGTATTCATTTTTAGAAAGCATTGATCTCAGATATATGACGCATCCCTTTCGGCTTGCGGATCCACTTGCCTGTCACCTGCAGACGGCGAGTTTAATATCTTATCAATATAAACCCTTTGCTCTATGAGCAAGCAGAATAAGGAGGGCAACATGAAAAACCTCAGGCTCAACTATGACACGTTGATCAAAATCTCCAGATCCCTGTCTAAATCAAGGGATCCGGAAGAAATCATCCGAATGACAGTGGAAAGCATTCAATCAGCGCTGGATATTAAAGGTTGTGCCTTGTTTCTGATTAATCGGCGTTCAAAAGAATTGGAAGTCGCCGCTTCAAAAGGATTGAGTTCGGAGTATTTAAACAAGGGGCCGGTAAGCGCTTTGCGCTCTATGGCCGATTCCCTTAAAGATGGCCCGATAGCGGTATATGACGTTAGCGATGACCCTCGAATCCAGTATCCCGATGCGGCCAAAAAAGAGGGCATTGCCTCCATTCTTTCAGTGCCCATAATGGTAGGCGATGAAGCCATTGGCGCCATCCGCGCCTATACCGCCGAGAAATGGGAATTTACCTTGGATGATGTAAATTTGGTACAAGCCCTGGCACAGATCGCAGGTATTCTCATTGAAATGACAAGGCTATACCAGGGACAGAACGATCACATCGAAGCGTTGACCACTATGTGTGAGTCTCCCGAGTTGTAAACAGCGACACTCAATCTGAAAGACAGTCGAAGGGTGAAAATAGATGAGAAATAAAAAAGATACTCATCCGATATACTTTTATTTAAAAGATTCTCATCTATTTTCATGCAAAATGCAGGCTATAGTCTGATTTTGACTGATCTCGCGTGCGCTCCCAAACCCTCAATTTCGGCCAGGCGCATGATGTCGGCCGCCTCGCGTCGAAAGGCCTTTCGGGTGTACTGGATGACGCTGGTCTTTTTGATAAAATTGTCCACCGACAGCGCGGACGCAAAGCGGGCCGTGCCGGCGGTGGGCAACACGTGATTGGGCCCGGCCATGTAGTCGCCCACCGGTTCCGGGGTGTAGTCCCCCGCAAAAACAGCGCCTGCATTGCGGATTTGGCCCACCACTTCAAACGGATCCCGGACGTGCAGCTCGAGGTGTTCGGGGGCGATGCGGTTGGCCATATCGACGGCATCGCTCAGCCGCTTGACCACAAAAATGGCACCGAACTTCCGCAGCGATTCTTTGGCAATATCCACGCGCGCCAGGTCCGGGAGCTGTGCCTTGATTTGTTCGGCAACGGCTTTGGCCATTTTTAGCGAATCTGTGATCAATAGGGCCGAAGACAGGGCATCATGCTCGGCCTGGGACAGCAAATCGGCAGCAATAAAATCCGGTCTGGCACCCGCATCAGCGATCACCAGGATCTCACTGGGGCCGGCAATCGAATCGATCCCCACCGTACCCACCAGGATTTTTTTGGCCAGAGTGACGTAAATATTGCCCGGGCCGACAATGACATCTACTTTGGGAATGGTTTGGGTACCGTAAGCCAGGGCGGCAATCGCCCAGGCACTGCCGGCTTTGTAAACCGCGTCGGCACCCGCCTTTTTGGCCGCCACCAGCAGATGGGGGCTCACCCCGCCGGCTTGGGTCGGCGGGGTCACCATCACAATTTGTTTGACCCCCGCAACCTTGGCCGGAATCACCCCCATCAGCACCGAAGACACCAGGGGCGTCTGCCCTCCCCTGGCGCCGGGCACATAGACGCCGGCGGCATCAACCGGATGAATCAGCTGACCCAGCAGGGTACCGGGTCGATCGGTCTGCATCCAGGATCGGCGACGTTGCTGTTGGTGAAAGCTTTTGATATTGTCAGCCGCCCGGTTTAAGGCCCGGCTAAAAGTTCGATGAACCTTTTGGGCTGCTTCTGAAAATTCTTTATCCGTCACCCGCAACGATCGAGAGGTCACGCGACTTGAGTCAAACTGATGGGTATAGGAAATAACTGCTTGATCCCCCCGTTTGCGGACGTCTTCACAGATGCGACTGACTGCCGCCATTTCCTTTTTTGAAAAAACAAGACCGCGATTCACAATACGGGCAACGCGTTGTTCGGCCGAGGGTGACGGGCAATGAAAAATTTTCATGGATACACCTTTCTTAAAAATGCCAGCATCCAGTGTGCGGTTAACCAGCTACCTGTGCTGCGTGGGAGTTGAAGTGCTCGTGCTGGTTATCCAACGCCGTATCGTTTTTAGGCAGAAATACAGACACGGGTTACATATAGAGGATGTAAAGGTATATTTGCAAGTATTAACCGTTAAATATCTTGACATTGCCGCTCAATCTAAATATGAGAATTAGAGTATAATAATCCATACGAACTGAATCCGATGATACAGTGTTATCATCAAAAATTGCAGACCTGTGGAAAAGTAACATTCAACTTAAAATAAGGAGGTGCACATGGACCAGATTCTAAGAATCAACATGGGTGCGGATGGCGGACCGGCAGCGAAAACCGAACCGGTGGGCGACTATGCCGGCGCGGGCGGCCGCGGGCTGACGTCGGCCATCGTCTCAAAGGAGGTTCCTCCGTTGTGCCACCCCCTGGGGGAAGATAACAAGCTGGTTATCGCTCCCGGGCTCTTGAGCGGCTCCACAGCAGCCATGTCCGGCCGCTTATCGGTGGGGTGTAAAAGCCCGTTGACCGGCGGTATCAAGGAAGCCAACGCCGGTGGACAACCGTCACAGATGCTCGGACGGTTGGGATATGCCGCCATCGTGCTCGAAGGCAAACCCAAGGCGGATACGCTGTATAAAATTTACATCAACAAAGATAAGGTCGACATAAAGGAAGACAACAGCCTGTGCATGCTCGGAAATTATGATACCGTCGATAAAATGAAGGCCGAATACGGTGATAAAATCAGCTGCATTTCCATTGGCCAGGCCGGTGAAATGAAATTGGCCGGCGCTTCCATTGCCTGCACCGATATGGAACTCAGACCCACCCGCCATGCCGGCCGGGGCGGCGTCGGGGCGGTCATGGGCTCCAAAGGCGTCAAGGTGATTGTCATCGACGATGACGGAATGAAGATGAGACAACCCAAAGATCCTGAAAAATTCAAAGAAGCCAACAAAGAATGGGTCGCCGGGTTGAAAAAGCATCCTGTCAGCGGCGAGGGCCTGCCGGCATACGGCACCAATGTGCTGACAAATGTCATTAACGAAGCCGGTGCTTACCCGACCAAAAATTTTATGTGGGGGCGCTTCGATACCTGCGACAAGATCAGCGGGGAAACCCAGGCGGCGCTGGAGGAGGAGCGCGGCGGCAAAGGCGCTGCAACCCACGGCTGCCATCGGGGATGTATCATTCGCTGCTCTGGAACGTTTCTGAACAAAGACGGGCAATACCTGACCAAACAACCCGAATACGAGACCGTCTGGGCCCATGGCGGCAACTGCGGCATCGATGACCTGGACGCCATTGCCCAGCTGGACCGTTTAGACGATGACTTTGGTCTGGACACGATTGAAATGGGCGCCACTATTGCGGTGGCCATGGAGGCCGGGGTGGCTGAATTCGGCGACGCCGAAGCCGCTATAAACCTCGTAAAAGAAGTCGGCAAGGGAACACCTCTGGGACGCATTCTGGGCAGCGGCGCTGCCGTCACCGGCAAGGTCTTCGGTGTCGAGAGGGTCCCGGTTGTCAAAGGGCAATCCATGCCGGCATACGATCCCCGCGGTGTTCAGGGCATTGGCGTGACTTATGCCACCGCTACCATGGGCGCAGATCATACGGCGGGCTACGCAGTGGCGTCCAATATCATGGGAGTTGGTGGAAGTGTTGATCCGTTGAAACCGGAAGGTCAAATAGAGCTTTCCAGAAACCTGCAGATTGCCACGGCCGCCGTTGATGCGACCGGTATGTGCCTGTTTGTTGCATTTCCGGTGCTGGATCAACCGGAGACGTTTCAAGCCCTGATCGATATGATTAATGCATTCTATGGTCTGAGCCTAACAGCCGACGATGTCACCGAGCTCGGCAAATCCATCCTGAAAAATGAACGCGAATTTAACCTCGCGGCCGGTTTAACCGCAAAAGACGATCGGTTACCCGACTTTTTCAAAAAGGAAAAATTACCGCCTCATGACATTACCTTCCAGGTGACAGATGAGGAACTCGATCAGGTATTTAACTGGTAATGAAAAATGTAGGTTTACGCAAAAGGGGAGTCCCCTGCCGGGTCTCCCCATTTTTTCTGTTTATTTTGGGGGATCGTATTAAGCGCAATTCTTTACGCGATGATTTCAAAGCTATTAAGGCTCGATTTTAAACAATGGACACCTCTGATCTAAAACTAGAGCATCTGCGGCTTATCGTTAAAGCCGATCTGATCCCACGCTTCTCACAATTTATTGCCTCTGGTTTCAGGGTCAAAATTGAGACCGGTTGCAGCATTAAAGAATTGTTTTGTGGTCCGCTGGGCATTGCGGTAGACTACTTTGATAATCGAATCCAGACGATCTTTTTAGATGGAAAGGCAGTGGATAATGTTGATACCGCCTGGGTTGAAGATGGCTCAAGTGTGGCTCTCTCGGCCGCCATGCCGGGACTCGTGGGCGCGACTTTTCGCAAGGGAGGCCGCTATGCGCCTTTCCGCGGCTCGATATCCTATTCAAAATCAAAGAATGTCGTTGCAGGGGGCGGGGGACTCATAACGTTGAAATTTTTTAACATGATCGCAAAAGAGCTGGGGCCGGTATTTTTGTAGAAAGGCATCATCATCGAAGGCCAGCGCTTACAGGATTTTGTGCGGCGCAACTCGGAAGAATTAAAAGCCGCTGGCACTTCAGTTCATTTAAATGATGCCAAAGTGGATCTTGCCGCGCTGTTAGACATGAACTGGGAAAATAAGGATATCCTTGTAAAGGTCGTACCGCAACAAAAATTGTAAAAGAGCGCTACCAAAAATCACATATTAAAAGGCTGCCCGCGCGGGCAGCCTTTTTAATTCATCAGATTGTCTGCACCGGAGCATCAGTCACACAACTCAAACAGGGCCGCCGCGCCCATGCCGCCGCCGACACACATCGACTCCACGCCGAATTTCGCCCCGCGCTGCTGCATGTTGCTGAGCAGGGTGGCGCACAGCTTGGCGCCGGTGCAGCCCAGCGGATGCCCCAGGGCAATCGCGCCACCGTGGATGTTGACGATGTCTTGATCGATCCCCAGCTGATTGACACAGTAAAGCGCCTGGGAGGCAAAGGCCTCGTTGATTTCAAACAGACCGATCTCTTTTAAGTCCATGCCGGTCATTTTCATCAGTTTGGGGATGGCCAGGGCCGGTCCGATACCCATTTCATCCGGCTTGCAGCCCACGGTGGTATAGCCTATAAATTTGGCAATCGGCCGGACACTTAGCGATTTGACTTTGTCTTCGCTCATGATCACACTGGCCGCCGCCCCGTCGGTCATCTGGGACGAGTTGCCGGCGGTAACCGATCCCCCGGCGGCAAATACCGGATTGAGACCGGCCAGTGCTTCCAGAGTTGTATCCTCCCGGATGCCGTCATCAAATTCCTGCAAAAAGGTTTCTTTTTTATAGGTCCCATCTTTTCGGGGGACGTAGCGGGTGGCCGGGGTGGCCACCAGTTCTTTAAAAAGCTTTTTGTTTTTGGCTTCAGCTGCTTTCATCTGGGAGTGATAGGCGAACTCATCCTGGGCTTCCCGGGAAACATCGTAGCGCTTGGCTACGTTTTCAGCGGTAATGCCCATGGACGCATACAGGTCGGCCAGTTTTTGGGTGTATTCCGGATGCGGCCGCGGGAGATTGCCGCCCATGGGGACATAGGTCATGGACTCCAGGCCGCCGCCGATGACAATATCCGACCAGCCGGCCATAACCCGCAGGGCGGATTGGGCAATGGCTTCCAGACCGGAAGCGCAAAAGCGGTTGACGGTAGCTCCGGTCACATCCACGGGGAATCCGGCGATCTGGGAGGCAATCCGCCCGATGTTCAGGCCCTGCTCGGCTTCCGGAAACGAGCAGCCGATCATGATGTCTTCGACATCTTTTTTTTCAAGACCTTTGGTTTGCTCAACAACTGCATTTAAAATAAATGACAGCAAATCCTCCGGCCGCGTATCCTTAAAGGCCCCTTTGCTTCTTTTACATCCCGGTGTCCTTATCGATGTCACAATATAGGCATCTCTCATGATCTGTCTCCTTTGCTAGGATAGCAAATTTGTCAATTTTTTAAAAAATTTAAGATTTTGAAGACTGTATAACGACAACGTCTATTATTAAGCAAATTGTTTTAGTGAAATATTTTGTTTGGAAATGAGATAATTTTTTGATGGGCAAGGCCGCACAAGGGTTTATGCCTGAGGCGTACTTGTAGTACGTTGAAGTCATAAAGCCGCGGAGAACGCCGCCCATCGTAAAATTAGCCATTTCCATTTAATTTCTTAGGGGTTTTCCGGTTGTTAGCATATGATCAATGCGCGCCAGCGTTTTTTCCTCTTTTAAAAGGTCCATAAAAACTTCGCGCTCCAGGGTCAAGATCACATCTTCATCAACCCGCGCATTATCGCGCACGTCTCCGCCGCCGATGACATAGGCGATCTTTTTGGCCAGAAAAGCATCATACTCGGATATAAACCTGCCGCTGAGCATATTGGACACTTCCGCGTTCACCATCCCCTGGGCGGCCTGACCCAGCACTTTAATCTTGCGCTTTAGCGGCGGGGCATAACCTTCATCCACCATCTTGACGACCTCTTTTTTAGCCTCTCCGATCAAATAGTCGCGATTGAAAACGATGCGATCACAGGGACCTAAGAAACCGTTGGCCCGGGCATCGGCCGCTGAGGTCGTCACTTTTGCCATGGCAATCGCCATAAACACCGGCAGAAAAAATTTGGCCAGATCAAAACCGGTCACCACCGCGGGCAACGCGCTCAGGCATTTTTTCATCAGATTCAAACAGCCGCCACCGGCCGGAATCAGGCCGACCCCTATTTCCACCTGCCCCATATACAGCTCGGCATGGGCCACGATCTTATCCGCCGCCAGGCACACCTCACAGCCGCCGCCAAGGGTCAGGCCAAACGGAGCCGCCACAACCGGAAAAGGCGCATAGCGTAAATCCTGCAGACCGTACTGCAAACTTTTGATCAGCTGCTCGATATCCGCATAGCGTCCGGCCTTGGCCGCAGTGCTCATGTCAGCCAGATTGGCACCGGCTGAAAAGGCCCCCGGCATGCCGCCTGCCTGGTTGCCGATCACCAGCCCGATCCCCTCGCGATCGACAAATTCTCTTGCAGAATGAAGCGCTTCCACAATTTGCTGATTCAATGAATTCATTTTGGTGTGGAACTCAAGACAGAATACCCCATCGTCAAGATCGATCAGGGATGCGGATTCAGAGGTCTGGACGACCTTATCCTGGGCTTTCAGAGATGCCAGCGAAATAATATGGGGACTGACCGCCTTTTCCTTATAACTTTCGGATTCAAAATCGTAGAAAAAGACGATGCCGTTTTCCATTTTATAAAAAGCGGTGTGTCCGGCCTTGAGCATTTTTTGAATTTTCGGCGGCACCTTAAATCCTTCCTTTTGCATGCGGGCAACCGAGGTTTGCAGGCCGATGGCATCCCAGGCTTCAAACGGTCCCATCTCCAGATTGAAACCCCAGCGCATGGCATTGTCAACGTCCACAATGGTATCGGAAATTTCCGGGATCCGGTTGGCTGCATAGATCAGATTGTTGGCCACCGCTTTCCACGCAAACCGGGCGCCCCTGTCTTCACCATAGACAACAGCCTTCATCTTTTCGGGCAAACCGGCAGCTTTTTGGGCTTCCGCCAGACAGGGCAATTCCACCGGTTGGGCCTTTTCATATTCAAATGTAACCGGGTTCAATACTTTGCGGATTTTTTGCCAGTCCGGGGTCAGTTCAGTTTTATAAAAGCCGCTCTGACTTTTTTTGCCCAGCAGGTTTTTTTCGATCATTTTATTCACAAATTCCGGCAGGACAAAGCTCTCCCGGTCCTCATCATGGGCAATCAGCTCGTAGGTATTTTGAGCCACATGCGCCAGGGTATCCAGACCAACGATATCGGCCGTTTTAAACATCCCGGTTCGCGGCCGTCCCATTGCCGGTCCAAACAGGGCGTCCACCTCGGGAATGGAAACCCCCTCTTCGAGCATCAGTTGCATCACTTTGACCATGCCCTGCACGCCGATGCGATTGCCGACAAAATTGGGGGTGTCCTTGGCCCAGACAATGCCCTTGCCCAGAATCCGTTCTCCAAAATCAGCCATAAATTCCAGGATCTCAGACAGGGTTTCTTCGCCCGGTATGATTTCCAAAAGCTTCATATAGCGCACCGGGTTAAAAAAATGAGTCCCCAAAAAATGTTGCTTGAACGCCTTGCTGCGTCCCTCTGACATGGCTTTTAAGGGGATTCCGGATGTATTGGATGACACCACACTATCTTTTTTTCGAACCGGCTCAATGCGCCTAAATAGATCCTGCTTAATTTTTAAGTTTTCGACGATGACTTCAACGATCCAGTCACATTCGGCAATTTTGTCGAAATCATCTTCCAGGTTGCCGATTGAAATGCGCGTCGCATCCTGGGGAGACATGAACAGAGCCGGCTGAGTCGCCAGAGCCGTATCCAGACCGGCCTTGACGATTCGATTGCGGGCCACCGGATCATTTTTTTCTGCCTCTTTTAAGCCCGGGGGCACGATATCCAACAATAGCGTTTTTATTCCAGTTCCGGCCAGCAGCGCTGCAATACCGCCCCCCATAATACCGGAACCGATCACCGCGGCCGATCTGATCTTCCTGGGCATAATGACCTCCTCCTCGGGTTGAAATGAAAAAAAATGAATGAATGCTCATTCATTTATCAAATTTCAAACACCCCTGTCAATAAAAAACCTTAATGTTCTGTCAGAAGATAACAAAATTTAATTTAACTATCCATATATATTATAAATATATAGATATCACATAAAAACGGGTTATTTTCCGGAGAAATCATAAGCCGCTTGCATGGTAATGAATGATCATTCATCTCATATTCACGGCTCGGTCACAGAACAGGCGCGGGCGTGAATATGCCGCCATCCGCGCGGAAAATTACGATGACAAGCGGTGAAGGCTCCAGGAGGCGCTGCTGGGCATGCATTAATTGGACTGAAATTGTTTGGGCCCGAAAAGCTGGATCTTTTTGGGTTTAGGCGCTGCAGGGGCGGCTTCTGTTTGCGTGTCTTTGGTTGTCACCTTGGCAGTTTTATGAAGGGCTTTCTGATTCAGCGGTTTATGGGTTATTAACAAATCGGATGGAATATAGATTTCGTTTCCAACCAGCAAAAAGTCGGGATCAATATCAGGGTTGGCAGCGGCAATCGCTTTTTTGTTGCTGGTATTTCCGGTGTACCATTTGGCGATGTCCGCTAATTTTTCGTCTGTTTGAGTGACCGTATGGGCAAAATACCCGGGCAACGTTCGAGCGACAACCTTGCGGGGTAATTGTTTTTTGGTTTTCATCATCTCCGCTGGAATATGAATCCGATCGCCCAGTGTAATGTGATTGGGATTCAGTTCTGGATTTGCCCGTGCCAGCGCTTTCCAGTTGGTATAGTGCCCCGTGTACCACTTGGCAATCAAACTTAAGGTTTCACCGCGCCATCTGACCTGATGAACAAAATAATGAACGCGGTGCTTGGCGGCAAATGCTTCAGTGGGCGCTGCTTTCTTTTTGACGAGTTTGCCCGGAATTAAAATTGGCGCATTCGCAGGGATGCGCCGGGGATTCAGCTTCGGATTTGCCTGCGCCAGTCGCTTCCAATTTTTGGAATCGCCCGTGAACCATTCGGCAATACCCGGCAAGGTCTCATATGACCACTGGGTTCGGTAAACCACATATTTCGAATCTTTAGAATACGGCTCAAGCGCAGACGTTTCATCATCATCGGATGACAATTTAGCTTCCATGGTGTGCCACTTTTCTTTAAACCAGCTTTTGGAATCTTCGTATTTTTGGTTGAAATCCATTTCGTTGACCGTGGCACAGCCAAACAACAGCAGCACAATCATCCCGCCGATCATGCTTTTGGTGATAATATGCTGAATTATTGCGGTCATGAAAATTACTCCTTGTCTTGCTGTATTTGCTCTAATAAGGCGGCAGCTGATGTGTTTGCCGGATTGATATCAATCGCCCGCCTGAGATTTTGAACACACTGGCTGCGTTCGCCCAATTGCGCTTGTACCACGGCAAGATTAAACAAAGCCTCATCAAGGTAATCCGGTTCCAGTTTCACCACGCGTGCGTACATTTGTTTGGCCTGTGGAAGATCTTCAAGCGTTGCATAGATGTATCCGAGATTAAAAAAGGACTCCGAACGAAGCGGTTCGAGCTCAGCAGCCTTACGGTAGCTGGCGATGGCTCGTTGAAAATCGTTTTCAGAAACGTAAACGTATCCGAGATTTAATAAGGCCGGAACGCTGGTGGGCTCGAGTTCCAGCGCTTTAAGAAGGGCACTTTTGGCCGATGGTCGATCGGTTGCGAGCATCTCTTCAGCCATGCCCTGCAAAGCCGCCGCAAAGTCTGCTGAAAATTCACCAAGCGCAGAAGGTTCCGCAGCCAGCACCGATTCAAACATGGCCACAGCCGAGGCAAATTGCCCGGCCGCAAGTGCTTGCCGGCCGGCTTCGATCTGTTCAGCGGTAATGTTCTTTTCCGGCTTTGGGGTCGTCAGTGCATGTGAATATGCCGCCACCGACCGGTCCGAGGGGGTAAACGGCAATTCTGCCAGACTGAGATGAAAGACCATGCCCAAAATGACCATCACCGCAGCCGGTGCAAACCGCCAGATGGTTTGTTTAAATGCGGACGCCGGCTGGGTTTCCGGCAGAAAAACGGTACTTCCGGTATTTTCATTATCGCGCGAAGGGGCGTGGTTGGCCAGGGTCGGCAGGGCGCTTTCCACCTGTCTGTTGTTCCACAGAGCCGTTTCTTCTACGGCAAATTCTTCTTTGAAAAAATCTTTGATAAAACTGGCAAAGCTTCGGCTGTTGGGTCTCACAGACAGTTCAAAGATGCATTCCTCCAGGTCGGCCAGCATTTGACCGCAGGTCTGATAGCGATCATCGGGTTCTTTTGCAAGCGCCCGGTCGACAACAGCATAAAGTTTATCGGGAAGTTTCGGTTGCAGCTTTTTCAATGGTGTGTAGCGCGCCTCGCGCACCTGGCTGTAGATGTGCATGGTTTCGCCTTCAAACATCCGGCGACCGGCCAGCAGTTCGTATAAAATGATACCGGTGGAAAAGATGTCGGAGCGATGGTCGATGATGTGGCCCATGGCCTGCTCCGGCGACATGTAGGCGATTTTGCCTTTAATCAGGCCTTCATGGGTGGTACTGTTGTGACTGGCAGCTTTAGCGATGCCAAAATCAATAATTTTCACCTGCCCTTCATAGGTCAGAAAGATATTTTGAGGATTGATATCCCGATGGATGATATTCAGGGGTTTGCCTTGCAAATCCCTTAGTTTATGCGAGTAATCGAGCCCGGCACAAATACGCGAAATAATGTAAAGCGTGTTCTCAAAGTCCAACGAGCTGCCATTTTTTCTGGTCTTGTGGATTAATTTGCGCAGATCTTTGCCGAAAAGATACTCCATGGCGATGAAGTATTCACCGTCAATACTGCCAAAATCATAAATCTGTATGATGTTTTCATGCTGAAGCAGGGCGGCAAGTTTGGCTTCATCAATAAACGCCTTGACCAGATTGCCTTCATCCGAGAGGTGCGGCAATATTTTTTTGATCGCAACGCGTTTCTCAAAACCGTGATCGCGGGTGACCTTGGCGAGATACAGTTCGGCCATACCGCCCACAGCAATTTTTTGCAGCAGCTGGTATTTGCCGAATTGTTGGCTTTTAAGGTCTGTCATCTTAACAATGATTCCTCAATTATGGATTACATGTTTGGCTGCTATGGTTTTGGCGTTCCGCAAAAGGGGTCCGTGAATCTCAGCGGCCTTTACCGCTGATATTCTATCGACCGGAAATCTGGCATATATATCGGCCATTTGGCAGGAATACTTGAATGGAGGGATGAGTTGGGTCTTGAATTCGCCCAAACCGGCTAAAATAAGCCGTGACCTTCAGGCGCAAATGGATCCGGCCATGTCATTTTCCGACCGGCGATATGATCTTTTAGGTGCCGCTGACCCGATATTCGGGATGCGGCCATTATCTGTTGTCGACCTTAAGACTCAGGTGCCCAACATCCCAAATATCGGGTCACTGGGTTGCATGCGGGCAAACCATCTGCATATCGCCTATCAGAAAAAAACGTGGCCTTTCTGCGAATTTGATGAGGATTCTGTCCTAAATTATTTTCGTAATTTTTTTAGGTAATATAAATGTAAACCCATCTCAAAAATAGTAGATCACACCCAAGGGCAAGGCGAGAACCGATTCAAAAGCGGAGCATACACGGCAGTATTCGAGCATTTAGAATCGGTTCTTAACGCAGCCCTTGGGTGTTAGATGCATTTTTGAGATGGGTTTTTAGGGTTTGTAAAGCAGGTCGATATACCGCTTGAGCAAATCCCCCACCAGGCTGCGCACCGGCAGATGGGCCGCCAGGCCGTATACGGGCGCCAACGTTCCGGATGTATCGGGATTCTCACGCACATAGTCAACTGCTGCCCTTAAGTCATGAATAAAACGTTCGGTTACACCCGGCTGGGTGTGCCGCAGGGTTACGCACAGGTGGACGCAGGGCGGATGGTGGAGGCCGTTTAGACTCCAGCCTCTGGCGGCCAGATAATCCATGACCTGATAAATATCTAAGGCCCTGGAACCGAAAGCGATGACCCATAACGGATCTCCCAGGATGTACACGTCGGGAATATCTTGAATTCCCCTTTTTATTCTGGCGGCGGCTTGCAGTATTCTCCGGGTAGCCGCCAAATAACCGTTTTTACCGATTCTGATCATTGCGGCCCAGCAGGCGGCGCTCAAAGCCCCCGGTCGGCTGCCGGCAAAGGTTGGTGAAAAATATAGCCCGCCGGGCCATTCAGTTGTCGTAAAATACTGATAGCGGCGCAAAGCCGGATTACGATATAAGATCACAGAGGTTCCTTTGGCCGCATAACCATATTTGTGGGTGTCGGCCGAGATCGAGGTCACCCCGGGCAATCGAAAATCAAACAACGGAACCGCATAGCCCAGTTGTTCGGCCCAGGGTAAAACAAATCCCCCCAGGCAGGCATCGGTGTGAAACCCGATGCCCTTCTCTCGCGCCAGCTCAGACAGCTCCTCAATTGGATCCACCACGCCGTGGGGAAAGCACGGTGCCGATCCGATCAGCGCAATGGTGTGACGCGTGAGGGCATTGCGGGCTGCGGTTACATCCGCCCGAAAATCAGTGCCGACCGGGATATGGATGATTTTGATGTTAAAATACTCGGCAGCTTTATCAAAGGCTGCATGCGCGCTGACAGGGACAATGATCTCCGGGCGGGTGATATTTTTTCGGTCGCGGGCCCAATCCCGATAGGTTTTCATCGCCAGCAAGATACTCTCGGTTCCGCCGGATGTCACAACGCCGCAGATTTCCCGATCCGGGTCCGCTGCGGCCGTCTGCGAATCGGCACCCAGCATGCTGGCGGTCATGGACACAATCTCTGACTCGTATTTGGCACTGCTGGGCCATAAATCAGTGTGCAGGGGATTACTCTGGGAGTTCAATATGTATACCTGATTTAAAAAATCAATGTGGGCTGCGTCGCCATGGTAGACGGCCCCGGAGGCGTAGCCGTCTTTCCATTTGGACTCCTCCTGCTCAGACAGTGCTCGCATTTCTGCTAAAATGTCTGAGGCTTCGCGGCCCGTATCCGGCAGGGTCGCATGAACCTCAAATTGCTGCCGATAGGGTTTAACGACCTTTTCGAGATCGTGCAGCAGGTTGTCGAATTCTTGCTCTACTTTTCGCTCGACCGCTGGCAGGTTTTTGAGGCGGTTAAACAGCCAGGTCGCAATTCGGGGATTTAGCCTCCCGAGAAGGCCTTCGTTGAATCTTTTAATGTCCATTTATCCTCACCCATCTTTGCCCGGCGGTATCTATGATTTCTGTTGGGGCATCCGTGCGTCGATTGAAATGTTCGGCGGCTACCTGCGATTCAGGTGCCTGTAGATCCGCCGGTTGCGTTTATACAGCTCTAAAAACTGCTGGTATAAGCCATCATAGAGGTTGCGGTTATTTTTATCGGGCTGATAGGTACGCAAAATTTTGACCTGATCGGGAATGTCTTCAACCGCAAGATGCCCCATAGCAATGGAAGCGAGGAAAGCCGCGCCACGCAAATTGGCCTGGATAGGGGCTTTGACCTGCTTGATCGTCCGGTTAAAAACATCTGCAAAAATCTGGCACCAGACGCTGGAATTGGCACCGCCGCCAATAAAGTGGATCGGGTCCAGGCGTCGTTTGATAAATTTTTCAACATATCCCAGCAGCCACCGTGAATTATAGGCCACACCTTCGTAAATCGCTCTGACCACATGCGCGCGGGTGGTATTTAACGAAATGTTAAACAGTCCTGCGCGCACCGAATCGTTTTCGACAGGCGTCCGCTCACCATACAACCAGGGCGTGAAAATCACATTGTTGCTGCCGGCAGGCGCATTGCCGGCAATTTCGTCAAATCGTTTATATGCATCCGCTGGCCGCTCTTGCGGGAGCATCATATTGTCTTTTAGGAAGGTTAAGCAGGCGCCGGCAGTTTCCTGCTCATTGGCAATAAAATAACGATTCGGTATGGCCGAGGGCAACGCCGCCATATTATGGACCAGGTCCGTTTTTTTAAACGGCACGTGGCAGGTGACCCAGGAAGAGGTTCCCACATAAAGGTGCCCTTCGAAATCCCTGACCGCGCCAGAACCCAAAGCCGCACTGTGCAAATCCGGCGTGCCGGTTATAACGGGCGTCTCTGGCTCAAGGCCCAGCTCTTGAGCAACTTCTTTTTTAACCGGTCCCAGAATGTCAACTGCTCGCTTGAGTTCGGGAAATTTTTCGCGGGGAATGCCGAATATTCGCAAAAGCCTGTCGTCATAGGCCACGCGGGAAAGGTCGCGGTTGTCGGTTATCCAGTGAAGTGCGATGGAGTCGTAAGAGGCAGCAAAGCGGCCGGTGAACCGGAGATTGATATAATCTTTTGGCTCCAGGAATTTAAAGGTTTGGCGGTATACGTGTGGGAATTCTGATTTCAAAAACAGGATGTGCGCAATCGGATCTTTGCCGGCATACCCCGGTGCGCCACCGGTTAAACGCAGCCAGCGAATGAGCTTCGGCAGGCTGTAGCCTTCAATATTGATCAATCCACCGGTGACCTGCTCGATATAGCGCCGGCCGCGCGTGTCCATCCAGATGATTGCATTGGCCAGGGCCTGACCGCTGGCATCGACGGCCACCGTTCCAGACCATTGGGTGGTGCAACTGACACAGAGAATATCTGCAGCTGCAACCGTGCGTTTTTCTAAAACCCGTTTGGCCGTATTCAGGACGGCCTGCCACCATTGATCCGGTATTTGCTCGGCGCCCCCATCTGGCAGAATCAGCAGATCAACGTTTTCAAATTCATAATCAATGACCTCACCCCGGGTGGAAATCAGTGCTGATTTCGGCCCGGAGGTGCCCAGATCAATAGTGAGAATATATTTTTCTGTGCTGGCTATCACGTTAGCGGATGGAAACGAATCGTTAGTTTACAATTTGGAAATGTACATTTTTTTTTGATGAGCAAGGCCGCACAAGGGTTTACGGCAAGGCGTACATCGAGTACGTCGCAGGCGGAAAACCCGCGGAGAACGCAGCTCATCGGAAAAAGGGCCAATACCAAATGGAAACTATTTAATGACCGACAGCCCTTACCCGCTGCCGGGTAAACGCCGTCTCCTCCCTCAGTTTTTCTTTGCGCACGCGGTTCAATTGTGCCTCTATGGCGACAAAGGCGTTAACAATTTCCGGATCGAAGTGCTGGCCCTTTAAGCGGATGATCATCGACTTGGCTTTTTCGTGAGAGTAGGCTTCTTTGTAAAATCGTTTGGTCGTCAAGGCATCGTACACATCGGCAACCGCTATGATGCGCGCCGATAAAGGGATTTCTTCGCCCTTGAGTCCGCGCGGGTAGCCCGAGCCATCCCATTTTTCGTGGTGGTTGTAAGCAATCTCCTTGCCCATGGCCAGGAAGGATTTACCCTCAATCTGTGACTCGATCGCCTTTAAGGCATTGCCGCCCATGAGGGTATGGCGCTTAATGATATCAAATTCATCTTCCGTCAGCTCACCGGGTTTTAGTAAGAGCGCATCCGGCGTGCCGACTTTGCCGATATCGTGCAGAATCGAAGATTGGTAAATGTCGTCAATATACTGCTTATCGATGCGGTCAGCAAAGTTGGGATTCTTAGCCAATTGCACCGCAAGAATTCTGGCATACTCCCGAATTCTTTCCAGGTGGGTGCCGGTGCCCTCGTCGCGGTATTCGGCAAGCTTGGCAAGACCTAAAATTGTTGCACTGCGGGCTTCATGTACTTTTCGATAGGATTCCAATAAATCCATTTCCATTTTCTTTTTTTCAGTCCGGTCCCGCAGTACGCCTCGATAGCCGATAGGCAACCCTTTAGAATCCTGTAGTAAAGAGGCCGAAGCTTCAATAAAAAGAGTCGCCCCCTCGATATTAAATTGGCAGTCAAAGGCTTTAACCGGTCTGCCGCTGCGGCGGCATTCCAAAAATGTTTCGTATATGAGTCCGGCATTCTTTTCATCCATAAACTCCCAAAAATTCATAAATCGCAAATCCACTTTGGGAACACCGAGAATTTTACTCAACGAGTCGTTTCCAAAAATGAAATACCCCTCAAAGTCGATTTCATAGTAACCTTCTTCGATATTTTCAAGAATCGTTCGGTATTTTTCCTCACTTTCTTTTAATGCTTCAAGCGCCCGGTTACGTTCATTGATCGTAAATTGTACGTGGGAGCCAAACATTAAAAAGAGGCAAAATACGATTAACCGCGGCCACACATCACTGATGTTGGGCCCGAAGATTTCTTGATAGAAACTGATTTCTTCCGGCGAAAATACATTCAGAAGGGATTCCAGAGCCCAGTATAAAGCCCCCAGAAATATCGCGGTCAGAACCATGTAATCGGCCATATCGACACGATTACCCATTCGTTTCTTTAATTTATTCATATAGTTGCTTCCCTGGCGGCCGCTAAATATTGACGCCTCAGGTTGTGTTTGATAGAATATTATAAGTTGAATGCCAGAGGCTGTACCGCCATACCTGGCAAATGTCTAAAATCACTCACTTCTCTGAAGGTCATATAATGGGTTCAAGAATCAAGCAATATATCCTGATCGGAATCCTGGTCGCTGCCGGGTATTTCATTATGGATAATCATTTCATCATTTATGGCAAGGATATCCGCCTTTTAAAGAAATCCTCAATGCATCTGCATTACACTTTTTTCAGTGTCAAAGGAAAAAGCCCGGCTAAGATCCTGGAAATCGACTATCTGCGCGATGCGGGTATCGGCGATTTGCTCGTGGAATTTGGGGTCATTGATGAAGAGCAACGGTTTCGCCTGGAAAACCAATACTATGAATAACCGACGGTATTCGATGTACCAACATTCGCCTTATCCCTGAACGCAAATAATCTCCATTTTTGTTGATCGCTTAACTTTTTGATGGGCCCGCTGTTCATCGCAGCGGGCGCTGCTCAAGATGAGCTGCTCGTATTGAGTAGATTCGCAAACACCATCAGCAATCCACTCATTTGCGGCGACATCTCCTCAAACCGGATTCCCAGGGCAACGGTTCTGCCCTGCTCATCGGTGATTTCCTTGCTCCAGACAATCGAACCCAACACCTTAATCGTCACTGCTTCAGATGGCATTGCCATTTCAATTTTTGCATTCTGGATGGATTTATATACGGATGAAACATTGGCATATTTGGGACCCAGCGCAATACACATGCCATCGACAGAGATATCCCGGCAAAGCCCATCGAGAATAAGCCCATAGTGACTGGCTGAGCCCGGCCATATTTTCAGATTCATCTTGAGCGGCAAGCGATGCCGGTCAGCCTTGCGAACCGACCGTAAGGCTTGCATATCTTCTTTTTCGGAACGCACCTTAAACAAATCGATAATCGACAGTTCAATCCGAGGATGTTGACGACAAATCTGCCGCATATTTTCCTGCCAGATTCTGATCAGTTCAGTTTGACCGGTGGTGACGGTATGACAGTACGAGCGCTGGGATTTGTTGAGAGGGTAAATGCGCCCGAAAAAATCATTTTCAGATAAATAAATACTCGACTTGGGTTGGCTGCTATCGGCTTTTTTTAAGGGCTCGTAGGTGGTGGCCTTGATGCCTCCGGCTACAATAAAATAGAGCGCATTTTCTTCCTCGCCGATTTTGCTGATGGTCTTGCCGGCGGGCAGCCGTATCAACTCGAATTGTTTGATGACTGCCAGAAGCCCTGAATGCGATAAGCTCGCAAAGAACGCGTTCGTGGGTATCTCATGATAATTGCTTTTCTGGAATGTGTCCCACAGTGCTTGCGTTTCGGCTCTCGATGGTTTTTTAAGGTGCCATTTTAAAAATTGAGATACAATCGCTTGCAACAAAAGACCGGCATCTGCATACAGATTGGCGGCATGCTGGTAAGACTGGGCAGCCGCTTCGGATAATTGTTTGCGAGCCAGCAGGTCGGCATAAGACCGGCGCAAAGCCGGGTCGTTGGGGAAAATTTGGAGCATGCCCTGAAATTCATCGACCGAATCAACCGTAATCGTTCCGTCAATAATATGTTTGGCAATGCTGATTTGGGTACTCAATTGAGTCTTCATCTCAAAGCCATCTATAGCGATTGTCAAAAAAACGTTCCGTTTGCGGAAAATTTTTTGCTACAAGCGCTTATGCCGCCATCCTTTTATTGGGTTTTCCAAACCGGGTGCTTTGCACCCGGTTTCACCCGCAACGATCAGGGCACTGCGTGCCCCTGTCTTTTACCGCCTTTGGCGTTAAAATCCAAGTCACCCGCTGTGCGGGGGGTCGTTGACTCGGACCGTATTTATGACAAGCGGTATAAATCTGTCAGGGTGGTTCCATTTACGGCCGACGCTTTCTGATTGGATGCTGCCAAGAGCATACCGCTGCTGTTCAGAAACTATCTTATCTGAAAACCCGCTACCATTGCAATCATCAAATGGCATTTAATTCAAGCGTAATGGGCCGCTCTTCTTCACTTTTCCCTGTAAACCTTATAGGGCCGGGTTTCCTGAAATGGTCGCTCGCCGAGTCAGCGGCCAACCATTTTTCGCGATTGGCTTTGACGACCTGAAATGCGGCTGAACGAACATCGACGATACTCTTTTCCAGTACGAGCGAAAGGCGGCCTTTACGCTCTTCGAGATGCATCAGCGGTGCAATCGGAATACCGATCGGTTCCCATTTTTTAAAATCCTGTTCCAGATTGCGAATGGCGGCCATCTGCCCGGTAGCTCCGTTGGCAATCAGGCTGAATACGGCCAAACCCAGGTTATAGGTATAGATACAATCAAATCGGGTCGGGTCATTTCCGCGGCCGTCATAGCCGTAAAAATGATTCTGGGTTTTAAAGGAGGGAACCGACTTTCTAAAAATTTTTTCAACCGCCGCCGGAATGCCCTGATGATCTTCGATCATTTTACCTTCGACCAGAGCCTGCTTTAAGGTTTTCAAAGATATAACCTCGGATCTTCTCAATAAAATATCAGCCTGTTCGTAATCTTCAAATAGCAAGGGACCATAGGTATCCGGATCCAGGTCCGCTCGCTTCAACGTTTTGCGATAATAGTTTTTATGAATACCAAGGCGGTAGCGGCCCTGTTCTTTTAGAATGTTCAGATAATCTTTGACCAGATCCATAAGGACTTTTTCAGTTTCAACCTGCGAAAAGGGAAAATTACCGTGGCTGTCCCTTTCCATTAAAAGCCCTTCCTGAAAAAAGGCCGGAATGTCATTGAACAGATCATCATCACGCGTATTCCAGAGCGTAAAAGAGGAGTCCTCTCTGGAGCGCTGCGCCAGGCGGCGCAGATACTCCAGCTTATCTTCCAGCAGGGCAAAAGTGGCATGAAAATCTTTGTCGTGGGTCTGGTTGTATTCAGCAATAAGCGTATTGAGTTTTATAATGAAAACCTGAATCTCGTTGATAAACTCCAGAACACCCTCGGGGACGACAATGACACCGTAATTTTTCCCGATGGCAGCCCGCCTTACAATTCCTTCACAAATCACCCGTGACAGATGCCGCAGGGTTATACCGTAGGCATGATAATCGACCGAGCCTTCTTGCCGGGCCTTTTCAAGCCGGCGCCGGTCGACATAATCGGCCAGATCCTCGCCAATGAGGGTCATATTGGCATGGGTTTGCAGGGCAACTTCCAGGGCCAGGTGGCTGGCCACCCGGCCCATGACCTTACAAATATGCCAGTATTTGACATCGGAGCTGCTGTCGGTACACAAATTGCCGATGGAATTGGCAAAAGCCCGTGCGGCGGTATGAAATCCGAAAGACATTGCACACAGGACATTGCCGTTATCATCTCTGACCTGAATATCGCCGTCGATTGTCTTGGGAACGCCGATCACCTGGACGCCATCGGCAACCATTTCCTGGGCTAAAAAAGCGGCATTGGTATTTGAATCATCGCCGCCCACAATGACGAGGGCGTCTATATCAAGCTTTTTACACGTTTCCCGACAGCGTTCCATCTTGTCCGGCGTATCGATTTTGGTCCGACCGGTTTTGATCATGGTAAACCCACCGCTATTGCGGTATGCGTCCACCAGATCATCATTGAGCTCAAGGGTTTCGTTTTCGATAATCCCATCCGGACCGATTAAAAATCCATAAACCTTGGATTGCGGGTTGGCCTTTTTAACCGCATCGTAAAGACCGGCAATAACATTATGCCCGCCGGGAGCCGGTCCTCCTGAAAAAACGATGCCGATATTTCTTTTTTGCAGATACGTTTTGGACAGCTTTGCATCAGCCGTTTGAAGGCCCTCGATTTTCTGGACTGGATTGTTGATAATATCGGGCAGCTGTTTGGCAGCCTCTTTGTCCACGCTGAACTTAAATTCATCGGTTGGCTGCAGACGGGAAAAGTTTTGCGAAAGTGCGCTGCAGACCGGCGGCGAATATTGTCTTCTTTCCAGCAATTCAGCGTTCACATCTTCGGTGACCTTTAACACCTTGGGATGTTTTAACAGTTCCGGCATGGGTATGGGCTTTTTTCCTGGCATATTGATCTCCGCAACGAAATAGGTTGAAAGGACGCGATGCCAAAAGGCGGTCGTTAACGAGGATTTTACCCAACCTCATTATAGCGTGTCAATGTTATGTGCAATAATGATTTTTTTCAAGGATAAGCTGCGACTTCATTTTGGCACCCATTGAATTTCGTTTAAAGGATGAATGCTTTTGATTAAAAAAACTCGATTTAAAAAAACGACTTGCCATTTACAATGATTGTGATAAGTAAACATCGTTTGTTGCAGCCGTATTCTAAGCTTCTGAAGGCCAATTATTCCGAAACCCAAAATCATCGTCAATGAAACTGCACAGGGACGGAATTTCTTCCGATTCGGTTCCCTGGAAGTTAATTTAAACCCAATAAGGAGGAGGTTCGGCATGAAAAAAGCATTGTTATTGAGTTTGGTGGCATTGTTTGCCGCCGGGTTTATTTTCAGCACATCGGTGCTCGGCGCTGACATAGAGCTGGCCAAAAAATCGACGATTGAAAAAATCCTCAAAAGAGGTGAGCTTCGCGTCGGCTTTGAATCCGGCTACGTTCCGTTTGAAATGACCGATAAAAAGGGGAATTTTATCGGTTTTGATATGGACTACGCCCGCCGAATGGCCAAAGAGATGGGCGTTAAGTTCGTGCCGGTCAATACCGAGTGGGACGGCATTATCCCGGCCCTGATGACCGACAAGTTCGACATTATCATGGGGGGTATGACCATCACCCAGGAAAGAAACCTGAAAATCAATTTCGCCGAACCGTATATCGTCGTCGGCCAGACCATCCTGTTAAACAAAAAACACGAAGGCACGATCAAATCCTACAAAGATCTCAACGATCCCAAGTATATCCTGACATCCCGTCTGGGCACCACCGGTGAGCAGGCGATCAAGAGATACATGCCCAAAGCCACCTACAAATCATTTCAATCCGAAGCCGAAGCCGGACTGGAAGTGATCAACGGCAAAGCCGATGCACTCGTCTACGATCTGCCGTTCTGCGGATTTCTGTACGGCAGCCAGGGCAAGGGCAAAACGGTCTTTTTGGATGAGCCCTTCACCTATGAACCCCTGGCCTGGGCCGTCAACAAAGGCGACCCGGATTTTCTCAACTGGCTCAACAACTTCTTGAGGCAGACCAAAGGTGACGGTTTCTACGACCGGCTCTACCAGAAGTGGATTGTCGGATCCGACTGGAAAAAAGAGCTCGAATAAACGGCCGGAGTCAACGACCACCCGCACAGCGGGTGGCATGGATTTTACCGCCAAAGGCGGCAAAAGACAGGGGCGCGCAGTGCCCCGATCGTTGCGGGTGAAACCGGGTGCAAAGCACCCGGTTTGTTAAAACCCAATCGATACATTCGTTTGCCGGATAATCGAAAAGGCCGGCCGTTCCCCCGGGGAGCAGCCGGCCTTTTTGCAGATTGGCAATTTAAAATTGAGCGCTGAGAATGCGTTCGGATTTGATCCGGCAAATCTTCAGCCCTAACCCTCCAACCCTCTTATAAACGCCATGAAACCATCAAAAAAGCTAAGAGCAGCGGCGCGGCCGCAATCCTATTACTTGTGGGTGGGCGTCTTCTGTGTGTTTGCTGCGGTTGTTATCGGCCTGTTTTACTATGCCACTCAAAAAATCGAGTACGTTTGGCGCTGGAATCGCGTTCCGATCTATTTTGCCTACAAAGATACGATTGATATTGCATCGGAGATCGACGGCGACGTTACGACCATCACCAAACAGGGCGATACGGCCACCATCACAGTCAAAGGCTTGGATGAATCCGTTTCGTATAAAGCCCCGGCCGCCGGTGTCAGCGTCGAGGAAGGCGAGATCATTTCCATCGGCGATCAGCTGGCAACCTATACCCAGTGGAAGCCTGGACTGTTGATCGTGGGCCTATGGTTCACGCTCAAGATCAGCGTCCTGGCAACCCTTTTCGGTGTCATCATCGGCATCATCGGCGGTCTGACGCGTATTTCAGGAAACCCGGCGCTCAAATGGACCACGATGGTCTATGTGGAAGTTATTCGGGGCTCGCCCCTGCTGGTGCAGATCCTGATCTGGTACTTTATTCTGGGCACCGTCTTCAATGAGCTGCTGGCCGCCTATGGGTTGGGGAGGATTCCGGCCTGGTGGTACGGGGTGGCGTCTCTGGCCTGTTTTGCGGGCGCCTATGTCACCGAGATCGTCCGGGCGGGCATTCAATCAATTCATCGCGGGCAAATGGAAGCCGCGCGCTCACTGGGCATGAGTTACGGCCAGGCAATGCGGTATATCATTATGCCCCAGGCGTTGCGCCGGATTCTGCCCCCTCTGGCAGGCCAGTTCATCAGCCTGATTAAAGACTCTTCGCTGCTGGGCATCATTGCCATCCGGGAATTGACCAAAGCCGCCCGGGAGGCCGTTACGGCCAGCCTGCAGCCCTTTGAAATTTTTATGTTGTGCGCCGTACTGTATCTGGTATTAACCTTTACCTTATCCATGCTTGTTCAACATTTAGAAAGAAGGATGGCCATCTCGTGATTGAAGTCCAACATGTCAATAAGACGTTTCATGTTCCCCATGAGGTCAAAGCCCTGGTGGATGTTTCCACCAAAATCAAGGCCGGCGAGGTCGTGGTGGTCTGCGGGCCCTCCGGATCAGGGAAAAGCACCCTTCTCAGATGCCTCAATCGTCTCGAGAAGGCCGACTCGGGCCACATTTTTATCGACGGCGTTGATGTGCTCAATCCCAAGACGAACATCAACAAGCTGCGGGCCGAAGTGGGGATGGTCTTTCAGTCCTTTAACCTTTTCCCGCACAAATCGGTGTTCGACAATATTACCCTGGCCCAGAAGGTGGTCCGCAAGCGCTCGAGTGCAGACGCCAGGGAAAAGACC
>WOR8_10000946_pt1 | contig 29664 bp, 24 predicted proteins | sample DeeMarSeWOR38_10_FD_19890 | JGI IMG/M metagenome (IMG submission 19890) | reverse complement strand
TGGCTGGTTTTGCCTTTGTCGATAACGGATGGTGACAGGCAGGAAAAGCCCGTCAATTCGGAGATGTACTGAGTGGGATCAAATGACCGCTTTGGGTCAGTAGCGGTCGTTCAGACTGATTCTAGCCCATTGTCCGGTTTAGGGCGGTAAGCGGCCATTTGATATGCAAGATGAGGGCTCCCAAAAGAAAACAGAGAGGAGACCTGACCATGTATCAGATCATCAAGCACAGGCCGAGCGAGGAGCCCTGGAACAAGGGAAAGATCGTTGGCCAGAAACTGCCCCTTAAACTTCACGAGATCTGGGCGATACGTACCCGTCTTCAGATCGAAGAGCAGATCCGCGATCTAGCCCTGTTCAATCTGGCCGTGGACAGCAAGCTGAGGGCCTCCGACCTGGTGAGATTGCGGGTCTCGGATGTGGCCACGAGTGGGCACGTATGCTCTCGCGCCACGATTCTGCAGAAAAAGACCGGGCGCCCCGTTCAATTCGAGGTTACATCGCGAACACGCGAGGCGGTCGAGGCTTGGATTCGTAAGGCCCAGCTAACGGCAAAAGCGTATCTATTCCCCAGCCGGTTTCACACCTGTCTACACCTATCAACGCGGCAATACGCCCGCTTAGTCGAATCCTGGGTTTCTGACATAGGGCTGGACACTTCGCTCTACGGCACCCATTCGCTGCGGCGCACAAAAGCCTCCTTGATATACCGCCAGACTAAGAACCTGAGAGCTATTCAGCTGTTGCTTGGGCACGCCAAGTTGGAGAGCACAGTGCGGTACCTAGGGATCGAAATCGACGACGCGCTAGAAATGGCTGAGCAGACAGAGGCCTGATTAGGGCACTTCTGGATGACTGCTTTGCCCCCGAAAGCGGCCATTCGCCTGATAGACTCGTGAATGGCCGCTGCTGACCCAAAGCGGACGTTAGATCATCTGGATACAGGCGGCCTCCAGACTGTAAACATATGTTGCGGCAAGATTTACGTACTTTCGCTGATTCCAAATTCGTCAGGGCTCGATAGTCTGTCAATGACCTAGTCTTTGCAGCAGCCGAAATGATCCGAGTCTGGAGCATTTGCCTCGCATCGCTGTTCGCGGGTAGCTGTATTTTTCCCATCTACGTTGCCGATGAAAAACCATTTAGCAACGATTTCCTAAGTCAATTAGAGGTTGGAAAAACTTCTAAGAGCGAGCTCCGCAGTACTCTCGGTCCGCCGAGCAGATCATTCCTTTCCGGACGGTGGTGGATCTACGAAGAAGACCACAAAACAACGGAACTAGTTGCCGTGGGACCGGGCAGCGGTGGCGTGGTAGGTGGAGATATTGAGCACTATCGATTATTCATAAGATTTGACGATGGAGGGCTGGTTAGCGCAATCGCGTCAACGAATGCCGGAGCACCATGCGATATGCGCTACGGAGTCTGCTATATCGACGGCTCACTGGTGCTGCCCATAATGTTCACCGGCGATATCCAAGCAAGGCCAAGTACTTGTGAAGTTGTACTTTTCGCTGATGGTCAGTTCGAGAGCACAGTTCTAATTTCAGCCGGCGAAGCCGAACCACGTTTCCCCCTGGTCGAACCCAGCGGGACTTACATCTACGCAAACTTTCCCTTTAGCAGCTACGAGATCGTAGCTGACTTTGAATCCGCCGGTGCCTGTGTGAAGAAGATGGTAACTATCGATTGTTCTTCACCGGAAACAGTCTATCTTGGCCTGGACGCCGGTCAAGATTCAGACCCCTCTTTTTCGCAAGTGTCCGAACAGATCGGCCAACAGCGAATCCGAGGGCGCAAAGTCATCTTGTTTCCTGACGTGGGTCTTCCAAAATGATTTCCAGAACCGCAAACGCGATGAAGTTTGTGATGGTCGTTACTTACTTGGCGATTGCCGGCTGCTCTTACCAGACGGCGTACAATCCAACATATGTGCCAGACGAAGACCCTCAGTTCTTGTCCCATCAACAGGCGCTGCTCTGGATTTCAAACGAGCAGGCGAATTATGTATACGACGAAAACCCGTCCACTTTTGTAGGAAGCGGCACATCACTCTCGATTCCTGTCGGCGTGATTCTGTCGAACGTCGCTGCGGAAGTTCTCCGAGACAGATTTTCAGGGGGTGTTCGACTCACGAATAAGCAAACGCCCGACTCGAGGTGCTGCCTCACATTGGCACCGTCTATTCGTCTCATGGACTACGAACAGCACCTTGGTTACACAGCATCGATTGAGCTGGAGCTGCATGTTGAGTTCATTGACAAGTCGGGGCACTCATTTTTCACGCATACGTACACGTCGGGCGTCGTCGAGACGCCGAAGTATGCGAAATGGTCGCAGGACTCTGCGGATGCAGTTAGTGCGCTTGTTCATAGGACAATCTACGAGCTTCTAGAAACCGCATTTGACGACGCTCAGCAACTAATCATTCAGCGACTCTGAGCTTCTCCGTCGCCAATCCGTAATTATTCCGATCTAGAATGTCTGCTCCTGGCCGATAGCTGCCGCTCGATTTAAGCGCTTTCAGGGCGTCTGAATGGCTGGTATCGGTGGAAGCTGCCATGCAGCCAGAGCGAATGTCCGCTAACCGCCCTAAACCGGACAATGGGCTAGAATATGTTGCATTGACCGATTGAAGTCACAACCCGAAGCAGACATTTGTCTGATTAGCGTCAGGCCTCCCAACATTTACGTACTTCCTCGAATTGACGGGCCTTCCTGGCCTGTCACCATACCTTAACGATAAAGGTAAACCTGACTGAAGTCAGGGGCACAAAGCCACGGGTCCTCGCTTCCTCCACGACATATGAGCGCGATGAAGGACCTCAGGATCGCCGGGTTGCCGAATCGGGGATTTGTAGTCACTCCGAAAGGGAGAAGGCGATGTACGCTCATATCTTCAAAGCGCCACTATTCGTGGCCGCTGCTTTGTTTGTTATTTGTGGACAGGCGTTTGCCAGCGAGCGAACGGTCAACTGCGACAAAGGCGATTCCCTGCAAAAGGCCGTTGACGCGGGGGCCGGCTCTGCGGCGCCGGTGAACATCAACGTAACGGGCTACTGCACGGAGGATGTTCTCATCACGAGAGACGGCGTCTCCATCAACGGCGATGGCAACACGGTTATCGATGGGCGAGTGTCCGTTCGGGGCGCCGATAACCTGTTCATTCAGAATCTGACAATCACCGGGTCGGGTGACGGTATATCTGCCAGCTTCGCGCGCATTCGCCTGATCAACGTCAACATGATCGGCAACGATAATCACGGCATGGCCCTGCGCCATGGCGGATACATCCTCATGCGCGATGGCTCCATAGCCCAAAACAAGGGCGACATCGGGCTGTTGGTCGCGAGTGGCCTTGTCAATCTGAGCGATGTCGAGGTCTTCGAAAACGCCGGCGACGGCATTGTCGTCACTAGGAACGGTTCTTTGACGATGAGCGAGGGTGGCGTCAATGGCCATGGAAACGGCACGGGAATCGTGGCCAGCCTGAACTCGGCTATCGAACTCGATGAAGTCCACGTTAGCTTCAACCAGGGGGCCGGGGTTGCAGTTTCGATGGGCGCTTCGGCAGCGATAAACAACTCGATGATCAGCGAGAACGCCGATGCCGGCATTAGTGTGGAATCGGGAACCCTCGCATTGATTAATGTCGAGACTTCCGGAAATCGGGCCGGTATTGAAGCGTCAATGGCGAAGATTACGCTCGAAGATGCTCAGGTCGTCAACAATGCTGAGCGCGGCGTTGACGTCGCGGCAAGTTCCGCCCTCATAGTGTCCGGGGGCACCGTTAGTGGCAACGGCGGCGTTGGCATAATTGTGGATAACGGCTCGTCACTCGCTGCCGAAGGAGTTGATATATCGGAGAATCGCTCATCCGGAGTTGGAGTGCGCTGGAACTCAGACGCAGAAATCGCCGATTGCACGGTTGGTAATAATGCGCAGGGAAGTTCGCGCCGCAGCGGTGTATTCGTATCGACGTCTTCGTCCGCGAGTTTTGGAGACACCGAGGTATTTGGGAGCGGGACCGGTATAGGCGCTACACGCCAATCCTTCATTGAACTTGGTGGCTTCACGGTAATCAGAGACAACCTGACCGACGGACTGAGGCTTAGCTATGACTCAGGTGCCATCATCGATGATGAGGTAGTGATTCCGCCAAATGGATCGAGTTGGGCCGTCTTCTGTAACGATACCGAGTCCAGTGTTGAGAACCAAAGCGCTGGCGTTGCCCCGATCAGTTGCACAGGCTTTGATTTGCCTTAGCGTTCTCCAGGTGCAAGGTGGCGGCTGGTGGCCGCCGCCTGCACCTTGACTCGGTTTCTAGCACAAGAGCAAGTCTCTGCCTTCAGCTCATATTGAGGCGGAGTTGCTTCTTTTGCTTTCTACTTGATGTCGTTTCGAGGGAAGGCGCGGCGAAGCATCGTTTGGGGTCTTATTAACTTTCTCGTCCTTATTTTTAGGGTGGCTAGTAATGCCGGCATTAGGGCCATATTTCGGGGCTGAGGTAGAGAAACCTGCGGCCGGCATATTCTTGACGATGTTTCTAGGACCTGTCAGATGGATTACTCCTTTCATCTGAGCGAGAGAAGATGAAAAGGTTAAGCAAGCCGGCTTGAATTCGGCAAATAATGACTCTGACCAAATGTTTCGTGCCAATAATCCCACGCACCAGTGGCCGCTAGTGGCCGAAAGCGGACGTTCAATATCGCCGTTTTCCGGCTGATCGAATGTCCGCTTTGGAGAAAAGCGGACATTCGACCATACGCACCGCGAACGACACGTTACTTCAGCTCAATTACAGGAAGTGCCTGTTTGTTACCCTTGGCATATAGTGACCAAAGCAGGCCCCCGCTACCAAAAACAAGAAAAGGCCCTCCTTGCGAGGGCCTTTTTTTCGTTTTTTGCGTGGACAGGATCTGGTTCTGGGTACGGACCAGGATCACTCCAATTCGTCAGATCGCCTGAACAAGGACGTAGCCCGTCATCACCAGCACGGATAATGAGCTGACCGTCCAAAGTGTTGCACGGACGTCGTGTATCTGGGCGGTAGCATAGGCCGCAAAATGCATCGCACGGGCGCCGACGTAGGTCCAGATCACGATCTTGCCGAGCAGTACCGGCGGCCCGGCCAGCACGAACAGAAAGCCGGCAGCGAGAAAGCCGGGAATGCTCTCGAGGTCATTGAGATTCATGCGACGGGAACGTTCAACGTACTCGTTGGGTTCGAGCTGGCCCTCGCGTGGTTCCGGATTCAGCGGGGTTTGCTTTGCGTCTTCGGGGCTCCGGAAGCCCGCCCGCACCTTCATCATGCGTTGTACCGTCATCCAGGGTTGCAGCATGAGTTTCAGGAGCATGATGGATGCCGCCAATACGTAAGCGTGGAATACCGGGTTGGCGGTAGTCAGGTAGCTGGGATCGAAGGACATGGCACTGCACCGGTGATGAAATTGACAAAAAAGTTAACATAGTTAAAATAATTGAACAAGGGTCAATTGCAGATACCGGCTATGGATACAGACGAACCGAAATCATCACCAAGGGTGCGGATCAAGCGCCAGCGGATGCGCCGGGAAGTCCTCGAAGCGGCCAGGGCACTATTGCTGGCGGAGGGACCGGACGCCGTTACTCTCGGGTCAGTAAGCAGTCGCCTCGGGATGACCAAGCCGGCGATCTACCACTATTTTCCCTCCAAGGAAGCTTTGACGCGGAGCCTCGTCGCGTCATTGATCGACGAAGAGATAGGCGAACTCGAAGCGGCCGCGGAAAAAGCAGGCCCAGGCGACTATCCGATTGGCGCGGTGATCAGGGCTTTTCATGCGCACTACCGCAAGAATCTCCATGCTTTTCGATTTGTTTATGGTCAGTTACAGCTGTACTTGAAGCCGGAGCTCGGTATCGATGCCGAGATGGTTCGCAGCGAGATCACGCCCCGCACACGTCACCTTTTTGACCTGCTGGAGTCACGTCTCGCGGGACCTGATCGGGGTAAAGCGGAACGCCGCCGAATGCGACGTCTCGCATTCGTTGCATGGATGTCCGTGCTCGGCATACTGACAATGATAGCTATTGCCGATGGTATGGATGACCCATTGCTATATTCCGACGACGAGTTGCTCGACACGATTGTGTCGGTGTTCGAACATGCGACGCCGGCAGTTGTCCAGGAGTAGCAATCGCTAACGAGCTCGCTTTGCTTGGCGCAATCCTGCAGGTGTGATACACGTCAGCGATGGACCGGGCGATCATTTTCGATGTCGACGGCACGCTCGCCGAGACGGAAGAGGGCCACCGCGAAGCATTCAATACAGCTTTCGAACAGGCCGGGTTGGCGTGGTCCTGGGACCAGGATCTATACCGCCGTTTGCTTGCGGTTACCGGCGGCAAGGAGCGTATCCGTTATTTCATCGAGGACTTCGGCGCAGACGGTGCGCCGCAGGACAATCTCGACGAGTTCATCCGTGCGCTGCACGCGGCGAAGACAACCGCGTACACGGAACTTGTCGGGGCAGGTCGGCTGGTCCTGCGACCCGGTGTCCGGGAGCTGATTTCCACAGCCAGTGAGTGCGGTTACCGGCTCGCTATCGCAACCACGACGACGCCGGCAAATATCGATGCGCTGCTGGCGGCGACCTTTGGTGATGCCGGACAGGGCCTGTTCGAGGTGATTTGTGCGGGCGACAGCGTGCCCAACAAGAAACCGGCACCCGATGTGTATCTGCGCACGCTCGAAGAACTCGGGCTGCCACCCGGTCGTTGCGTTGCCATCGAGGATTCGCGCAACGGGCTATTGGCCGCATGCGCGGCCGGGATTCCGACGATCGTGACGCCGAGTCTCTATACTGGTGGCGAGAACTTCGAGGAAGCTGCAATGATTGCCGAGCATCTGGCCGCGGTCGATTTTGCCGATATTGAGAAGTTGTTCGGATGAATCTCTCATGAGCGTCGCCATCAGCGGATCGCGGCGGCTTTGGCCTATGTTGTCGGCAGCTGCGTGTCTGTTGAACCCATGGCAAACCTTCGCCCTCGCCGACGATTACCGGGCCTGGCACCACTATGGCGGTGGTCAGCACGGCATGCAGTACTCGAGTCTTTCGCAGGTAAACACCGAAAATGTTCACAAGCTCGAGGAGGCGTGGCGCTTTCGAACCGGTGAGCTGGGACAGGGGCACAGGGAACCGTTCGCGTTCCAGGCCAACCCGATCCTCGTCGAAGGGCGGCTTTACCTGCCGACGGGCAGTGCCATTGTCTTTGCCCTCGACCCGGCCACCGGCGAGGAACTCTGGCGCCACGACCCGAAGATCGATCGCAGCAGACCGCACGCGGAAATCGCCAACCGCGGTGTGACTTCGTGGGTGGACCCGGACGCGGATCCGGAGGATGCCTGCCGTCATCGCATCTTCGTGGGCACGCTCGACGCGCGCCTGATCGCCCTGGACGGAGCGACCGGGCTGCCGTGCCGCGACTTCGGCGAACAGGGGCAGGTATGGCTCAACAAGGGCGTTCGCGCCGATGAGCACAGCGACTGGGTGAACTACACCGTTACCTCGCCCCCCGTGATCGTTGGCGACCTCGTCATCGTCGGCTCGGCGATCGGCGATAACCGCGCCGTCGAATCCGAGCTCGGCATCGTCCGGGGCATCGACGCGCGCAGTGGCGAAGAACGCTGGCGCTGGGATCCAATCCCCCGGGGCCCGGACGACCCGGCGTTCCCGACCTGGCAGAGCGAGGAGGCCGCTCGCACCGGTTCGGCCAATGCCTGGGCGCCGCTCGCCGCCGACCCGGAACTCGGGCTGGTCTATGTCCCGACCGGCTCGGCGAGCCCTGACTTTTACGGCGGTGAACGGGAGGGCGACAACCTCTACGCGAATTCGCTGGTGGCGCTGCACGCCGCGAGCGGCGAGATCGCGTGGTACCGGCAGCTCGTTCATCACGATGTCTGGGACTATGATCTCGCGGCGCAGCCGACGCTCGTCGATCTGGAACGCGACGGGGTGGAGATTCCCGCGGTGCTGCAGGGCACCAAGACCGGCCATATCTTCAGTTTCAATCGCAGGACAGGCGAACCGCTATTCGGTATCGAGGAGCGGCCGGTCCCGCAGGGCGGTGTCGCGGGTGAGCACCTGTCACCGACGCAGCCATTCCCGGTGGCGCCGCCGTCGATCGCGAACCATGACGCAGTTGCCAGCGAAGACGCCTGGGGCCTGCTCTATTTCGACAAGCGTGCATGCCGCAAGAAAATGACGGGGCTGCGCTCGGACGGAATTTTCACGCCACCCAGCCTCGAAGGCACGATCCAGCTGCCCGGTTTCGGCGGCGGCATCAACTGGGGCGGGCTCGCGTTCGACCCCGACAGCCAGGCCGTCGTCACTTTTTCGATGGACTTGCCGATGGAGGTCGCTCTGATCCCACGCGACCAATTACGTGCGACCTACGATTCCGGCGACTACGACGGCTACGAATTCGCGCGCATGGAGGGAACGCCATACGGCATGCGTCGCAGGATGCTCGATTCTCCGCTCGGTGCACCGTGCACGCCGCCGCCGTGGGGCTGGCTGGCGTCAGTCGACATGCGCGAGGGCAGGGTCAACTGGCAGCGCAAGGTTGGCTCGATCCAGGACGTCGCCCCTGCGGGGGCGCCCAACCTCGAACTCGGCATGGGCGGAATGGGCGGTCCAATCATCACGGCTGGCGGCGTGATCTTCATGGCCGCCGTCATGGACGATTACCTGCGTGCCTTTGATCTTGCCAGTGGCGTGACCCTGTGGGAGGCGCGCCTGCCGGCTGGCGGCCAGGCGACACCGATGACCTATTACCTCGAAAAGACGGGCAAGCAGTACGTGGTGATTGCCGCGGGGGGACATGCGCGCGTCGGCACCACGCCCGGTGACTACGTGATTGCCTACAGATTGCCCGACTGAGGGTCACGGCTGCCTCGTATCTTGCAATATCCCGCAAAGCACGCGATAAATGAAGCCAGTCCGATCGCGCAAGGAACAAGAATAATGACGTCGCGTCCCATGCTCCTGCTGTTTTCTCTCGCCGTTCCACTGCTCTCTGGGCACGCGCGCGGCGACGCGTCCGAATTCTCCAGCTACGACGAATGCATCCTTGAATCCCTCAAGGGCGTGTCCAGCGACGTGGCCGCCAACGCCATTATCGCGAGTTGCCGCAACAAGTTTCCGACGGCGTCGACAGCACCTGCATCCGAGCCCGCGCCTGCGCCGGTGCCTCCGCCGGAGAGTGCCCCCGCCGAGCCGCCACAACCGGCAGCGAAACCCGCGGTCGCGGCGGCCGGCGAGAGCCGCGAGCTGACCAAGGAAGAACTGGGCAAGGTGAAAGCGACGCTGTTCGCGTTCACGACCAAGTACAAGGTCACCTTCGAGAACCTCAATGACGACATCACCGTTACCGAGGTGACCATTGCAGTTTGGGACGATTTCGATCCCCGCGGCCTGAAAAAATACACACAGACAATGCGCATCCCGCCGTCGGCGGAGGAAAAGGTCGAGTATGAGGTCATCTACATGGGTGACGACCAGGGCTGGCGCTGGAAAGTCGATTCCGCGAAAGGCGTGCCGTCCGTATACTAGTTTCTAGGAAGCGCGCGTATCCATTGGGAAAATAACCACTTTTCCCCAGTTGTCGGGGGGAGCCCGGCATGCCTGGTAGCCTCGTCCGGGTTGCCGTCGGCGTCGACGTTTGAAAACCACAGGGCGTCACCCGTTGCACCGGTGTGCGAGATCCCGAGGTCCGGGAAGTGCGTCTCGCCGCCCGAGAAATCGTCGTTGAGGTAAATCAGGAACGTGTCGGTGCGTTGGCCGCGCACCGCGAGTTCGCGGGCGTAGGCCGGCTCCCCGGGATTCAGGTAGTCGTAGTGCGCGGCGAAGGTCTCGCCGGGGCGGTAGTGCAGCACTTTGGGGACCTCCATCGCGGCATCCTGCCGCCCGGTGACGGCGGAGATACGGCCGCGCACGACAAAGGTCATCACGCCGCCGATTTCGACGTCCAGGTCGCACTGCGAGTTCGTTCGCCGCCCGTCTTCGGTCGTGCCGCCGGTCGATTTGTCGTAGATGGTCGCGCGGGCCAGGCGATCCCTGACGGCGGCGATGAACCAGTCGCAGACAGCCGGGGGCACGAATCCCTCCAGTACCAGGACGCGCGGTGACTCCCGCAGCAGCAAGGGCTGAGGCGGTGCAAACCAGGCATCGAGATCTATCGATGCGCGCAGCTGCGGCCAGTCGCCATGCCCGGTCGAAGCGCCCGCGGGACCGGCAGCGAGTATCCGCAATGCGGCCTGCGCGGCTTCGTGCCCGAGTGCCGCGGCGTGCTGCAGGTGATCGAGCGCGGCCACCCAGTTGCGCGGGCGCCAGAACGAGGTGCTGGCGATAGTAGCGGCGAGGTAGGCACCGAGGGCATTGCCGCGCCGTGCGGACTGTTCGATCAGCGCGATGCCGCGCATAGGGTCTGCAGGAACCCGGTTGCCGGTGAGGTAGCACAGACCCAGTCGCGCAGCCGCGCCCCAGTCACCGGCCAGAGCCGCGCGCTCCATTGCCTCGACGGAATCAGGGTGCATCGCGGAACGATAGCACGCGCCAGCGCCGCAGCTGCGCGAACAGGCGCGTGAGGAAGGTGTCCGTGAAGTCGTCGCGGCGGCTCCGCAGCTGCTGGAATATCGCGTCCGCTCGGGTCGCTCCGTCCACGAGGCCACCCAGCAGTATCTCGAGCACCGCGAGCGTCTGCTCGTCGCGCAGCCCGAAGACATACGGGCCCCACGGGGTCGTTACGGCAAACAGCAGCCCGTCGCCGGCGGGCGGGCGGCGAATGTCGCCGGGCCCCACGAGGAAATACGGGTACAGGTCGCCAAGTGACTCATAGCCGGGTTTCTTCGTGACGATCGCACCGTCGAAGACGCAGGCGTCTAGCTGGGTCAGCAGCAGGCACCACAGCGCGTCTTCGGGCGTCTCGACAATGGGCTCGCCCATCACGTTGAGGGAGGTATTGAGCAGTATCGGCACGCCGGTGCGGTGACCGAATGCGCGGACCAGCTCGTAGTAAGGGCCGTTTACCTCGCGCGTAACTGTCTGCACGCGTCCCGTGCCGTCGACGTGAACGACCGCGGGCACGAGATCGCGCTTGTCTTCACGAAAGTCCATCACGCGCAGCATGAACGGGCTCGAGGGATCGACGCCGTCTACGTCGAACCAGTCCGCCGCATCCTCGAGGGGAATGACGGGAGCAAAGGGACGGAAACCTTCCCTGTGCTTTACCCGCGCATTGAGCGTCGCCTTGGCGTCCGGCTGCCGCGGGTCGCAAAGGATGCTGCGCTGGCCCAGGGCACGGGGACCGAGTTCGGACGGCCCGGAGAACCATGCGATGATGTTGCCGTCAACCAGCAGGTCCGCGGCATCGCGGACGCAGTCGCTCGTCTCGCGGGTTTCGATCGAGGGCGTGCGACTGATCGCCGCCGTTATCGCGCTGTTGCCGTAGACGGTACCGAACGCGTCCCGCTCGTAGGCGCGCGGCGTGTATTCACCGGTCAGCTGCCACAGCCCGTGGTAAGCGGCACCGATCGCGGGCCCCGAATCCTCGGCGGCAGGAACCACGTACACGCGTTCGAAGCCGGTTTCGCGAACGATGCGTTCGTTGGCGACGCTGTTGAGTGCCACGCCGCCGGCGTACGCCAGGTTGTTACTGGGTGACAGGGTTCGAATGCGGTTTACGAGGTACAGCAACGCATGTTCGAGCGCGTTCTGCACCGAGGCGGCCAGATCCTCGTAGCTCTTTTGGTTTTTCGGCCAGCGGTCCCGCGACGTGAAGCGCTTCGGTACCGCGTCGGAAAACACGAATCGTCCGTCCAGGATCTCGAAAAACTCCTCGGGCCCAATGATCGGCGAACCGTAGGGCGCCAGTCCCATGACCTTGCCGGCGTCCATCGCGTCGCCGAATATCTGCGCCGCCGCGGCCGAGAAGATGCCGCCCAGGCTGCCGAAGCCCGGCATGGACGACCCGGGGGGAGGCGGGTTCAGCCAGCGACCCCGGTCGATCATGTGTTTCTCCAGAGCCTGGAGCGTCGTTCCCCCGGCGTGATAGATCGAATTCGTTTCGCCGCCGGATAAACAGTTATCGATCACGGCGGATTTCTCGTCGTCCGAAAGGTCCTGCGTCGGCGAACCCATGCCGTCCACGACCAGCACGGCGGCGTCCTCGAATCCGGACGTGGCGAAGGCGCTGATTGCATGCCCGGCGTGGTGCGAAATGCTCAGCGTCGGAGTGCCGTTGCCGCGGACGTCCAGCAACGGATTGGCCGCGAGGTCGTTTTCCGGCAGGTCGAGGCCGGACTGTGCACAGAGCACGATCATGTCGAGATCGGCGGCCCCGATACCGCCCTGGGCGAGGCAATACCGCACCGCCAGGGAGGGCCGCGATCCGAATAGCCGCGCGCGCTTCTTGCCGACGAGCCGTTCCTCCTGCACCGCGGCGACGATGCGGTCACCGTGCAGCAGGCAGGCGGCGCCGTTGTGCGAGGCGCTGAGCCCGAGCACCCAGGGTTTGCCGGTGGTAGCCATAGCGCATTGGAACCTAGATTGCGCTCGGGCTTCAACCGCCTGATTTGCCGGCCCGGCATTGCGGGCGTTGCCTTTCATATTCGGAGCCCGGTTGCATATCCGACTAGCGAAATCATGTGTGTCGATATGAAGCAGGCCGGCCGATATGCAGCAGCTGCACTGTCTCCTCTCACTGTATTCGGTAGGGCGTTTCAACGAAGCCCTCGAGTGGGCTCAGGGCATTCGTAACTACGCGGAAACGGCGAGAAGCCGAGGACAGATCGGCACGCCGAGCTACAGCCGGGTCACGGAGGATCTGAACGCGGAAGCAAGCGGCCGCTGGACGCGGTATCGGGATCACCTCGAGGCGGTGCTGCCAGAGTTGCCGCCCCGGGCGGAACGAAGGGGCTATCCGAGCGAATGAGCGTTAATCCGTATTAACCACAATTGTTCGTCTCGTTTGCTGTCGATACGGTTCGCTCATAACAAGAGCAGTTCAAGCCTACGGCAACCCCCCTATATTGCCTGAGCGCTTGTTGCCCCGCCGGGGTCCCCTGGCGGGGCACTTTTGCATTGGGCAATCGTCATCCCTGCAAGCCCGCCGCTTTGTCCAGGATCTTGTCGCACAGCACCTCGCCGATCGGTATTGCGGACGTCGCTGCCGGTGAAGGGGCGTTACACACGTGCAGGCTGCGGGCCGTTTCCGCGAACAGGAAGTCGTGCACCAGCGTGCCGTCGCGCATGACTGCCTGGGCGCGTATTCCGGCAGGGTACGGTTGCAGATCGGAGAGGCGGACAGACGGGCAATACTTGCGCACCTGTTTAAGATAGCCGGGCTTCCAGAGCGAATTCCATAGCTCCGCGAGGCCGATCCCGAGGTTGTCCGCCGTCACCTGCCAGAATCCCGGAAACGCGAGCATCTCGGAGGTGTCCCGAAAGCTGAAGTTGAAGCGGCCGTAGCCCTCACGCTTCCAGCCCTGGACCGCGTTGGGGCCGACCGTGACAGTACCGTCGATCATGCGCGTGAGGTGCACGCCCAGGAACGGTAATCCCGGTTGCGGCACCGGGTAGATGAGATGACGGACGATGTGGTTGTGCTCTGCCGGCAGGCGGTAGTACTCGCCCCGGTAGGGAACGACCCTGAAATCGACGTCGAGCTGCATCATCGCCGCAAGCCGGTCCGCCTGGAGCCCGCCGCAAACAACGAGGCAACGCGCCTCGGCGGTGGGCTCGCCGTCGAGGTGAACGGTCACCGAGTCGGCGGATTCCTCGAGCGCCGTGACCTCGGCGCCGGTGCGGATCTCGCCCCCGAGCTCTTCGAGCCTCCGGGCCATGGCACTGGCGACAGCCACGTAGTCGACGATGCCGGTGGTCGGCGACAGGATTGCGCCGACGCCTTGCACGTTCGGTTCAGTCGCCTTGAGGTCTGCTTCGTCGAGCAACTCCACCTCGATGCCGTTCCTGATCGCGCGTTCATAGAGGTCGAGCATGCGTTCTTGCTCGTCGGCATCGGTCGCAACGATCAGTTTCCCGCATTGTTCATAGGCAATGCGGTTGTCCCTGCAGAAGCGCAGGGTTGCAGCCACGCCTTTGCGGCACAGTTCGGCCTTCAGGGTGCCGGGCTCGTAGTAAATGCCGGCGTGGATGACCCCGCTGTTGTGCCCGGTCTGGTGGCGGGCGACCCCCGCTTCCTTTTCGAATACGACGATGCTGCTCGAGGGTTGTCGCTGGCGCAGCTGCCACGCCACCGAGAGCCCCACGATGCCGCCGCCGATTACCGCGAAGTCGTACATGGGATGGCCGGATCCAGTGGCTCGGGCAGGCAAGTCTAGCCGCGGCGGCGGTCGCGTGGAAGGCTTGCCCGGGGCCGGCATTCGGGGCGCCCACGGGCATTGCGCATGGCGACGTGATTGCCGTATAATCCCGCGCCATCGCGGTGGTGGGGCCGGAATGGAGCCTTCCGGAAGGATGTGAATCCTGACACGCACCGCTACCATCGTCTTGGTAGAAATAAGCCCCGCTCAGGGGTTTTTTGTTGCCCGGCTACCGGGCAGCCGCGGTTGTAGATAATGGGCCTCTGGCCCATTTTTTGTTTTGAAACAATTGGTTAGGTTTAGACGTGACGCGTGACGAGTTACTGGCGATGCTCGAGCCGAGCGTTGAACGACTGGGGTACGAAGTTTCGGACCTGGACGTGAAACTCGGTGGCAAGCACGGCGTCTTAAGGGTGTTTATCGACAAACCTGACGGGATCGGCCTGGACGACTGCGAGAAGGTCAGCCGGGCGATCAGCGCGCTCCTCGATGTCGAGGATCCGCTGCCCGGCCACTACGACCTCGAAGTGTCGTCGCCGGGACTGGACAGGAAGTTGACGAAACCTGCGCATTTTCAGAGGTTTGCAGGAGAAACTGTGAAAGTGCAGATGCGCTTCCCCATAGAGGGGCGGCGTCGCTTCCGAGGCACGCTGGTGTCGTCGGATGACGAGAACATCGTGGTCGAAGTGGATGGCGTAGCGCACACCCTGCCGGTGGCGACCATCGACACGGCCCGACTCGTGCCCGGTGCCGACTGAGGCACGGGGCAAGACTGGAGTTTGAGGTAATGAGTAAAGAGATTCTGATGGTGGTCGACGCCGTTTCGAACGAAAAGGGCGTCGAGAAAGAGATCATATTCGAGGCAATCGAAGCCGCGCTTGCGTCCGCGACACGCAGGAAGCATGGCGAAGACATCGACGTGCGCGTGGCGATCGACCGCGAGACGGGCGACTACGACACGTTCCGGCGCTGGACGGTTTTCGAGGACGAGTCGACCGAACTCGAGTTCCCGGATCGCGAACTGCGCATGATCGACGCGGTCGAGATCGACGAGAACGCGGAGCCGGGCGGCCACGTCGAAGTGCCGATGGAGTCGGTGGAATTCGGGCGCATCGCCGCGCAGACCGCGAAGCAGGTCATCGTGCAGAAAGTGCGCGAGGCGGAGCGCGAGCAGGTTGTCGAGGAGTACAAGGATCGTGAAGGCGAGCTGCTGTCGGGCCTCGTCAAGCGCGTCGACCGCAATGGCGTCTACATCGACCTCGGCGGCAATGCCGAGGGCTTCGTGCCGCGCGAGCAGATGGTCCCGCGTGAGCCGGTGCGGCCGCAGGATCGCATCAAGGCGCTGTTGGTCGAGGTGCGCTCCGAGCCACGCGGCCCGCAGCTGTTCATGACCCGGACATCTCCGCAGTTCCTGATCGAGCTGTTCAAGATCGAGGTGCCGGAAGTCGGCCAGGGCCTCATCGACATCCTTGGCGCCGCCCGCGACCCGGGTCTGCGTGCCAAGATCGCCGTGAAGAGCAACGACAGTCGCATCGACGCCGTCGGCGCGTGTGTGGGCATGCGCGGTTCCCGTGTACAGGCGGTGTCCAACGAGCTCGCCGGCGAGCGCGTGGACATCATCCTTTGGGATGATAATCCGGCGCAATTCGTGGTCAACGCGATGTCGCCCGCCGAGGTGGTCTCGATCGTCATGGACGAGGACGCGCACAGCATGGATATCGCGGTCGAGGAGGACAAGCTGTCCCAGGCGATCGGGCGCGGCGGCCAGAACATCCGGCTCGCGAGCGAGCTGAGCGGCTGGGAGCTCAACGTCATGACGGCGGCCGACGCTGAGCAGAAGAGCGAGTCCGAGATGAAGGAACTCATCGCGATGTTCTCGAAGCAGCTCGACGTCGACGAGGAAATCGGTCTCATCCTCGTCCAGGAAGGTTTTTCGACGATCGAGGAGGTTGCTTACGTACCCGCTTCGGAACTGGTCGAGATCGAGGAGTTCGACGAGGATATCGTCACGGAACTGCGGAGTCGCGCGCGCGACGTGCTGCTGACGCAGGCGATCGTGCAGGAAGAGAAGATCGACGAAGCCGAGCCGGCTGCAGACCTGCTCGAGCTCGAAGGCATGGACAAGGGTCTTGCCTACGTGCTGGCCAGCAAGGGCGTAGTGACCCGCGAGGACCTGGCCGAACTCGCGACCGACGACTTGCTCGAGATCAATGAAATGGATGAGGAAAAGGCGGCTGCGCTCATCATGAAGGCTCGCGAACACTGGTTCGCCGAGGAGCAGCAGGCCTGAGCGCCAAAGGCGCGGAGTAAAGTATGGCAGATGTCACAGTTGCACAATTTGCCGAGGTACTGAAGGTACCGGTCGAGAAGCTGCTATCGCAGCTCGACGAGGCCGGTATTCAAGTCAGCAGCTCGGAAGACACGATCAGCGAAGACGCCAAACTCGAGCTGTTGACGTTCCTGCGTCGCAGCCACGGGCAGAAGGACGCGCCGGCGGGCGACGCCGCACCCCGACGCATCACGTTGAAGCGCAAGTCGCAGTCCGAGCTCAGGCTCTCGGGTGCACAGGGGCGTTCGCGCACCGTGAATGTCGAGGTGCGCCGCAAACGCACCTACATCAAGCGCGATGTGCTCGAAAAGCAGGCGCAGGAAGAGCAGGAAGAGCTCGATCGCAAACGCCGCGAGGAAGAAGAGCGCATAGAGGCAGAGAAACGCGAGCAGGAACGTCTGCTGGCTGAAAAGGAAGCGAAGGTTCGCCGCGAGCAAGAGCAGCGCCAGCAGGAAGAGAAGGCGCGGCTCGACGCCGAGGAAGAGGCCCGCAAGGCGGCCGAGCAGGTAGCGGCGGCGAAAGCCGAGGAGAAGGCGCGTCTCGAGAAAGCCGAAGAAGACGCCCGCGCACGCCGAGCCAAGGAAAAGGAAAAAGAAAAGGACAAGGGCAAGGCGAAGCGTCCCGAGACCCGCTACGGCCGCAAGGAACTCCACGTGGCTGGCGACAAGAGCGGCCGTCGCAAGCGCAAGGCGCCGATGCGGCGCCGTCCCGTGTCGATGGGTGGCGACTCGCAGCATGGCTTCGAGAAGCCCACGGCACCGGTGGTCCGGGAGGTCGAGATTCCCGAGAGCATTGCGGTATCGGAGCTCGCGCAGCGCATGGCGGTCAAGGGCAACGAGGTCGTCAAGGTGCTGTTCAACATGGGCGCCATGGTGACGATCAACCAGGTAATCGACCAGGACACCGCAATGCTGGTCGTCGAGGAATTCGGGCACATCGCAAAGCCGACCTCGGCCGAGGACATCGACGAGCAACTGCTTGCCGAGGAACAGGTCGAGACGGGCGAAGAGGTGTCGCGCCCTCCGGTCGTGACCATCATGGGCCATGTCGACCACGGCAAAACGTCGTTGCTGGACTACATCCGCCGCACTCACGTGGCTGACGCGGAAGCCGGTGGCATCACGCAGCATATCGGCGCGTACTCCGTGACGACGAAAAAGGGCCGCGTTACGTTCCTGGATACGCCGGGGCATGCGGCGTTCACGGCGATGCGTGCGCGTGGCGCTCAGGCGACGGACATCGTGGTCCTCGTCGTGGCGGCAGACGACGGTGTCATGCCGCAGACCATCGAGGCCATCCAGCATGCCAAGGCGGCGGGTGTGCCGCTCGTCGTCGCGGTCAACAAGATGGACCGCGAGAATGCCGATCCGGACCGCGTTCGTAACGAACTGGCACAGCACGAGATCATCCCCGAGGACTGGGGCGGCGAGCACCTGTTCGTGCACGTTTCCGCCAAAACCGGGGAAGGTGTCGATAACCTGCTGGACGCAATTCTGCTGCAGGCTGAAGTAATGGATCTGAAGGCGGTCAAAGACGGTCCCGCCAGGGGCCTCGTTGTCGAGTCGAGCCTTGAGAAGGGCCGCGGCGCGGTAGCTACGCTGCTGGTGCAGTCCGGCACGCTGAAGCAGGGCGACATGATCATTGCGGGTGAGGAATACGGCCGCATCCGCAACATGTTCGACGAGTCTCAGCAGTCGATTGACGAGGCGGGACCGTCGAGTCCGGCACTCGTACTTGGCCTGTCGAAGACGCCGAGCGCAGGCGACGACTTCATGGTCGTCAAGAACGAGCGCAAGGCTCGCGAGGCCGCGGAGTTCCGTCGTGCCAAGACCCGCGAAACCAAGCTCGCGCAGCAGCAGGCCTCCAAGCTCGAAGACATGTTCAGCCAGATGACGGAATCCGAGGTGAATTCCATCTCGGTGATTATCAAGTCGGATGTGCACGGCAGCGCCGAAGCGCTGCGTGATGCGCTGACCAAGCTGTCCACGGACGAGGTCAAGGTCAACGTATTGAGCGCCGGTGTCGGCGGTATTACCGAGACCGATGCGACGCTGGCCGCCGCATCGAACGCGGTGATCATCGGTTTCAACGTGCGTGCCGATGCGGCTGCGCGTTCCACGATCAAGGAATCGGGCGTCGACGTTCGTTATTACAGCATCATCTACGAGGCAATCGACGATGTTAAAGCGGCGCTCAGCGGCATGCTGTCGCCGGAGGTTCGCGAGCAGATCGTCGGGCTGGCCGAGGTCAAGGACGTGTTCTCGTCGCCGAAGTTCGGCGATATCGCCGGCTGCATTGTTACCGAAGGCTTCGTGAAGCGGTCCAACCCGATCCGCGTACTGCGCGACAACGTCGTGATTTACGAGGGCGAGCTGGAGTCGCTGCGGCGCTTCAAGGACGATGTGAACGAGGTTCGGTCCGGCACCGAGTGCGGCATCGGTGTGAAGAACTACAACGATGTCAGGGTCGGCGACCAGATTGAATGCTACGAGAGGATCGAGGTGGCGCGTACGCTCGATTAACGCGAGCGCCGTTGGAAAGACATGCCACGCGAGTTTTCAAGGCACCAGCGCCTCGGGCACCAGGTCCAGCGCACACTGGCCGAGCTGCTGCAGTTCGAGGTCAAGGATCCGCGCGTCAGGAACGTGTCGCTCACGTCCGTCGAGCTGTCCCGGGACCTGAGCGTCGCACGGGTCTACTTCAGCCTGCTCGAACCGGACGCGGATGCCGCGGAAGTGCTCGAGGGGCTCGAGAGGGCGGCGGGCTTCCTGCGCGGCAAGCTCGGCAAGGCAATCAAGGCGCGGCACGTGCCCGAATTGCGCTTCGTTCACGACGACAGTGCCGCAGAAGCGGTACGGCTGTCTGCACTGATCGATAGCGCCGTCGCGGCCGACGACCACGACTAGTTGTCATGGCGCGCCGCGGACATGATCGATCGGAAGCGGTCGACGGGGTTTTGCTCCTGAACAAGCCGGCGGGGCTCACGTCCAACCAGGCGTTGCAGCGGGTCAAACGGCTCCTGAACGCCCGCAAGGCTGGGCATACCGGCAGCCTGGATCCGGCCGCGACAGGCATGCTGCCGCTGTGCTTCGGCGAGGCGACCAAGGTCTGTGCATTCCTTTTGGATGCGGACAAGACCTACCGGGTCACCGCGAAGCTGGGCAGCGCCACGGACACGGGCGACGCGACGGGCAGCGTCATCGGGACGGCGGACGTGCCGCAGCTGACGGCGGAAGCATGGGATGCCGTCCTGCAGGGATTTCGTGGCGAGTCGATGCAGGTACCGCCGATGTACTCGGCGCTGAAGAAGGATGGCAAGCGGCTGTACGAGCTTGCGCGCAAGGGTGAGACCGTCGAGCGCGCGCCGCGGCCGATCCGGATCGACGAGATCGAGCTGCTGGAAGCGGCTGGCTCGCGGCTGGTGTTTCGGGTGCGGTGCTCGAAAGGCACCTACGTTCGCAGCCTGGTGGAGGACATTGCGCAGGCAGCAGGAACCGTCGCGCATACGGCGCGGCTGCACCGCGAGACGGTGGCGGGGTTCGAGGCGGACGAAATGATCGACCTCAAGGCGCTGGAGGAAACAGCCGCCGAGGGGCCGGCGCCGCTTCGGGACAGCCTCCTGCCGCCCGACCGGGCGCTGGCGGGGCTGCCGGAGCTCGTATTCGGCGGAGCCGATGCGGAACGATTCTGCAGCGGACAGGCCATAGCGGCAGGCGCCGCTGCGGAGCGCGGGCTCGCCCGCGTGTACGGCGAAGGACAGGTTTTTTTGGGCGTGGGAGAGGTTCTTCCGGATGGCAGGATCGCGCCACGCAGGGTCTTCGGGCGGCCTGGGGGCAACCCGTAGATATTTGATTTTGGGCTGTCATTAGGCTCTTTCAGGCGCTAGAATACCGCGCTGCAAAAAAGGGCCAAGAGACGAAAGTAGTACTGGAGAAATGAAGAGATGTCACTGTCGAGTGAAGCAAAAGCCAGCATCGTTGCTGAATACGGCCGCGGAGAGGCCGACACGGGGTCACCCGAAGTCCAGGTAGCGCTGCTATCTGCAAGAATTTCCGAGCTCACCGAACACTTCGGCGAGCACAAGAAGGATCACCACAGCCGTCAGGGTCTCCTGAGGATGGTCAACAAGCGGCGCAAGTTGCTGGACTATCTGAAAGCCAAGGACCAGGACCGGTACCGCGAGCTTATTACACGGCTCGGCCTGCGCCGCTAATCCAGCGGACTATCTCCGGCAATGTAATCACCTACCCGACGTACCCTGACAGGGCGTGCGATCGGTCGCTGTTGCCGTCATCAATACCAATCGAGCAAATACCGTGAAATCAATCAAGAAATCGTTCCAATACGGCGAGCACGTCGTAACTCTCGAAACCGGGGCCGTAGCGCGCCAGGCCGACGGTGCCGTTATCGTAGATATGGCCGAAACCGTGGTACTCGTTACCGCCGTGGGCCGGAAAACGGCGGACCCGGGCAGAGACTTCTTCCCGCTGACCGTCAATTACCAGGAAAAGACCTATGCCGCCGGCAAGATCCCGGGCGGCTTTTTCAAGCGCGAAGGGCGCCCCAGCGAAAAAGAGACGCTGGTCTGCCGCCTGATCGACCGTCCGATCCGCCCGCTGTTCCCCAAGGGCTTCAAGAACGAAGTGCAGGTCATCGCTACGGTCATGTCGCTGAACCCCGATGTCGACCCGGATATCCCGGCGCTGATCGGTGCATCGGCGGCGCTCGCCATCTCGGGCATGCCGTTCGCAGGTCCCGTCGGGGCAGCCAAGGTCGGCTACGTGCACGGCCAGTACGTGCTGAACCCCGGCGTTGCGGCGCTCGCGGATTCGGACCTGGAACTGGTCGTCGCCGGTACGCGCGATGCCGTGCTGATGGTCGAATCGGAAGCGAAAGGGCTGTCCGAGGAAGTGATGCTGGGCGCCGTCATGTACGGCCACGAGCAGATGCAGACGGCGATCGACGCGATCAGCGAGCTGGCAGCGGAAGCTGGCAAGCCGGCCTGGGACTGGCAGGCAGCCGAGGAAGATGCGGAACTCGCAGGCGCAGTCGCTGCCCAGGCAACGGCCGGGTTTACCGAGGCTTACCAGATCAGCGACAAGATGGAGCGCCAGGCCGCGGTAGCGGACGTGAAGGCAGCAGCCATCGAAGCACTGGCTGGCGAGGGCGACGATGCCCGCTGGTCGGCCGAAGAGGTCTCAGGAGCGCTGTCGAAGCTCGAGAAGAACGTCGTCCGGCAGCGTGTCATCAAGGGTGAGCCGCGAATCGACGGCCGCGACCAGAAGACGGTGCGTCCGATCCACGTCGACGTCGGCGTCATGCCGCGCGCCCACGGCTCGGCCATCTTCACGCGCGGAGAGACCCAGGCGGTCGTCGTGACGACGCTCGGCACCGGGCGCGATGCGCAGATCATCGACGCCATCGAGGGCGAGCGCAAAGAGCCCTTCATGCTTCACTATAACTTCCCGCCGTACTGCGTTGGTGAAACAGGATTTATTGGCTCGCCGAAGCGCCGCGAAATCGGTCACGGCAAGCTCGCCCGTCGCGGCATCCAGGCCGTCATGCCCGATCTCGACGACTTCGGCTACGTGATCCGCGTGGTCTCGGAGATCACCGAGTCCAACGGTTCCAGCTCGATGGCATCGGTCTGCGGCACCAGCCTGTCGCTGATGGACGCCGGCGTGCCGATCAAGGCGCCGGTGGCCGGCGTTGCCATGGGCCTGGTCAAGGAGGGCGACGACTTCGCCGTTCTGACCGACATCCTGGGTGACGAAGACCACCTCGGCGACATGGACTTCAAGGTGGCCGGTACCGAAGAAGGTGTCACGGCGCTGCAGATGGACATCAAGATCCAGGGCATCACCCGGGAGATCATGAACAAGGCCCTCGACCAGGCCCGGGATGCGCGTCTGCATATCCTTGGGGAAATGAACAAGGTCATCAGCAAGCCGCGCGAGGAAATGTCCGAGTGGGCCCCGACCATCATGACGATGAAGATCGATCCCGAGAAGATTCGCGACGTCATCGGCAAGGGCGGCGCCGTGATCCGTGCGATCACGGAAGAGACCGGCGCCACCGTGGACATCGAGAACGACGGCACCGTGCGTATCGCGTCGGTTGACGGCGCTTCCGGCAAGGAGGCTCGCCGCCGCATCGAGCTGATCACGGCGGATGTCGAGGTCGGACGCATCTACGAAGGGCGCGTGGCACGTCTCATGGACTTCGGTGCTTTCGTCACGATCCTGCCCGGCAAGGACGGACTCGTGCATATCTCGCAGATCTCCAACGAGCGGGTCGAGAAAGTCAGCGACAAGCTGGCCGAGGGCGACATCGTCAAGGTCAAGGTACTGGAAGTCGATCGCCAGGGTCGCGTGCGGCTCTCGATGAAGGAAGTCGACAACGCGGCCTAGTCTCCGGCTCGAACGGTTCTCGTAGGAGCGGTTCCCGAACCGCGATTGTTCGCGGGCCCAGGCCCGCTCCTACATTCCGGGCCGTACCGTGTGCGGCGCCAGGAAGCCGATCAGGCGCTCCGGCAGATAGAAGCGGGGCCGCCACGGCCAGCCGCCTTCGATGAAACCGACGTGGCCGCCGTGTTCGGCCACCTCCAGTGTCACCTGTTCCGAAAGCGCGCCGGCGTCGGGAATGACGTCCGGCGTCATGAACGGATCGTCGAGCGCGTTGACGATCAGGGTCGGGCGCTCGATGTTCTTCAGGAATTGCGCTGAACTGCAGCGATCGTAATAGTCGTCCTTACCCGTGAAACCGTGCAGTGGTGCGGTAACGGCATCGTCGAACTCGGCGAACGTCTGCGCCTGCATCGCCCGGTGCCAGTCGAATGCCGCCGTATGGGGGTTGAACTTGCGGGTGACCGACTTCTTCATGCGCTTTAGCAAGTAGCGCTGATAACCCCTTGCAATACCTATATTCAGTGCCTCTGCGCACTCGTGCAGGTTCAGGGGGACGCAGACGGCGGCTGCGCCCTTGAGGGGGCAGCCGGAGCCGCTTTCGCCCAGGTACTTCAAGAGTACGTTACCGCCGAGGGAGTAGCCTGCAGCGACCATCGGGCCGAATTGGCCCTCGCGTTCCAGTTTCGCCACGAAATAACGCACGTCGTTGGTTTCGCCGGCGTGATAACGGCGGGGCAGGACGTTTCGATAGTCGCCGCAGTCGCGGAAGTGCAGCACGCAGCAGCGCCACTGCCTTGCGACGGCGGCGAGCATCAGCATGCGGGCGTAGGTCGAGTCGGCCGAGCCTTCGAGGCCGTGAAGTATGATCAGCAGGGGCGCCGATTTCGGGGTGCCTTCGGTCTCCACCACCCAGTCGACCGCGGTCTCGTCCCCGTCGGGGAGCTTGAGCACCTCGCGGCGCAGTGCGGGCCGCTCGCGACACACCCAGGGAAAGGACGGGTAGACCGTCTGCGCATGGCGGTTGCTCAGCCATCGCGCGGGTCGGAAATTGCTGCGCACTATGCGCTTGTCGGTGTTTTCAGGAGCCATCTCGGCATCGGCGCCGAATCACGGGATGTACAAAAAAAATGGCCCCCCGCTTACGCAGGGGGCCTGCCGTTGAGTTTTGAACCCTTCAGGCATGGCAACGGGGGGCGGGGGAGCAAATCCCCGTTGCACCTGACAAGATTGGTCATTGATTGCATTTATGTCAAGGCGTTCAAGAATCCTTGAGCGTTTGTACCACGAACTCAGCCGGTCCGCTTCCGGCCGCCGGCAGCGTCGTCATCGCCCTTGTCTGCCGGGCCGTCAGTCTCCGGGGCAAACCCCTTCAGCATTTCCTCCTGGAGGGACTGCAGCCGGGCGAAATTCTTCTGCGTCATCTCCGCCATTGCGCTGAGCGGGTCGGTGCCGACCACGCTTTTCACCTGCCCCTGCAGGAACTTCTGCTGCTTCATGAAGAAGCTCATGCTTTGTTCGAGGTAGCGTGCCATGAAGTCCGGGACGACGGAACCGTAAGCCCGGATGATCTGCGCCAGGAAGTCCTCTGTCATGATCGCGTCGCCGTGCTGCTCCTGCTCGCTGATCACCTGCAACAGGATCGTCCGCGTGATGTCCTCACCGGACTTCTTGTCGATGACCTCGAAATCCACCTTGTTCATCACGAGTTCCTTGACGTCTGCCAGCGTGATGTAGCGGCTCTCTTCGGTGTCGTACAGCCTGCGATTGGGGTACTTTTTGATAACGCGCGGTTTGCTCATGCGAAGCCTCGTTCTACCTGCGGCGACTACAATAGCCCATTTTTGCCTTCAGCCATAGCGCCGCTGTCTACGGGTATTTGCGACTTGCCGGCGACTGCTTCGATGCGCCAGTTTTCGATGGCCCAGCTCCAGACGTCGCTCAACTTGGCATCCCGGAGCTCGGCCGGGGGCCTTTGCCCCAGTGCCTGCAGGGCCTGCACAAGCACCGCCTGCGGACGCCCGAGCGGGACCGCAGCCGCGCCCGTCGCCTTGCTCAGCTTGTGGCCGTCCGGATGCGCCGCCACGGGAATGTGCAGGTAGCCGGGAGTCGGAAACCCGAGAAGCCGCTGCAGCCAGATCTGGCGGCAGGTCGAGTCCATCAAATCAATGCCGCGGACGATTTCCGTAATTCCCTGCTGGTAGTCGTCGACGACGACGGCAAGGTGATAGGCCACCAGCCCGTCCCGGCGCCACACGATGAAGTCGCCGGACTCGGACTCGAGGCGTTCTTCGTGGGTACCCTGCAGTCCATCGACGAAGCGGATCGCGGAATTGTCGGTACGGACCCGCACCGCGGTCTCGTCGGCGGTACAGCCCTTGCGGCAGGTGCCAGGATAAATGATTCCAAGAGCGCCGCGCGGCGCGTCCGCCAGGTCGCTGCGCGAGCAACCGCAGCGATAGGCGTGACCCTCGTCCAGCAAGCGCGTCAACGCCGCCACATGGGCTTGCTGACTGTCGCTCTGGTGGATGACAGGGCCGTCCCACTCGAAGCCGTAACGCTCGAGTGCCTCGACAATTCGCCGCGCGGCACCCGGCTGCTCCCTGGGTGGGTCGATATCCTCGATCCGCAGCAGCCAGCGGCCGCGCCGCCGGCGTGCCTGGAGGTAGCTGGCCGCCGCAGCGAGCAGGGAGCCGAAATGTAACGGCCCGGTCGGCGAGGGCGCGAAACGCCCCACGTATTCGGTGTTACCGGTAGCGATCGTCGCGGTCGCGGAACTGGCGTTCTGCCTTCTCTCGCCGCTCCTGGGCTTCCAGGCAAAGCGTGGCAACCGGGCGGGCTTCGAGACGCTTCAGGCCGATTTCCTCGCCGGTCTCCTCGCAGTAGCCGTAGCTGCCATCGTCGATGCGCGCGAGCGCGGAATCGATCTTCCGCAACAACTTGCGTTCCCGGTCGCGCGTGCGCAGTTCGAGCCCGAATTCCGACTCTTGCGTCGCCCGATCGTTAGGATCCGGGAAATTCGCGGCCTCGTCCTGCATGTGGTGAACGGTGCGGTCGACCTCGTACATCAGCTCGCGCTTCCAGGCGCTGAGAATCTCGCGGAAGTGTTTGAGCTGCTTGTCGCTCATGTACTCCTCGCCGCGCTTGGGCTGGTAGGGGCTGATGCCGTGTATCGGTGCGGTCAGCACATCGCCACGAGAACGACGCGGACGCGCCGCCGTCTTCTTTGCGGCTGGCTGCTTCTTGCTGACCTTCTTCTTGGTAGCTTTCTTCTTCGCGACTTTTTTCTTGGATGCCTTTTTGCTGGCGACCTTCTTCTTGGACACCTTCTTTTTCTTGGACACCTTTTTCTTGGCCGCCTTTTTCTTTGCGACCTTCTTTTTCGAAACCTTCTTCTTCGAAACCTTCTTCTTGCTCACTTTTTTCTTCGTTCCGGCTTTCTTCCCCGTCGTCCGTTTCTTCGTCACCGTTTTCTTCCTTGTTGCCCGTTTTTTGGTCACCGCTTTCTTCCTGGTCACCTTGCGTTTGCTGGCCGCCTTTTTACGGGCTGGCGCTTTCTTCGCCGTCACCTTCCGACGAGTGGCTGAGACCTTCTTCCGCTTTTTGCTCGCGGCCTTTTTTGCGGGCATTGTCGACTCCTGCCGGCTCGAGAAAAGGCCGGGATTATACATTGCCTGCCCGCGCATGGAAGCCCATTCTGAGCCGGTATTTGCCGGGAGTTTCGCCAGCAGGTGCGCGGCCCGCGAGCCGCATGCCCGCGGGGCAATGAGAATCGTTTTATTCTGGAAATTCCTTTAAACTACGCCGAACTCTCTGGTTTTGGGCAAATTCCATCGCATGCGACTCAGCAAGATAAAGCTTGCCGGCTTCAAATCATTCGTAGACCCCACCACCATTACCTTTCCCAGCGCCCTCGTCGGGGTTGTGGGGCCTAATGGATGTGGCAAATCGAACGTAATCGATGCGGTCCGCTGGGTGATGGGCGAGAGTTCGGCCAGCCGACTCCGCGGGGACTCCATTACCGACGTGATTTTCAACGGCTCGAGCGCCCGCAAGCCGGTCGGCACCGCGTCCGTGGAGCTGCTTTTCGACAACAGCGACACGACGCTGGAAGGCCAGTATGCGAAATACGCGGAAATCGCGATCCGGCGCGAAGTCAGCCGCGACGGCATTTCGAGCTATTTCCTGAATGGCACCCGCTGCCGCCGCAAGGACATCACGAGCGTATTTCTCGGCACGGGCCTCGGACCGCGCAGCTACTCGATCATCGAGCAGGGGATGATCTCCAGGGTGATCGAGTCGAAACCCGAAGAAATGCGTGTGTTCCTCGAGGAAGCCGCGGGCATCTCGAAATACAAGGAACGACGCAAAGAGACATCGAACCGCATCAAGCACACCAAGGAGAACCTGGCGCGCCTGCAGGACGTGCTGGACGAAGTCGAGAAGCACATCAAGCACCTCGACCGCCAGGCGAAGACGGCGGAGCGCTATGGGCGCTACAAGGACGAGGAGCGGCGCGCCACGGCCGAATTGCTGGCGCTGCGCACCCATTACCTGGACGACAAGGCGGACGCGGCCAAGGCGAGGCTGGACGAGCGCAAGACCCGGCTCGAAGAGCAGATCGCCGCGCAGCGCAAGCTGGAAGCGAGTATCGAAGGCGCGCGCGTCCGGCAGTCGGAGCGCACGGATACTTTCAACGAAGTACAGGGCCGCTACTACAAGGTCGGCTCTGAGATCGCGCGCCTCGAGCAGTCGATCGAACACGCGAACGAGCTTCGCGAGCGCCAGGAAAAGGACCTCGAGCAGGCCATTCAGGGCGCGAAGGAGATTATCGAGCACATCGACAAGGACGAGTCGGAGATTGCGCAGCTCGAACTGACCCTGAACGAACTGGTGCCGGGCCTCGATCAAGCCGAACACGCGGAGAAAGCCTCCGGCGAATCCCTGCAGCGCGCCGAAGCGGCACTGGCCGACTGGCAGGAGCAGTGGGACGAATGCACGCGCAAGCACAACGAGGCACTGCAGCAGCGCAATATCGAGCAGACGCGGGCCGAGCAGATCGAATCGCGCATCCGGGGTTACAGCGACCGCCGCCGGAAACTCGACGAAGCGCGGACCGCGAGCGACCATGAAGGGCTGAAGGCGAAACTCGCAGAGCTGACCGAGCAGGAGCAGCGCAAGCGCCAGGCACGCGACGAGTTCGAGCGGGCACTGGCCGATATCGCAGAGAAGATTCGCAAGCTGCGTGAGCAGGACCAGAAGCTGACGCGCCTGGTCGACGAGCGCCGCGGCACGGTTCAGGCCGCGCAGTCGAGGTTCGCCTCGCTCGAGGCGCTGCAGAAAGCTGCGCTGGGAGAGGGTGACGAAGGCGTGCAGCGCTGGCTGGAGGGCCAGGGCATCGACGGCGACCGCCGCGTCGCGAAGACGCTCGATGTGGCGGACGGCTGGGAAAAGGCCGTGGAAACGGTGCTTGGCGATTATCTGCAGGCGGTTTGCGTCCCGGATCTCGAACCGCTCACCGCCGGCATTGCCAGCCTGAAGTCCGGCAATGTCACCCTGTTGCTCGAGGGCCGGGCCGACGCGTCCGCCGCAGGATCCCCGGAGATGCTGGCGGGCAAGGTCAGGTGTGCTCCGCAGTCGATTTCCGGGATACTCGCGCGGGTGCGCGTGGCCGAATCGCTGAGCGATGCGCTGGCGGTCCGCGACGCGCTGGGCGACGGTGAATCAGTCGTCACGGCTGACGGCATCTGGCTCGGCCGCAGCTGGTTGCGCGTGTCGCGCGACAAGGATTCGAGGTCGGGGGTACTTTCCCGCGAGCACGAGATGCGTCGGGTCAAGGCCAATCTCCGGGAGTACCGCGCCCGTTTCGAAAGCGCGCGCAAGCTGTTAACGGACGGCCGCATGCGGCTGACACAGCTCGAGGAGCGTCGTGAGTCGATGCAGGGCGATGCTGCAGCCGTGCTATCCGAGTACTCCGAGGTGCGCTCCACGCTCGATTCGGTGCGCTACCAGTTGGAACAGGTCAACGCCCGCGAGGCGGCGATTTCCCAGGAAGCCCACGAGGTCGACAACGAGAAGATCTCCGCCGAAGAACAGCTGCGTGAATCGCAGCGCCTGTTCGTTCAGGCGGACGGCAGTCTCGAGGAATTGACGGCTGGTCGCGAGAATCTCGAAGCCAGGCGCGCGGAACTCCGCGAGGAACTCGAACGCGTACGCGCGCAGGCCCGCGAAGATCGTGAGGCCGTGCAGCGGATACGGATCCAGTTCGAGAGCCGGCGCTCAAGCAAGGAGTCTGCTGCGCAGAACCTGCAGCGGATGCAGTCGCAACTAAGTCAGTTTCAGACCCGCGAGCAGGAGATCCGGGAGCAGCTCGAGCAGCGCAAGACGCCGGTCGCGGAGCAGAAGAAGCGCCTGGAAGAGCAGCTGCATCAACGGGTGCAGGTCGAGCAGCAACTCGCATCAGCACGCAGGCTCGTCGAGGAAGTGGAAAACGAGTTGCGCGAACTCGACCAGGGTCGGATGCAGATCGAGCAGGGCGTCGACGCCGCGCGCAGCGAAGTCAACGAGGC
>WOR8_10001089_pt1 | contig 29671 bp, 28 predicted proteins | sample DeeMarSeWOR38_10_FD_19890 | JGI IMG/M metagenome (IMG submission 19890) | reverse complement strand
AATTTCGGCTGTAATTCCAATCCGATAAGGAAAAGCATCATCACGACACCAAATTCTGCGAAGTGCATCACATCCTGACCTTCTCTGCCGATCAGTTCCAGGCCATACGGACCGATCACGATTCCGGCAAGCAAATAGCCCAACACGGATCCCAAACCCAGCTTCTTTGCGATAGGTACAGCAATAACCGCTGCAGTCAGATATACAAATGCCTGGAAAAAAAACCCTTCACCATGCATATCATCTTCCTGATTTAGTGATAATAATTGCGTTAAGATCTATATTGATCCGGTCGTATCTTCTGAGTTTGGCATAATCTATTCTATCATCAACCAGGGCATTCAACACGCGATGATAATTCTGCCGGTGCCGGCTGATATCTTCCGGTGACATGCGGTGAGTCCCGTAGGCCACAAACGGGGGCAGGTACTCCATACCGCAAAGATAGGCTGTCTGGTCGATCGGACTGAGCAGTTCCCGGATGGTATAGCGGTTGTAACCCTGTTTTTGATAGGCTTCTTCGCGGCCGCCGGTTGAGATCACACTGAACATTTTTTTACCATGAAGCGCCTTTCCCTCCTGCCCGTAGGCCCAGCCGTGTTCAAGGACAAGGTCCTGCCATTCTTTCAGAATCGCAGGTGTACTGTACCAATAAAAAGGGTGCTGGAAAACGATGATGTCGTGTTCCAGCAGCAGTGCCTGTTCGGTTCTGATGCTGATGTCAAGATCCGGATATATTTCATAGAGATCCCGGAATGTAACGCCATTAATCGTATGAATATTTTTGATCAATTCGCGATTTACCCTGGATTTCTGCAGGGCAGGATGGGCAAAAAGTATCAGAATTTTATTCATATCTGTTGAAATTTTGATTTCATTTGGTGCGGATAAAATATTCTGAAATTCATACATTTATTATTTAAACTGATCTATTCATAAAACATAGAGGGCACGGAGTTGTATTTTTGAAGTTTTTATATTTATAGCATCAAAAAGTTTATCTAACAAAAATATGGCGTATTGTAATACTTTTTAATAACTACTTGTTATTATATAACTTAACTATACTCTGCATCCTCTGTGGTGAATTATTCAGGTTAATTATTATAAAAATAAAAAAGGATGCTAATTATTCCAGCATAATATTATAAAATCAAAATATTAATCCGTATGCAGATCATTGGACTACCGCCATTACAGAATCCTCTTGATTTTTAAATTGTTCTTAATCGCAGGGTATACGCTTAACAGAACTGAAAAGGATTGAACGGAGATATGGTAATTGGTAAATGTGTAATCACCAGGACAGGGCTTGCATATAAGAATCATTGTATCTGGAAGGGAACAGAATGTTGGTGGATATATGCTGGGAAAGGGTTACCCCGGTCATCACCTCGGAATTAATCAGGATTTTGAAAAACATGTCAACAAACCATTTACAATGGTATCGAAAAATAAGAATCTAGTAAAATGGCAATAAATATTGGAAACGGGTGAGAACTTGTGTAAAATTTCAATATTTAACCTCAATCATGATTGAATGGATAATTCCGATGCAAAAAACTGATGCTTCTATGCCAAGATTCAAAGAACTGGGCATTTGTTCGGCTGTATTGAAAGCGCTCGATAAAATCGGATACGAATCACCGACACCGATCCAGGCCAGGATCATACCACATATGATGCAGGGGCTTGATGTGATCGGGCAAGCGCAGACCGGCACCGGTAAAACAGCCGCATTCGCGCTGCCGCTGATCTGCCGGTTAGATCTGGCAAAACGATTTCCTCAGGGCCTGGTACTGACCCCGACCCGCGAACTGGCGATCCAGGTAGCTGAGGCTTTTCAGCGCTATGCCGCCAATTTGCCCGGATTTCACGTATTGCCGATCTACGGCGGCCAGGAATACCGCGGTCAATTCATGCGCCTCAAACAAGGGGTGCATGTAGTTGTCGGAACACCCGGTCGGGTGATGGATCACATCCGACGCGAGACGCTCGGTCTGAGCGGGATCGATTGTCTTGTGCTCGACGAAGCTGATGAAATGCTGCGCATGGGCTTTATTGACGACGTCGAGTGGATTTTGGATCAGCTGCCGCCAGACCGGCAGACGGCACTTTTTTCCGCAACTATGCCGGCTCCGATAAAACGGATCGCTCAAAAGTATCAGAAAGATCCGGCAGATATAATGATCAAAGCACGCACGACAACTGTCGAAGCCACCCGGCAGCGCTATTGGATGGTCAGCGGTATGCACAAACTCGATGCCCTGACCCGGATCCTGGAATCCGAACCGTTTGATGGTATACTCATCTTTGTAAGGACAAAAACAACGACCGTGGAACTTACCGAAAAACTTAAAGCACGGGGGTATGCCAGTGCACCGCTGAACGGTGATATCGCACAGCGTCAGCGTGAACGTACCGTCAGTGATCTCAAAGAGGGAAAACTGAATATTCTGGTGGCGACCGATGTCGCGGCCCGCGGACTTGACCTCGATCGTATCAGTCATGTCGTTAATTACGATATCCCTTACGATACAGAGAGTTATGTTCACCGGATCGGGCGAACCGGCCGCGCCGGGCGAACCGGCGAAGCGATCCTGTTCGTCACCCCGCGTGAAAGACATCTTCTCCATGCGATTGAAAAGTCGACCAGACAAAAGGTCGAACTCATGGATATGCCATCAACCGAGATGATCAACGATCAGCGGATCGCACGGTTCAAGCAGCGGATAACCGATACACTCGCAGCGGAGAACCTGGAACTGTATAATCAGATCGTCGATCAGTACCGCCAGGAACACAATGTTCCGGCCATCGAAATTGCCGGTGCACTTGCAAGAATGGTTCAGGGTGACAGGCCCTTGCTTTTGAAACATATACCGGACAGGCCAAAGGCGGAAGTAAAAGCCAGAAAGGAAAAACGCCGAATCCGGGAAGAAAGCCCGCGGGAATCAGCGCGACCTGAATCAGGCATGGAGCGTTTCAAACTTGAAATCGGACACCGGCATGGTATAAATCCCGGAAATATTGTCGGCGCGATCGCCAATGAAGCCGGCATCAGCGCCGAGTTTATCGGCCGAATCACGATATTTACTGACTTCAGCTATGTGGATCTCCCCAGCGGCTTACCCGAGGATATCCTTAGGATGATCAAAAAAGCACGACTTTCGGGCCGACCCTTAAATATTTCAAAAGTAGAAGTAAACAAGCCACGAAAGATAATCAAAAAAAGATCTCAATTTATCCAGAGATCCAAAAAAAGTTATCCGCGCAGAAAAAGACACTGAATATCCAGGTGTTGCGAAAATTGTTTGCATTGCTTGATTTGTTGCCATAGATTTTATTGCACCAACGACCAGTGACGGAACTCATATGATATCGTCAAAAGGAAACTCATAGCGCCATTATACGTATTTGCAGGGTGTGGTGGATCGGTTATTTTGTTGAAACTGCTATAGTATACTCCAAATTTTAATCCCGATTCAGTAGCAGAGGAATAATATTGCCTTATCATTCTAATTTTAGAAAAGAGATATTATGAAGTTCAATGAAACTTTTCATGGTGATGTCTGTGTTCTGGGTGTTCATGGCAAATTGAAAGGATGCCAGGAAGCTGAGGAATTATATGACGAGTTCAAATTATGCAGCGAAAAAAACGTATCTAAATTTGTACTGGATTTGCATAAATTGGACTGGTCAGGGAGTCTGGGAATTGGTGCACTGATCGGATGTCTGACCGCGGCGCGAAGCGCCGGGGGAGATTTACGTCTCGCAGGCCTGAACCAAAAAATAGTCCAGCTGCTGCATATTACCAAACTAGATGGCGTATTTAAAATTTTTGATAGTGTTGATCAGGCTGTAAACAGTTTCAGGCAGGAAACTGATTGAATCAATCTGAAAATACCCGGCCGGCAGATGATACGCCGCGAATTTGTTCAGCTGCCGGAGAACACGGATTTATTCGTATACAAATCCGGTATAGCATCATGAATAGATATGTACACCATAGATCTTCTGTTAAGTGTATCAACCGTCCATCATATAACCACAATCGCAGGTTAATCAGATATTAAATTAGCTTTATTGGCAATCGGTTCGTATTTACGCGAGAGAGGCTAAATATTCGAGTTTATTGATCTGGTCTGCTCACAAACCACCCGACACCGCCGGGCAGGCAGAGAACATAATATAACTTATTGATATCATTTGATTTAGAAAATATTTAATGACGATATCTTTTAAAAATTTTTAATTACATTGAGTTTAAACCTTTATGACATTATTATGTTCATGTTAACTCTGTGACTTCTGTCTGCCCCTGCCCGCCGGCCCGCCTGGCAGTCGGACAGGCAGGCGAGGCGGTGCTTTTTTCGGTTTAATTCGTATAAATCCACGAGTGTTTTCTGCCAGGTAATCCCTGAGAATCGATAAATGAATGGCATGATATGACTGATCCAGGTTCGGTGAAAAGTGAACTCGATAGATTAAAGTCAGCTGTCAATGAATTGACTATCCTGAATGATCTGGCTCTGGCAGCGAGTTTGTCGCTGGAGGTGGACAAAGTACTTGATACCATTGTCGAGAAAACGCGCAAAGCTGTCAATGCGGAACAGGGCTCAATTCTGCTGGTTACTTCCAAATCGGATGCGCCGTTACAAACACTTATCCGGCAGGCTGATCAGAGCCAGATTATGACCGGTTATAAAGTTGGTATTCCAATCAGTGGCTGGGTTCTGAAATACCGGCAACCGCTGATCATTGCTGATTTGTCGAAAGACGAACGCTTCAAGGTGAATCCTGAGGAGGCACGGCATATCAGAACGGTATTATGTGTTCCGATTATGTTTAAGAGTGAACTGCTCGGCGTCCTGATTATGGCCAATAAAAAATCCGGCGGGGCTTTTACCAAGGATGATCTGCGGCTGCTGACAATTATGGCTGCACAATCCGGTCAACTTATCCGCAATTCACAGTTGCAGAACGAACTAATCGAAAAAAAGCGGTTGGAATATGAACTGGAACTGGCAAGGGATATACAAAAGAAATTACTTCCGGAAAAGCCTCCCAGATATCAGGGAATCGAAATTGCCGCCTGCTTCCGGCCCCATGTATCCGTAAGCGGCGATTATTACGATTTCATTCCATTGAATAATAATCGCCTGGGGATTATCGCCGCCGATGTTTCAGGCCACGGGCCATCGGCGGCCCTCGTAATGACACTTGTAAAGGGGATTACGCACACCGTTCTCACCGACCATGAAGATCCGGGCGAGGCTTTACACCAGATCAACAGGACATGCTCGAAAATACTTCCGGCGGATATGTTTGTGACTATGATCTACTGTGTCGTTAATATCAGCGGAAATTCAGTAATACTGGCCAATGCCGGGCACAATCCACTGCTCTATTATGATCATATGCATACCGCCATCAGATTGGAGGAGGCGACAGGCTGTGCACTGAATGTGCTGCCCGAGGTGCATTATCAGGAAAGACACTTGGATGTTTCGGCCGGAGATATTTTGTTTTTGTATACGGATGGGCTGACCGAGGCGACCGATCTGAACCAGCAAATGTTCGGAATCGATCGCTTGACCGAATTAATCAGAATGTATCACAATAATCCGGCTCAGATAATTGTCGAAAAAATATATGAAGCTCTGGTGGCACATGAGGGAGACGGGGAAAGTTCCGATGATGTTCTCATGATCGCCCTGCGATTCCCTGAATAAAGGGAAAAGGAGTGGATCACAGGAATTAGATTCACAATCTGAAAGTTTTATGTGCATATTGATTCTTAAAAATACCACCGCTGTAGGTTTGAGGGCCTAATTAAAATAAAATTAATGAGTTGGAGTTAAATATTTCTTTCAGCTCAATTAAATTTATATGCCTTAAGCAGGAATAATGGGCAATAAAAGGAAATCAATGCATCTCGACGTTTCTGTCTCCGTATGTGATTCTGGTTGGATCGGAGCGATACGGATGATTCTGCAGCAGTCAAATTGAATGAGACGGCCAACAGGTATGCCAGACTCAATAAAAAAATTTAAGCGATCGATCGGTGAATTGAAAAATATATTTGAATTTATTGACCGATTTGCCAATAAATATGCTCTGCAGGCTAAGTTGGTTCACGATGTAACGCTGGCAGTAGAGGAAATATTCACCAATATGGTTAAATATAATCCTACCGGGCCGAACGAAATTGAGCTGCATCTGCTGTTTGCCCATAATGTATTGAAAATCAAACTGATCGATCGGGAATCGGAACCGTTTGATATCACGAAGGCACAGGTATATGACCTGAATCAGAGAGTGGAACAGCGGCCGGTTGGGAAGCTCGGAATACATTTTGTCAAAAAGATCATGGATCATCTTGAGTATCAGCACAAAAATAAACGAACGGTTATTACAATGATAAAGAACCTGGGAGAAACAAATGTTTAATGTCACATTGAACTCAGAAAACAGGATACATCTGACGGGACGATTTGATGCATCACAAACCGACAAAGCTAAAAAAGTCTTTGATAAAATTGAGCAATCTGCTGTTGTGGACTTTTCAGACCTGGATTATATCAGCAGTGCCGGATTGGGTATGTTGCTTATGACACAAAAACGCCTGATGGAAAAAGGACACAAGTTAAAACTGATCAATATGAACAATCATGTGCGTGAGGTTTTCAAATATGCCCGCTTCGATTTTATATTCGAAATAGAATGAGAATCTTTCCATATATAATGAACCGGGTCAGAATGGCAATGAAAATGATGCTGAATTGAATGAAATTCCAGTTTAATTGGTTCGATCCTGATCATTAAAAAAATAAAAAAATACATCCAACTTTCTCTCGGATAATCTGTAATTATGAAAGAGAATGAAGATAAGGTTCTGGTTGCAAGATGTCTTAAGGGGGATCAACGGGCATATGAAACACTGGTCAGGAAATATCAGAAAACCATTTTTAATGTGATCTACCAGATCGTCCGGGATTTTTCAGATGCTGAAGACCTTACCCAGACTGTCTTTCTCAAAGTGTATGAAAACCTGAATAAATTTAATGACCGGTTTAAATTCTACAGCTGGATCTACCGGATCGCTATCAATGAAGGGTTGAATTTTATCCAGCAGAAAAAGGCCGTATATGAGCTGCCCGAAGATTATGCATCACTGGAGAAGGCGCCTGACAGGATTCTGAACGAATCAGAGATCATCGAACAGATCGACCGGGCACTGGCGGCTCTTGATCCGAATTACCGGGTTTTGATTATCATGCGTCATTTTCTTGATCTTTCATATAAAGAGATCAGTGACATACTGAAGTTACCTGAAAAGACGGTGAAATCGAGGTTGTATATGGCACGGCAGATCATGGCCAAAAAAATTGTAGAAAAGGGGATGGATATCAATGAACAATCCTGAATATATCAGATTGATCCACAAGCACATTGACGGGGAATTGAATGCTGATGAGCAAAAAGGCCTGCAGGATATCCTGGACAGGGATCCTAAGGTACGCCGTATCCATGATCTGCTGGTCAGATCGGTGAGAGCAATCGGCGATTTACCTTTACATGAACCGCCTGCCGGAATTCTCGAGAATATAAAACGCCATATAAAGCCTGCCCGTTATAAAGTTCGTCAGACAACTTTTCTGGAATCACTGTTTACATTTCTCGAACCCCGCCGGGGTTGGGTGGTCGCCTTTGCATCTGTTTTATTGATTGGAATTGTCATTGTATCTGTTTTGGGTCCGGGAGGTCCGGAAAATGTTGCCGATTTGAGCGGGACAATAGGGGCAGGTGTACCGGCAGAATCGGATTTTGTGCTGCAGGGGGAGCATTTTAAAGGCACTTTTCAGTTAAAGGTTGTTGATCAAGAATACCATTTAAAGGGTGCCATTGAACATATCGATGATTTTGATATCCGGATCCAGTTTAATCCGGCGGGAAGTGTCAGGTTTCTTGAGAACCGCGATATGGATAGGCCTTCTGAGATCAAAATGATCGAGAATGCACTGGTGCTGCATGACCGGGGGAGAACGAAGTTCGACCTGATTTTTTCAAAAACCCGCGTCAAGGCGACATCGGTAAGTATTGAGATAACGCCAGTGGGTGAATCAACGCTTGAGAAAAAGATACTTATGAACTGAACCAACTTTTTCCACTGTCATCTGTATTTTACAATATATGTAGAATATCAGATCAACAAATTAAACAAACCATAAACGAGGAGGCATTAATGATGAGTAAACAACGCACTGGAATTTTTATCGGTATCCTGGCAGTTCTGGTTGTTGTAGTGGTTTATTTTGCATTTTACTATCCACCGCAGGATGCGCAGGATTTAACCGGGACAATCGGGGGTGTTGAAAAAGCGGATCGGTATCGGGCAACCCAGATCAGTGATGACGATATTGTACTGGATAATCCCGAATTACAGGCCTTGCTGCAGAATGATGAATTCCAGAGAATGATCGAGAACGATCAGTTTGAGGAAGCTCTGGATAATCCGGAAGTTCGTGCGGCCTTGCTTGAAAATGCACAAGTCCGTGCAGCTGTTATGAACGATGCCGCTGTACGTGCCGCATTGACAGAAGATGCTGCAGTCCGTGATGCTATGGTGGATGATGCCTATGCACGTGCCGCGCTCGCGGAAAATGCTTCGGTTAAAGCAGCACTGGCTCAAAACGCTGCCACCCGCGCCGCCCTGAATGATAATGCCCAGATTCGCGATGCTGTCGCCGATAATGCGGCGGTTAAGGCAGCCTTGATCGACAATGCAAAGATCCGTGCAGCCATGCAGGATAACGCTCAGGTCAGAGAAGCGATGTCTGCTAATGCCCAGAGCCTGGCTGCTATGATCGATGATGCCCAGATTAAGGCAGCTTTAACTTCAGACGCCCAGGCGCGTAAAGCCGCTCTTGATAATGCGGCGATCCGTGCTGCGTTAATGGAAAATGCACAGGTAAGGCGTGCTTTGCTTGATAATGCGGCAGTACGTGGTGCTCTCATAGAAAATGCAGCGATTCGTGCGGCTGTTCTGGATGATGCCGCTGTTCGTGCAGCATTGATTGACGATGCCGCAATCCGTGACGCACTATTTGCCGATGCTAATCTCAAAGCCGCGTTAACCAATGATGCCGCTTTCAAATCAGCTATGATGAACGACGCTCAGTTCAGATCAGCATTGAGTGCAAGTGCGCAAATCAAGGCAGCCTTGGCAGCAAATGCCCAGATAAAAGCAGCAATGAGCAATAATGCCCAAATAAAAAGTGCCTTGAGCCGAGCAGCCCAGCTGGGATATTGAAATAATCAGTATAACTGGTACAGTTTTGCATAAGGGAGATATCAACCGATATCTCTCTTTTATAATTTATTTTCATCCCGATATTGTATACACCATAACAATTCTTCCTGTAATAAAAATAATTTTACGGATTTCCTCGTTTGAGTATATGAACAGGCAATCATTCTCACTGAAGAATTATATTCTGTTCTGCAGATACCAATGACGTGTAGATGGTTACTCGCCCTATGGCGCAGACTTGGAGTCTTCAGGGGATTCGCCTGTTTTGCGTACCGGTAAATCATGTCGTATAATATTGCAGCTCTGATAATCGATACGATCTGAATATATAGTTAAACCTGTGAATACGTAATACATTTGAATGGTATCTCTCAAACAAAGCGGGATAGCTGAACATATGAAAAAAAAATTTCAAAGGATATTCATCTGGCTCCTGATATTTATAGCTTCCAATTTATCTGCACAACTGGAGGTGCTTGAAACCAAAAACCTGAGATTGATCTATTACAGCAAAGGCCATGAATATATAGTTCCACATCTGGCAAGATCCTTTGAAAACGCATTATCCTTTCATGAGAGACTTTTTGACTATAAGTCAGATGAAAAAATTACCATCCTGCTTGAGGATTTTGGCGATTTTGGGAATGCGGGCGCGATCAGCATCCCGAATAATTATATCAAAGTTTCTCTCGCCCCCTTCAGTTACGTATATGAAATTAGACCGGCCAATGAGCGCATGAACTGGATGATGAATCATGAACTTGTTCATATCGTTGCCAGTGACAAGGCAGCTGACTCCGACCGCTTCTTTCGCAAGCTGTTCGCCGGGAAAATTATACCAACGCCGGAAGATCCGATTTCGATTTATTACAGTTACCTGACCAATCCCCGGGAATATGCCCCGCGATGGTATCATGAGGGGGCTGCTGTTTTTCTGGAAACATGGATGGCCGGTGGATTGGGCCGGGCTATTGGCCCCTATGATGAAATGGTCTTCAGGTCGAAAGTCATGGATTCGACCCGTATTTATGATATGATCGGGCTTGAATCCGAAGGGACGACGATAGATTTCCAGGTAGGTGCAAATTCTTATCTTTATGGGACCCGTTTCATTAGTTATCTGGGATATCGGTATGGTCCGGATTCCCTGATCAACTGGATATCGCGATCGAAGGGCAGCAAGCGGTATTATGCCGGCCAATTCCGCAACATTTATGGGATACCGATCGACCATGAATGGGAAAACTGGATTAACTGGGAGCATTCCTGGCAACAATCAAACCTGGACTCAATCCGGGTCTCCCCGGTAACCAAGGGGCGCAGAATTTCAGACACCGCACTGGGATCAGTTTCACGGGCATATTATTTACCTGAAAAGAATAAAATTCTGACCGCAATTCGTTACCCCGGCCAGGTGTCTCAGATTGCAGAGATTGAACTGGCCACCGGAGAAATAAAGGAAATCCAGGATATAACAGGACCGGCTCTTTATTTCGTTACTTCTCTGGTTTATGATCCTGAGCAAAATATGGTTTTTTATACCACAAATAATTACGGATGGCGAAGCCTGAATAAACTGGATTTAAAAAATGGTAAATCGGAACGATTGATGAAAGAGGCCCGGATTGGTGACCTGGCACTCAATCCAGAGGACCGCTCCCTCTGGGGTGTCAGACATTTCAATGGCATATCAACTCTGGTTCGTATAGTACCGCCCTATACCGAATGGGACCAGATCTATTCCTTTCCATATGGCAATGATCTTTTTGATCTGGATATTTCACCCGATGGTGCACAATTAACAGCCGCATTAGCTCAAAATGACGGGACACAGAAACTGATCATTATGAATCCGGATACATTAATGGCCGGCACAAAATCATATGATATTCTGTTTGATTTTGATGTGAGCAGCCCGGCAAATTTTGTTTTTTCCGAAGATGGCAATTATATCTATGGGTCATCCTATTATTCTGGTGTGTCAAACATCTTCCGGTACGATTTTTCAAAATCTGACATGGAGATACTGAGCAATGCCGAATCCGGATTTTTCCGTCCGATTCCCGTCCCTGGTGATTCCATCATTGTATTTGAGTATACCGGAGAAGGCTTTGTGCCGGTGATGATCGCCAATAAAGTTCAGGAGCATGATGTCGGCGCTATCGAGTATCTTGGTAATCATATCATTGAAAAATATCCCGAATTACAAAACTGGACCCTTGGATCGCCCCGGTCCATACAACTCGATTCCCTGCAAACCTACCGGGGGGAGTACAGTACATTTAAAAATATACGCCTGAACTCCATATATCCGATTGTCCAGGGGTATAAAAAATATGCTGCCTTCGGACTTCGCTCTGATTTCTCGGATGGTTTGGGATTGAGCGGGCTGAGTATGACCGCTTCCTATACCCCGAATGTAAATCTCCCGATGGCCGAGAGGTTCCATGTAGGACTTCAGTTTAACCATTGGAACTGGAAAGTATTCACCGGTTATAACCATGCCGATTTTTATGACCTGTTCGGTCCCACGAAAACCAGCCGCAAGGGATATTCGCTGGGCGCGGAGTATAAAGAATCGCTTCTCTATGATGAACCGAAAATGCTGGACCTTGTTATTCATCTTGAAGGGCATGCGGGTCTTGAGCGGCTGCCGGATTATCAGAATGTTGCCGCACCTTCGGAAGAGCTGGTTAGCGCCCGGATTGCCCTGGAATACGAATTTATCCGGAAATCACTCGGAGCTGTGGATGATGAACGGGGTGTAAAATGGGAACTGGTCAGTCATAATGACTTTGTCAACCAGGAATATATTTTCATGTTCCATAACAATTTTGACTTCGGTATTTCTCTTCCGATCAACCATTCATCGGTATGGCTGCGCAGTTCCCTGGGGTATTCATTCGGAGAGCGCAATAATCCCTTTGCTAATTTTTTCTTCGGGGGATTCGGGAACAACTGGATAGACCACCGGTCTGAAAAACGGTATCGACATGCGTATAGTTTTCCCGGCAGTGAAATAAACGCCTTCGGCGGTAAAAATTATGCCAAGTTTCTGATTGAATGGAATCTGCCCCCGATACGTTTCCGGCATTTCGGATTTCCTGCTTTATATGCTAACTGGCTGCGCACGGCTCTGTTTACAGCGGCAATCCGGACAAATATCGATGGCGATCCGGCTACCGAGCCTCTGCCTCAGTATGGGTTTCGCAGAACGCTGTTCAACGTGGGGGCACAGGTCGATTTTCGGCTGGTTCTGTTTTCGAATCTCAGTTCATTCCTGTCGCTGGGTTATGCCCGGGCTTTTGAAGAGGATGTCAAAGTTTCCGATGAACTGATGATTTCCTTAAAAGTAATGTGATGATAGCAGAGAAATGACACAGACCCTTTTTGAAATTCTGACCAGTATCCTGCCTGTATTTGTTTTTCTGGGATTCCTGTTGCTGTTTGACAGCTTCAAGCTGGTAAAATGGCGGAATGTTATTTTTACCATCATTATTGGATCGTTTGTTGCACTTATCTGTTATTTGATCAACCTGGCCTTAATGCAGAAACTGGATCTGCCATTCTTCTATTATACACGCTATATCGCACCCCCTATCGAAGAAACCGCCAAAGCGGTTTATATCATTTATTTGCTGCAGCGGAAAAAAATCGGATTTATGGTTGATGGTGCAATTTATGGGTTTGCAATAGGTGCTGGATTCGCATTTATTGAAAATATTTATTTCCTCCATTCACTGGAACAAAAACAGGTCATTGTCTGGATAATAAGAGGACTCGGCACAGCTGTTATGCATGGTGGAACCACCGCACTTTTTTCCATTATCGCTAAAAATTTTCAGGACCGTTTTAACCAGACTTCTCTCCTTTATATACTGCCTGGCCTACTGGCGGCGATATTGCTGCATTCATTTTTTAATCACTTTTTTTTCCGTCCTCTGATTATGACACTCGGCCAGCTTGTCGTGCTTCCATTGGTTGTAACTATTGTATATATAAGGAGTGAAAAACATTTGCGGGGCTGGCTGGAGGTCGGTCTGGATACGGATGTAACCATACTCGAATATATAACCTCCGGAAGACTCTCGGAAACAAAGATCGGGACTTATCTGCAATCAATAATGAATCAGTTTCCCGGTGAAATAATGGCCGATATGCTGTGTTACCTGAGGATCTATCTGGAGTTATCGATTTGCGCTAAAGGGGCGTTATTGATGCAGGAAAGCGGATTTAAGATACCCAAAGACCGCGAAATGGAGGACAAAATTATTGAATTGAATTTTCTGGAGCGCAGCATCGGTCAGACGGGAAAACGTGCGATTGCTCCCCTGGTCCAGAAAAGTGCCCGTGATATGTGGCAGCTGTATTTGTTGTCGTGATTCTGATGCAAGGCGCAATGGAAAACAATTGAACTGCAGAATCGCTCAGACTTGAACCATACAGTCAAAGTAGTCGGCACCCGGGATCAGGTGCAGGAATAAGTGGTTGTGCAGATCTTCAGCAGGCAGAAATGCAAAGGCAGGAGACGACTGGTTTGAAAACAGCACGGCGACAACCACATTAAGCAGCTCAGCGTTCTGTATTTCGTTCAGTATTTGATCCCGTAAATCCATTTAACCGCTGGCGGAATAAATGATATCTGTTAATCCGGTTTAATACTTAATCCGCAGATATGCCTTGATTGGAGTGGCAATATTATCCAAAGGTATCACCTGAACGGAGTAGGTTGAAGTCTCCTCAATCCGGCGGTTTACTTCATATCCATAGGTATATTTTCCTGCGTTAATGCTGCCTTCGTACACTACCAGAGCATTGCTTACAGGTGAGTTGGATGCACTGCCGGCCTTCGAAGTGGCAATGATGGAAAAACTGAGGTTCTGATCGAAAACCTGCGGGAAATTGAACCAGATACTGTCCAGCGTCCCTGCCATAGATACTGCACTGCCTGAATAGGTTACATCGCCATTCCCGCTGGTATCAATCCAGGCAAAGGATAACACTAGACTTTTACCATCTTCCCAATCGGGAATATAAAAACTGGGTTGTTCTTCAACGACAGGTTCGGTTGGTTTCTGTGAACATGCCATTATGAGTATTAACAGTGAAAATATCGACAAAAGTGTATATTTTGTTCGCATTGTTGATCCTTTGAGTATGGTACTCAACTTCACTTTGATAGTTACAATCGTCCAAAAAAAAGTTTATGTGAGTCAAGAAACGGTGAATGATCAGGTCCTGATCACCGGGGGAAATGCATATCCCGCATTAGTAATGGACTATATCCCGCGCGAAAGACAGTTATACAACCCGAAATCATGTTTTAATTGTTAAAAAACTGGCATATGATAGAATTTATGTAGTAACTTTAATTTTTAATATTTTTGCCGGTGAATATGAGATTTAGTCTGATTCTGAATATTTTTTTAGCTGGGGTGTATACAGAATACGCAAATAAAAAAATCAAAAGTCCGCAGGAGGATATATGAAAAAAGGGTGGATCATTCTTGCCGTTGTGGTGGTTCTTCTTATTATAGCTTACAGCTCGATTAAGGGTACGTATAATAATTTTGTAACCCTTGAAGAAGGTGTCAATCAGAAGTGGTCGCAGGTGGAAAATGTCTATCAGCGGCGGGCCGATCTGATCCCTAATCTGGTCGAAGTCGTCAAAGGCTATGCCAGTCATGAGCGGGAAACGCTTGAAGCTGTTACCAATGCCCGGGCAAAGATGGGCGGTCAGATAAACCTTGGTCCGGAAGTTCTTAATAATCCCAACGCGTTTGCACAGTTCCAGGAAGCTCAGGGCGCTTTGACTTCGGCATTACAGCGGCTTATGGTTGTCGTCGAGCGCTATCCTAATCTCAAAGCGGATCAGCGTTTTGCAGATTTACAGACGCAGCTGGAAGGGACAGAAAACCGGATCAGCGTCGAGCGCGGCAGATTTAACGAAATGGTGCAGCAGTATAATACCGCCATCCGTGTCTTTCCGGCAAATGTCATGGCGGGTATCTTTGGATTCCAGCAGAAGGTATATTTTCAGGCCGACGCCGGAACCGAAAAAGCACCGCAGGTCAAATTTTAATTTTATTAAAGAAGGTATTAAGTTTTGAATTATCCAGAAAAAATACGGCGATCGCCAGAATTATTAATTGTATGGATTGTGGTGATTTGTGCGCCGTTATCATTATTGTGGAGTCAGAACGATCTGCCGCCCAAACCGGATTCCTGGGTAAATGATTATGCCGGCGTTCTATCTCAGGGGGAGATCCGTGCATTGGAAAGCGAACTGGCAGGATTGGAACAGCGCTCTTCGAATCAGATCTTCATTGCCCTGTTCAGCCGGATGCCGGAGAATACCTATCTGGAGGATTTTGCAGTCGATCTCTACGAAAAGTGGCGTCCCGGTCTGGCGGATAAGGATAACGGTATCCTGATGGTCATATTCATCCAGGATCGGAAGATCCGCATCGAAGTGGGCTATGGGCTGGAGGATGTTATGACCGATGCCCAGGCCGGCATGATCATCCGCGAATACATCGCACCTGAATTTCAAAAAGGGAATTACTTCAGGGGCATTGAAGCAGCGCTAAAGGTAATGATACCGGCAGTAGAAGGAAAGTATAAACTCCCTCTGCCGGAAAAAGCAGAGAAGAAAGGATTTTCTCTCAGCACGCTGATCATCGGATTGATGATCCTGCTCATCATCTCACGCATATTCCGGGGTCCAGGATCAACGGGATATGGCACACGTCCCAGAAGTGGTTCATTTATCGGACCAATGATCTTTGGTGGCTTCGGTGGAGGGCGATCCGGCGGCGGATTCAGCGGCGGTGGATTCAGCGGTGGTTTTGGCGGTATGTCAGGGGGTGGCGGTGCCAGCGGCAGCTGGTAACTCATTTTAATCATTGTGGTCCGGAAAAAGCACGAAGGTGTTGCATGAATGTAAACAAGTTCTTCACAAATGAAGAAAAAAAGCGCATTATAGATGCCATTAAAGACGCCGAACTGGAAACCTCCGGTGAGATCAGGCTGCATCTGGAAAGCCGGTGTAAAGGAAATGTTCTTGATCGAGCGGTTTCCATATTTAAAAAGTTAAAAATGCACGAGACACAAATGCGCAACGGCACATTGATCTATCTGGCGATTACGGACCGGAAATTTGCCATTTTCGGCGATAAAGGTATCAACGAAATCGTTCCTGAAAATTTCTGGCAGGACGTTAAAGAGGAGATGGGAAGGTTATTTAGAGAAGGTAAAATTGTTGATGGAATTACAACGGGTATCGGACAGGTAGGTCAGAAATTGAAGGAATATTTTCCATACCGGGATGACGATGTTAATGAACTTCCGGATGAGATATCCACCGGAGAATAATTTCTCCTGCTCCTCAATAGCTGCCATATTCTGGTGCAAATCGTGTAAAGGATTTCAGGGTGAAGGTTTGGAAACAATTTTTTAAAATAATGCTGGTTTTTATCGGGATAGGTATTGGCTGCGTCTCCACTGCTCCACAAAAATCCGTTTTAATGGAGAGAGAAACACCCGATATAAAAGCTACCGCCTACCAGTTGCGCCTGCACCTGAACCTTTATGCACAATATTTTTCGCTTGAGATAGAACGAGTTGCCGATGAGATCATTGCAAATACCGATGATTATGAGATAAGAAAAAATGCCTTAATCTGGAAAATTTACGCCATACCTGCAGGATATAATGCAATATTTCTTAGAGATCCACTCGCGGCTAATTTCGACATATGGGTATTGTGTGCCCAGATGACCGATTATTTCCAGACCGGCATTGGCAATAACCTGTTCGGCCCCATGCAATTTAGGGCCATACAGGTCTCGGAACAACTGGAGGCGGAGGTTGTTAATTTCGCAAAATCAGTAGCCCTGGATACAACGATTTCCAAAGCAATGGATTTTGTATATAAATTTGCGGAAGAGAATCCGCTTGATAATCACTATTTTGCGCGCGCATCCACTATGGAGTTATTTGCAGAAATTATCGGTGTGCGGGAGAGTGGTCTCGGGCAAGCCATCAGTGATGTGGAACAAACCCTCGGTATAGTCAACGAAAAATTATCGGTGTACCTCGAATTCCTACCCAAACAGGCACGCTGGCAGGCAGAATATGTGCTCAATCAGATGATGATAGATCAGAATATTGATCAGGCAACCAATGATTTCACGTTGCTGCGCCGCGATTTCGATCGGATTACACATCTGCTCAATCTGGCCCCTGTGTATGTGGACTCACTCAGTAGAATTACTTTACTTGATTTTAACCGGCAGCGTATCGAGACTCTGGCATATTTGCAACTGGAAAAAGAGAATGTCATGAAAGAGTTGAGAGCAATAATTCTTACGGAAATCGATTATGAACGAAAAGCGGCACTGAATCAAATCGAAACGATCGCGACCAAATCTTTAGACCGTATTACCATCCAAACAGAAGCTGTGATCAACAGACTTTTGATAAAAGTATTCATTGGCCTGTTGATCCTTGGTACTGGTTTCATCCTTATTCAGAAATATTATCTCAAAAATTAATGAAATCTGATGATATCGGGCCATGCCTGTCTCAGAGTTAGACTGGAAATGATTGAGAGATCCATATTGTATAGTGTATCGGATAAAGGAAACCTGCCGTAATTTAGTTTCCGCATGTTCAGACGGATTTAAATCCTGAAGAATTCTTGCCTGGCCCGGAATACCGCCTCCCCACCCTTCGTTTAGAGCATCAAACTTAGAACCTATACAATGATACATATACTTGTCATCAGTGCACAGGCTGATTTGCAATCTTTCCTGTCTGGTAATCAGACCGGTCTGAACGGGATCAAGGTCGATTATTGCCAAAGTCTCCAATCGGCAATGCAGCGTATCTCAGAAAACAGTGGATATCAGATCATCTTTGCGGACGCTGACTATATGGCCATCCAAAACAGCTTTTACCTGAACCAATTGATCGTTCAAAATCCTGTTTCGAAGGTAATTTTACTTTTTGATGAACCTGAGATGGATCGGATCAGAAAATTTATGAATCTTGGGATTTACGACTTTCTTGTGCGTCCAATCGCTGCAGATGACCTGCGTGCCACATTGCATAAAGTGCTGCGTGAGCTCCTTATGCTTTCGGACGTGCTGACACAGCCCGACAGGCTGGTCAACATCGAACAGGAATTGGAGGTAGCGAGGAAAATCCAACAATCGCTGCTCCGAAATGATTATCCCTATTTTACGGATAATGCAGGAATTGATGCAATTGGTCAGCTGATCAGCAGCCGGGAGGTGGGGGGTGATTTTTTTGACTGTTTCCTGATCGATAAAAATCGGATTGGGCTGGTGATTGGAGATGTTGCGGGCAAAGGTCTGCCGGCAGCACTGGAAATGGCCCGCATAAAAACCACGCTGCAGGCGATAGCGGTGGAGGGTGACTCGGTGGCTGAATGTCTGTCAGAGCTGAATAAGAGCATGTTTACCGAACAGAATCCGGAGATCCCGGTTGCACTCTTTTATGGTATTATAAATATCTTAACCGGCCATCTGTCATACTGCAATGCCGGGATACCGGGATCATATCATCTACGCGATCTGGAGGAACCGCGGTATTTTAATGGAAAAATGAGTCATCCACTCGGTATGAGCCGGCATACGATCTATCAGGAACAACAGCTCATGCTTGCGCCGGGTGAAAGCATTTTTATATTCTCCGATGGCTTGGTTGACGCGTTTGGATCCGGTTTGGAAAAAAAACTACATACCCTGATGGAACATCCGGAGCTGAAAACTGGTTTTTCAGTTAAAACGGCTGCAAATAAGATCATGAACTATGCTAAGCGCTCCCAGCCGCATGATGATCTGACCGGTCTCTTTTTACATTACAGAGGTTTGGATGGATCCGTTAAGTCATAACCGATCGGCACTCCTGATATTCGAGCCGAAAGCGAAAATGTATGATTTTATTACCATCCAGGCTCAAATCGCAGATATCGATGCCATATATACCGGTTCCCTCAAAGAAGCACGTGACAAACTGGCAAACCAGAAAGAGATTGCGCTGGTATTCGTAGATCTTTCGGCATCGGAACAAGAGGGTTTGTTATTGATCCGTGAGATATATAAGGATCATCCTTTATTACACTCAGTTGTCATGGTGCCCGAAGGTCAGATAAAGTTGTTACGTCAGGGAATGAACCAAGGCGCTGTTGATTTTCTGATAAAACCTGTGACAGCAGAAGCTTTCCAGCAGGTGCTGTCTAATGCCATGGTCGCAGTTCATGCGCGTCGTGAGATACTAAAAACAAGAGCAAAATATGTCACTGTACAGAAAGATCTGGAAATTGCAGGAAAAATCCAGCATTCCATGCTGCCGGCGCCGGTATTTTATCACAAGAAATTTAGTCTGTATTCATCACTGATCCCGGCCGCAGATATCGGCGGTGATTTTTTCGATTATTTTTTTCTCGATCGGACGCACCTGGGATTTTTAATCGGTGATGTCTCCGGCAAAGGCATTTCAGCAGCCCTGTTTATGGCGGTATGCCGATCACTGCTCAGAGCCAACGGTCTGCAGAAATTGTCACCGGCGCGTTGTCTGGAAAAAACCAATCAAATGCTCAGTCGAAATAATGATGCGGGGATGTTTGTCACAGTATTCTATGGAATAATTGATGTTGAAAATGGCCGTCTTATTTATGCGAACGCCGGCCATAATCCGCCTTATATTATCCGGCACAACCGAAAAATAGAATCGCTGTTAAAGAACGGAAACATGGCCCTGGGTCTGTTTGACGATAACATTTACCGACAAAAGGAAATTCAATTAAATCCTGGTGATATGCTGTTTTTGTATACCGATGGGATTGTCGAAGCAGTTGATTCTGATTTTCGGTTTTATGGTCAGCACCGTCTGGAAGAAAATCTTCTGGCTCGGGCTTCAGCAACTTCTCAAGAATGCATTGAACACAACCTTGCTGATCTGGCGGAATTTACCGGCGGTATGGCACCCTCGGATGACATTACAGCCATGGCAATAAAAATCGTGTAATGTGTTCTGTGGGATATGATATTGAAAATCATCCTTGAAAATAATCGACATGATCTGGCAAAATTGCAGAATGCAATTGATACATTTACTGAAGAACATAATCTGAATGTTGATATAGGTTTTGGATTAAACCTGGCATTGGAAGAGCTGTTCATAAATGTCATCCTGCATGCCTATGATGACCGGTTGCTGCATGCGATTGAGATATCACTTGACTATGATGCAAATAAAATAACCGGTCAAATCACCGATGATGGCAGATGTTTTGATCCGACGTTGCATCCTGAGCCTGATCTGAGTGCTAAACTGGAGGAAAGAAAAAACGGGGGACTGGGCATTCATCTTGCAAGAAGATTTTTCGACAACTGGAAATACCACCGCGAAAAGGATAAAAATATTCTTAACTTTGAAAAAAGACTGATCCGCGAACGGTCAGGGTAATAACAAATTTTTTTAATAGAGGCAACAGATATGAAGATAGAACAACGTCAGGTAAATGATATTCCAATTCTGGCATTACATGGAAGGTTTGATGCCATGACGTCGGAGCATCTGGAAGAGCGGCTAAAATCGGTTATCGATGGAGGTGCAAGAAATATATGCCTGGACTTAAATGCCGTGGAATTCATCAGCAGCTCGGCACTGCGGGTATTATTAACAAGTCTGAAGGAGGTAAAAAAAAATGAGGGGATTATTGTACTTGCAGCGATGCCGAGTCACGTCCGGGAAGTGTTTGATCTGGCAGGATTTTTGGAACTTTTCGCAGTTCAGGAAACCTGTGAAGAAGCATTAAAGATCTTTGAATAAACAAGTTCATGGAAAAGGTAAAATCATATGTCCAAGAATAATCCGAAAATTGGTGTGGTCTTAGCAAGCGGCAACATAAAAGCATTCTCTGCAGTACCGCTCTTTGAATTTCTTGAAACAGAAAAGATCGGCATCGATCTGCTGGTCGGTTGCAGTGGAGGGGGTATCGTCGCGGCTGCGATCGGATCGGGCATGTCACCGGCACAGGTCCGGGATAAAACCGATCAGTTTCTGGACAAACGTTTGTTTGCAAAGCGTGACCTGCGTTCGCTCATGGGAATGTATAATCTGCCGTTCGGAAGGTTTAATAAAAAATCCGGATTTCTTAAACCGGAGAGAATTCTCGATTTGTATCACCAGATATTCGGAAATAAAAATCTGGAAGATTTTCCGATTAAGACATTGCTTCAGGTCACTGAATATGACACGGGATGGGGAAAGATACTTGAATCCGGTCCTGCTGCAGAGGCGATCTATGCCAGCGGAGCGATCTTTCCCATTCTGCCGCCAATCGAGATTAACGGTACATCCTACATTGATGGCTTTTTCACCTCTTCTCTGCCCGTCATGGAAGCGGTTAAACGGCAAATGGATGTAATTATTGCCCTTATATTTGAGGATCCCATCCATCCTGTACCGCGCAGTTTTCTATCCTGTTTCAATAATATTTATAAAATGCAATCGGCGGCTCTAACACGGTATCAGACCGCCATGGCCATTGACCTGCATGACCATGAGATCATTCTCATCAAAGTGCCCTTTACGCGTACCATAAAAATGTGGGAAACCGAGGCGGTTCCCAGAATTATGGAGGTCGGTGAAGAGGCGGTACAAAATAAAAAGACCGAAATATTATCTGCCATCGAAACCTTTACCAAACGCCAGCCGGTATATGCAAATACAACCTCATCATTATAACTGTTTTAGATATTGATTATGATTTCTGATTGTTTTATGTTAACAGTTACGTAAAACTTTTTCTTGAGCGTGTCAATTATCGCGATCATACATTTATCCAATCTTTAATTGGACTTTCGTATTGTGAAAAATGACATTCTGTTTACAGAAATATCAGAAAGCCTTCAAAAAAACATTTCTGAGACAGCTGTTACAAGGATCGGACTTCTAAACGAATTCATCGAGAGGTTCCAGGGACGTTTTGCCGATCTGATGGGGGATCAGCCTGAGAAACCGGCAGAGTTCTGGTCATCACTGGCAGAAATATTAAATCAACTCCACCAGCGTTTGTCCGATTCCTTTGAACTTGAATCTCTGATGGGATCTGGACCTCTTTTAAAGCAGTGGCGTGATCCGTATGACAGCCTGCTCGATAAAAGTGATACTGTGATTTTACAGCCCTATGATGACGCTTTCTGGCGATTGAAATCATCAAAATCATATATACATAAATTTAAAAAAGTATTCTGTTATTTCATTCATCCCATATTCTTTCTCCGGTCGCGCGGACGACTGCCTGCAGGTGGTAAACAGCCGGAAAGGACGTTTAATCCGCGCTTGTTCAATGAGGTGTATGTCCTGCATCCTCTGATTGACTTTCAATGGCATGAATTGCACCATCTCCTGCTGTTTTATTCAAGGCTCCTAATCCGATTGCAGTCTGCCACAGACAAACTGAAGGATACTGTCCTCAGGACCGCTGAATTAGCATCAAACGATGTCTATTGGTCATCGCTGCAATCTCAGTCCCGGGAAAAATCTCTGGATTCAATCAGTAAGGCAATCAATGAAGTCAGAGTATCAATAGCGCAATATAAAGAAGATGCTGAACGGCGGCTGGAACTTTTTCAGGATTCTTTGAAAGAACAATACGCACAAAAATGGCGTTTTGCCGGAACGCCGCTCCTTACCAGATCCGCTTTTTCAGAGCGGAAAGGGGTTCACCTGCGGGTGAAAATGGAAAGACGTTTAAGTCTGTTCCGGGAGGGATGGATCAATCATCTTGAGTCGGTAAAAGATGAATGGCAGAAAGATATAGAGCTGGGGATCCTCCAACTAAAAATTGCCATATTACACAATGAAACCGGTCAATTGATCGGACAGAAATCGGAAGGAAAAATTCTTCCCGCTCTTGATAAAGTCGGAACAAAATTAAAAGCAGCCCGGCAGGAACTGGAGACCCTGCGATCCACCGACGGGAATGAGTTTCATGAGAAGTTGCTCCACTTTAATCGAAATTTGCAGCGCGGTCTGCGACAGAAAGAATTGGCAGATGCCGTCGAGACACTTACCAATGCACATCTTTCCCGGACATTCCGTGGTTTTGTCGCCCGGGTCGCAGATTTGGTGGAAAATCTTGCAGAGCGTCATGTAATTATCAAAGAATATAACCTGGATAAATTTCCTCCGAAAACGACCATTGATGAAATAATGCTTAAAGAAATTGTCCGGGAAGAAATCGTATTGCGTTCAGAACAGGCGAATGAAGAACAAATTGCACAGCTGGTGGTTAATCTGGATTCGATTACCCGCACTGTGTCAACTATAGATCAGGTGATTGAGTTCAATTTTAGCGCTGCGATGGATCTTATTCGTCAGAGTGACGGGACGGTGCAGCATGCACCTGCGCTACAAATTGCAGCGGAAGGTATCGATCGCACACTGGGTTTATTGGATGATGCGCAACAGCGGTATCGGGAAACAATCTCTGAAGGATTAGCACGCATTGATAATCTGGCGCTGAATCTTGAAAAAGGGGTGCAGGAGCTTGGTGATAATGAACGGATCATACAGCTTAAATTGCGACTTGCCCGTGCCAGGACACTTGAAAATCTAAGAAAATGGCGTCACGACACATGGCAGGCAATCATCCGGTTTGTACCAAATCTTCTAAGAATACTGCGTACCTATATCGGTCAGTTCAGCAAAGGATATCGTAAAGTCCGCAAAATCTCCGGATTGGGTCCGGCTGCTGGTGATGAAAAGGCAGATATCTTCCGCTATCTAACCTATGAAGAGCAAAAAATTGCAGGGTTGCCCTTTATCTATCAAAGGTTGTTTCAAATGCTTCCGCTTGAAGATGAACGCTTTTTTTTCGGCAGAAGCCTTGAAATGGACAAGATTAAAGAACACTTCGCCAATTTTAAAAATGGACAGATAATGATTACTGCGGTAATCGGGGAAAAAGGGGGTGGCAAAACCACATTATTAAACTTTGCCCGGAAATCAATTTTTAAAGGCTATCCAGTATCCAGAGTAGCGGCACCCTGTACTATATGGACCATCCCTGAGTTCTGTAATCTGATGAAAACGGAACTTCAATTGGAATGTAATGATTCTCCAGGTGATATTGAACAGATTTTAGCAAACGGACCGAAACGGATTCTTATTCTGGAGGACATTCATAATCTTTTTCTGCGTACGATCGATGGTTTTTCAGTTGTCGAAGCATTGCTCAACTTGATTGCAGCAACACAGCAAAAGATTTACTGGATTGTCACTTCCGGTTTGTACGGATGGAAATTCTTGGATTATGTGCTTCATATTTCTGATCTCTTCACCGATATCATCGAACTTGATAACCTGGACAGTGTGGAAGTTGAACAGCTGATGATGAGCCGCCATAATATGAGCGGCTTTTTTCTCGAATTTAGCGCCTCGGATGAACAGGCCGAAACACGTCCATACAAAAAACTGAAGTCCGATAGTGAACGGCAGGAATATCTGCGCCGCCGTTTTTTTGACCATCTGAGCGAAGTATCCGGCGGAAATATCAAAACATCGATGATATACTGGATAAGCAGTGTGGTTTTCACTAAATCCGATGAACCCATGCAGGTTATTGATAATATAGATCTTGATCCGTCTTTCACCTATCATATAAGCGCAGAAGATTCATATTATCTGGCGGCATATATCCAGCATGAATTTCTGACGATGCAGGAATTTGCTCTGGTATTCGGAATCGAACTGTCACAGGCCAGATTTATTATCGATCGTCTGACACGCAGGGGATATCTGAAGCCGATAAATGAAAATTACTATATCCCGCCCATTTTGTATCGTCCTATAGTCCGGATGTTGAAAGTAAAAAATATTATCTATTAGGAGACTCCATGCGTGGATGTTTGATTGTAATTATCTTGATCATGACAATTGCTCTGCCGACCGGTAATGTAATCGGGCAGGACGGCAGTCAAACACCGGCTGCTGAGGATACCCTTAAGTCTTCGGCCTTAACCGGAATTGGCAAACTTGCTGATAGAGAATGGCGTGTCTCGGTGGCTCGGATTGTCTGGAGTTTTATCCTCTTTATCGCAGGTTTTCTGGTCATCAAGTATGTGGTCAGATTTCTGGAAGTTATCGGCGAACGCTGGAATAACATCCGGTTACTGATAAAGCGGTTGATCCCTATTTTTCGCATCGGGAGCTGGACCATCGTATTATATATTATCATTGCCTGGATCCTTTCCCCTCCCATCGAGACGCTGGTGGCGGTGACCGCATCAGCCGGTATTGCAATTGGCTTTGCGTCGCAGGATATTTTGAAAAATATTTTTGGCGGCATAATGATCATTTTTGACCGGCCATTTCAGGTAGGTGATAAAATTCAGGTAGGTAACTACTATGGTGAAGTTGTGCAGATCGGCTTGCGAACGGTTAGAGTTATTACCGCTGACGATTCGCTGGTTTCCATCCCGAATGGAGAACTGGTAAATCAGTCGGTTTCTAATTCAAACAGCGGATCTTTTAACTGTCAGGTGGTTGCTGAGTTTTATCTGCCGGCCGACGTCGATCTGGTCAAATTAAAACATATTGCATACCGGGCAGCGGCGGTATCACGTTATGTATACCTGAAAAAACCAATCGCTGTGGTCATTAAAAATGAAATACATGAGGGCAGGTCTTTGCTGAAGGTCCGGCTCAAAGCTTATGTCCAGGATCTGCGTTTCGAATTTGCGTTTTCCAGTGAAATGACCGAACAGATAATGCGGTATCTCCTGGCAAACAGACTGGTGGCAATAGAGGCGCTTTCGGGAGTCAGGCAGTGAAGGCAAAGGATGATAGGCCATAACGAATTATAACGGGCAATACATCATAACTTGCTGAACCTTAAATGCAGCATTTTCTCTGATCGTGTTTATCATAAAGTAGAGATATAAGATCAGTTTCTACCTGTCAAATGGAGAAATTTTCCACATAAAACTGCTCCATCATTCCATATTATTGAAAAATCAATAATCACCGGTACTATCCGCAGCAGGGGCCTCCGGTTTAATCATTCTACACGCCAGACGGCTAATTTCGGATATTTTTGGAATTCTGTCCGATCGCCGGGCTGATCCATTGACTCTGATAGACGAATACCCGGAATTTAACCGTGACAATTGTGTGACAATATATTTATGCGCGCGTGACATTCAAGGAGCCTTTTTACCCTAATCTGATATGGGTATCACTGAAAAAATGACAGAGAATCTCACAGGCTATCGAAATAACCGGCACAATATAATACATGGGTATCCGGCTGATCACGGATCATTTCGGGAATTCGGGCGAATGTGTCGGAAAACGAGGCAAACAGGATATCCTGTAAAACAGAGGTCGATGAATGAAGGTAACCGGATGATAAGATGGAACTGATATCATTTTCTCGTGACAGATATCTGTTATCCAGGTTTCAGCGATTTCCCGAAAAATTGTATCGGAATGATAAAAACTGGGCCCCATATCTGGTACAGGATCAGGCTGCTTGTTTCAAACCTGACTTCAGCTTCTACAAAAATCAGAACAATCGGTTTCAACATTTTATCCTGTTTTGTCGTGACGAGGTGATCGGTCGTGTCACCGCCTTTATCAATAGCCAGATGCATGATGAGTTTGATCAGCCGGTAAATGGGATTGGATTTTTTGAATGTATCGAGGATGATGCGGCAGCTGAACGATTGCTGCGCGGCGCGGAAAAATGGTTCCGGAGACAGAGGGTAGCCAATAAAATATGGGGCCCGATAAATTTTGATATATGGCACGGGTACCGGCTTTCCGTACACCCGGATCGTGCTCCCTTTATGCTTGAACCGTATAATAAAGCCTATTATCCTGAATTCTTTGAGGATTATGGATACTACCGGAAATTAGTCTGGAATTCATTTTATTTAGCCGATGTGCATACGATCCGGCAATCTGCGGATAACGAGGTAAGGCGCCTATTAAAATTTAAAATCAAGGATTACGAATTTCGTACGATTTTTTTCGACTATTTCTTGGACTGAAAAGAATAATCACGCCGGAGCTGTTTACGATAGTCCATGATCATAAGGGAGATCCTGTCGGATTTATTTGCGCCCTGCGTGACCGGGCAAAGGTTTTAAGACAAGGATATCATCAGGGAAAATTAGCTGCCTGGCGGGCGCGGAAGCAGATAACAGGAATGATCCTGTATCAGGCAATGATCATACCCGAATACGCGGCAAGAGAGCCGGATCTGGGAAAGGCAATGCTTGTATATAATCTACGGCGTTTACTGAGTCTCGGCACGACAGAAATATTTTTCGCGTCGATTGCTTCCGGTGATGAATGGAGGAGTTATCTGCCCGATTCCCGGTATAACAAGGCGGGCACATATATATTATATGAATATGAGCTTTAAGAATTTTCCCTACATTGCATCACTCTGCATAGTTCGTCATCAGGGAATTGAGATTAGGAATTAGTCCGAAGGACCCCTTTGGGGGAATTAGGAATTATTATTAAATATATGAAAAAATGGAATTTACCTAATTTGTTCCTTGACAGCAACCGGCTTGAAATGCAATTTTTTTCCTTTTTCCTTTTTCCTTTTTCCTTTTTCCTTTTTCCTTTTTCCTTCTGTCTAACTACTCCTCTTTTCCAATCCATCACCATTATACAAAAGATGATTTGCAATCGCCGAACAATTAATATTCCTATTTAATATTTGAAATAATAGCGTTAAATTATCGCGCATTTTCAGCAGCATACACGAACAAGGTCATTGATGGGAAAAAACGGATATGGCAGATCGTTTTAAGCAAATTTTCGAAGATAAATGGCGTAGTTATTTTGGCGCCGCAGAATGGCCGGTGATTTTTTATTACACCGATAATCCCGACACCGAGGATCTGCAGGAATCGCACCATATCACCCGTTGTCTGATCGGCAATCTGAACCGTGTAAGACAGGGACATGCCTATGTGTATACTATGAATACACCCGGCTGCACGGGGGGGAAACGGTACAGTGGCTTTACCGACCGCATGCGCCCTGATATTGAAGATTTTCTGGCCTGTGGAGTGCCCGGTGAATTTGAAGGTGAACGCTACAAAAAAACACCTGAACTGGTCAGGGCTCATCTTGAAAAACATCCGGTATATGATGCGCCGGCGGCAAACATCGTTTTCAAACGGTGGGATATGCTCCGTGAGGATGAAAATCCTTTTGCTGCCATATTTTTTGCCACTCCGGATGTGCTGGCGGGATTATTCACACTGGCTAACTTTGATTGGCCCGATTCCGATGCCGTAATCGCCCCGATGGGATCCGGATGTGCATCAATCATCAATTATGCGTTTGAAGAAAGCAGGAAAATGCAGCAACGGTGTATACTCGGAATGTTCGATATCTCTGCCCGTCCCTACGTCCCATCTGCGACCCTGACATTTACGGTACCGATCAAACGGCTCAAACAACTGATCAACAACATGGACAGCAGTTTCCTGATCACAACCACCTGGGAAAAAGTCCGTCAGCGTATCACACCGTGATCTGTCGCGATAACAATTCGCAAACAGAAACAGCTGTAATTTCTATTATGTTGAAGTGCACGAAAATTTGAATTATCCGTGATCAGGAATTTTTCAATTTTCGCCAGATGGATTTTTAAATTGATAAACAACATTGCTTGCAGCCGTGAATTAATCTGGAATCGTAAACCAGTAACGTATTCGTGCAAAAAGAGGGTATTCCATAAAATCGGAATACCCTCTGCATGAATAAAATCGCCTGATGAGAATTATTTTACCAGCAGCAGTTTGCGGGTCAACACCTGGTTCTTGACTGCCATACGCACAAAATAGGTGCCGCTCGGAAGGTTGATCGCATCCCAGATCATCATGTGGCTGCCCGCCGTCTGTGGACCATCGGCGAGTGTGGTCACCAGTTGCCCCATAATGTTATAGACTTGAATTAGAACCGTTCCCTTTTCAGATAACGAATAGCGCAGGGTCGTACGCGGATTGAATGGATTTGGTCCGGCAATTTCCAGAAAGGTAGAATGCTCCGCTGAGGCTGATGCCTGGGCCGCAGCCTTTGCCAGTTCCGGATTATATCCGTCACTCAGCGTTTTCATAAACGCAACAATAGCAGCTTCTTCCTCAGCAGAAAGACCAAGGTTCCCCAGTTCATCGGTGTTGACATTCATCGGGACTTCAGGTGCTGGCCATTCTTCTACGTCACGCGTATTGTAGAAATGAACAATTTCCTCCAATGATTTGAAGTAGCCGTTATGTCCATATGCCT
>WOR8_10000944_pt1 | contig 29674 bp, 23 predicted proteins | sample DeeMarSeWOR38_10_FD_19890 | JGI IMG/M metagenome (IMG submission 19890) | reverse complement strand
TATTCGGTCGTTAAATCCAAAATCCGAGATCTAAAATCCAAAATATGAATGACTTCAGTCGAAACTGTGAACTGAGCGTATTCAATATTGATATATTTTGGGTCGATTAAATATTTATATCAATTCCCCTTAAACCATTTACGGAATAATGCCTTTATCGATATTTTTTCCAGAGACGATGCTTCTTCGGGCTCTTTAAGGGGTTTATCAGCCGGCCACCACTGCACGGGATCAAACGAAAAAGACAGGCTGGACACCAGCGCTGGAATCAATTTATCTTCAATCAAAACGTTTTCGCGTTCGTCGATTTTTCTCAAGTGCACACTGACTTCTTCTACATACCATTCCGGAATATTTTCCAACGAATCTAGCGAGACCTTAACAATTTTTTGCATATCTTTTCCAAAATAGGGCTTCAAAGATGCCTCAGTGAGTTTGTCAAATCGTGTTTTTAAAGTTTTTTTTAAGCCTTCATCATCGCTGGTATCCACGATGAACGTCAAGGTATAATATCCGCCCCCATACGGACGTTTAAAGGAAGAAATTTTTATCACCCCTTCCTGATCCCGGTCATCTTTTCCATTCTGAATCCTGAAGGCGACATAGGCGATCATTTTCTCATGGGCTTTAACCGACAGGTAACTTTTTTTAGGGTCGAATTCCTGGGTCATATGGATTTTCCTTAACGGCAGTTGCAGGATTTCTAATTTTTAAAGTACGTTATAGTGTTACTTATCAGACAAGAGATGTGGTTTCAACCGGATGGACAAAAAAAGGACTTTTTTTAACCGTTTGCGATACCCGAATGATCTGGAACTGAACCGATTTACGGGACTGTACAGGCACCAAATAGCACAAATCCGACTTCGTCGCCGGAGGCGGTTAGCACGGTTTTACCGGTATCTTCAGCGATGGCCAAACTCCAGCCCAACCCATCCCTGACGCCCTCGATGCCGTCTTCAGCGCCCTGGATGATCAGCTTGCCGTCAACGTGCTCCAAATGCTCGATCTCAGTGCTCCTTGTGCTTTCACCGGATTGGGTTGCGCTGATTTTTTTCTCTTTGAAATTGATTTTAAAAAAATGAGGGATACCGACATCCTCGGCTGTTACCTGTTGACATTTACCGCCGGGCTGACATTCTACGATATCCATCACCGCACAAATCAACGGATGGGAACCGTCAAAATCTCCGGCTAAAGCTGGAAAGGCTACCAGACCCGCTAACGCTAGAGTTAATCCAAATATTTTCATCTTATTCATGGTGATCTCCTTTAATCATCAGACGCTTTATGCTTCAAGCTGAACTGTAAGTTCCGTCATTTGACATCTGAACTCTGCCTCCGGATATTATTTGACCGTATATCCTCTGCCTTCAAGGCATGCGCTGTAGGCGCGGTTGTAGCTATTTCGCTTCTGCATGTAGGCATTCGTTTGTTCCCGTTCCCATTGATTTCGCTCTTGCTCCTGCTGTTTCCTCTGATTCTCTCTTCGCATGCCGCCGATCAGGGCACCGCTGCCGCCACCAATGACGGCGCCCCGGGCCGCACCTTTTCCCCCTTTGGCAATACCGCCGATAACTGCTCCGGCTGCGGCACCGCCCACGGCACCGCGCCCGGCACCGCCTTTGGGAGCCTCTTTCTTCGGCGGTGGGGCAGTCGCCGTCGGTATTTGCATGGGATCAAACCCGGTTTCATTTTTAGCCCAGGAATAACATTCGAATTTATCTTTTTCCATTTGATCTTGGCTCTGGCCTTTGGCCGGATAGATGATGACCTCCTGTGCCAGAACAGGGCCGGCGGACGTCACAGCTAAGACAATTAAACTTATCCAAATGATCCTATGCCTCATTTTCTTGCTCCTTTCTTATTTGAGATAGCAAAGATTATATCTCCATTCCGAAATATCCCTGTCTAAAGAACCTCTTAAAGGTTTACCAGTCCGGCCGGCGCCACTGCATGCGTTCTTCTGCGGTCGCCGGTATCTCAAGCGCTTTCGGTTGAATCAAGCCTCCCCAGTCGGTTCGGTTTTCCATTTCCTCCACATTGTCTTTGGAGACGAAATCCTTGCCCTCCCGAATCTGCCAGCCGCCACCCAATGCTTTGTAGAGCGAAACCAGATTGAGAATGACATCACCGCGGGTTCTGGTCCAGAGGTCCTGCTCGTTGGCTAAAAAGCGCTGGCTATCCAGCACACGCTGATAGTCGACCTGGCCTTCCCTGTATTGGAGCATCGAAAGATCCACTGACCGCTGGGAGGCCTTGACACTATCCAGCAAATAACTTGCTTCTTGTTGCCTTCCCAAAAAGCCGACCAGCGAATCTTCTACTTCCTGATGAGCCCTGAGCACGGTGTCTTCATAGTTGACAATTAGCTGTTGCAACAGGGCATCTTCGCTACGCACCTGGTTTTTGATGCGACCATAGTTGAAAAGGTTCCATGTAAAAGAGGGGCCGCCGAAGAATTCGAGACTGTCCGACTCAAAAAGATCGCTGAAACTGCTCCCGCTGGGGCCGCCGGCTTTGGTATTTCTGGCGTTACTCGAAGCCAGACCAATGGAGCCGAACAGTTGAAAGGCCGGAAATAATTCGGCTTTGGATACCCCGATCAAAGGTGTCTGGGTGGCAATCTGGTATTCGGCCAGCCGAATATCCGGGCGGCGGCGCATGAGTTCCGCCGGAATGTCCACAACCACCTCCGGCGGCACTTCGGGAATGGTCCTGTTGCTGCTGATCATGCCATCGACTTCACCCGGCAGTTTGCCTAAAAGGATGGCCAGTGCGTTTTGGGCCTGGCGAATATTGGCTTCAAACCGCGGAATGGATGCTTCGGTGTCTCTTAGCAGAGATTTGGCCTGCACAACATCCAGTTCGGTGACCGCCCCGGCATTGAAGCGGATTTCGGCAATTTCCAGGGAGCGCCCCTGAATTTTGACATTTTGCCGGGCAATTTCCAAGCGTTCTTCGAATGTGCGCAACAGAACGTAGGTCCGGGCCACTTCTGCGTTTAATGAGACCAGAACGTCGTCGTAGCTGGCGATGGATGTTTCCAGATTGGCCACCCCGGACTCTATCGCCCGTCGGTATTTGCCCCAGACGTCGAGCTCCCAGGCGGCATCAAAGCCCACATTGTATTGCCAGAAAGAGTCGTCTGCTCCTAATGTATTCGGAGCGTTTTCGCTAATGCTGGTATAGTCGGCACCACCGCGTCCCTGTTGCAGCTGGGGATAGAGATTGCCGACAACGACTCCCAGCTGGGCCCGGGCCTGAAGAATTCGAAGCCCGTAAATCTGAAGGGGTAAATTTTTCTGGTAGGCGCTTTCAACAAGGCTATTGAGCACCGGATCATTGAATACCGTCCACCAATCTTTGTAATCTGAAGCTTCGGTTTTTATGGCCGCATCGCGGGCTTTGAGCCATTCTTTCTCGATCGGTGCTTCGGGCTTTACAAAATCCGGCCCGACCATGGTGCACCCGCCAATCAGAAGCGTCGCTGAGATCAAGCTGCTAACAGATAATCTGAATGCTAACTTCATGCCATTTTCTATTAATAGTTTATCAAACAATTTCAATAGCATAACCATAACCCCTTTAGCGTGTGTGAGTTCCTTGTTGCCCGATATAAGCGGGTTAAATCATATTCGACCACAATTGGCAGTGTCGCTGAGAAACAAATAAGATCTTGATATATCTAAATTTTCCTAAAATCAATAAAAAAGAGGAGTCGAAAATGAACCTTGATTTGGAATCTATTTGCAAATTTCGATTTCTACTGGTACCAATTTAGACGAAATATTCAGGCTATAAGCGCCGACCCTTGAGTTGAAAGACGATATTGCCCAAACGGAGAAGCAGGCATGCACCGGACAATCCGAACCGCCGCCCTTTTATTTCACACCCTTTTAGCCCTTCTTTTTATATTCATAAATGCAACCGATGCCCCGGCCATCGGATCCGATTTAGCGCTTGGAAAGAAATGGTTGGGTGATTTCGATGGGATGGCCGAAAGACATCTGATCCGGGCCCTGGTCCCTTACAGTAAGACATTTTATTTTCTGGATGGTGCCGACCAGCGCGGTCTCACCTATGAACTTCTCAAAGAATTTGAAGCCGATGTGAACAAGAAGCTTAAGCGAAAATCTCTTAAGGTGAGACTGGTTGTTATTCCCACCAAAAGAGATCGGCTCTTGCCTGCGCTGGCGGAAGGAATGGGAGATATTGCTGCCGGAAATCTTACCATTACCCCGGTGCGGCAAAAACAGGTTGATTTTTCTGATCCCCATCTGACCGGTGTTGACGAAATCATTGTAACCGGGCCCGCTGAGCCGGCTATTGCAAGCCTCGATGATCTGGCCGGAAGGGAAATCCACCTACGAAAATCCAGTAGCTACTATGAAAGCCTCGTTGGGCTGAATATGCGCTTCAAAAATACGGGTAAGGCGCCCATGAAGATTGTCCCGGCGGATGAATACCTTGAGGATGAAGATCTTTTAGAGATGATGAATGTTGGTTTAATCCCGATGATTGTGATCGACAGCCATAAGGGAGAATTTTGGGCGAAAGTTTTCAAGGATCTAACGCTTCATCGGAACATCAAGGTCCGAACCGGCGGTCAGATTGCCTGGGCAATCCGCAAAAACAGTCCTCAGCTGAAATCCGTCGTCAGCCGGTTTATGGAATCACATAAAAAAGGAACATTGAAAGGCAACATTCTCTATGAACGTTACCTGCAAAATACCAAGTGGGTGCGCAACGCCCTGGCAGACAAGGAGTTTCGACGCTTCACAGATGCAGTTGATTTTTTTAAACATTATTCGCAGCAATACAATTTTGACTGGCTGATGATCGCCGCCCTGGCCTATCAGGAATCCGGCATCGATCAGCGCAAGCGCAGCCCGGCCGGCGCTATTGGCGTCATGCAGCTGCTGCCGAGTACCGCCGCAGATCCCAACGTGAACATTCGCAAGATAGAGGTTATGGAAAACAACATCCATGCGGGCGTCAAATACCTTCGATTTCTCCATGACCGCTATTTTAAAAACGAGCCCATGGATGCGCTTAATAAGATGCTCTTTACATTTGCCAGCTACAATGCCGGGCCCGGTAGCGTCATCCGACTTCGGCGGGAAGCCGGAGAATCCGGATTAGATCCCAACATCTGGTTTCGCAATGTGGAGATAATGGCAGCCCGGGGACTCGGAAGAGAGACCGTGCAGTATGTCAGCAATATTTATAAATATTATATTGCTTACAGGTCAATCATGAGAGATTTCAAATTGAACAAAGAAAAAAAAATTCGAGCGAATTGAAGGGGTAGAACTGAGCGCTCTATCCCATGAGCGTTCATTCTTTAAATTTCGAGGTCTGCCCGGGGCCTGGCCTCTGCGCGGTGATCAATTTCGGGGTTACAGTCGATAATTCGGTTTGATGCGATTTCGTGAAATTTGACAAGTTGACTTTCAATACGGTTCGTGCGGCTTTTGGCCAGTTCTAAAAGGGTGGCGTCTGTTGTCGTTGACGATGCAGGTTCTTTCTGACGGAGGGTTTTATTTTTATCTCCGCTGTCGTCCTTTAGGGCAGCCGCTTGAGCCCCGGCTTCCGTCGATGGGCTTCCGCTCAGAGCGACACGGTCGCTTTCTGTGGCTATACCGCACACAGCCACATGCACCTCCGTGTATTCCTTCATAATAGCGGCCACTCTTTGCAGGTAATCGATTGCCGCTTCATCGAGTTCATCGCTTCCCGGCGCAAATCGTATCGGATTGAGCCGAATCTTAAAGGCTTGCTCCATTGCCAGCTGGGCGACTGAGATGCCGATACCATAGGGTCCCAGCATATACTTCAGATACGAAATAGCAGAGGCTTGAAGGGTTTTGGCCAATACCTGGTTGACCGCGTCGGCAACACTGAACTGCGGATCATGAATATCGCCGCTGATGGGAATATTGAGTTTTGCATTGTTTTCCTTGTTGCGCAGCAGTTTCAAGGCCGAATCGAGTGACATATTCAGCTGAATTTTCCCCTTCTGTTTTTTTTCAGGATCTTTCGCTTCTACTCTTTGTACTTTCGGATTATATAAGGTCAGATCGATTCGGCCGGCTATCTGGTTTTGGTCGATTTTTAAGGGAATATCGGCTTGCATTTCGCCTCTGACAAAACGGTATCCGGTGCTTTGGATGACATACGGTGAGAGCAGCGGTAATTCTAAGGCCTCGATTTTGCCGATTAAATCCAGACTGAGCGGCTCAGAAAACGGTTGCATGGTGCCATCCAAAGACAGGCGCGCACCCCCTCCGTCGGAAACCAGCAATTTTACCTCGGCGGGCTTCTCCGGCTTACGGTTATCCAGATCGGTCAGGTGCGCTTCAAGCAGGCTCAGATCGATGTCGAACACCGGGCTGACGCTTTCATCCTTGAACCGTAATTTGCTGTCCCCGGTAATTTCAGCCTGCCGGATGTGAAATCCAAACTCATTGGATTTTTCTTTAGCGTTGGTATCAGGAGCAGCATTTTGATCAGCAGGCGATCGGTGTGTTTGGCTTGATGAAAAAGCATCGTTTCGAATGGCATGCAGTCTATCGATTACCGACCATTTTCCCTCCGGGTTGCGGTGCAGCAATGCCTTCAGATCTTTAAAATTAATGGCATCGATGGCAAGATCTTTTTGTTGTGACAGACGAATATCTTTAAAATTTACTTCCTGCACACGGAAAAGCGGGGCTGCTGCTGAAGGTGATTTTTCCGCTTTAGGCGCTGCGATCAGCGCCAGCCCGTTAAATACAACCTGCGAGACTTTTACCTCATCTAAACCTTGAACTTTGATTGCCTGAAGGTCGACGCGTTCCGCGTTCAGGAGGCTCTGATTTGTCTCTGGATGTTGAATTTCGATATCTTTTAAAATCAAATCCGCTTCTCCCTCGAGTGATTTAAAATTATGTGTTTCTCCGGAATCGAAGCGACCTTTCCATGATAATCCTTTGTGTTCAAATTTAACTTTAGGAGTAAACAAATTCGCAAACAGATGGCTGCCGTCAAGGGTTCCCTCTGCCTTGATCCTTTGTCGTTGAGCTTCTGCTGCTAAGGAAAATTGAAGGGCGCCTTTCCATGTGAGCTTCTCTTCGGCCAGATCTAGCTCCGGAGATTTCAATTTGACAGCATCAAGACGCATCTGACCGTCCGCATTTATATTTTCGTCGCTCTTTTCCTGCGCATAATCGAATTTTCCCTGCCATTTCAAACCGGCATGTTCAAAGCCCAGTTTTTGTTGGGGCAGGCCGACCGCCAGAGGACCGATCGAAAGCGCTCCATCCGATGTGATCTTCTGCCCGGTATCCGAATTTGGATTTGAAAATGTAAAGACACCTTTCCAGTCCAGTGTTTCCTCAGTTAGATTGATTTCGGGTCCCGTCACAGTCGTATTCTGAATTTTAAGCGCGCCATTTAAATTCAAATCATTAGCAGCTGGGGCCTGGGCATAGTCAATTTTGCCTTGCCAGTCGAAACCATCTTGCTGAATCTGTATATTTGCATTTTTGAGGGTCATGGATAGCTTGGATCCATTTAGTTTGCCATCTGCACTGATCTTTAGCCTTTCCTCAGATGTTGAGATATCCATCCGGACAACCCCATTCCAGGCAAGGTCACCATTGGAAAAGTCGGCATCCGCAATCAGCGTGCGGTTTTGAGATAGCTTGAGGAGTCCTTTCTGGTAGTGGCGAATACCGCTATCTGCCGCTCGGCGGGTTTCAAATTTCAGATCGGCTTCCAGGCGGCCCTCGAGCGTTTTTAGATGCGGTTCCAGAAGCCGGGCAAAAGGCATCAGGGGTAAGCCCTTGAGTTTAATCTGACCGGCGGTTACGAAGTCGACTGCAAACAGGGAAACCTCAGCCTGCAACTGCAGGTTGCTGTCATTGATCTGACCTTTGAATTCCAGATGGGCGCTTTGCTCGGGCATCCAGCTACTCAGTTTTGAAATCTTGGCCTGTTCTATTTTTAAATCGGACGACAGCTGTGAGCTGATAAATTTAATTATGCTGTTTCTGACCGTTAGCTGCTCAAGACCGAAATGCCAGGAAGCAGGCCCGGAGGTTTCTTGTTGATCGGGCAGGTTGATTCCACCGATTTGCCAGCGGCCAACCTCATGCTCTTCGACGGTTAATTCGCTATCGCTGATGGCGAAGCGCTTCAGAACAAAGCGTTTGTTGATAAAGGGTGTCCAGACGATGTCAAGCGTCGCCTGCGGAATCTTGACGACCATCCGCCCACCGGTTGTGACACTCAGGTTCGTTAAGGTCATTTGACCGGTGATCGGATTGAAGTCCACATCCTGCAGGTTGACTTGATCCGCACCTTGATTCTTAAGGTAGCGTTCGATGCCGTAATCGATGCCGACAGGCAACATGATGAAAAACAAAACGCCGACTATCACCAGGCCGATCAGGATCCAGAACCTGGCACTGCGAATTATCTTAATTTTTTTCGAGCTGCTTTCTGAGAATATATCCTGCATCACAAGAGACTTTCTTAAACGGTTCTAACTCAATCGATAAAAATCCACGTGAAGCGGGCTTTTTTCTATCAAGATTGCAAAGAACCGGCTCCGGTTTGGATTGGCCTGATTTTTGGGTTATCTGCCGGCATGGGGTTGAATGTTTTTAGAAACTAATAATCATCATTGACAAGTCAACTATTTAAATCGGCATCAGCGGACAGTGGAGAACAAAAGGCATTCCAGTCAGAAATATTAAATCTGAAAACGATGAAGGGGGATGAAAGTCCGTTTTATTCATTTGTCATGGGCTTTGGCGATCGGTTTGTGGCATATATCGTTGCCAGACTGGCGGTGAGCTATTTTTTGAAAAAAACGGCGAGTCCAGGCGTTGAAAAGCGGGCGGCTGCCCGCTAAACAGGCTTGCGGGCAACTGTAGCATTGTTTTCACGTTTGGGTTTCTGATTTTTCTTTGTCGGCCTGAGCCAACTCTTCAGTGGCGCGTTCGAATTCGGCGATTACCTGGGCTCCGAGTAGCAGAATAATGGAGGCGATTTCGATAGTGAGCAAGACCACGACAGCGGTGGCAAAAGAGCCGTAGATGACGTTGACCAATGAAAGTTTTTCAAAATACCAGACCAGCACGTGACGGGTAATCTCCCACAGAATCGCGGCCGTGGTTCCTCCGAGAAAGGCATGGCGAATGGTGATCTGCCCGAGCGGCATGACGAGATACAGCGATGTCAACATCAATATCAGCCCCACGATTCCCACCAGGTATAGCCCCACTCTGGAGGCACCAGCGAAACCGAAGCTTTTTCCCAGAATGGTTATCGTTTCACCTTCAATGGTATCCAGGACACCGGCGATAATGCTTATGATCACGATTCCGACTCCCATCAGGATCATATAAATATACGGTATGATCGCTGAGATCAAAAAATGGCGGCGGTGGGTTTTGACGCGATGATAAAAGATGACCGACATGGCATTTTCAAGCATACTGAACGCCATGGAACTGAAAAACAGCATGACCCCGATACCGATGATACCGACAAACTGGCGATATTGTAAAAAAGCCACCACCTCATCGGCTATTTTTTCCGCATGCCCGGGGACAATTAATTCCAGCTCCCTGATGATGATTTCCAACAATTTTTCCTGCTCGATAAATTGCGAAAGGCCGATTAAAATCAGGGCCAGCATGGGGATTATAGACAACAGGGAATTGTAAGCGACGCCGCCGGATAAGAGCAATCCTTGATTGCGTTTAAACCCCTTCAACACGCGCCACATAAATTTACCCGGATATCGCAGGACTTTTCTTGAATATTTTTTTGGGTCTGGCATGGGCAGTTACTGAATAATTAAGTCGTACTTTAAGACTGAAAGTTTTGTCTCTTCTGAAAAATTAAAAAATATAATCACGAAAGCACGAAATTAAATATCTTTTTCTCTTTTGTCTTTTCTTATATTTCGTGCTTTCGTGATAAATAGGTTTAGTCTAATTGCAGCTCATATGAATCAGGCGTTACCTTTTGTTCAGCTTTAAATCCTTTAGCGCTGCAAATTTATTGCTGGTGGGCGCAACCTTACACCCGCAATCTCCCCGGTTGAGATCTGCGCCGCAGCTCGTGCACAGGCCTTTGCACGCTTCAGCGCACAGAGATCGCAGTGGAAATGCCATCACAACCTGCTCCTGGATCCCGTCCCGAAGGTTAATTTCTTCACCCCGAAAATATAACAGTCCGATGTTCTCGACCCTCAATTCGATCTCTTCCTCGGCCGATGTTTCCGTTATGCTGACCAACTCTTTCGTGTACGTTAGCTCAAACTCGGACGTTAATGCGCTGTCGAAATCTTTAAGGCAGCGGCTGCAGGTCAGGCGAACACGCGTCTGGAAAGCGCCCGCCACTTCAAAAAGCTCCCTTACGCTAAAGGCTTTTATGCGAATCTTTAACGGCTCGAGGAATTCACACTCATTGTTTTGAACCATTTCTGCGAGTACCGGAAAGGTCTCTGCACTTGCTTCAAAATCCCGCAGAATATTTTTGTCTTTGATTTGTTCGGTATGCAGGATCAAATTTTTCATTTTTCGACCTGTTCGGTTTCAGAATTATTTACGGTAGTTCTTTCCCACATAATTCATTATTATGATAATACAAATTTTTTTGAGACGAAATGAAATTGTTAATTCATACTGTTTTTGATATATTTTCGCTATGAAATCATCTGTGAAAAAGACGGCTTCAAAATCGAACACACCGGCGGGGGGCAACCCGGCAAATCCGATATCCGCATGCATGCGCTGCGGCACCTGCTGCAAAAAAGGGGGCCCCTCGTTTCACCTTGCCGACAAGACCTTAATTGAAGACGGCATTATTCATTCAAAATACCTTTACACCGTCCGAGAAGGTGAATTGGCCTATGATAATGTCAGGCAATGTCTGGAGCCGGTGAGCACCGATGTTATTAAGATAAAAGGGAAAAACAAAAGCCAGACCTGTATTTTCTTCGCTGAACCGCAAAACGCCTGTGCCATTTATGAAAACCGGCCGGTGGAATGCCGGGCACTGGAGTGTTGGGATACCCAAGCGCTCGAAGACGTATATGCGAAACAACGCCTGACACGCAAAGACCTGATATCCGAAATCGAAGGATTGTGGAGTTTAATCAAAGACCATCAGGAGCGCTGCAACTACAAAACCATTCAGAAGCTGGTTGACGCGATCAACAGCAATATGAAGGCTAGCGGGCGACAAAAACTTAATGAAATCATCCAGTTTGATAGCGAAATTCGCAAGCTGGTGGTTTCCACAGCCGGCCTGGACGCAGAAATGCTAGATTTTTTATTTGGTCGACCGCTAATTCAGACGATTCAGAAATTGGGTCTAAAGGTTCAGCAGAAAGGGAAAAAAAATATTCTTATACAGGCCTCGCGTGGAGAATATCTTAAAACCTAAATTTCAAATGCCGATACCAGGGCAACGTGCTCCCATATCGACCGATTTGGATGAATTATAATGGCGATAATTCATTCGCCTCGATCGTTTCGATGTTTTCGGATTCCGTTTCGGGATCCGGTTCACCGGCCATTTTGGCAGCCGGATTTTCCACAGCAGCTTCTCCCCAAATATACCTGCCATATTTTGCATAGCCGAGGACGTTGTTCAATCTTGGATCTGCTTTTAAATCCACCGGCATGACATTACCCGTAATAAGCGGTTGAAGGTACTTGGCCAGTTCCCGGCAACCCCCACCGGTGAGGATAATGGTGTCGATATCCCAATCATCGGCCCACAGCCGGTCCAGGTCGTTGGCGATGGTGGCGGCCAACTGAGAATAGACCTGATCTCTGATTTTTTCAAATGAAAAGCCGTGCCCTCTCATCTTAATCGTGCCTTCTTCAGCTGCCTTATAGAGGCGGTAAAGCTCTACGCCGACGCCGCATTTCTCTCTCAGTTTATTTGAGATCACACTGAATCCCTTGGAAATACCGGTGTCGATCGTGCGGCTTCCGCGATCGATGTAACGCAGATGATCAAGCACCGTAAAATCGGTTGTTCGAAATCCAATATCGACGACACCGACCTTCTGAGAGGCCAGATCTTCATCCACTATTTTGCCGTCAGCATCCATCAGGCTGTTTAAAATACTGCCCAGGGGTTGCGGCAGCATGCGTACCTTGTTGATATAAATTTCCCGCGTGGATTTTTCACCATTGTGGGAATGATAGGTCACACTGTGATGGCCGGTTAGAATCTCGTTAAAGCGTTCATGGTTTTGCTTAAAATAACCAATCGGCAGCCCGGAGACGACATTTATGGGAACGTTGATCGGGTTGCTGCAATTAAAGAAGAGTCCGGTAACCGTTAAGGCCAGAATTCGAACATAGTCGCTGATGAGTCGTTCCTGGTCCAAAGTGAAATTCAAAACACTCGATTGTTGCTCCGCAAGGTCGCCGACAAAATAGGATTTGCCGTCAATGGACACATGGATATGGTCCGTAGGCGAGCTATCACCAAAATCAGCCCAGAATTGGATTTCAGATGAATCACCGAAAATCGATTTAAAAATTATAGTTTTTTTACCATCGGTCGCTTTTGTAAACCCGAAACCGATATCGATACCGATAACTTTCATTTGATCCTCCACCAGCTTAAATGGATGGTCCCCACATTTAAAACCATCTTATAAATTTATATCTTATCGCCGCTTAAAAGTCAAAAAAATCGGTCTCGCTCAAAGTAGGCTGTTTGGGGTCAATTTCACGTTACGGTCCAATCGATCCGGAAATCGTTTTTCACGATGGAGGCGATATGATCTTCAAAGAAAGTGTGTTCCACCCGCCATTGTTTGTCTTCATATTCTATGTCGAGATGATGGTCATCCCGAATGCGGATCACCCGGCATATTGAAAGATCCTTCAGCCCGGTGCCCGCAGCCTTTAATACGGCTTCCTTGGCGGTCCAGTAGCGGAAAAATGTGGCCGAAGATTTATCGGCCAAGGCCCATTCTGCCTCGGTTGCGGTTCTGGGAAACAGAGACTTGGTGCGTGAATAAATCTTTTCGAGGTCGATCCCGATAGGCGACGGCGCGACCACGCCCCCGACATATCCGGTTTTGTGTGTTATCGACCAGAAGGTTCCGTTGAAGGGCAGGGGGGCATTGCGCTCATCCTGTGCCAGCTCGCCGAGGCGAATATGACTTTTTTCAGCAGACATCTCAAGCGCACGGCGGGCATGCCGGCTGAGAAATTTAACGCGTTCTTTTGGCTTTAGGCCTTTGGCAGTAGCCGGAACGGATAGGATTACAGGATATAGGGTTTGATTTTGGATTTTGGATTTTGGATTGCGGATTGGTTTCATGGATACGAAATATCGTTAAGTTCTGATTTCTGTTCTCTATCATTCGATCTCAGACAACGGACAACTCACAAAGGACAACTGACATCGGTCATTAGTCCTCTGACCGCTGATTTTTGATTTTTAGCGCAAGATTATAAACGTCGTTTTTTGCAAGGCCATATTTTTTGGCAATGATCCCGGAAATTACCGAGAGCCCACCTTGTTGTTTCTCCAGCGCCGCCTTGATTTCGCCATTGATAATTTCGGAATCCATCTCTTCTTTTTCTTTCCGACCGGCAACCATGAGTGTACATTCCCCTTTAACCTTGGCGCGCTTCTTCATGGTCAATAAGATTTTCGATAGAGACCCCCTGATGAATTCTTCATGACGCTTTGTCATTTCCCGGGCCAGTACGGCCGGTCGATCGCCCATACAGGAAATTATTTCTTCCAAAAGAGTTAAAATACGTTTGGGCGACTCATAGAAGATCAATGGACGCGGACCTGCCGCAAGTTCAGTGAGAAAGCCGAGGCGTTTACCCTTTTTTTTGGGAGGAAATCCAATAAACACAAATGCATCGGTGGGCAGTCCGGAAACGCTCATCGCAGTCGTAGCTGCTGATACGCCGGGTATGGGAATTACTTTTATTTCATTTTCAATTGCGGCCGCTATTAAACGATACCCGGGGTCGGATACGGACGGCGTGCCGGCATTGGACACCAACGCAATGGATGATCCATCCAAAAGTTTGCTGATGATTTGTGGCGTTCGCTTATTTTCGTTGTACTCGTGGTAAGAAATCAGACGATTTCTTATCTTATGATGCAAGAGAAAGTTACCGGCTTTGCGCGTATCTTCAGCGGCAATTAGATCGACCTCCCGCAGCGTATTGAGCGCTCTCACCGTAATGTCCTCTCGATTGCCAATGGGGGTGGCGACGACATACAGGCCGCCCTTTTTTATATATTTGCCCAATATCTGTCGCTCCTTATATGTCAGTACCTTAGTAGTAATTTTTGGGCAGTGCTCAATCCAGTGATAGCCTGTTTGGATCCCCGATAAATCGGGATTTACACTTCGCTTCAACCGGATTGTCCGGGTTAGGTATACGCAAGTTCAAAAACATTTTTAGTGATTTCAATCCGCGGTTTGTCCTGGTTTTAGATTACAGTGACCAGGTCAAATCGAGCTTTTGAAGGAAGGCTGTAACCCACTGAAATTGTTACAATCGAACTTCTCCAAGGTGCACGAATTATACCCTATTATGCACCCTATATGCAACCATTTGCATGGGTTTGCAAAGAAGACAATAAATCCGATTATTTCGATCGAGGTTATTTGCTGCCATTTGATCAAATCTGCTATTTTTTAATTTATAATATTACATCAGCACATCTAACAAATTTTCAGTCCTCCCAGATTTCAGCATCAGGCACGAAGTCTAACAAAAATATAAGCTGAAAAAAATGTATATTCGCTGTGGCTAATCTGAAAATTCAAAAGCCACAATGGCGGAATGATTTTCCCCATGGCGGATCATGCATTGGCATCGACCAATAACACTTGCGATATCACTTTGAAACATGTACTTTAATCCAAGTTGAATCTATGGTAAAATGCGCCTGCGTAGTCGCACCGAATTTTGTTCGGATTCTTTATATATCACACCTTTACCCTGGCCCTGTATATTCTCAGAGACCGTCGAAAAACTTTGAATCTGCAAATTTGGTGCTTGTATGCTACTGATTTCATTACATGCGAAATTGCCAAAATCGCCATTTTTGGACTTTTTCGACAGTCTCTCAATATACATGTAATTTTGGAGAAGCTGTGCTATGGCAGAATAATTCAAGTTTTCAGAGAAGTTAGATTATTGGCATTTTATCTGCATATTTGTAGTTTGGGCTAACATATGATATTTTTTGATACCATAGGTTTTCACAAGAGCGGTTTTTTGCGGATTATCTCCTAATACTTGAAATTTAAAAAGTTTCATTTTGTGAATTTGATTAATCAATTTTTAGCAAAAATTTCATAAAATCTATTAATTTATCCGGCTTAATAATTAGCTTTCAATGAATAATTTACAAAAATTGATAATTTCTCTGGGTATAGAACCAAATATTGCATTAGCAATTTTAGTCTTCTTATCTATATTTCTGATCTTAATAACCTTATTGTATATATGCGTTCCGTTTTTTCTGTTAAGAATAAGGAAAGAAATAATTGAAATGAATAGAAACCTTCGATCTTTATATATCCTGTACACACATACAAAAATCAATCGGAATAACGAAATCGTAAGTGATGAGGACAAGTATATTTACGAGGAAAAGTCCTCCAAAGATATTAAAAAATTCCAACTTAATGATGAGGACATTAAAAAGCTAAAGACACTCGGATATGGTATGAATGACGATCCTGAAACCTGAGTGTTTGAAAGTACTGAAATATTAGAAACTATGTTAGAACGGAGTCCAATCCTTGGATATTAGATTGTAATCCATAGTTAAAAAGATTAGAAAAATAGGCCAATTTCGTGGTGATTTGCACTTATCCTAATCCTCTCCGCAAAAAGCTATCCAAATAAACTATAATTGAAAGATGCGACCGTGGGTATTTCATATAAAATAACTTGTGATATATGTGGTACACAATATCCCGAAGAAATCGATTCGGAAATATATGAGAGCCGGTCTTTTGGTATGTATCCTGATGATGTTGCTTTGAAAATCAGAGATGATAATTGGTTTATAACTATTGACAATAAAGTCCTTTGTTCTCATTGTGACGAGACAAAGGATTTTGATGCCGGTGAGTCGGGTGACGATTCCACTGATTGGCACAGAAAAGGCATTGAATTTGGTAAATCAGGCAACTATGAAGAAGCCCTGCAGGCAATTGACAAAGCACTTGAACTGAACCCTGACGTTTCCACTGCGTGGTACAATAAGGGCGTTGCGCTTGACAATTTGGGCCGCTACGAGGAAGCCCTGCAAGCCTATGACAAAGCCCTGGAACTGAAGTCTGATGATTCCGATACCAGGCACAGAAAAGGCAGAACACTTTATCATCTAGGCCGCTACCAGGAAGCCTTGCTGGCAATTGACAAAGCCCTTAAACTGAACCCTAATGTTTCCACTGCCTGGTACTATAAAGGCATTGCACTTGATAATTTAGGTCGCTGTGAGGAAGCCCTGCAGGCCTATGACAAAGCCCTGGAACTCAACCCTGACGTTTGCAATGCCTGGCGCAGAAAAGGCGAAACACTTGATCATTTAGGCCGCTACGAGGAAGCCTTAAAGGCCTATAACAAAGCCCTGGAACTTGAATCTGACGATCCCAATGCCTGGCACAGAAAAGGTGTTGCACTGAATAAATTAGACCGTTACGAGGAAGCCCTGCAGGCTTATGACAAAGCCCTGGAACTCAACTCTGACGATTCAAATGCCTGGTACAATAAAGGCGCAACACTCTATTATTTAAGCCGTTACGAGGAAGCCTTGCAGGCTTATGACAAAGCCCTGGAACTCAACCCTGATGATTCAAATGCCTGGTACAATAAAGGCGCAACACTGAATTATTTAAGCCATTACGAGGAAGCCTTACAGGCTTATGACAAAGCCCTGGAACTCAACCCTGACGATTCCGGGGCCTGGAACAGAGAAGGCGGAGCATTTTATCGTTTAGGCCGTTACGAGGAAGCTCTGCAGGCAATTGACAAAGCCCTGGAGCTCAACCCTGACGATTCCATTACCTGGAACAATAAAGGCGCAACACTTTATTATTTAGGCCGCCCCGGGGAGGCGCTGATTGCTTTTAAAAAAGCATCTGAACTTAAAATAAAACCTAAATAGATTTTTCTTCATCCAGTTCATTGATGTTTATTAACCGCATTTTGGATGCCTATTACGACAGTTTTTGCGGTACCAGACCCGCAAAATCTCCAGCTAATCGCAAATTGGCCTTAATTGCAGCTATCTCTTATATCTGCAAAAAAATCGGGATCCTCAAATTAACGCAGCAATAAGCGAAATATTAAAGGAGAGTTTTTGTGGAATATCATTTTAACGATCAGGGGCCGCGAACACGGTGGTGGATCCTAATCACGGTTGCCATCGTCGTCACTGTGGTTGTCGGCGTTTACTTCGCTTGGCGAGTATCAAGACCAGCCGTGCCGACCGAGGAAACGGCTGAGCCGACCAAACTGCCTCGAATGGCAAATTTGCCCCTCAAAGAAGAGGCGCCCAAACCTATTCCGCCGCCCTATTCACCCGATGCGCCTTTGCTTGAACAGGTGCGAAAGGCGATGCGAAAGGGGATCGATCCGCAAGATGCCGTGGTGCTTGCGAAATCATTACCGCAAAAACCGGAACGGGCCGATGCGGCGTTTATTCTGCTGGAGTACGCTGCTGAAGCCGGACATGCAGAGGCAGCGTTAATTGTGGCGCGCTATTTTGACCCTACCTCAACTGATGATAGCGGAACAATTATCAAAGATCCTGCGGCCGCATATGAGTGGTACCAGGTAGCTTTGTCTGGCGGACAGGCGGAGGCGCAAAATCACCTCTCAGAATTGCGGCAATGGGTCCAAAAAGAGGCGGCACAGGGGTCTCTTAAGGCGCGTGAGGTATTGGCGAATTGGCAATAGCTTTATAAAAATGGAGGACAAGCTATGCAATCCAAAAACATAAAATCCATGAGCCGGGCGGGATTCATGGTTGTATTGGTGGCATTTTTTATCTGTTTGGGGCTTATAGGGAAAGAGATCTATGCGGCTCGACAAAGCAAGCCGTTGCTTATACCCGGTAAACGCACATTATACCAAAAGGTCATCACCCATCCGGGCACCAAACTATATGCGCTGGCGGGAAACTCAGCGAAAGTACTGGAAAAGTGGGTCAAGCCGTTTACGGTATACTATGTTTACCAGCGTGCCTCGGTCGGCGATGAGCCATGGTTGGAAGTCGGGCTTTCGAGCACCGAAGGGGCCGTCGGATGGATAAAAGAATCGAAAACTTCTGACTGGAATCAAACATTGACGCTGGTTTTTTCGGAAAGAACCGGCCGCCAACCGGCCTTATTTCTCAAAGATCTGAAATCGCTTCAGAAAGTTGCCGGATCACCATCTCCGGGTAAACAGGCAGCCCTACTATCATCCCAGTTTGCTTCGATTCAATCGGGGAGTATCTCCCCGCCCGCACAATTCCCAGTGGTGGCCGTCGAACCACCGGAGGAAGCCGTCTCGAGAGAGCGGTTTTACCTCATGCCGATTTTTCAAGCGCTTGAGCTCTTTGAAGGTGTTAAATTTTTGGAAGTCGCTTCCATTGATCCAGGCTCAGGCCGATTCCCGGAAGATCTTGAATTAAAAACATCAATTGTATTCGTCATTGATACCACGATCTCCATGAAACCATATATTGATAGGACCCGGGAGGCTGTGCGCAAGATTTATGATGCCATCGAAAAAGCCGGTTTATCTGATAAGGTGGCATTTGGATTGGTTGCCTTTCGCAATAGCACGAAGAAAACACCGGGGCTTGAATATGTGGCCAGGGTGTTGTCTGATTTGCGGGATGGAAGGGAGCGCGAACAATTTGAACTTGCTCTGGCCCAAACACAGGAAGCCAAAATTTCTACGCATTCTTTCAACGAAGACGCCTTTGCTGGCCTTAAGATGGCGCTTGAAAAATTGAATTGGTCACCGTATGCATCGCGGCTCGTTTTTCTCATTACGGATGCAGGTGCCATTCGCAACGACGACCCCTTTTCCTCAACCGGTATGAACGAATCTGAAATAGCCGATATGGCCGCGGCCGAGGGTGTAAAGATTTTTGCCCTTCATCTCAAAACACCTGCGGGCAGAAAAGTAAACAACCACCCTTATGCCGAAGCCCAGTTCAGGACCCTGACCGGACATTCCGATCCGATGATCGGGGATCTGTATGTGCCCATTGAAGCCGCTCAGCCTGCGGCCGGCCTGCGCGGTTTTGGAAGCGTGGTTGAGGGTGTTGCCGCCCAGATGGTGGAACTGGTTCGAGCAACCAGTAGGGGTGAGCGATTGACATTGCCTGAAGTACCCACTGCCCGAGGCGGAGATGTGGTGCAGGAGGCGGTGCGCAAGGCCGCCATATTGGGATATGCCATGCAGCTTGAATTTTTAGGCAGTCGCGCCGGCGTTCAAGCCCCAAAGGTTGTTAAAGCCTGGGTTGCAGACATGGATTTAGCGCGCCCCGACACACCTGCCTTCAAGGTCAGCGTTCTGTTAACGAAAAATCAACTCAGCGACCTCAGCCAGCGCCTCAAGGTCGTTCTGGATCAAGCCCAGCGGACCAAACGAACGCGGGACATGGATTTCTTCCAGAGCATTCTCGCAGCGGTTGTACAAATGTCACGGGATCCCTTGCAATTTAGTAGAAAACCGAACCAAAACCTGGGTGAGCTGGGCGTCCTTGCGGAATTCCTGGATGATTTACCTTACCGCAGCAATATCATGCGGTTGACCGAAGAGGATTGGTACAGATTGAGCGTCGGGGAGCAGCAAGCCATTGTCAATAATCTAAAATCAAAAATCAGAAGGTACACTCAAATCCATGACGATGTAGCCAACTGGGTAACTTTCGGAGCAACCGAACCGGGAGATGCGGTATATCGAATACCTCTGAGTCTTATGCCCTAGCCGGGGAAGTTTCCATCGTGACTAGCCGTAAAAATCAATCGGGCGAAAATGAAGACGACGCTCTAATGTTAAAGGAGAGCTCCTCTGAACATGAAGAAGAGAAGATCTTTGAAGGACGCTGCCAGAGACACTGTGGCGATAATGAGGGGGGTTCGACCAACTCAGGACAAGCCCAGTGTTAAGGCAACCCCGTTTGACGTAACTGCAAATGAAGTCTTTCGTCTTCAAGAAGTAACCAAAAGCTGGCCCGGGGAACAGGGTTTTACATTGACAGTCCCCGAGCTTATTATTCGTCGGGAAGAGAAGATTGCGCTAGTGGGTTTCAGCGGATGCGGCAAAAGTACCTTGCTCGACCTGCTGGCGATGGTCTTGCGACCCGATGAAGCCGGGCGATTTGACTTTTTTCCCCAAAATGGGGAAGCCCTGAATGTGATGGACGCTTGGCAGCACAGGCGGCTGGGCCGCCTGGCGCATGCCCGCCTGCTGCATATCGGATATGTTCTGCAAACAGGTGGTCTCTTTCCATTTCTATCGGTCCGGGATAACATTGGAATCAGTCGACGGGGACTTGGTTTACCGATTGAAGAGGCCGTAGAATCCATCGCGCAACGCCTGCACATCGAGCGACATCTGAACAAACTTCCCGGTCAATTATCGGTGGGGGAACGTCAACGGGTGGCCATTGCCAGGGGAATGGCGCATCAGCCGTCAGTGGTTATAGCCGATGAGCCGACGGCTTCACTGGATCCGATTAACGCTGAAGAAATCATGAGTCTATTTAACAAACTGACCGACGAATATGGTGTTACCCTGATTATGGCCACGCACGACTGGGGAAAATTGGGGGAACACGGTTTTCGTCGCGTAGAATTCGGTTTCAAACAGGACCCGAATCGTGGCAATGTGCGAGCTATGATTTTGGGGTAGGTAACAGATTGAATGATGAACACCTTTAAAACGGTTATTCATCTGGCGCTTCGCGATTACTTGCATGAGCGATTGTTATCTGCGTGTGCGGTGATGGGTTTGGCAGCCGTTTTGGCACCTTTGCTGGTGTTGTTCGGAGTGAAGAGCGGAATTATCAACACCCTGTCCGATCGCCTGATTCAAGATCCGAGGAACCGTGAGATTTCTCCGGTGGGAAGCGGTCGCTATGACACCGACTGGTTTTCTGCTATGCAGGGTCGCCCGGATGTGGCTTTTGTTATTCCACAAACCCGCTCCATTGCGGCCAGTATGATTCTGTATAATAAAAATTCAGCAAATCCGCGCACTGTTGTCGTGTCCCTCATTCCGACCGCCGAAGGTGATCCCTTGCTGGCACAATATGGGCGCATCGTGGCCGAGAAAAATGCGGTGGTGTTATCGGAGCCGGCCGCGCGAAAACTTAATGTCAAAGAAGGCCAGGATATCACCGGACAGGTGGGACGGTCTGTAAAGGGGGTAAAGGAACAGGTTGCGGTCTCATTGAAAATTGTCGCCGTCTTGCCTCTGGGCGCCTTTACTCGAGAAGCTGCCTTTGTGCGATTGGAACTTCTGGAGGCAACCGAAGACTACCGTGACGGTCACCGCTCTGAGACATTCGGATGGCCAGGCAGTGTTCGGCCGACCCGACAGAGAGTTTATCCCAGTTTTCGGCTTTATGCCCGCTCAATTTATGATGTGGATAAGTTACGCGATATGTTGATGGATCAGGGCCTGGAGGTTTATACCCAGGCGGAGTCTATTGAAACGGTCAAACGCCTGGACCGTTCGTTTAACCTTATTTTCAGCCTCATCGCCGTCGTGGCAGTACTGGGTTATTTTGCCTCTATGGTAAGCAATGTATTGGCCAATGTGAACCGTAAAAGCCGATATCTGGGTATTTCAAGCTTGATCGGCTTTTCAACCGAAACGATCATTTGGTACCCGATCGTCCAATCCATGGCCACCAGCGTTCTGGGTACGGTGATGGCTGTTTTCCTTTACAAAATAGCGGAAAAAATGATCAACGGACTTTTTTCCGAATATCTCTCGGCGCGCGAATATGTATGTCGCCTATCCCTTAACCATATGTTGACCGGCTTTGTTTTGACACTGGGTCTCGCCATGCTGGCATCAGCCTACGGGGCTTATCGGGTATCACGCATCGAACCGTCGGAGGTTATTCGTGAGGTTTAAGCCTGGAACAAAGCAATCGGTATCTGTTTTGAATCGGCAAAATTGCAAAGCCTCTAATTTGCACATTCGATTATCAAAACAACTTCTGATTCCCGTTACATGGCTAGGTGTTTTGTTCGGTTTAATGATACACGCCCAACTGCTCCTGGCTCAACAGTGCCCATCCGAACAAGGTTTATTGGCTTCGCCGGGTCCGGTGGTAGATGCAGTAAACCCCAATCCTTCCCAAACCGATTTCTCGCTTCCGATGCCTTGCGAGGGGGAAATGATTCTGCGGCATGTCTGTGTGCCTGCTGAGGGATATTTTGGAGATTTATCCTTTGATATGGGCTGCAAAGACTGCGGACGTCTTAAAAATAGCTTCATGGAAGGTAAGCGTTTGAGTGCGGTTTCCGGACCCTTTACACTGCAAGATTTGCCTGATGCTTGGCGCGTGAAGCTTGAAAATGAGAGTGTAAACGGCGATGGCCGTTGCCCGAAACCCGGCGATACGAATAGCAGCGCATTTTACTATTTTATCGGCAAATACGAGGTTACAAATTTCCAGTGGAAAGCGGTAATGAACGATGTTTGTATTGGGAAAGATTCCTGGTTTTTCGCGGATGATGCCCGCCCCAAGACGGATATTTCTTGGTTTGAGGCCGTGGAATTTACCCGAAAGTATACCGAGTGGCTGATTAGAAATGCCCCGGAACACCTACCCAAGTTTTCCAATGACCGCTTTGGGTACCTGCGTTTGCCTACTGAAGCCGAGTGGGAGTATGCGGCCCGTGGCGGTCACATGGTGTCTGAGTCCCAATTAAACGATGAGGAATTTTTCCCATTAAATGATCGTCCGTATACAGATTTCGCTGTTTTTAGCGGCCAGGACGCCGCCAAACCCCAGCAAAAATTAGCCTGGATCGGTTCAAAGTGCGCTAATCCGCTAGGACTCTTCGACACCGCTGGCAATGCTGCCGAGATGGTGTTGGATCCATTTCATTTTTCAATCGGATCTCGGCTGCATGGAGCTGCCGGTGGGTTTATCATCAAAGGCGGTAGCTTCCGCAAGAGTCTTGTTGAGATCATGCCCGGAAGGCGCGAAGAACAGCCTTTCTTCCTCGGTGATGGTGCCTTTCGCAGCAGTGATGTCGGCTTTCGGATCGTACTTTCCGGGATCCTAACACCCAGGGACCGCATGGAACGACTCGATCAAGAGTGGGCCAATGCGGGTGTTAAGCAAAATTACGACCAGGTTTCTAAAAAATTTTCAGCATCAAAGATCGAAATAGATCAAAGCAAGGATCCCATTGCCGAAATTGAGCGAATTATGGCGATGTCCGCTGATGAAACCGAAAAAAAGAATTTACTTTTTCTGCGAGAAGTGCTCAAACAAAAAAGTATTTTACTTAAAGAGCAGGAAGCTGAAACGATTAAGGGTATTATTCACAGCGCTCTTTTTACAGTTGAGTCTTTGCAAAAATATGCTATCCGGCGAAAAATCGTTCTCAATGAGCTGAACAAACTTGAGAAGATGAAAGACGAGACGGTCTCTCAGTCCATCCTTGATTCATTGGAGAGCAGAATTGCTGAGGCAAAAGAGACGATTCGGCTGCTCGATTCCGCCACGGATCATTTCGTAAAATTCTATCTCAATCGAATCAGAGAAACCCAGCGATACCCTGAAGAACTTTTCGCAAGTCAAATCGGCGTTATTTCGCAAGAACTGGGCCTCGAGCATGTTTTCAGCCGGCGTTTGAAAAACAGGCTGGATCTATTCAGAAGCCATGTGGCTCTTTACAAACGAAAGGCAGGAAACGTAAGCCGGCAGGAAATTCAATCAGATCTTATTGTGCCTTAGAATCCGTTTCCAAACATGTATTGTGGGGGAATTATTATGCGCAATAAAATATTTTTTTTCAGTTTATGTCTGGCTTGTCTTCTGGTTTCAGCATGTGTTTCCAAGGAAAAATATGAGGAATTAGAAGCAAGGCTTGCCGAAACTCAGGCGAAACTCGAACAAAAAGGCAAAAAAGTCGAAGAATTAGCGCAAAAGCTGGGGGAATTGGAACAAAACTGGAATAAGTGCCAGCAGGATACGAGCGGGCTTGACGCGCGCTATCAAGAGTTGGAGAAAAAACAGCAAATGCTTTCCCAAACTTTAGCGCAAAAGGAAGACGCAATCTACCAGGTTGATGAAGCCAGGCGTCAATTAGAAACCAGTTTGAAGCTGCAGGTTGAGGCCCGTGATGCGAAGATCAGGGAGCTGGAAAATACCATCACAGAGTTAAATCAAGCCCGGCATAAATTTGAAAGCAATATGCAATCGCAGATCGAGACACGCGAGCAAAAGATTAAAGAACTGGAAGATGCCATTGCAAAACTGGATGAAACCAGGCGTATGTTGGAAATCAACCTTCTGGCGCAGCTGGAAAGTCGAGAAAAAAAGATAAAAGAGCAAGAAATGACCATTTCGGAGTTAGGCAACCAGAAACAATATGTTGAAACCAATTTAATCGATTTGAAAGAACAGATAGTCAACCAGGAACAAACGATAAACGAGCAAATGAAGATTATCACCGAGCTGGATACCGTCCGGCTAAAGATAGAAGGGAGCCTGCAAGACCGGCAGTCGGAAATAGAGTTCCGGGAAAAAAGGATAAAAGAACTGAAAAATGCCATCGCTCAGCGAGATAAAGCCAAACGCCAGATTGAAACCGACCTGAAAGAACAGATAAAGACCCAGCAAGTGAAGTTGGAGGAGCTGTCTGGCAAATTAAAAGTTACCTTTATCGACAGAATTCTATTTAATTCCGGAAGTACAAAGATCAATGCGGAAGGTAAGCAATTGCTGTCAACGCTTGCCGAAAGCCTCAAGCATAATAACCAAAACATCATCGTTGAAGGACATACGGATGACGTTCAGATTGGACCTGGATTGAGAAAAGCATATCCTACAAACTGGGAGTTGTCGGTAGCCCGATCTGCGGCCGTGGTACGCTATCTCATAGAAAAGGCAAATATTGAGCCCAAAAGGTTTACATCAAGCGGCTTCAGTTTCTATAAACCAGTGGCTTCCAATGAAACCGAAGAGGGCAGGCATCAAAACCGCCGAATTGAAATTATTCTGACGTCCCAGCGTTAAGGTGGATGGGTTTCCTGGATTTAATCTTCAACGCGTTGTTACTCCGAACCTATCTGTACAATCCGACTTGGACACAACATCTCGCAGAGTCATTTTCCTCCGATCAATTCATAAGCTCCCAATTTTCCTTCAAACATTTATGTCAAAATACCGATAAGAAAATAGGGACTGTTAGCATCAAAATTCAATCTATAATCACCTCAGGATATCACTAGGACAAAACAGATTGGAGCGTCATGTAAATTGCAAAAGCTATCTGCAAAAATATTTTTTATGATCATTTTCGCCCTTTCTTGGTGTTTGATCAATTTTTTTATTGGCAACAAATTTGGCATTAGATCAGGGTACGCTGATATAAATGGCATGGACCTTTGCCAAGTGAGCTTTAAGACATTAGAGGAAAGGACCTCGAGTTATAAGCTGGCATTATCAAATAATGCGGGTAGAGGCCCTTCGAAAAATAAGGTTGTCAAAATCTTTGGAACTGAAGAGCCAGTATCCCAAAACTTAAGTCTTGAAGAAATTGAAAGACGAATAAATTCATTTTATTCATATTTGGATCAACAAGAATACGTAAAGCCATACAAATTTTTCAACGGGACAAAAGAGCAATTCCATCAAATCTTTGAAATTTTAACAGGAACGCCTCCAATCTTTCATAGGGAGACAGATTCAATAAATGACGTATTAAAAAACGTTTTTTACTTTTATCGCGTTTTAGGGAAAGAAAGAATAAGTCTCATAAAGGATATATTAGAAAACGAATCAGATATAATTGAATCCCTTATGCATACTTTTTATTTTTGGTTTACTTCGAGCGATGAACGCTCTAAATTAGGATTACCACGACCATCAATTGAACAATTGTATATATACGCCTGCTTCTTTTTAGAAACACTTGGTGGCAGGAGTTATGTATTCAGGCGAGATTCAAAAATCAGAATTTTAACTTTATATTATAGTGTGCTCATAATCGATCAAGCAAATATCGATGGAGTAAATTCAAACGGTATTGACATCAGGCCTCACCTAAAGCTTATATCGGAGGATATGACCCACCAAAAAGCCTTAAGCTACAAAAATCATTATTTAATAAAATTAGAGATGCTAAGAAAAAAATATAGATTACCCTAAGCAACTCTCTTTCAAGCAAGACTTGGCTATTACAATAACTTTCCCCTTAAAACCGTCGAGAAAGTTTAGATCACTTTACGAGCAAGTTTTTTACCGAAAAAAATGGCCACCATATTTTGGACTGCTAAACGCAATATAAAAAAATAGCAGAATGATGGGTACCGGCTATGTACCCGTAACAAACATCTTTTGCATGTACCATCTGGCAATCTTAAATATTTTCACATCCCGGAGTTTGTGATTAGCTTAAACATTTGCTTTTTTGTGAGCCTTTGATCTCTTGATGGACTACAAAGTTCAGAAAAATCTGGATACGGATTAGCCTAGAGCTTATGCAAATTCTCAATCTCGATCTGGAGGAAATCTATGAAGTTAAATAACAGTCTGAATTTGCATTAAAAAAATCAAACTTACCCAAGGTTTGGTGGCCTGCTGATATTTTCATTTTTCGGCGGATTATTACAGAAATCATCCAACTGAAACATAGACTGCATCATTCTAATCACTTTCTTCTATACAAACTGATATTTTTGTCGCGAAAACTGATATCGCGACAAAAAAAATGCCAAAATATATTTCAAACAGAGACCTATCCCCTATTGAAACCATGCTTGCTGCACGACCTGAAAGATGGGGAATAGGGGAAATAGAGAAAGCCCTTAAAGGTCAGGGCTTGGCCCTCAATCGCCGTACGTTGCAGAGGCGGTTGGTCCTGCTTGAAAAGCAGGGACGTATCCAAATTGTAGGTGTGGGACGAGCCACTCGCTACATTCACCTGGTTACACCCGATAAAAAGAATGAAACCAAGGATGGAATCTTACTTTCTACTGCTGCTCAAGAGATAGTAAAACTGATTTCTCGATCTTTAACGGATCGTCAACCGGTCGGTTACCAAAGAAAATTCATCGACAGTTATGAGCCTAATGTAACCTGGTACCTGAAACCGGCAATACGCAATCACTTGAAAGATATTGGCCGACGTACCGGTATCGATTACGCTGCAGGGACCTATATTCGGCAAATTCTTGGCAGGCTTTTGATCGATCTTTCCTGGGCGTCAAGCCGTCTGGAAGGAAATACCTATTCACTCCTGGAAACCGAAAGGCTGATTGCGTTCGGGGAATCTGCGCCCGGGAAAACACCGTTCGAGACCCAAATGGTGCTCAATCACAAAGCGGCGATTGAGTTCCTCGTGGATGCAGCAGACGAAATGGGGTTTGATCGCCGAACCATTCTAAATCTTCATGCATTGCTCTCCGATAATCTACTGGGGGATCCGAAAGCATCGGGACGATTGCATGCCATTCCTGTTAGCATAGGGAAGTCTGTCTATGAACCGCTGGCAGTACCGCAATCAATCGATGAAATTTTCAGTCAAATCCTGTCAACTGCCTCTGCCATCTCTGATCCATATGAGCAGGCATTTTTTGTCACAGTACATCTGCCCTACCTTCAACCGTTCGAAGGCGTCAGTAAAAGGGTATCGCGATTGGCTGCGAATATTCCCCTTATTCGACACGACCTGTGCCCTCTATCCTTTTTGGATGTACCGGAAGACCAATATATCAATGGACTACTGGGGATCTATGAACTCAACCGCATTGAGCTTCTGAGAGATGTTTTCGTTTGGACATATGAACGGTCGTGCCAACGTTATCATATAGTACGCCACGCTTTAGGGGAGCCCGATGCATTCCGGCTGCGCTATCGGAAAGCTTTGATCGATTGTGTGGGTGAGGCGATTCGGCAGGTTGGTCAGGGGAAAATTGCTGATGCAGGAGAGATCCTCTCATCTTTAGTAGAGGATCGGGTACCGGAGGATGATCGCGAGCATTTTCTTAAGATTGCTAGAGAAGAAATAGCCGCATTACACGAGGGAAATTTTGCCCGCTACCGACTTCGTCCTGGTGAATTCTTAGCCTGGCAAAAACGGAGGACCTAGCGGCCTTCTAATCAATTCTTATCAGTAAGGAATCAAGTCTCTCAAAAGCGCCGATACAAACCACCAGTTTCGATTATCGAATAATTTTTTTGACATTTTTATAAGTACACTTTGATTTTAGAGAATAGAGGTGCTCATAAGTCATGTTTTTGACAGAATTTACGCCATCGAAAAAATCAGGTATACGCAAGTTCAAAAGCATTTTTAATGATTTCAATCCGCGGTTTGTCCTGGTTTAAGGCTACGGTGACCACGTCAAATCTGGCCTTGGCGTTGCTTTGATTGGTGGATTTTAAATAATAAAGGGCCACGACTGATATTTTTTTTTGCTTTTGAGGTGTTACGGCCCACTTCGGGCTTCCGAAACGAACCGAGCTTCGCGCTTTAACCTCAACGAAAACGATGGTGTCCTTGTCCTTTGCAATAATATCGATTTCACCCAGCTTGGTGCGGTAATTGGTTTCAATAATTTGATAACCTTCTTTTTTCAATTGGCCGGCAGCAAGTGCTTCACCCTTTTCCCCGAATTTTTTTCGCCGATTTGGCATAATAATTCTTTGTTGTCTGTTGTCAGTTGTCCGTTGATAAAACCAATGAAGGCTATAAGCCAAATCTGAATTTAAGAAAAGAAAAACTTTTATCCCATGGACTCCGTTTTTATCACCAATAGGGTGTTTCGATCCCTTCAACGACGGACAACGGACCACTGACATATTTAGATGTATTCTTTTACGCCCCTGAATGTCTTTCTGTGAATCGGGCAATATCCGAATTTGCGGATGGCCTCTTTGTGTGCGCGGGTCGGATAGCCTTTGTGGTGCGAAAAGCCGAATTGCGGATAGTATTTGTGGTATTCTTCCATCAACCGGTCACGGGTGACCTTGGCCACGATGGATGCCGCCGCGATCGAGACACTCAAAGCGTCTCCTTTGGCGATCGGTTTCTGGGGCAGATCAGATGAAATGGAAAATGGTCCGTCAATCAAAAGACATTCGGGTTGGGGGCTTAAATTTGCGGCCGCCATGGACATGGCCAGTAACGAGGCTTGCAGGATGTTGATGCGGTCTATTTCAAGCGCGTCCACGATGCCGACACCCACGGACACGGCATGGGTGTAAATTTTTTCATAAAGTCGGGCCCGTTTTTTAAACGTCAGCTTTTTGGAGTCGACAACATCGGCGACCCCAAAGTTTTTCGGCAGAATTACAGCCGCGGAAACGACAGGGCCGGCCAGGGGGCCCCGGCCGGCCTCGTCAATGCCCGCAATTTCTTGGTAACCTTCTGCAGTGGCTTTTTTTTCGA
>WOR8_10002915_pt1 | contig 29858 bp, 24 predicted proteins | sample DeeMarSeWOR38_10_FD_19890 | JGI IMG/M metagenome (IMG submission 19890) | reverse complement strand
CGAAATCGTTTTCCGGTGTGGCTGCCGCTCCGTACATGGACTTCAGGTAAGATACCAAAAACTTTGGCATATTCGCCCAGTATCCCGTAGCACTGGCCTCTGAGGCAAGATAAGCACGAACAGAACTGTGGTCCTTGAGTACCGATGGTGCCGGCATATATCCATGAATACTGTGGTACAGTGTCGGTATGTCACTGGATCCCTGGATGGAGGCATGACCGCGCAGCGCCATTATACCTCCTCCCGGTCTCCCGATGTTGCCGAGCAAAAGCTGAAGAAGGGCGCAACAACCAATAATTTGGGTGCCATATGTGTGCTGGGTCCATCCAACAGCGTATGCCCAGGAAGTCGTGCGGTCGCTGCCCGAATTTTCCAAAACAGTACGAGCAACTTTGAGGAAGGTCTCTTCTGGACATCCAGTAACTTTTTCCACCATCTCAGGTGTGTAGCGGCTGAAGTGCCGCCTGACGAGTTGAAAAACTGTGCGGGGATGCTGCAATTTCTCGTCTTTAAGCACCGGGGGCATTTTCAGGGAACGGATCAATTCCTCCAATGCCATATGCTCTAATGAGCTTTTGCTTTTCAGATTTTTGCTTTGCCGCGCATATTGCCATGAGGTGTTGTCATAACGGCTCTTTGAACCGTTATATGACCATTTATCCTCTTTGTCTGAGTGCTGCATGAATCCGGAAAAAAGGCCATCAAGATCTTCCGTATCATGGAATTCTTCGTTTACAATCAATGCAGCGTTGGTATAGTTTACCAGGTATTGCTCGAAAAAGGGATCAGTGTTCCAACGTTGGTCACTTAATACATAGTTGATGATACCCCCGAGAAATGCAATGTCCGAACCGGCTCGAATCGGAGCGTAAATGTCAGCCTTAGCGCTCGTGCGTGTAAACCGAGGGTCTACATGGATGATTTTGGCACCTTTCAGCTTTGCTTTCATCACCCAGCGAAAAGCTACTGGATGACACTCGGCCATATTGGATCCCTGGATCACGATGCAGTCAGAGTGCTCCAAATTGCGGGGATAAATCGTTGCAGCACCTCGACCAAGCCTCGCCCCCAGACCGGGGACGCTTGAACTGTGTCAGATGCGTGCCTGGTTTTCAATGGCCACCACTCCCAATCCTCTCATCAGCTTTTGCTGGAGATGGTTCCATTCGTTGTCAAGGGTTGCGCCTCCAAGAGCAAAAATGGCTGTTGTATGATTAACCGATGTTCCATCTTCCAGGCATTCGACGAATGTCTCATCGCGAGTCTTTTTAACCAATTCGGCCACCCGACTCATCGCCCAATCAAGGGTTACCTCATCCCACTCCTTTGCACCAGGCTTTCGATGAAGCACGCGGCTTGCGCGATTGTGATTATAGTGCAGCTGCAATGTTGCAGCGCCTTTGGGGCACAGACAGCCCTCGCTGTGGGGACTTTGAGGATCGCCTTCGATATTTACGATTCGACCATTGATCGTGTAAACAATGATGGCGCAACCTACTGAGCAGTAGGGACAAACGCTGGGCGTAGGTTTAGCTTTATCCAGACGAAATTCTTTAGGTTTCATTGATGCTCCTGTCTGGTTGTACATGCATTGTGAGAAACTGGATCTGTCAGATGATTCGACAGACTGCAATCCTGGTATCGTCGGCTAATGGTTTGCCTTCACGAAATTTTTCCAGGCCATATCTAATTTTTGAACCACCGCATTTGCTGAATATGTCAATTATCTGTTGATATAGGGTTCTGGATGAATCTTAAGAGCCTTAGCTTAATATTTGCGATACGTTAGAAATAGCCCGCTTACTGTTAACGGAGCAAACAACGTTCAGGAAGAACATGGAAGAATTATAGAGGATATAAAAAGTCGTAGTTGTTTTAATCACGTCAATCTTTTTCTTAGGTGCAGGCCCCAAACATCAGGCGCATAATATTTGCCACATAGTGGTATGTCAAGAAATTTTTTGAACATCTTTTAGATTTTCTTCTAATCTACAAATGTATATCGCAAGGAATCCTATATAATGATTTGGCATGTTCTGATACTGGTAAATTCATGCTTCTATCTTAGCTAACGCTTATTACAGATTACCCAATGATAAATATACCAAATTGCAGGCTTGCCAAAATTGTGGACTTCGTGCCTACACCCACAGTCATAGAAAACCACTAAAATATTGCATATTACATCAACCAAACCACTATTTTACGCTTTATTAAAGCGAACAGTAGTAGCCGAGAAATCCCCAAGTGGAGTCGCATTAATCTATTGAGCTATTATATGAATATATTAGGGGTTCGTGCCAAGCTGATATGCCAAATAGGTTGGAGAAATCAAAAAAATCATTTGGCTTTTATATCCTGAGCACAATTTTCCCAACATGTTGCTTTTTCAGGAACAGGTTTTGCGCATCACAGATTTCTTCTAGGGTAAACGATCGGGCCACAACAGGTTTTATCGCTCCTTGCTCAATGCGCTTAATCAGATTATTGAACACCTTAGGTTCAAGAACTGTGCATCCAAACAGGCTAAGATCTTTCAGATACAGGGTCCTGACATCCAACTCAGCAAGGGGACCGGCAATGGCACCCGCCACTGCATAACGACCACCGGGACGCAAAACTTCTAAGTACTGGGGCCACTTATCACCAGCCACGAGGTCGATCACGACATCCGCGCTGTTTAAGCCTGGTACCACGATTAAATCTGTTTCTCGTGATATCGTCTCATCGGCACCCAGTTCTCGTAGCGAATCCGATTTAGCCGGGCTGGTCACCGCCCAAACATATGCGCCACGAGCCTTGGCCAGTTGAACAGCAGCAGACCCGACACCTCCAGAAGCCCCTGTTACTAAGACGTGTTCTCCTGATTTAACATTCGCACGTGTCAGCAGATTTTCAGCAGTAGAATACGAGCACGGAAAGGACGCAAGCTCGATATCGGAAAGTTCACTGTTGATTTTGTATGCGAGTCGAGATGCCATGACAGTAAACTCAGCGAAACCTCCGTCGCATTCTGAGCCAAAATACAATGGCTGCTCGAGTTCTCGGCCGTGAGCTTCTCTGATACACGGTTCAATTAATACCCGCTCACCAATTCTGTCGACGCTGACCTCTTTTCCTCCTGCAACAATATGGCCACATACATCTGCTCCCTGAATGCGCGGAAACTGGATAGGTTGGCCTGTCCAACTGGCATCCTCACTAGAACCGTCCTTTTTTGAATACCAAGCAGTCCGCGTATTGATATCCGTATTATTGACTCCCGCAGCAGCTACGCATACCAGTACATCGCGTGGCCCCGGTACAGGCACCGGTATATCCTGTCTAATGTCCAACTTGTCCATTCCACCATGGCCGGTCAGCCATACGCTCCGCATCGTTTCTGGTAGATCAGTCATCATCATCTCCATAAATCAGTTTCAAGACCGCTGTTTCTGCGGCCTGGATTGCTTGTATGCCAAGATAAGGCCAGCCTGCGGATGTGCTTTCATGGAGAAAAAAAGCAACCTGGACATCGCCACCCGGACACTTCTGCGAGCTATCAATTGGACAATCTCCTTACAGTGTCGCTTGACCGCGTCCCGAATCTTAAGGTTTTTGGGTATGCTTACTCATACCAAATTATTTTAAACATTTTCCCTAAAGAAATTTCTTTTTCTAAAGCGCTCTTTAGTTTTTCACCACAACTTTTAGAACAAACCAAAAACATGCCGTCTTTGCCTTCATTTTTAGCTTCCGAGCCTTGAGCTGTTACCATCATGTAAATGGGCTTTTCTTCGGAAACCAGGCCTATCTGAATGCAGTGGTTTTCATATTCAGATAAGTCAATATTTGGCTTTAGTTTTGCGCCACACCCAAAGACTTCCATATCGTCGCTGATATGGCTTTGGCACCAAACACATTTACTTAGGGCTTCTTTATCTGGGATTATACAAAATTCCATGGCAACCTCTTATGTTTTAAACAAATCATGATCTTTACCAAAATACGGAAGACATCAACAATTTTGATTTATTGCGATTTTCCCAGTCAAAAGAAAACTATGATAATAGGTAGATCAGCGGAAAATTGGTACGAATTGCAAGTTGGATTAAACTAAAAAATCCACTTGTCTGAGAAATACTGGTTTCAAATCGATTTAACAAGGCTTTTTAGATCAAGAAATGGTAAGGTCCGATACAAGCACTGAAAATTAACTCTGGAATGGCAGCTGATGCCAATTGGAGATTGGCCAATCACTTATCTATTCTTTTTTGCGCCTTTATTTGTGTTAGATTGCGTGCCTGAACAAAATCTTCGATTTAAAGCTACTATTATTATGGATTTGTAAAGACAATCTTCAATTCACCATCTTTCACAAAAGTTGTCAAAACCTGAAAAAATTCGGCTATCCAAATTTGTTATCTGAATAGCCGGATGATGCAATTTCCAGGATTAGCATATAGCGGCTGCTCACCTCAAATCGTTCGCCCAGGTGAATATCAAAGCATCCAATATCGTGAAGGCATTGCTATAGATCATCAGGCATGCTTTTGATTAGCTCCTCATCATCGTAATTCGACAAATAGGTTTCGTAACCAACGTATGTCACCCCATACGGCCTGTCTTCAGATTGCAGTTTCGGATGCAATCCTCGCGTTGGAGAAAGAAATTCGGATTTAGTTCGCACCCTTTACGTTGCAGACAGCATCTACGAATTTGTCCTCGAAAAAGTAACAGGTTGACCGATACCTAATTTTCCTAAAACTGCGACGAAGTCAGCGTGTGAGTGGCATCGGCCCACGCGCGGTTGAAACGCTCGGCGAAGACCTGAGCCTCCTTGAGTCTGCCCTGCTTCTCCAAGGCATTTTTTAAGCCGAATAGCGAGTAGCCGTTCTCTGGATTCTTACGCAGATCAGCAGCGTAAACCACCTCGGCCTCGTTCGGACGACCGGCTTTGAGGAGCATGGCTCCCAGGAAATGCCGCACTGGGAAGTACCAGTCGGGAGGCTCGGCGTAGCGCAGACTATCTTCGAACCGTACAGCCCGTTCGAGATGCGCCAAACCCACGAGGGTGTTGCCTTCGCTGTAGGCCAACTCTCCCTGTACGATCTCATCCGCAATCGTCATCAGCGTCCCTGCGGTCGCAAAGCCGATGTAGTGTTCAACCGCTCCCATCGCCTCCCGGGCCGCGCTCAACGTTTGAAGCTCTCGCCGTGCCTCGGCCGGCCGATCGGTGTGAATGTATGCCAAGGCCCGGCCGTAGTGCCAGATACCCGTCATGAATTGCGACGCGATGTCCGGCTTGGGCTCGGTCAGCATCTTATCCCACATCCCGAAACGCACCATAACAAACATCTGCTGTGACAAAAAGGTCTCGTAGAGCGCCCACACATTTTTGTCGGCTGAAAGCTCGGGTGGCACCTTTTCAACGATCTTTCTTGCTGCTTCTAGGGCTGCCTCTGGACGCCCTTGGAACATGGCAGACCAGGCCATGAAATGGATGTTGTGCGGGTAATAGTTCAGCGGATAGATCCCCTGGCTTCGGCACTGGGTGATATAGCTCTCATCGGCCGCCACCGCCCTGCGGTTCGCTGCATAGGAGTCCTTGTATCGGCCGACCCGCATGTAAATATGCGCTGGCATGTGCACGATGTGCCCGGCGCCCGGCATCAGCCCGGCCAGCATGTCGGCATGCCGCTCCCCCCTTTCCGGATGGCGTGCTTCGACCGCATGAATATAATAATGCAGCGCCCCGGAGTGCCGGGGATTGCGATCGACCACCGACTGAAGCGTTTCAAGGATCTCGTTGGTGTGCCCTTTGGGGCTGCCGTCCAGATTCCAGTAGTCCCAAGGACTCAGGTTCATCAGCGACGCGGCGTAGAGTGTGGCGGCATCGAGATCATTGGGGTAACGTGCCACCAGCTTCGCCATGGCATCTGAGTATGCCAGGTCGAAAGGCCTGCGATCGGCCGCAGTATCGCTGGTGTATCGTTTTTGCAGCGCTTCGATATAGGCGCCTTCGCGCAAGGAGGCCTTGTCCTTGAGCGTCACCGCACGCTGGATGGCTTGATAGGCCTGTGATACTACCTCTGGGATCATCGGTAAATTGAGATTTGGGCCCAGGACGAGCGCCCACCCCCAGTAGGCCATCGCATTCTGCGGGTCGAGCCGTGCAGCCTCCTTGAATGAGCGGAGTGCTTCTGAGTGGTTGAAAGCGTACGTCAAACGCAGCCCCTGGTCGAAAAACCGCTGCGATTCAGGGCTCTGGGTTGTAACCGGAAAGTGGTAATCCCCCAGCCCCTCGAGTATGGGCGCAATGGGTTTATCGGCCTTTGACGGATCCGCGGCAAGGGCTCGCGCATCGTGGATCTGTGCCATGGCCGTCTGGGCAGAAAGGCTCAAAATTATCAGAAAAATGGTTATAAATCTCATTTTCATCAGCTCCTTTTTATGAATTAAAGCGTTTTACTGCTAAGTTTCAATCTTCTTTATCTGTGGTTTTTGGAATCCCTTCTCGAGGTGTTAACCACCCTAGTAATACAACAGCGATAAACAAAGCAGCTACGTCACCAATAAGATGGCCGCGTTCAGAAGGATCAATAATGGCTTGTGTGCCCATGATAATACCGTGAACTAAACTTGACCAGAATGTGAACCAAATCAGACTTAAATGAGCCTCCGGTCGGCGTGATGCCCAGATTAAGAAAATGCCAAGTGTTGCGTATACCCCGATCATCATCTGCTCGTACTCATGTTGTCTGGGCAACCAAACCCAGCCGGATGGCCACAGTTGCATAAGCGGGTAAAGCAAAAGGAATACGCCTCCAATCAGCACTAAAGCAATTTGAAGATAACGACGTTTACGCTTTTTCAGTTCCATTTTTCATTTATCCAAACGTACCGATACCGGAGCTGACTTAGTGATCGTGTTGAAGACCGGTGAATATTTTTGGCCCATACGCACCATTTCTTCTTTCTGCTCATCTGAGACATCTGCATCGATCTTGAAATACACCCGGATTTCCTGATAGCCCACGGGAACATCTTCAGATAATCCCAGAAAGCCGCGCAGGTCGATGTCACCTTCATATCTGGATTCTACACCTTTTATTTTTATCCCCTTTGCAGATGCATGAGCGACAATGCTTGTTGTCAAACAGCCGGAAAGGGCCACAAGAAGATACTCGACAGGGTTTCTGCCTTCATTGTTTCCTAATAGAACCGGGGGTTCGTCCATATCATAATGAACGCTTGGACGGGAATCATCCTCTTTTAAGGCACCGTAGAAATCTTTGATCGTCCCGCGGCAATGCGTTCCGTTGATCCATTTGTTGGTTGCTCGAAACTTAAATTTTGCGATAGCCGGATTCTCTTTGATGAGATCAATCGTACTAAACAACTGCCCCGTATTAATCCCATTTAGTAATTTTGCTTTTTCTTTTATTGCTTCCATTTTATTTTTCCTCCTTAGAGATAAGTTTTTTAGTTCGTCAAAAGGCAAGAACCTAATTTCCTTAATGGGACAGTGGTCTGCCCAGATTTAGGTTGCCATATCCATGTTAATTAAGGGTCGCTAACGCAGCGCCTACACGTTGACGCTGCTCATCAGTGGTCAATTCATTGTAGAGCTTTTGAAAGCGCGGATGCTCAACCCCGGAAAAGATATATTGCCAGCGGTAGGCCCTGAGAACACCGTCTTTGATGAGCTGGACTTCATCATCAGTGAGTGAACGATTACTCAGTTTCCTGAAGTAGTCTACATCCGCAGTGCTCTGATTTTGTAAAATGCGATCCACGTCGGCAATAATCGCAATCAATTCATCGATCGCCTGATCACGTTGCTTAGCGGACAGTTTGCTGTCTTCACGCGGCCATTCCAACTCGTCCATCATGGCGTGAGTGGTTTCTTCTTTCCAATGAAACAAAAATATATCCTTGTACAATTCAGAAAGGTTTTCTTCCGGCTCAATGCTCTGTTTATAGTGCTCCTGGGTGAAAAGCTCGATTTCTAAAATGAGTGCCAACACAGCCCAGGAGGAATTTTTCAATACGGCCGCAGCTACCGTATCCGGATCTGGTAGAAATTTATAGCCTTCCAGCATTCCATCGGCCATCATCTTTTCAATTCGGCGAAACAGCTCCTGATGCTTCAGCTCCTCATCACTGAATCGAATTAGAGCTTCCAACGCTGTCTGGTCTCCCAGCCAGTGATCGCGGGTTGTCTCAAGCACCTTGGCGGTAATAAATCGTTCGACAAATCCAAACATGTTGGCGTAGGTTCGCCCCTGAATCTGGCTAAGAAGCCTTTTTTCATCATCATCTAAAAAATCAAGCTGATCGACTTCAGAAATACCGTCGGGAAGGAATTTCTGTGAAAAATCAAAATTCCGGCCACGGATAACATCCTGATCGATGTCCCAGCGGACACGCTTGGACACCTCGATGCACTTGGCATAGCGCTCTTTGTCGATATGAAAATTATTCAATTGCATGAAGTTTTTGGCCTTTCTCCCTGATTTGGGGTTTAGAAGCACTAAATTAATATTTTTGAAAAGATTCCGAACAATTAACTTGAAAAAATTTCCAGAGAGGCCGTAGTCGGAGAATGGAGATATCACAAATTGACGTTTCGATGAGGCGCTGAACTGAAAGATCGTAACCGGGCCCCTAAGGTTTTTAATTCGATAAAAAATCCTGCAACGGAACCGATTTTTTTCGTTCGATTCTATAATTAAGTTAAGTAACCACATTGTGGTATATTGTCAAGATGCAACGTCCTTAGGATTGTAGCTCGCGCATAATCATAACGCATTTTCAAACTTCACACTTTTAACAAACTTCTCGAAAAGTCAGATTGTAAATTGCATAATCTAATCCAATGAATTTCAACCAGACCGAATTGATGGACTTCGTGCCTGCATACGAAATTTGGTGGACTTATTTTTCTTTTGGATATCCAAATGAAATATGAAATTTTGGGAAATTGCAGATATGATATTGTTCAGGGCGCATTTTTGTGCTTATCAAAAATTGGGGCGCTTGCCTCTATCAACAGCTACAGATCACAACAATTTTTGAAGATATAATTCTGGCGTATTATAAGTTTCTCATACTCCCGGCCAAAATATAAGATTATTCTCAATTATTTATTCTATTTTCATATACATTGAAGCGAGTTGCCCACAGATAGGGCAGGTGGCTTTTGGTATTTCTGTCAGTGTGGAGCCACAATTTTGACATACAAAATACTGAGCAGGTTTTTCTTCGATTTTTTTTGTTAGCAAACCAAAAAATATACCCGTACCCGATTTAATTCTCTTTATAAGATCCCGATGTTGTTTTTCGGATTCCCAGGCATAAGTGATATATTGAATCGCTGGCGTATGATTTTCAGCTTTGATTCTTTCAATGAACCGAGGATATCTCTTATCAATTTCTTTTAATTCCGTTTCTGTTGCACGCTTGAGATTCTTCTTGGTGCTTGAAATTTTAACCTCTGGGCTTGGACTTTTTTCTACTTCGACCCCTAAAGCAGACAATTGCTCTTTAAAATTACGGGCATGAATAGATTCGGAAGTTGCAAAGGAAACAAATAATTTGGCGATATTGGGATAGTTTTCTGACTCTGCTTTTTCGGCATATGCAGTATAGTTATGCAATGCTTGAATTTCATCCTTGTAAAGTACCTGGAGGACAGAGATCGTCTCGGGATATTCGGATTCAGCATGCAGCGAAAGGGTTAAAAGGAGAAAAACAACCATGCAGCCGATACTGACGGCAAAAAACCAATATCGTATAATTTTTGCTGACATGAGGATTCTCCATATATACTTCTATTTTGTTAAAATGAGAAAGACCAAAATTTTTAGCCTCTTTTGAATATCGAAAGCATTTTAATGAAAAAAACCCGGAGAGGTCAATCAAAATTGGAGTTGAGGGGTTACAGGTTGGATAAGAGCGTATGACCTTAATTGAGCGAATGCTCAATTAGGTGTTATTCGTTATTGGTTATCAGTTATTGGTTTAAGATGATCTATTGATAACTCTATCTCACTGTTAAAGAGGTATGAAATGCAGAAGACATTTATTCTATAATGTCTCAAGATATTGCGGAAGTTTTTTTTATAGCTTGGCTAACTGCATTTAACACCTGTTCCACCGTATAAAAATCGCTTTTAAACACCTGTCTTCCATTCGGTGAGAAGATCACCAGTAATGGAATCGTCAGGTTTCCGACTTCTTTCAGCTTCGCTTTACCCGCGGGATTGTTTCCGGTAATATCAACTTTGATCGGTACGACGGCTTGGTTTTCAAAAAGCTTAATAATTTTTGGATTTCTTAAGACCCCTTCCTCCAAAACCTTGCAGTTCAGGCACCACTCGGCTGTAAAAACCATTACCATTACTTTATTCTGATTTAGCAGCTCGTCGAATCCTTCGGGAGTATAATAAACCCAATCAATTGGACCTTTATCGGTCAGATTTGCGGCACCTATAGTCGATAAGCCGATTAATATTGCTCCGATAGTGGTAAAAATTATTTTTGGAATTCTATTCGTCGCAATCCGGAGCGCACGATATATCAGCCAGGCTCCTGCGGCAGCACAGAACCCCATCACCGGCCACCAGTACAATTTGCTTGGCGGATTTGTTGGTGTTGAAAAAACGGTGCTCAAGCCCACGCCGATAAAGTAAGCCGCTGCAGCCAGCATAAACAGCCCCATGACCTGCTTGATTAATACGCTGACTGGTCCTGTTTTCGGCATTTTTTCAACTAATCTCGGTGAGGCGGAAAGAACAACATAAGGAAGTGCCATGCCGATGCCAATCGCACCAAATGTCGAAAGTGTGGTTGCAGGCGTTTGCGTAGCCGCCCATGCAGCGGCTGCCCCCATAAACGGGGCCGTGCATGGTGTTGCCAGGATGGCGGCCAGAATCCCCAGGCCAAAAGAACCATGAAGGCTATCCTGTTCAGGGTTGATCATATAGATAAAGTGGGGAAGGCGCAGCGACAAGAAACCAAACATTCCCAGTGCCATGGTCCCGATGATTGCCCCCACAAGAATCGTAAACAGCGGATATTGAAACAGTTGATTGGTGGCCGTGAAATCACTGATTAATGCAACCATTACGCCTAAACCGAGCCAAAAAACGAGCACTCCCAGAAACATAAAAAAACCCAGTGCCAGGCATCTTTTTTGGTTAACCGCTGCGTGGGATAGGCTGATGATCTTTATGGGAATTAGCGGCAAAACGCATGGTGTGAAGTTCAGCAGCAAGCCGCCGAAGGCGGCTGTTACCAACAGCAAAACCCATCCAACCCCCGATGAGACATCGATAGAAAATGTCCATCCGAATAGATCAAAATCCACATCCCGTGATGATTCAGTTATCGCTTGCGGACCAAATTTTGCAAAAATATCTTCCTTGATTTTCGAAACCTTTTTTCCGCGTTTAACAACCGAAATTTTTGCTTCCAATTTGATCTTTTTAGGAAATAGGCAATAATTGGCGGCACATGCCTGGTATTCCAGCATAATCTTCAGCCTAGCCGATCCAGGCTGGACATGGTCTACAAATTTAATCGGCAGGTAAATAATCGTCTGTCCCTCAAAGGACATCAGGTTCCCGCTGGCATATGCGACTTTCACCGGATGGGCCTGGGGAAACCGAGGTGTTTCGATTGTCATTCCCTCATGGGCTTCAATGATCCGGACTTTTGTGGGATAGGGATTGAAATCCGCAATTGGTTGGATCTGACGCTCATCGGCATTTATATGAAATCCTTGCTTGATATTCAGTATAATGGCCAATGTAATTGAATCTCCGGGGCGCACGCGGTCCAATGACCAAGCCGTCTTTACGTTGACGACCTCATCAGGTTTCGGTTCCAAAGTCGCAAATGCTGCCGGCAGCTGGGAAACCTGGACTACAAAAATAAAAACCAGCCCCATCAGCCAACACGCTCGACGCATCTTTTTAATCAGATCAGAAACAATGATCCTAACTGATTTTTCAGATTTACGTGTTCGCCCTGCAGACCGGGAGAGGATATAAATACCACTTAAATACTTTTCCAAGGTGAAGTTTCACTCGCAATTATTTTTAGTTCGTTCCAAGAAACAGGGATAGAATTGATGAAATGATTTATGTAAATTTAATGTCGAACTGTTTGGGGAACAAGATGATGTTATCATTTTTTCTAAATCAAATCAAAGCCGCCCCTTTTTTGGCTGAGCATTGCAGATGCAAGGCACTGCGGGTATTTTTTCTTAAAGTGCACAGATGACAGCAATTTCGCAATCTGGTTATCCAGAAAGGATAAATTAATCACCAAGGCACGATAGAACCTCAGTTAAATGATTAGGAAATTCAAGGGGCAGGCGAAGACGCAGAAAGAAAACGAAAAATTAAGCGGATTTTAGTGTTCAGCGTTCGGTGTTTCCGTGGATTGGAATTAGCCAGTGTGAATACTGAAACCTGAATCCCGAAACCTTCAGTTTCTTACCAACATGTTGTAAAAAAAACGGCCTTAAGCGCCCAATTGGTATTTGGCTATACCTATATGAGGTGCGTTATATCCGATTGAAATCCCATTTCGTTTGCCTTCATATCAAGGTGCAGGGTAACAACCTGTTCCAGGGGGGGATAAATGGTTCGTTCAGCCTTTCTTGTGTCTATGGTTTTCATGTATTTTTTACAACTGTCGCACATGTACACCCGGTATTCTTTTTCTTCTTCGCTGAAAAAATAGTGGAATGTCTTGTTGTTGAAAGCTTTGCAAAAGGGACAGAATACTCTTTTTACGGGCCATTTGTGCCAGCAAAAGCTGCAAATCAGAAATCGTTCCCCTTCGCCTGCTAACATTGAAAGCACGGGCGGACTTCCGCAGATTGGACAGTATCCTTGCTGCCACAAATCTTTCTTATCTAAGTATACTGAGAGTTGCTCGGCACACACGGTCAAGGAGGGCTGTAGGCTGCTGTAGGTGATACACGCCAGAACACTTTTCTCGACGCTGAGCTGTTTTGCGGCTTCCGCCATTTTTTCGTCGTCTCCCTTTAAAAGACTTGTGAAAAGCGTTTTTGAGTCGAATGCTCCATTGATGGCATCTAATATTTTCTGGGCAGAGCCGGCCAGACGCTCATTTGTCCCCTTTGCTGTTTTGCAGATGTCTATAAATAACTTGTGTGCTGATTTCATATCTACGACAAAGTCAGCAATATCGATTAATGGAAATTTTTCTTTGGTTTTAAGTGATAGCATCTCATCGGAAATTTGAATGGGAGCAATATCGATTTGATTTTTGGAAGCTTCTTGGGCCAAAAACAACTGCTCGTAAAAGTCCAACATTTCGGCATACGCCGGCCTAAAATTTTTTAAGGCTGCTGCCGCCTTTTGGATATCATCAGAAACAATGACTGTCTTTTCTACCATGAAGTCTCCTTTGTTTAATTTCAGATTTCGGAAAACAGAAGTCAGAAGACAGATTGGCCGTCGAGAATAACGATATAAAAGGGGAGAAGTCAAATGCCTTCTCCCCTTTTGGGTTTAGTTTTTTGTGCCGCTGTTTTTATGATAGTTGCGAAGCAATGTTTCGAAACGGGCGAAACATTCTTCTTAATGCCGCCTGCCGGGTGATGCCGAAATGCGCGGCTGACGCCACCGCAAATTCATGGTAAAAATTCGGTTCAAACCCTACCATATAGATGGCTCTGACGTCATCCGGGTCTAAAAGCATGGCCTTGGGAAATTTCTCTTTCACCTCCGTTAGACGGCTTTGAGCCAAAGCCAGCATGTCATCCCGGTCGCCAAAATTCATGGCCCCTGTCGGACACACCTTCACACAGGCCGGCAGCAAGCCGTTTTCCACCCGGTCGTTGCACATATCACATTTGGCCAGTGTGCCGTCCGGGGCCTTGCGCGGAATGTTATACGGACAGGCCTCTCTGATTTCTGCGGCATCTAATTGCTGGGTGTTGGCCGTGTAAATCACAGCGCCGGTGGAAGCATTGGTAAAAATAGCACTCGGCTCTCCGGCTGCATCCTGGCACGGCGCTTCGATGCAATGGCGACACTGATCCGGAAAAAACAACCATCTGAGCTTACCATCGATGACCTCTTCACGCATGCGAACCAGTTTATAGGTGTCGAAGGAGAGATCGGCAGGGTTTTGGTAAGTTCCACGGTTTTCGGTCTCCTCGGCCGGCAGATCGTGCCACTGCTTGCAAGCCACCTGGCAGCCTCTGCAGGCCGTACACAAAGTTGTATCAATAAAAAATGACTTACTCATGCGATCACCTCCTTCTATAGTTTAATTACGTTGACCATAAAGGCCTTGGTTTCGGGAATGCGCGTGTTGGGATCACCGGTTGACGGCGTCAGCAGGTTGGCGCTTTCCTCTTTGCCGGTAATCGGCATGCGCCATCCATAACACCATGGAAAACCCACCTGGTGGATGGTGGTGCCGGCCACCTGCAGCGGCTGCATGCGCTTGGTTACAATGGCCGTGCATTCCAGTTTTCCCCGGGCAGATGTGGCCAGTACCCGCTCCCCGTTCCTGATGCCTTTGAGTCTAGCCAGCTCTTCGCTGATCTCCACAAACACCTGGGGTTGCATCTCCAGCAACCAGGGCTGATTGCGGGTCATGACCCCCGTCTGCCAGTGCTCCACCACCCGGTAGGTGGTGCCCACATACGGATAGCGCGGATCACAGGTCATATAAATGTCGGCCTTGGTCCCGTAAGTGGGCGCAGTGGGGTTGGTGTAAGTGGCGCTCATGTAATTTTTTTCCACCGGACATTCCATCGGCTCGTAGTGCTCCGGAAAAGGACCGTCGGCCCGGCCGGGGCCGAATATATTCGCATGGCCGTGGGGCTTCATAATAAAGGCCCACTTGCTTTTTGGATTGGGGTTTTCCAGGCTGCTCAATGGCGGCCAACCCCCATCGGGCACATCGCCGATCCATTTGTCCCCGGTCCAGTAAATTACCGGATCCTTGCGATCCCATGGTTTGCCATTCAAATCCACCGAGGCACGATTGTATATGATGCGGCGGTTGACCGGCCAGCACCAGGCAAAATTCGGATATAGCCCGATACCGGTGACGGCGTCTTTTTGGCTGCGCCGGGCTGCCATATTGCCCTTTTGCGTGTAGCTGTTGCAATACAGCCAGTTGCCCGATGAGGTGGAGCCGTCGGCCAGCAGAAACGCAAAGCTGGGTACCAGGGTTCCCTTTTTATACAATTTGTCTTTAATGGTGACATCTTTCAAAAAGTAGCCGTTGATCTCTTTGGCTACCTTGTGAGGATCGTATTCACCGTTTGTAACATAATCCCACTTGAGATTTAAGATCGGCTCGACAAACTGACCGCCCTTGGCATATTCGGTCTTGATGCGGTCGCCCAACTCCATGATGATCTGGCCATCCGCCAAACTGTTGCCTAAGGGCTTGGGCCCCTGGTAGCGCCATTGCATCCAGCGGCCGCTGTTGGTAATGCTGCCTTCCTTTTCAACCGACACCGCCGCCGGCAGAAAAAAGACCTCGGTTTTGATATTGGAGGGTCTCATGCCCGGACCGCGCCAGAAGGAGCCGGTTTCATTGTCAAATATATTGACATTGACCATCCAGTCCAAATTCTTCATGGCCTCCCGAGTTTTGCCGGCATGAGCACCACTGCAGGCCGGGTTCTGACCCCAGGCAAAAAATCCCTTGATGGTGCCCTTGTACATCTCGTCAAACAGATCCAGCCACGAATAGTGTTTGCCGGTATCCACCTTCGGCATCCACTCATAGCCAAAATCGTTTTCGTCGCTGGCCATCTGACCAAAAAACGACTTGAGCAAGCTCACCATGTACTTTGGCTCGTTTTGCCACCAGTTGGCGCTGAGAGGATCCTTGCTTATGGGCCTTCTTTTTAGGTAATCGGCAAGTTTGGGCCATTTGGTGCTGGGGGTGGCCAGATAACCGGGCCAGATGTGCCACAGCAGGCAATGGTCCGTGGAACCCTGCACGTTGGACTCCCCGCGCAAGGCGTTGACCCCGCCACCGGCAACTCCCATGTTGCCCAATAACAGCTGGATGATGGCCATGGCCCGGATGTTTTGCGTGCCCACCGTATGCTGGGTCCAGCCCATGGCATACATGATGGTGCCCGCCTTTCCGGTAGCGCCGGTTGCCCCGTAAGTTTTGTAAATTTCAATCAGATCTTTTTCAGGTGTGCCGCTGATTTGGGAAACCAATGCCGTATTGTAACGACTGTAATGTTTCTTTAAGAGCTCAAAGACGCAACGAGAATGTTTGAGGCTTCGATCCATTTTCGGAACCCCATTTTTGTCCATTTCAAAGGCCCATTTGCTCTTGTCGTATGTCTTGGTCTTGGAATCGTAACCTGAAAAAAGTCCGTCTTTAAATTTGTAGGATCTGCTCACGATAAACGGAGCATTGGTGTAGTTGGCAATGTACTCTTCATGGTATAGCTTGTTATCAAGAATGTACTTGATCATCCCGCCGAGAATGGCAATATCGGTTCCTGAGCGCATCGGGGCATATATGTCCGCTTTGGCTGATGTGCGGGTGAATCGCGGATCAACGCTGATGAGTTTGGCGCCCTTTTGTTGGGCCTCGGTGACATACTTGAAGGAAATGGGATGGTTTTCGGCAGCATTTCGATCCAGTGATTGGTCATTGCGCCGCGTCCGAACGACTCTGCCAGAGCCGCAACAGTGGCGCTGTGTCAGATACGAGCCTGATGTTCGATATACACCAGCCCAAGGGCTCGCATCAATGCCTGATAGATCCAGCATTCCTCATTGTCCAGAGCAGCGCTGCCCACCGAAGCAATCGCTGTGGTTCGGTTCACCACCTGCCCCTTGGTATTTTTGCTTTCAAAGTTGGCATCCCGGGTGGCTTTTACGCGCTTGGAAATCTCAGTCAGCGCCCAGTCCCAGGAAACCTTTTTCCACTCATCGGAGTAAGGCGCCCGGTACATCGGATCTGTAATCCGGTCGCTGTTCTCAGACAACTGAGGCAATGCAGCTCCCTTGGAGCACAGCGAACCGCGATTGATGACATGATCCGGATCCCCTTCGATGTTGATGACACGACCATCGCCCTTCCTGCTGGTGTGCACAATGGCGCCGCAGCCCACCGCACAATAAGGACAGATGGTGATGGTCTCTTTGGCGTACTTGGTCTTGAGCATCTGGGCATGGGCTTTGACCGGAGATAAATCAAATCCCAAGCCGCTGACGGCAAGACCCGCAGCCGTGGCACCCGTAATCTGGATGAACTCCCGTCGGTTTACCTTCATTCCGCTTTCCTCCTTTCTTTTGGTTTCAATTTTGATTTGAAGTAATTTTCTTTTTTAGCAATAATTGCAGTAATAGATATGTTAGAATTGAGAACTACAAAGTAGGTGGTGATTGTTTGACTTCAAATCCCGCGGCGGGATTTCGCACCCGGATGCAATCGCAACAATCAGGACAAGGTTGTGTCCTTGTTTTTGCGGCCGATGGCCGAAAATCCAGGTCACCCCGTGGTACGCACGGGGTGGTCATTGACTCCGCATCGTTAAAAAGGGCTATGAACAGTTCTATTATTTCACATAAAATTGTGATGAATACTCGAGCAGGTTAGTATAGATTCCTTATATCATGGCGGAGATGATGTCAAGAATGAAAAGAAATTAATAAATGAAAGAATTCATTATTAAAAGAGGTCAACCCTTTTTACAGGAGTAGGTTGACATTTGTGGCTTATTATTTTAGAAATCGATCCTTTTTGTTTACTTTGGCAGTAATGTTTAATAGACTAAATTATTTTATTCGTTTTTAGCAGCTGCAGTGCGTTGGTTATTTTTGTATCAATTTGTCAATCAAGGAGAAGGTTTATGGAAAAGGAACGTTACCTCTTTACGTCTGAGTCGGTGACCGAAGGGCATCCGGATAAAGTTGCCGATGCCATTTCAGATTCAATTTTGGATGCCATCATGGCGCTGGATAAAAACTGTCGGGTCGCCTGCGAAACCATGGTGACCACCGGTCTTGCTTTCATATCCGGTGAAATAACCACCGAATGTTATGTGGACATGCCGCAGATTGTGCGCGATACCATACGCGAAATCGGTTATTGCTCATCGCAAATGGGCTTTGATTGCCAAACCTGCTCCGTGATTGCCAGCATTGACCGTCAATCGCCCGATATTGCCCAGGGGGTGAATATCGGCGAGGGCCTGTATAAAGATCAGGGTGCCGGCGATCAGGGGCTGATGTTTGGATACGCGACGGATGAAACCGACGAGCTCATGCCCATGCCGATTACCTATGCCCACAAATTGTGTCGGCGTCTGGCAAACGTTCGAAAGAATGGTGCGTTGGATTTTTTGCGCCCGGATGGAAAATCTCAGGTAACCATAGAATATCTAAACGGAACACCGAATCGCGTCGACACCGTTGTAGTTGCTGCTCAGCACAAACCCGATGTGACCTATGATGAATTAAGAGAGGCGATCATCGAAGAGGTTATCAAGAATGTGATTCCAAAGGATATGATCGATGGTGATACCCGATATTACATTAATCCCACCGGCAGATTTGTCATCGGTGGCCCCATGGGAGATTGCGGTCTTACCGGTCGCAAAATTATTGTGGACACCTATGGTGGCCAAGGAAGCCACGGCGGTGGATGCTTTTCGGGGAAAGATCCTTCGAAAGTGGATCGCAGTGCGTCTTACATGGCCAGGCACATCGCCAAAAACGTCGTTGCTGCCGGACTGGCGAAAAAATGTGAAATCCAAATCGCCTACGCCATCGGAGTGGCTGAACCCGTATCGGTTATGGTCGATTTAATGCGAACCGGTGTGGTCGAGAAAAAGAGAGTCGAAGATATTGTCAAAGACGTTTTTGACCTAAGACCCGCAGCGATTATTGAATATCTTGATCTTTTGCGGCCCATCTTTCGAAAAACAGCAACTTATGGACACTTCGGTCGAAATGAACCTGAATTCACCTGGGAAAAAACAAATATGGCGGATGTACTCAGAGAAAAAGCCGGTGTATAAATCGATAAAGGAGACGGATCGACGATGGATTATGATGTAAAAGATATTAAATCCGCAAAACAAGGCGCGCTGCGTATTGAATGGGCCAATCAGAATATGTCGGTTTTAAACCGTATCCGTAAGCGGTTTGAAAAGCAAAAGCCTTTGAAAGGTATGCGCATCGGTGCGTGTCTTCATGTTACTACCGAGACGGCCTCGCTGATGCAAACCTTAAAAGCAGGCGGTGCGAAAGTCTCTTTATGTGCCTCCAACCCGTTGAGCACCCAGGATGATGTGGCAGCTTCATTGGTGAAGCACGACAAAATCCCCGTATTTGCGATTAAGGGTGAAGATCATAAAACCTATTACACCCATATCAATGCTGTGTTGGATACCCGGCCGCAGTTTACCATGGACGATGGTGCAGACCTGGTTTCCACGCTTCACTCGGAGCACTCCAGGCTTATATCCTTGGTGAGGGGCGGTACGGAAGAGACGACCACGGGAATCATTCGTCTCAGAAGTATGGCAGCCGACGGCGTGTTGCAGTATCCGATTATTGCCGTCAACGATGCCCAAACCAAACATTTTTTTGACAACCGCTACGGTACCGGGCAAAGTACCATCGATGGTATTATTCGCGCCACCAACCGCCTGATTGCCGGGTCCAATTTTGTCGTGTGCGGCTATGGGTGGTGCGGAAGAGGCCTGGCAATGAGAGCCCGTGGCATGGGGGCCAATGTCATTGTTTCCGAGGTGGATCCGTTACCTGCACTTGAAGCCGTCATGGATGGGTTCACCGTGATGCCGATTCGTCAGGCCGCCAGAATCGGTGATTTCTTTTGTACGTTGACCGGTAACATCAGCGTTATTCGAAAAGAACATTTTCTGCTCATGAAAGACGGGGCCATTGTGTCCAACTCCGGCCATTTCAATGTGGAGTTAGACCTTGAAGGACTGCAACGCATTTCAAAATCCAGGCGGGTTATGCGACCCTTTGTCGAGGAATTTCTGCTTGAAAATAGCCGCCGAATCAATGTCTTGGGAGAGGGCCGATTGATAAATCTGGCGGCGGCAGAAGGTCATCCATCCAGCGTGATGGATATGAGTTTTGCCAACCAGGCGCTCAGCATCGAGTATATGGTGAAACTCAAAAAACCGCTGAAGAAAAATGTTTATCCGGTACCTAAAAAAATCGACAAAATGATTGCCAAGGAAAAACTGGCCGCCATGGGGGTTGCCATCGATAAACTCACACCGGAACAGAAGCAGTATCTGGCCTCATGGCAGCTGGGCACCTAAATTTCAATTCATAAATGGTAATTTTTCCGATGAGCGGCGTTCTCCGCGAATTTCATGGCTCGACGTACCTTATGTACGCCTCACCATGAAATTTTTGTGCGGCCTTGCTCTTCGTAAAATGGCTATTTCTGGGCGGAAACTAGGAGCGGCCTCCGCTCCATCTCAGCTTCGCCTTCAGAATATCAAAATACTGCAAACCCGGTATACTGATCATGTTAATCGGCTGTGGCCCTTTTTTGATCAGAATTTCATCGTGTCCGTTAATTTCAAGGCCCACCTGACCATCAAATGTCAACATCATATCGGAAGACCCTTTTTCAAGCTTGATTTTTATGGATACAGCCTCAGGAAGAATCAACGGACGATTCGTCAGGGTGTGCGGGCAAATAGGTGTCAGGATAATACCCGGTACTTCCGGATGGATAACCGGACCGCCGGCCGCCAGAGAGTAAGCGGTTGAACCGGTTGGCGTGGCAACAATAAGCCCGTCTCCGCTGTAAGTAGTCAAGTAGTTATCATCGATATAGGTGTCGATATGGGCAAGCCTTGCCAGAGCCCCTTTGTTAATCACCACATCATTGAGTACGGTTTCCTGGGCAACAATTTTCCTTTCACGATTGACCTGCACATCAAGTCGCATGCGAGGCTTCAGGGTAAACTGATCCGTTAAAACCGTTTCAGCAGCGGAAAACAAGCTTTCTTCCGATATTTCTGCCAGAAACCCAACTTCACCGAACTTGATTCCCAGAATCGGGATGCGTTGATCTCCGATCCATCGAACCGCGCTTAAAAAGGTCCCGTCACCCCCCAGGACAAAGACACAGAACAAATCGTTCGGTGCCGATGGATGCTCCTTTGCGGCTTTCCGATTTCCAGGTGCCCAACTTTTTTGGCGTATAACCGAAACACCTTTGGACCGTAACCAACCTTGCAGTTCATCGGCCTTTTTATTGGCCTTTGCATCCGCTTTTACGACAAGGCCTATCTTTTTCAAGTTTCAGTTAAACTCCTTTTGCAAATCATTTAATAATTATTAAATACAAATAACTTGCTGAAATAGCAAGATGTTTTTCCGTTTTATATGAATTTGCAAAAACATCGCTTTTCTGACTTTTTACGAGGCCATCAAACTTGGCGCGATTTAATTGACACAAAATGATGTCTACAGTATACAATAAAATAACGGAGATTATTCATGGGCGAACAATCGTTTTCTACAGAAGAGACCGGCGTTGTCGTCGTTGATGTTCAGGCGGATTTCACGGAGATAAAATCCGGCGCTTTGGCGGTTCCCGGAACCGATGACCGATACCTAGATTGCGTCGAAAGGGCCACCCGGCGATTTGCTGAGCAGGGTTTGCCGGTTTATTTTACTCAAGATTGGCATCCTGCCGAACACGTCAGTTTTTATACCAACAATCCGGGTACGGAACCTATGCAGGTTATTGATATAAACGGGCGAGCTCAGGTCATGTGGCCGCCACATTGCGTCCAGGGTACTGTCGGTGCGGAAATTGTCATCACAGTTAAGGGGTCAACAAAGACGGTGCGCAAGGGTGAAGATCCCCAATTTGACTCCTATTCGGGTTTTGCCGATGACGGCGGTCATAAGACCGAACTGGATAACCTTTTAAGCCAGGAAGGTATTAAGAAACTGATAATTTACGGGTTGGCGACTGATTATTGTGTCAAAGCCACCGTCCTGGATGCGTTGGACGCCGGTTACCAGGTTGAGCTTGTTCTTGATCTTTGTCGCGGGGTAAGCCCTGAGACCACCGAAAGTGCCACACAGGAGATGCAAGCAAGAGGTGCAATGATAATTAACGTCCCGGAATTTCTATAACATGCTGAAGTCATATAGTTTTTAAAGACATTAGACAATAGTAAATAGTCAATTTTTCTATTTGGTTCCGGCTTTGCGCGTTAGAACGTAATGGGTTTTTCAGCGCCGATTTTTGTCGCTACAATTCAACCACCTCAAGGCGGGGGTTCGGATAGTATTGCCGGCCGACTTTCGCGCAGGGGCGTCCTTCCAGCAGGACGATGTCGGCCGTAAAGTTGTAGGCACCTCGCATCAGGCAGTTGCCAACCCCATAGACGTCCACGGGAACCTGCATTTTTTCAAACTCGGCGATCTTATCCGGGTTAAATCCTCCCGACACAATTATTTTAACGTGACTGTAGCCGTGTTTGTCCAGGGTTTGACGGGTCATTTCCACCAACTTGGGTGTAACCCCGACGGGTCTGAAATTCCGCATGACCGGCACGATGGATTTGTCTACCAGCGTTTCGGCAGTGTCCAATCTCACACCCCAGAGCCGATCCCCCAAAGCTTCACAGCATTTCAAAGAGGTCCCCACGCTGTCATTGTCGAAATCCACCAGCGCAACCAGATTAACGTCCGGATAGCTTTCGCCGAAAAGACTGACCGCTTTGACTGTATCTCCTCCCACTGCCGCAATCAGCGCGTGAGGAACCGTGCCTGACGCTTTGGCACCCCACCATTGGGCCTGGGCATCGGTGGAAACTCCGGTGGCACCGCCGATATGAGCTGCGTATCCGTCGCCTCCCTGAACGGCCCAATGATCGAATCGGGCAGGAAAGTACAAAACGTTCTTGCCGCTGGCAGCCTCCACTACACCACGGACGTTGCTGGCAATCTTGGAGCGACGGGCAAGAATGCCGAGATAGACCGTTTCCAGATGGGCAAAATGGCTGGCATCCCCGGTGATGTGCATCACCGTTTCCCAGGCAGAGATATGATCGCCGTCGTATAGCGCTTCAACCTTCAGCTGCTCGAAACCGCTTTCCCACAGTTCGTCCAGCTGCCTGGAGACGTCCATTTTTTGTTCGATGGTCTTCAGATAGGCTTTGTGGTTACCGAGAAATTGTTGGCGGGCCTTGTCCTTGAGCTCGATTAATTTATCGAACAGTTTATAGGCCTTGGGATAATCGGTATATTTTCCGGCGGCCAGTTTGAGAACGGCCACCGCTTCGTCTACACCACATAGTACGGCCTCTTTTTTCTGAAACACCTGCATGGTGACTTCCGGGTGCAGGTTGTGCATTTCAAGGGTGATCTTCTCGCGCCAGAAATAGATGTCGCTGAGGTATCCGCGGCGTAGTTCCTGAACAGGCAGATCAAAAACATGGGCATCTAGACGTTTTCGCATAACGGTTTCCTTTGTTCTCATAAAAAACTTCACTTTTTCTCAGGCTAATCGCAATCGTTTTCAAACGCGCGTTTTCTCAAGTTACCATAACGATGATAATTATTACAAATACTTTGTTGCTGATAATACTTTAGCAGTTCGATGCTACCCTGCTGTTGTTGTTGGATCTAAAGCTCTGGTCGATTAATTTGGTCAGAATTACTTTGTCCATCGGATTGGCCAGCAGTCGAGCCAACTGACTGTAACGTGTTTTTTCTTTGGAGCTCATCAATTGGTTGGCCTGGTTTTGCCAGGTTGTTGCCAACATGATGGCCTCCTCTACAATGTTTTTGGTCGTATAGGTAAGCATACAGATATTGTTCTTATTGAAGGTTTTTTGAAAATCTTATCTTTTCAGAAACATATACACTTGGAACAGTGTGTCAACAAAGCCTCTATTTAGTTTTGGTGGTCGTTTGTTTCACTCTTGGCTAAAGATGTGTTAATTTTTGTAGTTGTGTTTTTAGTTGCTTCCCTATTGCTGATTTGATATTCCGCATAAGGGTTCAGAGGTTCGGGGTTCAGGGTTCAAAGGTTCAATGGTTCAGAGCTTTCAGGGTTCGGGGTTGATGTGGAGTCCGAACCACAGATAATTAACTCTGAATGGAAATTCCATGAAAATAGAACGATTCGAGGATATTGAGGCATGGCAACTGGCGAGGGAGTTAACGCGCAAAGTCTATGCCCTGACAAATAAGCCAGAGTCAGCTTTACGTGGCTTTGGGTCAGCGATACATCACGAATGATGAGTTTCAGGATGTGTATGATCATGCCGGACGCACCCGTACTGCCATTCGAGGTTTCATCCAAGCACTTGGTAGCATACGAGTAAGGTCAACAGAAGAAAGATAACCCTGAACGCTGAACCTTTGAACGCTTACGCAAGATAACCTTGAACGGTGGACCCGACCCGGCTGAGCTCGTCGCAGGCTGAACCTGGGAACACTTACGAAATGATTAAACACCTCTCATAGGAGCTGTAATGCAAATAAGAATTCTCACTAGTGATGATGTCAAAACCGCCTTGCCGATGCCGAAAGCAATTGAGATGATGAAACACGCCTTTGGGCAACTCGCGGCTGGTAAGGCAACTGTGCCGCTTCGATCAAAAATCTCCTCAGATAAAGGAGATACCCTGTTGATGCCGGCCTACCTTCATAGCAGTCAGGATTTAGGCATTAAGATTGTATCAATTTACAAAGATAATCCATTGAAGGGCATACCGACAGTTACTGCAATTGTAATCGTACTCGACCCTCAGACCGGACGGCCAACGGCGCTAATTGAAGGTGACAGTCTGACCGCAATTCGAACCGGTGCAACCGGCGGTCTTGCTTCTGACCTATTAGCTCGTCGTAACGCTAAAACCGTCGCTCTCTTTGGAGCAGGTGTCCAGGCACGGGCACAGTTGCAAGGGGTTATGGCTGTTCGCTCAATTGCCCAGGTTAATCTTTTCGATCTTTCATCATCCGCTGCGCAAAAGCTGGCCGATGAGATTGCTTCCTGGGCAGATGCTCCCACAGTCAATCTAGTATCGAACTCAAAGGAAGCCATCCAAGATGTCGATATTATCATTACGGCAACGACCTCTTCTGAGCCCGTATTTGATGGCAATGAAATCAATCCTGGCACCCAAATTACCGGTGTTGGCTCGTACACACCCCAGATGCAGGAGGTGGATGAAACCACTGTGCGACGGGCCAGGGTTGTCGTTGATTCTCGAGAAGCTTGCCTAGCGGAAGCAGGAGACATCATTATTCCCAAGGCAACAATTGACGCTGAACTGGGTGAGATTATCAACGGCTTAAAGCCGGGACGGCAGTCCGATGAAGAAATCACATTTTTCAAAACGGTGGGGGTGGCGGTGGAGGATGCAGCTGCAGCTGCCGCTATTCTGAGTGAAGCAGAAAAAAATGAATTGGGCACAGTCATAGAGGTTAGTTGAAATCGGAGGTCTTATGAGACAATCGAATCATCTCGGAAAAACCCTGAGGGAAGATCCAAGAGAAGCCCAAACGGTGGCGCATAAACTGATGCTTCGTGCTGGATATATTAAGCAGATTGCAGCGGGAGTTTACGCCTATATGCCTTTGCTCTTACGAACTTTAAATAAAATTTCTCAAATTATCCGAGAAGAAATGAATGCAAACGGGTATGGAGAACTTTTGATGCCTGCGCTTCAACCCAAAAACCTTTGGCTTGATTCCGGCAGATGGGATGACGATAACGAAATAGGTGGTAGTATATTTGTTATCAGGGACCGACGGGGAAGCACCCTCTGTTTGGCACCGGCCCATGAGGAAGTGATAACCGACATCATTCGAAAAGAGATCAGTTCCTATAAGCACCTCCCCAAAAAGCTATACCAGATTCAAATAAAATTTCGCGATGAAACTCGCCCCCGCCTTGGGTTAATGCAGGCCCGGGAATACATGATCAAGGATGCCTTTAGTTTTGATGCTGATGAAGCAAGCCTGGATAGCTCTTATCTAGCGATGCATGATGCCTACCATAATATTTGCAGGCGTATTGGCCTGGCATATCGCTGTGTAGAGGCTCATATCGGGCCAATCGATAATAATCGCCGTCATGAATTCGTGGCTATTGCTGACATTGAAGAAGATACCGTCGTGTACTGTGATAACTGTGAATATGCTGCCAATCAGGAGATGGGTGAATCTCGCCTGGAAGTTTTTCCACAGGACTCCGAAGAAAAAACAATTGAGGCCATCTACGGACCGGGCCTTATCGGTGTTGAACCTCTGGCTGAGTTCTTAAATCTACCGGTGTGGAAAACGACAAAAACGCTCTTTTTTCAAGCAGATGACAAAGTCATCGCCGTTATGGTCCGTGGGGATTGCGATGTAAATGAGTTCAAAGTCAAAGATTTTCTCAAGTGCAATGAACTGACACTCGCCTCACCGGAAGTCATCAAAGAGCTTACCGGATCTGAGGTAGGTTATGCCGGCCCCATTGGTCTTGCCCCCCAAGTCACCGTAATTGCTGATCACCATACCCGCGATCGCGTCAACTTCGAGTGTGGCGCCAATCGAACGGATTATCATTACATCAATGTAAATTTTGGACGCGATTTTCCTTTGCCTAATTTTGGCGATTTTAAGCTGGCCAAACAAGATCATCTTTGTCCCCGTTGTGATCACGGAAAACTAAAGGAGGCCCGTGGGATTAAGGTTGGACATATCGCCAAATTAGGAACGAAATATTCGGAAAAATTAAATTGTGCCTATCTGGATAGAGCTGGGAAGTCTCAACCGTTGTATATGGGAGGCTTTAGCATAGATATTAGCAGATTGGCTGCTGCTGTCGTTGAACAAAATCACGATGAATCCGGTATCACTTGGCCCACCCATATTGCGCCTTTTCAGATTCATCTAATTGGTCTCAACCTTGAGACAGAAGAAGTCAGGGCTGAAGCCGAAAACCTTTACCAACAGCTGTTGGACGAGGAGATTGATGTCTTATTTGATGACCGTGATTTGCGAGCCGGAGAAAAATTTGGTGATGCGGACCTTTTTGGCATACCCATACGCTTGACCGTCAGCAAGCGAACCTGCAAGGAGCAAAAACTCGAACTCAAGTTGCGCAACAAAAATCAAAGTGAATTCTTAACATACGAGGAAGCTTTAAAGACAATTAAAAATTTTTGTGCACCACAGGAAGAAACATACTTATGAAAACTTTCAATGTAGATTTTACAAGACCTGATGCAGAGATTATAAAAGCCTTCGCAAAAATACCAACCTCTACTATTAGTGATGCGATGGGAAGATGCGGGGCCATGTCAAGCGATATGAAACCCGTATTTCCGGGTGCTAGGGTATGTGGCTCAGCCTTTACCGTCAGAGTTTACGCCAACGACAATTTAATGCTCCATTTGGCTTTAAAAGAGGCCAGACCGGGAGATATCCTGGTTGTTGATTCTGGAGGCTATACAGAGTGTGCCCTGTGGGGCGAACTGATGTCCCTCTCCGCAAGCTGTAGAGATTTGGGAGGGACCGTTATCGATGGCGGGGTCAGGGATAAGGACGCGATCGCTGAGTTGGGGTATGCGGTATTTTCTAGAACAATCATTCCGGTCGGAACCCACAAGTCCAATCAAGGCTCTATCTGCAAACCCGTATCCTGCGATGGGGTGCCCATCTTCCCAGGGGACATCATCGTTGGTGATTCGGATGGGGTAGTGGTGGCGCCCTTGGACCAGGCGAGGGTGGTACTCGAAAAGGCTAGAGCCATTTTAGACAGAGAGGATCAGATGCGCGAAAGAATAAAAAAGGGGGAGTTAATCTTTGACATCCTGGAATTAGAGAAATACTTCCAGGATTAATGGGAAAATCTCTTTTTGGGTTCCTTGTACCCGCTGGCGTCATCCACCTGAAACAACCGGCATGATCATCACCTTGTCGCCATTTTTTATGAGGCTATCTAAAGTGCCCCGCTTATGGTTAATGAGCACAATGGAGCGGTCTTTGGATAAATCAACTTCAACAATATCTTTTAATTTCACAGATTGCTTTAGAGAAACGTTCATCCCCGGGGCACCCATTTTTTCCGCTATAAAACCTATGAATTTAATTTCTACCATTTTGCTTTAATTCCTCAGCGACGTCTTTCAATTTCAGTTTTTCTAGTGTTTCCATTCTGGGAACGCCATTTTCATCCCATCCTCTTAGTTCATAATACCAGGATAGCATCTGCTCGTACTTGCTTTTGTCGAGTGAGGTTCCTTTGAGCTCCCCTTGGGTGAAAGGTTCTAGAAACCATCTTGAAGGTGGTATATCCATTTCTCTTCCCCAATTGTCATTTTCCCGAACCCAATAAGCCCGCATCAAGGCATAAAACCTGTCCCCGAGTTCGTCAATGTTCTCCGGTGAGAAGTCCAATCCGGTGGCAGCCTTCAGGAATTTCGGATACCAATCGAGCCCGAAACCGAGCTCCACCCAAAGTAGGCGACAGACCGTTAAGGCCTCGAACCAGCCTCCTCGGTATCGCTGTAGTTCGATCACTTTCTGGACCTTTTCTTTATTGTAAGATAATCGATCTCCGATTTCCCAGGCAGGCAGGAAAGCATCTTTGTGATGGGCGCCGATGGGGGATGTCCCGTAGGCCAGTGCCATTCCGGGCAAAGCCTGGCAGGTATAGGCTGAAATTTCCATTCCCTTAACCTGCATCGCCCAATCCTTCGATTCGGATCCCAGACGTTCGGAGGCCTTTTTCACGCCTTTGTATACAATCTGCCCGGCGCCTCTATTGTTTACAATGTCCGCGATGAGCCTTTTGCAGCCATTAAAATCTCCCCATTTGAGTTTCTCATCGATCAGGCCTTTTTCAGAGGCTTCCATCAAGAAAGCAAGATTGCTGCCCAGTGATATGGTGTCCAATCCGTATTCATCCGCCAATCGATTCAAAGCCGCGGCCTCACCAAGGTCACCGATTCCGAGATTGGATCCCAGCATCGTTATGTTTTCATAGTCTAACTCGGCATTTCCACCTTCAGCGTCCCTCACCACAATACCGCACCGAGCGTTGCAGTGGGGACAGCCTTGACGTCCGATCTTAATTTTCTCCGCGCTATGACCATCTATTTGTTTCGCGAATTTGAAGGTTCCCTCCCGAAAATTATAAGTCGGTATGGCACTGATGGAATTGGCCCACTCGATCATCATCATGGTCCCTTGTCTCGTCCAAATATCGTAATTTTCCTTGGTCTTGATGTCGGCCCAGGCTTCTTTCCCCACTGCCTTTAATTTTTTCTCATCAAAAATTGGAATTTCCCTACTTCCCTTCAGAACGATGGCCTTGAGGTTTTTAGAACCCATTACCGCGCCTATTCCCACCCTGCCGGCTGCACGCCCTTTCTGGGATATCAGATTGGCGAACCGTACGCCCTTCTCTCCGGCGGGCCCTATGAGCAAGATGCCCGTGTTTTTGCCATGCCTTTGCTCCAAGATGTCTTGGGCTTTAAAGGTATCCTTTCCCCAAAGATCCTTTGCGTCCAGGATTTGAATCTTATCATCTTCGATATAAAGATAGCAGGGATGCCGTGAACATCCTTCAACAACTAAAACATCATATCCAGCTTTCTTTAAATGGACGGATGCACGACTGCCAATATTACTATCGCCGTATCCACCTGTTAGAGGACTCTTTGTGGCGATTACCATTTTTCCTGAACTTGGCACGGGAAGGCCGGTGAGCGGACCCGTTGCAAAGACGATTTTATTGCCCTCAGATAACGGATCGACACCTTTGACCTCGTCCCAGAGAATCTTGACGGCAAAGCCTCTCCCTCCCAAAAATTTGTC
>WOR8_10002075_pt1 | contig 29894 bp, 30 predicted proteins | sample DeeMarSeWOR38_10_FD_19890 | JGI IMG/M metagenome (IMG submission 19890) | reverse complement strand
AAGAGAGGGGTGGTGACTATTTTCTCACGATCACGGCCCGGCAGAGTGGTGTTTCACCTTCGTTTGAAATGCCGGTACCCTTCATCGTCAATTTCCGGAATGGTCATGCAGTGGTAAACCTAACCCTTAAGGGAGATGGAACACTTGCCAAGAAGTTCCACTTGCCGCAGAAACCGGTTTCGATTGAGGCAAATCCATGGAGCGCGGTCCTGTGCACCGTTGCCGAGTGAGGTAACATGACGTATAGTCCTTATATAAGGCAATTCTAGGAAGCGGCATGTTTTGGGCCTGGTTTGTGATCTGTTTCATGTGTTTTGCGATCCGGACGTTCTACAATTATTGGGATTACCGTGGGCACAAACTGGCAAAGAAGAAAGAAGTAATAACCATTATATACGTATTAATGGCCGTGCTGTGGTTCTCGTGGTTTCAGATGAATTTCATTGATCCTGTGAAGATGTCTTTGCCGCTGTGGCTGCGGGTGCTGGGGCTCTTGTTCTTCATTATTGGTGTGGCGTTCTTCTTTCTTGCTCATGCCGTCATGGGAAGGCTTAAGGACGAAGGGCTGTTCGTCAAAAGGGGAATCTACTCCAGAATCAGAAACCCGATGTATCTTGGGTTCATTGTATGGGTTGTAGGATTCCCAGTATTCATGCAGAGTATACTCACCCTGGCAAGTGCCGTTTTGTGGATAGCACATTTCATGGTATGGAAGGTTTTGGAGGAAAAAGATCTGGAGCGGAGAATAAGTGGTTACCGCGAATACAGATCACGGACGTGGTTTTGATGTGTGAATATGAATGAATAAATCAGGAGGCATCCAATGGCGAGAATTAAATTAGAAATGCCGCATGATTTTGATTTCACGACGGATCTGACAGTTTATATAGACAACATAAATTATGGGGGTCATCTCGGGAACGATTCTTTGCTTTCCCTTATCCACGAGGCTCGGCTGCGCTTCTTGAAGAAGCACGGATTCACCGAAGCCGACATTGACGGTGTCGGAATAATAATGGTTGATACAGTGATCCTGTATAAAGGAGAGAGTTTCCACGGCGATGTACTGACCTTTGAGGTTGCGGTACGCAATATCGATAAAGTTGGCTGCGATTTCTACTTCCGGGTGACCAACAAAAAGAGTGGTATGGACATTGCGCACGCAAAAACAGGTATTGTATTCTTTGACTACAGTACCAGAAAGGTGGTCAGTACGCCAGATGCATTCAGAAAATTATTTGCATAATGGTGTAACAAGTGAACATCTTTAGGAGGTATGCATGAAGATACTACATCCCAACAGCCTCGCCGATACACTGGATGCGCTAAATGAAGTTCTTTTTATGGGGCATTCCCTTGCCGGGCCTGAGCGGAATAAGTTGCTCGGTTGGATCGCCAGCCGGCAAGGTGTGAAAGGTGCTTATCGCGGTATGTTCGCACCGACGTCGCTGGATTTCAGGCGAGGTATCAGACTCTTTACCGGAGAAAGAGTGGTTTCAGGCGCTGCGATTGGTCACATCCTTGGCGAGGAAGCGAGTCGCGCAGTGATCATACTCAATGGCAGCTCACCCGAGGCAAGGCAGGCTTTGAAGAGGTCGAACAAGGGCATCATGAAGGCTCTGATGAGCTGTGAAACGCGTGTTCGTGTGCGCGGTTTCTATTGCTGCGGCACCTGTACTGTGGCTCTGTGGCGGCACCTGGCAGTGGGCGGCTTGAATAAGTCGAAACAGCGGCTGACCGCCGGCCTGAAAGTTCTGCGCAAGTATCGTGATGGTACTGGCAAGTGGCGCCGTTTTCCGTTCTACTACACACTACTTGCATTGAGTGAACTAGATGGTAGATTTGCGACCGATGAAATGCAATATGCCGCACCAGTGTGTGAGCGGTTATTGCAGCGGACAAGCGTGAAAAAAAGGATCTCCAAGCGCCGCAAGCTGCTGCTTGAAAGGATCCTTGCTAAGGTATAGAGGCATAAGAGGAGATAATCGCGGATGTTCCATGAGATACCGGACACGATCCTAAAAAGGATGACCTATCTGGAGGATTTGGATAGAAGGCATAGGAGTGAAAATACTCCCTCAAGCATCCGGCTGAGACAGGTGCCTCGCCAGACCGGTAAATTTCTTGCCGTGATAGCAGCGCTGGCGCCGAAAGGCCTGTATCTGGAAATCGGCACGAGCGGGGGATACTCTGCAATGTGGCTTGCACTTGCGTGTCGACATGTTGGGGCCGAACTTGTTACCTTTGAAGTATCAAAAGAGAAGGTCATCCTGGCAAGAGAAACGTTCCGTGAGGCTGGAGTTGAGGATGTTGTGACATTGGTCCACGGCGATGCCAGGGATTATTTGGACAAATACAAAGGCATCGCTTTTTGTTTTCTTGATGCGGAAAAAGATATGTATGCCGAATGCTATGAAAAAATAGTGCCGAATATGGTCACAGGTGGCATTCTTGTTGCTGATAATGTGATCAGTCACAAGGATATACTCGAGAGTATGGTCGAGAATGCGTTGCATGATCCACGCGTAGATGCTCTGATCGTACCGATCGGAAGCGGAGAGTTGGTATGCGTGAAAAGATAAGAAGGAATGAAAAGTTCGTAAGCGAGCCCATCAGACCGATTGCAGGCACATTTGATACAGGAGCAATGGCAAGGGGAGAGCCCGGTTTGCCCGCGCGCTTTGTGTGGCGGAAGAACGAGTATTCAGTAGCTCAGGTAATGAATAAATGGAAGGAAACCTCGCCTTGTAAGCACGGGGCAAGTGAGAAATATGTACGCAGGCACTGGTACAAAATCCAAACTGCAGACGGCGAAGTCATGCAGATCTATTTTGAACGAAAGCCAATGACCCGGGGACAGGGAAAATTGAGGTGGTGGCTTTATTCTATTTTAAGGCAGGAGGGGGAGGTTTGCGATGAAGCACAATGTTAAAGTGGTCCCGTCAGTGGATGCGGTTTCTGTTTTGTTTATACTGCTCTGTACATGGGCATTGGCGTGGGCGCAGTGGACTAATGCCGCCATCGATACGATCACCAACACGCAGGTTAGGAAAGAAACAATGACGCAGTCTCTTTGCATTGATGACTCCGGAATGGTGCATCTTGTATGGAAACAGGAGAGGACAGGTGGCTGGCGTATCTTCTATCGCACGAATAGCCCGTCTGGAACCTGGGGTGCAATTCAGGAGGTAGGGGATTCCTCGCAGGCCGCTTTTGATCCTGCGATGGCATGGTGGTCGGCGACTTCAATACCTTTTGTCGTATTTGAGCAGGATTTGGAGATCTTCGCTGCTCTCTTAAACGGCGGTGTTTGGCAGGCAGAGCCAATCACCGCCAATGCACAGCTCGACCGTTCACCGACCATTGCCATTGATGGTACGGCGATACCGCATGTTGCCTGGATAACCGATGATTCGATCAGCGGACAGTACAAAATCGCTTACGCTATGGGTTATCTGGTGGGGCCGTATATCCATTGGGAAACTCAGACTCTTGCAGGTAGCGATCTGGGTCCATACGGGACAGGTGCTGCGCCTTTCATCTCTGTCACTGCGCAGGGTGTTGCACACATCGTATACCGGGGTGGTGATTATGGCAATTACCATATTCATCATACCTGGAATACTGCAGCTGGTGATACTAACTGGAGTTACGAAATACTCTACAGCGGCAATGCCAATGATTTCTCTGCATCAATGTTTATCGAGAATGAGGGCGATTGCCACTTGGCGGTGAGTGGGAACGATGGTTGGGGTTTCCCGGGCCGGGTATTCTACTTTTTCAAACCTTTTGGCCAACCCTGGCAGCAATATGAATTGGCTTCCAGCGCTGCTAGTGCAGTGCAGCCCTCATTGAGTGTCGATGCTAATGGAATGCCCCACGTCGTTTGGATGGAAACGAGCGGCAATTTCTATACGGGGAATATTTACTATTCGGCAAAAGATACGGCGGATGTCTGGACAAACTCGTTGGTTATCGGTAACGATTACTTCACACCTTCTTTCGCCGTCGATCAGCTTGGTTACGGTCACGTCGCCTGTCATACTGGAGGGAATACAAGTATCTTTGACATCTATCATGTAAAGAGCAGCGAGGTCTTGACATATCTTGAGGAATCTAAAGATACCAGAGTAGGTGCCGGCCCAGGTGTTACGTTAGGTTTGAGTCCGAATCCTGTTCAAGACTACACATACATCAGTTACAATACAACAGTCCCGGATAATGTTGTCCTTACTGCATATAACAGCCTAGGAGCAGAAGTTGCGCGTCTGGTCGACGAGCATAGGACGCCTGGGATCAACCGTATTGTCTGGTATCCATACGGACTCAGCGCAGGGGTGTATTTCCTGCGTCTCAGGTCCGGGGGATCAGAACAAGCAGTGAAATGCGTGTTGCTTCCCCGGTAATCATCTGATGAACACGGGTGGTATGAAAAGAGGAGCAAGCAATGAAAAAATGTGTAAGTCAAATAACGGTAATTTGCCTTGTTTTTACTAATTTGTGGTGTTTTTGCCGGGCAGATGATTCTATGAGCATCAAACTTCCAGAGCCAAATAAGACGGGCGGACAGCCACTCATGGAAACCTTGGCGAAGAGGAAATCATCACGCCAATTCAGCCGCGAGGAAATTCCACCGCATGTACTGTCCGACATGCTCTGGGCGGCATGCGGTGTGAATAGACCGGAATCGGGCAAGCGCACGGCTCCGTCAGCAGTCAACTGGCAGGAAATAGACGTGTATGTTGCGTTAGCGCAGGGGCTTTATTTATATGATGCGCATGAACACATCTTGATGCACGTACTTTCTGAGGATGTGCGTGGCCTGACCGGCAATCAAGAATTTGTGAAGCATGCACCGGTTAATCTCATTTTCGTGGCTGATTATTCGCGCATGGGAAGAAGATCGCAACAGGATAAAGATTTCTACTCGGCAGCGGATGCCGGGTTCATAAGTCAGAATGTCTATCTTTTTTGCGCGTCTGAAGGACTGGCAACTGTTGTGCGTGGCGCTCTGGATCGTAGTAAGCTGGCAGACAAAATGAAACTGGCTCCCGAACAAAAAATAATACTGGCACAGACAGTTGGCTATGCCGGCGAGTAGATATTGGTATATTGTGTGGGGCTGAAATGATTGCTTACAGAAACATAGATGAATAGTACCTTGGTTGTATAGTATTGACAAGCAGGTTTGTTCTTCTATAATATTATATGTCTAAAACAGAACGTAACTCTAAAAAAAGACATAAAAAGATCGGTGTACGGTTCTCGACCATTATCTATACATTGTTTGGGATCTATATTATCCCCCGTGGTGTCGAAGCGCATGTTGCTGATCTTGTGGAGCTCGTTCGACCCCTGGGTCTTTCGGCTAATGCCACGCGCCTTGGTTTGTCACGCATGTCGAGACACGGTGTGTTCAGGTCCCGTAAAGTGGGTCGGCATAGCTATTATTCGCTGAGCAAAAAAGGTATGGAATGGATGGAAAGCGGCCGGGTACGCGCCTTCGAAGTTGAACACAGGAAATGGGACGGCAGATGGCGGTTTGTTGTCTATGGAGTTCCAGAGAAATTGCGTTCTTTGCGTGATAAAGTTAGAGGAAGATTGGACGGTTTGGGCTTTGCCCCGCTTAGTGCCTCGGTTTGGATTTCACCGCATGATTTGCGCTCTGAAATCGTCAGGTTCGTTGCCCAAATGAAGATGACAGGCTATGTTGAAATGTTCGAAGCCAAGTACACCGGACTGCGCAGTGCAAAGAAATTCGCAAATGGCATCTGGGATATTGATGGTCTGGAAAGAAGATATCGGGCTTTCTTTGATAAATATAAAAACCTAAATGCAATGTTCGAACGACTGGCGAAGGCAGGAACCCCAATTTCCCCGGCAGAGTGCTTTGCCGAGCGCTTTTGTATGACTGCCGAGTACGTTGCTTTGAGATTGGAGGATCCAATGCTTCCTTTGGATCTGTTGCCAGCAAACTGGATCGGGCTGAGAGCACAGAGGTTACACGACGAATTATGGGCCCGGCTCAAGCGACCGGCAAACGATTTTGTGGATTCGGTGCTGCGAAAGTAAAATCAGTGTATTGGCTGGCAGTCATGTTGCCATTTCATCGGGTTGTCGGATTGATCAGCGACCTATTTCTGGTCTTAAACTAGGAGGATATTTGGGAAGGACAACATTGTTCGCTTTTGTATTATGTTCCTTGGCGGCAGGTGCTGAGAAGGAGTCAGTAAGATTTGTTGTGCTCGGTGATCGAACAAGCAACACGGTCGAGGGGGTTTTCGCTGACATAATCGATGAAGTTTCTTTGTTACATCCTGACTTTGTCATCAATGTGGGGAATCTTATTGAAGCGTCGAATGACGACAGTACCCTGATCCAGAGACAGTGGGCTGAGATCTTGAATACCATAAATATCCTGCCCTGTGATTTCTACTTTGTCCCGGGCAGCAATGACATCAATAGCGATCTGACCCGTAGTATCTTTGAGAGCGTAACGGGTTTCAAGAGATACTACTCATTTGACAGAGGCAACAGCCATTTCGTGGTCTTGGATAACTCCATTACCACATGGACACCGCTTAACGATGCCGACCCTGAGCAATTTGCCTGGTTGCTTGAGGACCTTAACAAACATAAGGATGCTGGACACATATTCATTTTTCTGAACGTGCCTTTCTATTTGAATACAATGGGTGCCGATACGCCGGCGCCGTTCATGGATGCATGTACACGGTTCCGTGTCCGCGCCGTTTTCAGCGGTAGCCTGCATTCATACATGTACTTGAATGAAGATGGCACTGACTATATTGTCATGGGTAGCTCAGGAGCCGAAACAGAAGATCTGGATCCGGCAAAGGGTAACTTCTATCATTGTTTGTACGCCACTGTAAGAGACGAGATTTTCGATGCTGCGGTCATTCGTAAAGGCAATGTTTTTCTGCGTAATATTGTTACTGGCAGCGACTATTACGAAATACAGAGGGCACAGGGTGAGGTGGTTTCATTTCCTGATTTGTACTGGCGCGAAGATTCACCCGGAAGATCCACCAAAGGTCGCTTTCGAGTCAATAATACGGGAATCGATTCGATCAACTCTCAGTTGGTATGGCATTTCGACACCCTGCGCCATGTGATCTCACCTTCGGGCGTTTTTGTGGCGCTTGCTCCTGGAGAAAGAGGGGAATACGATTTTGAGCTGAAGATCAAAGATAATTCGAAAATATTTCCGTTACCGAGTTTTGCACTGGCGTTCCCGTTTACCTATGGGAAAGTATGTACGCTGAAGAGCAGCATGGGTGTCAGAAGGATCAAAGATATTAAGAAATTCAAGACACCACCGGTCATCGATGGCATGATCGAAGAAGATGTATGGCGAGGAACAAAGCCGATAGTGGAACTGACGGGCAGTGCCGGCGAACAGTCACCAGTTGAAGCATGTGATATATACCTTGGCTACGATAAGGAGTATGTATATATTGCGGCGCGGTGCATGGAGAGTGACCTCGGTGCGCTAAGCATCCAAGCCACAGAGCATGACGGTCCGGCGTATGCTGATGATAATCTGTGGTTCTTTTTCGATTCGAATATGGACGAACGAACTTATTATCAGCTGATCGTCAACCCGAATGGCATCGTGTTTGATCGGTCATGCAGCATAGAGGATGGCAGGCCGCAGACGGATGTAGAGTGGAATGGTCCCTGGGAGGTCAGTTCAGGGCGCGAACCAGGAGCTTGGATCATTGAAATGCGCATACCGAAGAATGGGTTGGCGCCATTTGATGAGAAAAAGTGGGGTTTCAATCTGAGAAGGTTACAGACCAGAGTGGCTGAAGCAGGTGTTTGGTCGCTGCCCTTCGGCCATAATCCAAGTAGCTTTGGGATAATTGAGTTTGATTAGTCATTAATACATTGGGAGTGGCGTGACAGAAAGGAAAACATCGGGTTACGGTTCGTGGCTTTCCCCGCTAACGGCGGACATCGTTGCCAAACAGAGCATACGATTCGGGGATTTGCTGGTCGACGGCGGTGACGTATACTGGGTTGAGAGTCGTCCCGCTGAAATGGGCAGGAGTGTCATTGTTAGAGCCGGCCCGGATGGCAACCTTCACGATATAATAAATGCACCCTATAGTGCGCGCAGCCGAGTGCACGAATACGGTGGCGGGGCTTTTGCTGTGAGCAAAGGTTTTGTGTATTTTGCCAATTACGAAGATCAATGTATTTACAAGAAAGACAATAGCGGCGACGTGCGGTCGATTACAACAGAGAGTAGTGATCGCTATGGTGATCTGATTGTTGATGAGATGCGCAACCGGGTAGTATGCGTACAGGAGAGGCACAATGGCAAGGAGCCGGTGAACAGCATTGTTGGTATAGACATTGCGGGCACGAAAGATCCTGTGATACTCGTTTCCGGCGGTGACTTTTATTCTTCGCCGCGATTGAGCCCGGACAGCCGACGTCTTGCCTGGCTCACCTGGAATCACCCTAATATGCCCTGGGATGGCAATGAATTGTGGCTCGCTGAGATCGATGAGGTGGGTGCAATATTGAATCCGCAGAAAGTTGCCGGCGGCATTTCTGAATCCATTTGCCAGCCTGAATGGTCGCCGGATGGCCTTCTATACTTTGTGTCGGACCGTAGTGGCTGGTGGAATATTTATAGAAATATTTCCGGCAAGATTGAGATCGTGACTGAACTGGACGCTGAGTTTGGTCTGCCGCAATGGAATTTCGGTCAGTCGACATATGGGTTCACCAGTGATGGCAGAATCTTTTGCTGCTATAATCAAAAGGGCATTTGGCACCTGGCTACCATTGATCTGAAAAGCAGGCAGATCGAGCAAGTGACGACAGAATATACCGATATCGCACACCTGAAGATAATGGACCAGTGGGCGGTGTTCTACGGTGGTTCGTCCACGCAACGGCTTTCTATCATAAAACTCAATGTCTTGAACAGGATGATTGACATAGTCCGGCGCTCAGAGGAGTCGGTAGTCGATCCCGGATATGTGTCCAAACCAGATTTGATCGAATTCGATACATCAGACCATATGAAGGCTTATGGTTTCTTGTATCGACCTCAGAATAAGGAGTATGTTGGACCCCAGGCAGATAGACCACCGCTGATCGTCGTCACGCACGGCGGTCCGACGTCCTGCAGCTATACTTCACTCGATCTGAAGATCCAGTTCTGGACAAGCCGCGGTTTTGCCATCCTTGATGTTAACTATGGCGGCAGCACCGGGTTCGGACGCAATTACCGCGAAAGGCTTAACGGCAAGTGGGGTATCGTGGATGTCGATGATTGCATCAATGGAGCAATGTTTTTGGTGAAGAAAGGATTAGTTGACGCTCAACGGCTCATTATCAGGGGCGGCAGTGCCGGCGGCTATACGACACTTGCTGCGCTTACGTTCCGGGATCTATTCAAAGCCGGCGCAAGCTACTACGGAGTCAGTGATCTCGAGGCGCTGGCTAAGGAAACACACAAATTCGAGTCAAGGTACCTTGATAGCCTGGTTGGACCATATCCTGATGCCGTGAGCATCTATAAGGAGCGTTCGCCCATCAATAATGCAGAGCGCCTCTCGTCGCCCGTTATATTCTTTCAGGGACTCGATGATAAGGTGGTGCCACCCAGTCAAGCCGAAAAGATGGTGAAGGTGTTGCGCGATAAAGGTATTCCGGTTGTTTATTTTGCTTTCGAAGGCGAGCAACATGGTTTTCGCAAGGCGGAGAATCTGAAACGCGCATTGGAGGCCGAGTTATACTTTTACTCATGTGTTTTCGATTTTGAGTAATAATATGGTATCAGCCCTCGAAATTCGAAATTAGGTCCTGTCAGTACAACTCGTGTAACATAGTCAGTAGTCAGGAAAATTATAATACCAAACTAGCCGGAGGTCAATATTGACAGCTAACTGATCATTGAATATAGTCAACCAGAGACAATTTTTTCATAGGTGACCCCTGGGCAGCTTGACATCGTGCTGTGTGCGATTAGAATAGTCTAACATTGTATCAAAGACCATATCAAAGCGAGGAGGAAATTCATGAAAACATTGTCGTGCATAACGGTAAGTTTTTTAGCGTTGGGTATTTGCCTTGCTGGTTGTGGCGCTAAGGAAACGCGTTTTGTTACAATCGGGACCGGCGGAGTGACCGGATTGTACTATCCCACTGGCGGCGCAATTAGCAGGATGTTGAACAAGAAGTTCAAGCAGTTCAAGATCAAGGCAACGGTTGAGTCGACGAGCGGGTCGGTGTTCAATATTAATGCAGTAATCAAGGGTGATATGGAATTCGGGATTGCCCAGTCCGACCGGCAATATCAGGCTTATAATGGTCTAGCTGAATGGGCAGAGGCTGGTGCCCAGGCCAAACTTAGGTCTGTTTTCTCGCTGCATGCCGAACCGATAACGTTGGTTGTATCAGAGGGTAGCGGTGTGAGAGATATCAGAGATCTGCGCGGCAAGCGCATCAACCTGGGTAACCCGGGCTCTGGTCAGCTCCAGAATTCAAAAGATGTTCTGACGGCGGCTGGTCTTTCTGAGCAGGACATACTCGCCGAGTATGTTAAGGCGGTTGAGGCGCCGGGCCTTTTACAGGATGAACGCCTCGATGGTTTCTTTTATACGGTCGGTCATCCGAATGGCAACATAAAGGAGGCAACATCGGGTCGGATCAAGGTCTATATAGTCAATATCAAGGGTGACAGAATAGACAGGATAGTGGAAGATTATCCATACTACGCCCAAGCGATCATTCCGCACGAATTCTACGAGCGCGCTCTCAATACAGAAGATATCACGACGATCGGTGTCAAAGCGACATTTGTGACCTCATCGGATGTTGACGAAGATTTGGTTTATGCCTTGGCGAGGATGGTCTTTGAGAATCTTGAAGAATTCAAAGCACTACACCCTGCCTACGGCTCACTTACGCCCGAGAACATGTTGAAAGGTCTTACTGCGCCAATACACCGTGGTGCTCTTAAGTACTACAGAGAATCGGGGTTTGATCAGTATATTAGCGAGAAGCTCATTTTAGACAAGCAGCTCTAGATCCATTTGAAATGCAAAATGCGTTTGTTCCGGGAGCCGGTGTGATTCTTGCCGCTATTCTGGCCGTTTGTTGACCTATATGAGTAGGATGACGGAGTTGAAAAAGGCCAAGGAGATCCTGAGAGAAGAAACCGGACAGGTAAGGAATAGGAGGCCGGTCGACAGGATCATTATTTCGTGTGTCGCAGCGGGCTGGGCTATGTTTCAACTTGCCCTGCCGAGGTTTGTAATACTGGACAGCGTAACTATCCGGGCGATCCACTTGGCATTTGCTGTTGCTATTGTATTCTTGACCATACCGATGTTCAAAAGCAAGAGCAAGATAAAGGCATTGAGTACTACTAAATACATACCGGCGATCGATCTTGTTCTGGCGGTGGTTGGCTGTCTTCTGGCTCTATACATTGTCTTTGATTGGACCGGCATATCGATGCGCGCAGGGCTTCCGAACTTGAGGGACACAGTATTCGGTATTTGTTTGATTGTCGTTGTCCTTGAGAGCTCCCGAAGGGTCATCGGTTTACCTCTTGTTGTGATCGCTATTCTTTTTACACTCTATGCTTTTTTTGGTCCGTACATGCCATCGGTTTTTGCACTAAGGGGAGTTTCCTTAGCCAAATATCTCAGTCAAGTAGCCCTGTCAACCGAGGGTATATATGGTATTCCGTTAGATGTTTCAGCAAATACTGTTTTCTTGTTCGTGCTATTGGGTGCGATGCTCGAGCGTGCTGGAGCAGTCCATTTTTTTAACGATCTGGCGATATCTCTACTCGGTCGATTCAAGGGCGGTCCAGCAAAAGCCGCGGTTGTTGCCAGTGGTTTGACCGGCTTGGTTTCTGGTTCGAGTATTGCTAATGTCGTTACAACTGGCACATTCACGATACCATTGATGAAGAAGGTTGGCTACCCGGGCAAGATCGCAGCAGCAACCGAGGTTGCCGCGAGCACCAATGGACAACTCATGCCGCCGATCATGGGTGCCGCAGCATTCATTATCGCGGAGTATTTGAGCGTACCATATCTTGCGGTCGTGAAAGCAGCGGCGATACCGGCATTTGTATCTTATTTTGCGCTGTTCTATTTAACGCATCTCGAGGCATCGAAATTGGGAATGAGAGGATTGCCAAAGAGGGACATCGTACGCTTCCGTATCGTAATGAAGAGCGGTTTCTACTATCTTGTTCCATTGTCTCTGTTGATATACGAATTGATGGTGGTGCGTCACACACCGAAACTTGCGGCATTCAATGCTATCGTAGTTCTCATGGTCATTATTGTCCTGCGGGAGATAAATAGGGCTCGAAAAGAGCGAAGTGGTATCGCAAGGTCAATAATTGCGGCGTTGAAAACCATCGGAAGCGGGTTGATTGCAGGATCCAGGAACATGCTGACCGTGGCTCTTGCCACGGCATGCGCTGGAATAGTCGTGGGGGTAGTGACGATGGGTATTGGCAGCATGATAGTGCAGGTCGTTGAAATACTCTCGGCCGGTAATCTATTCTTGTTGCTGCTGATCACGGCTCTTGCCAGCCTGCTCATCGGCATGGGGCTGCCAACAACGGCAACCTATATCGTCATGGCCTCCATTACAGTTCCAGTGATCGTCAAATTGAGTGCACGCGGGGTGGTTGATTTCGTTCCGGCTATGGCGGCGCATCTATTCTGCTTCTATTTTGGCATACTTGCCGATGATACGCCGCCGGTTGGTCTGGCAGCATACAGCGCGGCAGCCATAGCCAGGTCCGATCCAATACGGACCGGCATTAAGGGTTTCACCTATGACCTCAGGACCGCGGTGATTCCTTTTATGTTCGTCTTTAATGCCGAACTTATTCTTTTTGGTGTTCACAATATTGGTCAGGCATTGCTAATCTTCGTAATGGCAATTTTCGGTGCATTCGCTTTTGCAAATGCCGTGCAGGGATGGTTCCTTATGAAGAATAAGATCTATGAGATGCCGCTTTTCTTGATCGCATCTGTAATATTCTTCTATCCGGCACTGGTGACGAATGTATTGAATCTGAATCATGAAATGAGGTATTATATGTACGGACTCGGATTTTTGATCTACGGTTTTGTCTACCTGATGCAAAGGTTCAGGCAGAAACGTCGGGAGTCCGTATGAATTCTGAGCAAGAGGAAGTTTGAGAGGAGACAAGAGATGGCTAAAGAGCTCAAAAAGGGTGACAAGGCACCGGATTTCTGCTTAAGGGATGCCAATAATCATGAGGTCTGTCTTAGAGATTTCAGAGGCAAATGGCTCGTTCTCTATTTCTATCCAAAGGATAATACCACCGGATGCACCAGGGAGGCGGTTGATTTTTCAGAGCACCTTGGAAAATTCAGGAAGATGGGTGCGATGGTCATCGGTGTCAGCCCTGACTCAGTAGTGAGTCATACTAGTTTTATTAACAAGCATAATCTCAAGCTTACCCTGCTCAGTGACACCGAGCATAAGGTTCTCAAGGCGTACGGCGTCTGGCAGAAAAAGAGGATGTACGGCCGGGAATATCATGGTGTGGTGCGTACGACCTTTGTTATTGATCCAGAAGGTAGGATCAAACAAATGTGGGAAAAGGTGAGGGTTGCCGGCCACGCGGAAGCGGTGAGGGACTACGTAGGTACGAGCTGCAAGCGGATGGTTGGTCAGTCTTGATTTCCCAAGGGGGGCAGTATGTTGAAGGTGATAGAGAAATCATGGAATGAGTTCTGGGCGTACTACTGGCGGATCGATGATCTGCATAGTATTCCAGGTATCGCAGAATGGGACCGCAAACTCGTGACTTTCATCGAACACGTGTGCCAGCTCAAGCCACCGGTGCGTATTCTTGACCTTGCATGTGGTGGCGGCGATCAAGCCAAGGTATTTGCCCAGAAGGGCTATGATGTCGTTGGTATTGACATCGCGCCTTCGCTCATTGATTATGCCCAGCAGCAATTCGTGCAGGAAGGTTTAGAAGACACATTCATTGTCGGTGATATGCGGGCGATTGATTACGATGCAGAATTCGATGTCTGTGTGATATTGAGCGGGTCGTTCGGGTTCTTTGGTGACCGCGAAGACCAGGATTTATTGTGTTCAATAAAGAAGGCCCTCAAGATAGGAGGCAAGGTTTTTATCATGTTCAAATCGGCACATAGACAGCTCATGCATGCGAGAGATTATAGAGAAATAGATGACGGCTGGGAATTAAGTGAGGGCTGGTTTGATGCAGAAACATCGACCAAATACGGTACTGTTTTCATTATCCGTAAGGACGACACGATGATCGTTCCCAAGAAGGAACCGGGATACCATGCAAATGAGGGAATACGCTGCTACACGGTACCTGAAATGCGAAAGATGTTTTCCACAGCCGGGCTTGAATATTTAGCATGCTATTCGGACCGGCACCTTGACGTGCCGCCTAGGCCGCTGCCAAAGGATACGGTGTTCAACATCATTGTCGGGCAGCGTTGATCAGGTCACAATGAAGGAGTATGTAAAGGAGGAGCATTATGGATAAGAATTTTGAAGACATAAAAAAAGAGGTATGGGGTCATTTCAAGGATATGCAGTACATATTTCTCGCAACCATTGAGGGAAACACGCCTCGGGTTAGACCTGTAACAATGATCCATTTCGATAAGAAGATGTGGGTCACGACCGGGTCGGGTGACGCTAAGATAAAGCAGATCAAGGATAACTGCAGCATCGAGTTTTGCCTTTTGTTGAAGGCCGGTGAAAACAGCGGTTACATAAGAGGTAGCGGTGATGCTCAGATAGTGAATGATGTTGCGACGCGAAAGTTGATTGCTGAGAATACTCCATTCTTCAAGGAATTCTGGAAAGACACAAACGATCCTGGCTATGCACTGCTGCGTATTAATGCTAAGGAAATTGAATATATGCGGCCCGGGGAGTTGAAGGTGGAGAGGTTCTCAGTAACATAGGTTCTTGGGAGATAGACTCTTAACACTTGCGAATACGAATGAAACGGATCCATCTATTTGAGAAAGACAAGTCCAGGGCGCAAAAGCGTGAGAAAGAACTCAGAACCCTGGGGTACAATGTGAGTCATGAGCAGATCAGTCCAGAGGCGCTGCGCAAGCTCAAGGAAGAACCGCCCGCAGCAGTGCTGATCGACCTCGGTCACGCACCTTCTCTGGGCCGTGATGCCGGGATTTTTATCAGGCATTATAGGGCAACGCGTAGTATACCGATTGTTTTCTTCGATGGCGAACCTGCAAAGGTGATGAAAATAAAACAGCTCTTGCCAGATGCTTTCTACACTGATTGGCGTAGAATAAAGAGTGCGCTGAAGCATGCGATTGCGCACCCTCCGGCACAGCCGGTCAAACACAAATCTCTGCTGGCTGCGTACTCGAGTACTCCTCTGGTGAAGAAGCTAGGCATCAAACCGGAATACTCAGTTGTACTGATCAACGCGCCAGGCGTTTTCGCCAAGGTATTGGGTAAGTTACCCGATGGCGTAGTTATGAGGAAGAGTTTAACAGAGAGGAATGACTTGATCATTTGGTTTGTCAAATCAAGAAGGGTGTTGGAAAAAAGGATTGCGAATATTGCTCGACTGGTTGAAAAGGGCGGACTTTGGATTATCTGGCCTAAGAAGAGTTCAGGTATTTCATCCGATCTTACGCAACAGTTGGTGCGCAACAGCGGTCTGAACACTGGTCTCGTGGATTATAAAGTCTGTGCAATTGACGAGACATGGGCAGGGTTGAAATTCGCGCGCAGGAAACAACCGGCATGGTATGATGGGTCTTGCCAGGAGTAGATAGGAGGTTGCATGAGACACTGGACTGATAAGTTTTTTGTTGAAAAATCAGAATTATGGAAACATTTTCTCGACCGTGGTTGGGAGTATTCGGGCATTGCTGTAAGGGCTATCCTGAGGATCCTGAGAAAACACGATATTACAGGCGGCAAGTTCCTTGAACTAGCGTGTGGTAATGGCCGGATATGCATCCCGATTGCTAAGAAGGGATATGACGTGACCGGCGTCGACATCGGAGCATTATATATCAGGGATGCTGAGCAACGTGCAATCAGGAACAATGTTAAGGTTCGGTTCATTTGCGGCGACATAAGGAAGCTGGATCGTTTGGTACGGGGCAAATTCGATGTGATCTTGAGTATCTGGACATCGATCGGTTACTATGACAAGAGAACCGATCAAAGACTCTTCAGAATGGTAGCCCAACATTTGCGCAAGAAGGGCTTGTTCCTTATCTTTAATACTATGTCGCAGGAATACTTGTTGAATCACTACTGTAGTAGTATGTTCAACGAAACAGACAAGTACTTAGTACTGCATAAGGATAACAGATTCGATCGCTATCACTCTGTCAACACAGAGAAGTGGGTATTCTATGAAAAAAACGGCAGAGATCTGAAATACATTGACGAACTTGATCTCAAGCTGAGAATATATTCGTTGGCTGAAATTGTTGAAATGGCAGAAGCTGCTGGTTTAGAACTTGTTGAGGCATACAGTAATGTGAGGGAGCTTACTCCGGCGAGACCAGACAGCGTGATCAATATAGTTCTCCGTAAGAAGTAGGCTACCGGAAGGAGTTTTGATGAGTGAAAAGAAGATGCCATCTCATCATGGGTTCAAAGAGAAAGTGCGTGGGACTTATCCCAACGAGACAATGAGATTGCTCATCGAACGCGCTAGTTGCCGCAATTTTGCGGACAGTGAAATACCCGAAGATATCATGAATTGGATCCTCGACGCCGGTGTTCATGCTGCAACCGGTGGCAACTTGCAGCCTTATTCGATCATCAAGATCGAATCCAGGGACACGAGCAGCAAATTGGCTGATCTGTGCGGCCAGGATTTCATCGCCCGGGCACCGGTCAACCTCATTTTTTGCATTGACTGGCACCGCCTGGAAAGATGGGCAAAGTTGGAGAAAGCACCATTCACCGCGACCAGCAGTTTCCGTCATTTTTGGATCTCTTTCCAGGACACGGTAATCTGCGCGCAGAACATATGTACCGCGGCTGATGCCATGGGTCTTGGCTCGGTCTATGTCGGGACGATAATGGACCTTATGCCCGAAATAGTGGATATCTGTGGATTGCCCCAAGGCGTGCTGCCGGTTGTGCTCCTGTGCCTTGGTTATCCAAAGTCCGAAGCTATGGTGCGGAGAAAATTAGGGCGCGAGGTTGTTGTTCATAACGAGAGATATAATGAGATCGACGATCAAAGATTAGCTGATGCATTAAACGAGAAGTATCATCATGCAAAGATTGAGATGAACGATGAAAGACTCCAGAGAATAAGAGAAACATGTGAGAAGGTACATGGCGCAGCATTTGCAGAGAAATGTGTTGGCGATATCAAAAACAAGGGGTACATCAGTGTCGCCCAGCGGTATTTTGGTCTCCATTATGCTGCGGATATTATGCCTGACAATAATGAGGGTTTCCTACTTTGGATGAAAGAATGCGGTTTCGATTGGTTTGAGAAATTCATTCCCAAACAAACTCAGGAATGATGTCAATTGAAGGAGGAAGAATGAAGGAGCAGAAGAAAGACGAGAAGGAAATATACGAAAGGGCGAGGAAAAGAGTAGAAGAAATAAGATCCTTCTATTCACATCTCTTTGTGTATCTTGCAGTCAATGCCGGCTTGTTCTTGCTGAATATCATCACGTCGCCAAAGCATCTATGGTTTTACTGGCCTTTGATCGGGTGGGGCATAGGGCTTGCAATACATGGGCTGAGTGTTTTCGGCACGGATCGGTTGCTGGGCAAGGAGTGGGAAGAGAAAAAGATAAGAGAGATCATGGAAAAGGAGAAAAAGTAAACATTGGAAAGCGTGGAAATGTTTGCCTGTGTTGGTGGTCGCCGATGTTGGATCTCAATTGAGATTGAGGGAGTAAGTGCAAAGGGCGGTCGGATTATGTCACTTTACAGAAGAACGCATAGCGATTTCAGCAAAAGAAAAGCGAGGTAAGCAGTGTCTTTGGATACCAGGGTATTTTCAGTGATCCAGGCGATGCTTTCGCCTGCAGTGATGATCTCTTGTTCGGGCTTGTTGCTTCTTTCTCTGACGCCCAAACTGGGCAGGGTCATTGGTCGGATAAGGCTATTGAATCAAGAAAGGACGAGTATTGCAAAGAAGGAGCAGTTAGAGGATTTCGACCGTGAACGTTTAGACAGCATTGAGCATCAGACCGAGATGCTCGTATTCCGCGCTCAGCTGTTGAAGCGTTCGAGTGGATCTACGCTTCTCGCGATCCTCTTCTTCGTGATCACTTCTGTATTCATCGGGTTTTCTTCTGTGATGCAAATTAATATTGTGACCATGACGCTGGCCGCGTTTCTGGTGGGTCTGCTGTGTATCCTCGCAGGAGTGGGTTTTGCATACTGGGAGATCAGGATATCACACAATACGATAAAGGAGGAAATCCTGGCGTCAAAGTCGATCGTCAACAGTCTGCTGGCGAAAATGAAATAGACTGCTTTAAAGGACCTGTCTGAACGAAATAGGAAATCAACCGCCGAGTATTCTTGCGGGCAGCATGATTATAGCCTTGAATACTGCCAGCACGCTAGTTACCGCTATACCCATGATACGAAAAGGAAGCAATATGAGCCAGACCAGCGGATATATCAGAAGTGCCAATATTGCCAATGGCCAGCAGAGCACGAACAGGATCAACCAGAGAAGGAATTTGACCAAATGTGCCTCCTTTGAGAGAATTCTAATCTCTTTGCGTAAAATGTCAAGATTCTTCTTGACGGCATATTGACTTTGATTAGTATTTGCAATGGACGTCACAATGAAAAACAATGTAGAGTTCCCCAACAAAACATGTAGCATATGGAATTTTATGCACGGTAGATCATTGTTCGTCATCCTTGTTTTGCTCGCTCATGCGTACGCTCAATATCCTCAGGTCATGTGGTGGCACGATCTGAATGCGCCGTCATTCGGTTCGGCAGCCACGGGAGATATTGATAACGACGGAATCCTGGAGATAGTATTCGGAACGTACTTCAATGACGAAAATATATACGCACTAAATGCTGAGGATGGAAGTCTTCTGTGGAGCTATAATACAGGTGGGTGCAATGATGCATCGCCGGTCATTGCCGACGTTGATGGCGATGATTCGCTCGAAGTCATAGTTCCTGCCTCGTCTCCTTATCACGTCTATTGCTTCAAGGGAACCACCGGTGAGATCGAGTGGGATGTTTCGACGGGTTATCCTAACTGCATAGATTCACCGCCTGCGATCGCAGATGTCGATAATGACGGTAGTCTCGAGGTCATACTGGGCGCCTGGTATGGCAATGTTTTTGCGCTGAATGGGGAGGATGGTAGTATTTCCTGGCACGTGAATGTAGGTACCAACAGCTACATACAATCCGGCCCCAATATCCTCGATCTGGACAGCGATGGAGATCTTGATGTGTTTGTTGCCCAGTGGTCAGGGGATTATAGGGTCTACGCGCTGGATGGCGAAAATGGCTCAACCATTTGGTTTTCAGATGTACCGCAGGATCATATGTATCATGGTGGTTCTTTTGCCGATGTTGATGAGGATGGCCGGGCTGAAATAGTGATCGGCAGTTATGATAACCATCTCTATGTTTTCAATGACGACGGCAGTCTGCATTGGTCTGCAATTGCGCCCTATTATGTCGGCGCGCCTACTTCAGTCGCTGATCTTAACAATGATGAGCACTTGGAGATCATTTTCGTGACCTATAATCAACTCAGGGTGATCTCCCATACTGGCAGCACATTGATTTGGAGTTGTACGACTGGTGGCAATATCTTCCGCGGCGCGGCGATCTCCGATATCGATGGCGATGATACGCTTGATGTTGTGTTTGGGTCGGACGATGGCATCTTGCGGGTGTTAAGGGGCAGTGATGGTGCTGTCGTCTGGACCATGGATCTTGAAGCGCACTACGGACAGACCTTCGAGATGGACCACGCTCCGATCATTGCTGATTTTGATGGCGACAACAAACTGGATGTTTTTATCATAGGCGGCTACGGTACATCAAGCCAGCCGCAGAACAACCACGGACGCGCATACGCGTTGCATGCGGGCGACGGTACTGGTTCTGGCTGGCCGATGTTCAGACACGATTTAAGACATAGCGCCTGCTTTCATGGTCCCTGGACCGCTGTGGAGGAGGCTCACGAGAGAGAGGCAGTGGCACTCTGTGATATCACGCTGCGCGCTGATCCGAATCCATTCATCCACCAAACCGATATCCGATTTCAGATAACCGATGACCGACAAAACATAACAGAAATCGGCCTTAAGATCTACGATGCTTGCGGAAGGTTAGTTAAAGATTTTGGCCGATTATCTGTCATCGCTCATCAGTCATCGGTAGTGTGGAATGGAATCGATGCTGCAGGAAGGAAGCTGCCTGCCGGTGTCTACGTTTGTTGTATTGAAGATAACCCATTGGCTGCGACCTACAAGCTTGTTCTGGTGGATTGATTTTCGTAGCATTCATATCTGATGTACACGAAAAAGATCATTCTGGCCTCTAAATCACCACGAAGAAGGGTGCTGATGCAGAGAATACTTCCGCGGGGAAGGATCATCTTCGTTGAGAGCGATGTGCAGGAAATCCGCCGGAAGGGTGAGGTGGTTGAGGAATTCTGCATGCGCATGGCAAAGAATAAGGCGACCAGTGCGTGGAAGAAATGCAAAGGCAAGACTCGTGGCGTTTTTGCGGTCATTGGAGCTGATACAGTTGTGCTCTTCAAGAAACAGATCATCGGGCAGCCAAGGGATAGTGAAGATGCGCGGCGTATCCTGAGGAAGTTAAGCGGTAATTCCCACGAGGTTATTACTGGTGTGGCGATATTTTCTCCGTCATCAGTATGTTTCGTCACTTTCGCCGTGCGGAGCATGGTCTGGATGCACGATTTGAGTCGGGAGGAAATCGAGGCCTATGTTGCTACTGGCGAACCACTGGACAAGGCCGGCGCCTATGCAATACAAGGCAGGGGACGGAAACTGGTGGCAAAATACGAGGGGAGTTATTCCAATATTGTTGGACTTCCTGTCGCTGAAATGAGAAAGGCGCTGAAGGTTCTGGTGTGATGAGTGAATACGATGTCATAGTTGTCGGCGGCGGGGCATCCGGTATGATGGCGGCGGGTATTGCTGCTCAGAGCGGTTGTCGCGTGGTGTTGCTCGAAAGAATGCACTGCCTCGGCTCCAAGCTAGCGATAACTGGTAAAGGGAGATGCAACATAACCAACATGGAAGAATTGGAGCCTTTTCTATTACACTACGGCGAGAACGGTAGATTTCTGCGAAACTGCTTCTCGAGATTCTTCAGTCATGATCTCATCGACTTCTTCAATGAGAGAGGTGTAGAAACTGTGGTCGAGCGTGGAAAGCGTGTTTTCCCCGCGCAGGACGATGCGGAGGGTATTGTCAGGTGTTTATGCAAATTTCTTGAGGAAACCGGTGTTGTGATCATGACAGACTTCAGAGTTGATGGGATACTCCTGAAGAGCGAGCATGTTACTGGCGTGCAGGGTAATGGTGTCGATGTTCTCGGCAGTTGTGTCATTGTCTCGACCGGCGGGCTGTCCTATCCACGCACCGGTTCGACCGGCGATGGATATCGGTTCGCTTTGGATCTGGGACACCGCGTGCGTAAGCCGGAGCCGAGTTTGGTACCGATCGAGATCAAAGAGAAATATGCGCTCAAACTCCAGGGTTTGAGTCTGAAAAATATCGAGCTGAGTGCTTTTGCAGATGGCCGCCGCTTCGCGACCCTGTCCGGTGAGATGTTATTTACGCATTATGGAATATCAGGACCCATTGTTTTGACCATGAGCCGTGAAATAGCATATATGCTGCCCAGACATGATGTGAAGCTATTGATAAATCTAAAAGCCGCATTGACCAGAAAGCAATTAGAACAAAGACTATTGCGTGAATTCGAACAATTCGGCAAGATGAAGTTTAAGAATGTCTTGAAACATCTACTGCCCGTTGGACTGATTGATACATTTGCGCAAGTCTCGCGTATTCCTGCGGATAAGAAGGTTTGTGAGATCAACCGTCTCGAGCGGCAACGTATTATAGAATGTCTGACTGGTTTCCCCCTCACAGTAAAGGGTGTTCGACCCATCGATGAGGCGATCGTGACTGATGGCGGTGTTGCGCTTGACGAGATCGACCCGATGACCATGCAGTCGCGGCTCGTCAAAGGACTTTTCTTCTGTGGTGAAGTCATAGACGTTGCCGGAGATACGGGAGGGTATAACCTACAGGCTGCATTCTCGACGGGCTATGTCGCCGGCAAGAGTGCTTGTAGCAGCTGCGAGAAATCCAGGTTCGTGCAGAAGTATTTCTGACTGTAGCACCAAACAAGAGCAGGATCTATTGACCACAATGCGATTATTGCTATAATCATCCAATGACCAACAAGGTTTTCGAGAAACTTGCCGATGCTCTTGATCGTTTGCCCAACGGTTTCCCACGTACGTCGTCAAAAGTTGAGATCCGAATACTCAGGAAGATATTCACTGAGGAAGAGGCAACACTGGCGGGTGAACTGACCAGAAAAGCCGAATCAGTGGCCCAAATAGCTGGCCGACTTAGAGTTGATGAAGCGGATGTGAAAGCACGCCTCGTTGCGATGGCAAAGCGGGGTCTTTTGTGGATGTCGAGAAGCGATGCCAAAATAATGTTCCGATTGGCTCCGTTCGTTGTCGGTGTCTTCGAGTCCCAGTTAGAAAGCATGGATCATGAGTTTGCACATTTATTCGAGGAATATATGGAAAATGTGGGGCCGCGGGCATTATGAAGCCGCAGCCGGCACTGCATAGGGTTGTCCCTGCTCAGAAGGCGGCTAAGTCAGAATGGATCCTGCCTTACGATGACATCAGGGTAATGCTGGAAAAAGGAAAGTCATTCCGGGTGCGCGATTGCATATGTCGGGTGCAGCAGGATCAGCTTAACCAACGTCGGTGCGACTTTCCAGTAAAGAACTGCTTGAGCTTTTCACCAGTTGAGCGACCGATCAAGCCAAACGATATCAGCAAAGCAGAAGCCATTGTTCTGCTCGATGAAGCCGAAGAGGTCGGACTTGTTCACTGCGTGAGCAATGTTATCGAGGACGTATTTTACGTATGCAATTGCTGCGGTTGTTGCTGCGGAGTGCTGAGAGGGATAACCGACTGGGGTATTGATGGATCAGTGGCGCGGGCCAATTACCGGGTTGACATCGACACTGGTGAATGCACTGGCTGCGGTGTGTGCGTCGATCGCTGTCAGGTTAAAGCGCTCGAACTGAGGGAGGATATTGCTTTCGTAGATCATGAGAAGTGTATCGGTTGCGGTCTTTGTGTAACCGGCTGTGCAGTTAATGCAGCAAGACTCAAACGTCTTCCCGATAACGAATTGGCGCATCCCCCTGACGATTTCAGTTCCTGGGAAAGAATGCGCTTGGAAAACCGGGGTCTGGTTGACAGAGGATAAGAGGGGGAGGGCAGAGTGCTTTCACACTTTTGTAGTTCAATACGTATCATGGTGCTCGTTGCATTTCTTTGTGTTGCAGGGTTTGCAGAGCACGGAGCGGCCGTGACCACGGTTGAAGAAGACGAACACGGCAAGTCAAAAATTCTTACGTTCTACAGACAGCCAGGCATCATAACCCAGCCGGGTGATTATGCACATTTGCTGGAGAACCTGCCGGATAGGATCCCTGATTTGTGCAAAATAGTCCAGGGTGTAATCCTGCATATTTTCTGGGCCGAGGCATATGACATCACACTCTCCGAAGAAAGAAAGGGAGAGGTCAATTTGCGCACTTTTGAGCAAATGCTCGGCCGGATCGCAGAATTGGATGAAAGACCGCTCAGCGTGGCGCGGGTTCCACAGACAAGGGTCGTTGGCAATTGCCGCAATTTCTCTGTATTCCTTTGTGCGTTGCTCAGGCACAAAGGAATACCCGCCAGGGCGCGTTGTGGGTTTGGTAATTATTTCACGGCGGGCCGGTATATGGATCATTGGATTTGTGAGTACTGGAATGATTCAGAGAAGCGTTGGGTTCGTGTTGACGCTCAGCTGGATAGCCTCCAGGTAGCGACTCTGAAGCTGGCGTTCGATCCTCATGACCTTCCCCCGGGAAAATTCTTGAGCGGTGCTGAGGCCTGGCAGTTATGCCGCAGCGGAGAACTCGACGCGGATCTGTGTGGTATTTTTGACATGAAGGGGCTATGGTTTGTGCAGGGTGACCTGGTCCGTGACTTCATGGCTTTGAACAAAATGGAAGTTTTGCCGTGGGATTGTACTGAGATCATGGGTGGGCCAGAGGCGGAAAACAACCAACAAGACTACCTGCTTCTTGATCAGATAGCCGGATTGACAGTGAAGGGAGACTCGGCATTCGCCGAAATCAGAATACTGTATGAATCAAATGAACGTTTGCGCATGCCTTCCGACTGGCAGCCCTAGATTGCATGAATCTCGAAAAGTACGGGGCTGTCATATTTGATCTGTTTCACACCTTGACTTCAGCTGATGTTTTACGTGTGCCAGGGAAGGGTACGAGCGAAATATTGGGTGTCGGACGCGACGATTGGAACAATCAGCTACTCGTCCATTCCGAGGACCGCTTGCGCGGCAAGATCACGGATCCGTTCGTGATCATTGAAAAAATGGCTCATGCTATCGATCCTGCAATCCCTCAAGAGACAATACGAGAGGCAGTGAATAGTCGCATTGAAAGATTCAGACAGGCATTGGTCAATATTGAAGAATCGACACTTGTTGCGCTGCAAAAGCTCAGGCAATCAGGCAAATCACTCGGGCTCGTCAGTAACGCGGATGTCAATGAAATTTCGGGTTGGGATCAATCACCGCTCAAACCGTATTTCAAAAGCGTAGTTTTTTCCTGCAGAGTTGGATACGTGAAACCTGAAAAGGAGATTTATGAACTTGCGCTCAAACAACTCAACGCAATGCCCGGGGATGTTTTGTATGTTGGTGATGGGGGAAGCGATGAGTTGATGGGTGCGCAAAGAGTTGGCATGCATACGGTATTGACCGTCCACGTGATCAAGCAATTCTGGCCTGATAGGATAGTCAAAGCACGCGCTCATGCAGACTATGAGATTGACAGGATAGAAGAACTGGTGATTTAATGCCTAAAGAGGAGGTGCTACATGTTTAAGGAATTCAAGGAATTCGCCATGCGCGGCAATGTAGTCGACATGGCAGTAGGTATCATAATCGGTGCGGCTTTTGGAACAATCGTCAAATCGCTTGTATCCGATATAATAATGCCGCCCATTGGTCTTTTGCTGGGTAATGTTGATTTCTCTAATCTCTTTGTCGTGCTCAAACAGGGCGCCACAGCAGGTCCTTATGCTTCGCTTGCCGATGCGCAGGCAGCAGGTGCGGTTTCGATCAACTATGGTGCGTTCATCAATACCATTATCAGTTTCGTGATCATTGCAGTTGCCGTATTCCTGCTGATCCGTGGTATTAATAAGATGAGAAGACAGAAAGAAGAACCAGCGGCTGAACCAACGACAAAAACCTGTCCTTTCTGCCAATCCATGATCCCGATCAAGGCAACGCGCTGCCCACATTGTACATCCGAACTCAAGGGGTAGTTTAGCGACATATTTGTTGGAGGCATAAAGTGTTCATGGTTCAAGAAGCCACCACAGGAATTCTCGCGTCAATTATGATGGCATGTGTCTTGCTTGCGTCTTGCGCGCCTGATCTGGCCGAACTAGTTAGGGCTTATGAATCCACTTATAATGCTCATGACGTTGAAAAAATAATGGCTTTCTATGCTGATGATATCAGATTTGAGATTGTCGGGGTTTGGGTCAAGCGAGGAAAAGAACCGGTGCGGGAGCTTACAGAATGGGATAAGACGACGAATATGCACATGACGATCTCTGATATTTCCGTCAACGGGAATACCGTGACCTGTAAGCTCATCGAGACAAGTGATTGGTGGAAGCTTGCTGGGATAGGTGAAGTGCATTACGAGCCGACGGTATTGATATTTCGTGACGGGTTAATATGCGACATTCGAGCGACAATGACTCAAGAAGGTGTGGATGCCTATGCGAGAGTGTGGCCGGATATAATCAGTTGGGCAAAGAGCCATCGGAATGAGGTTTTGAAGGAATTAGTGCCAGGGAATGAATTCGTGTATGGGGCAGAAGCGGCTAGAAAATGGCTGGCGCTATTGCGGGATTGGCACGCAGCGCAAGAACGGTGATGGCACGCTCCGCGCGTTGGCCAATTTGAAGATTATGCGGTGAGGTCTGTTGACAATGAATGATTTCAGGAGTGTCGACGATCTATTGGAAATAGCGATCCGCGTTGAGCGATGCATGCTGGATTATTACAAACGGATGCGTGATCATATTGAACATGACTTGAGCAAAGAACAATTTGATGCCCTTGCGGCCGAGGAGCAAGCTCATATCATCATGTTACGAAGGTTTAAGGATAGTTGTGCGGATGATGAAGAAAAGTACAACTTGAAGGCAGGTCCTGTTAAATCGCAGGATGGTCTGGTCACGCATGCCATGAGAATCTTCAACCGGGCAGAGGAAATGAGCGATACGGTTGATGCGTTAGGCGCATCGGGTATTGGAGTAGAAATGGAAACGGAATCGGTTTTATTCTTCGCCGTGCTCTCCGACTTTTTTCTGGGCGAACAGCACGACTTGATCGCGCGCATACTGAGCGACGAAGGGTCGCATCTGCTTAAATCGATATCAATGACAAAGAAAACTGATTTCTCGTAGAGGCATGTGCAGTATCGTGGCGGTTACGAAAAATCAGTACACCTCTATGACCTATTCGACCAGAAATACAAAACGGATTTTCTCTAGCCGTATGGACGCCGGTTGGGTGAAGTCCTCGATGCGGGAGCAGGTATTGGAGGGCTCGCCATACCAACAGGAGAAACTGGCGTCGCTGTATACTGCATTGAAGCATCACCAGCTATGCGCAGGGATGTTCTAAAACGCACCATTCCGTTTGCTTCCGTGCTGCAGGATAATGCGTGCGAACGCTGGTGATATCGTTGATTTGGCACTTTTTTCTCGTTGATTTTGCCGGATCAATACAGGAATCACTGTCAGCGCGCTGGAAAAGTCCATTGAGTTACCACCTCTTTTCGCTATAATAGGATAAATGAAACAGAATGGCAAGTCGCCAGGCATAATTCCCCCGGCCGGGAAATTCAGGGCAGCAATCCTGCGCGAGCTTAAGCAGCATATCGAACCTGAATACCGCAAAGGAGCAATGAAATATGTCAAAGAGGGGATTGTACTTTACGGGGTTAGGCTGCAAACTGTCCGCAAGATTGCCGCCAAATACTACCGCCAAGTCAGAACATATGGCAAGGAATACATGCTGACGTTGTGTGATACGCTGGTAAGGTCCAAGTATGCTGAGGAGAAAACGTTAGCCTTTGATTGGGCATATCGACTTCGCAGGCAATACGAACCAGAGGATTTCCGGTTGTTCAAATCATGGCTCAAGAGATATGTTACCAACTGGGGATCCTGTGATGACCTCTGCCGCCATGCATTCGGAGCTTATCTTTATCAATTCCCGCAGTTCCTCCCTGATGTTGTTGAATGGACAATTTCAGGGAACCGATGGTTGAGAAGGGGTGCCGCGGTCATTCTAATCTATTCATTGCGCAGGGGTGAGCACCTCGATGTCGCATTCAAAGTCGCTGATAATCTTTTAGGCGACGATGATTATCTTGTTCAGAATGGATACGGGTGGATGTTAAAAGACGCCAGTATATTATCCCCGGGCGCGGTACGTGACTATGTCGTGAGAAAGAAAGCTGTGATGCCCAGAAGAGCTCTGAGATACGCGATCGAACGGTTCGGCAAGACTTTCAAAAAAATGGCAATGAGCTCCAATGAAGCGTAAGGGTTATGATCCAAGAATGGTGCGGGAATGAGTGAATTCCAATATAAGAATCCCATAACTGACCATGACATCTATTTGTTCAAAGAAGGCAATCACTTCAGGCTCTACGACAAATTGGGAGCTCATGTTATTAAGCGTGGCAAAACCAAGGGTATCTATTTCGCAGTCTGGGCACCGAGTGCTGAATCCGTTTCAGTGATCGGTGACTTCAACTCGTGGGATCCTAAGGCGAATCGTCTGGGTGTAAGATGGGATGGTTCGGGCATCTGGGAGGGTTTTGTGAGCTGTATTGAGGCCGGCGCGCTTTATAAGTATCGTATCAGGTCAAAGTACAATAATTATGAAGTCAGCAAGGCAGATCCCTTTGCGTTCCATAGTGAAAACCCTCCGAAGACGGCAAGTGTAGCCTGGGATTTGGGTTATCAATGGAAGGACGACGCCTGGATGCGCAATAGACACAGGAACAATGCACACAATAAACCTATCTCAATATATGAGTTGCATCTTGGTTCATGGTGGCGTAAAGAAAAGACTAGGTTTGCAAATTACCGCGATCTCGCAGAGAAACTCGCCGAGTACGTCAAGGAAACAGGATTCACTCATGTGGAATTATTGCCGGTGATGGAACATCCATTTTATGGTTCCTGGGGATATCAGGTAGTTGGATATTTCGCGCCGACCAGCCGTTATGGAACACCGCAGGACCTTATGTTCATGGTTGACCATTTGCATCAGCAGGGTATCGGCGTGATCCTGGATTGGGTTCCATCGCATTTTCCAACTGACGAGTATGGTTTGGCTTTTTTTGACGGCACGCATTTGTACGAGCATGCCGATCCCAGACAGGGATTGCATCCCGATTGGGATAGCTACATCTTCAATTACGGACGGAATGAAGTGCGCAATTTTCTTATCAGTAACGCTCTGTTCTGGCTCGACAAGTACCATGTGGATGGCCTCAGGGTTGATGCCGTTGCTTCTATGCTCTATCTTGATTACTCAAGAAAGGAAGGCGAGTGGATTCCAAACCCTTATGGAGGCCGTGAGAACCTGGAAGCGATCGACTTTCTCAAAAAGCTGAATGAGACGGTGTACAAGGAGTATCCGGATGTGCAGACAATCGCTGAGGAATCCACGGCGTGGCCAATGGTTTCACGCCCAGTGCATCTGGGTGGCTTGGGGTTTGGTATGAAGTGGAATATGGGGTGGATGCATGATACGTTGAACTATTTCTCAATGGATCCTGTTCACCGTAAATACCATCATGATCAGCTTACGTTCAGCATATGGTATGCATTTTATGAGAATTTTGTACTGTCTTTGTCCCACGATGAGATGACCCACGGAAAAGGATCCTTGCTTTCGAAGATGGCGGGCGATGATTGGCAGAAAGCAGCTAATATGCGATTGCTGTTGGGTTATATGTATGCCCATCCTGGCAAGAAGTTGCTGTTCATGGGTAGTGAGTTCGGTCAGTGGCAGGAGTGGGACCACGATGCAGTCATTGACTGGAAGCTCCTTGACCATGATTTTCACCGAGGCATACAGAAGATGGTCCGTGACTTGAATCGGATATACATGGAGGAGAAAGCTCTCTATTTGAGGGATTTCGAGACCGATGGTTTTGAGTGGGTCGATTTCGGCAATTGGTCGGAGAGTGTGATAGCTTTTCTGCGGAAAACGGGTAAGCGTGCTGGGGAGATACTCGTTGCGCTGAATTTCACGCCGGTGCCGAGATATAATTACCGGCTCGGGGTACCAGAGGCGGGCATTTGGCACGAAATTATTAACAGTGACGCAAAGGAATACGGAGGTAGCGGACATGGGAATTTCGGGGAAGTTAGGGCGATCGAGGAACCCTGTCATGGTCGTGCACATTCTATC
>WOR8_10001033_pt1 | contig 29972 bp, 27 predicted proteins | sample DeeMarSeWOR38_10_FD_19890 | JGI IMG/M metagenome (IMG submission 19890) | reverse complement strand
CCAGCCAATGTCTCGGCGGCTTCGAGGGAACGTAATACCATGCGCGAGTAGGTGACCAGGGTCACATCCTTACCGGAGCGTTTAATATCGGCAACTCCAAACGGGATGATGTATTCTTCTTCGGGCACAAAGCCTTTTTCTTTATATAGCATCTTGTGCTCGATGAACATCACCGGGTTGTCATCGCGGATGGCAGCCTTCAGCAGCCCCTTGGCGTCGTAGGGTGTAGACGGCATCACCACGTAAATGCCCGGGAAATGAGTCCAGAGAGATTCAAGGCTTTGAGAATGATGCGCCGCGATGGCGCGACCTGCGCCGCCTTCGGTTCGAACCACCAACGGGACAGTTGTTTTGCCGCCAAACATATAGCGGTTCTTTGCGCCCTGATTGGCAATTTGATCCATCGCAAGGGGAGTGAAGTCCACATACATGATCTCAGTGATTGGACGCATTCCAGCCATTGCCGCACCGACGGCAGCTCCGGCGATGCTGGCTTCAGAAATGGGAGTGTCCAGCACGCGCCACTTGCCAAATTCCTTGACCAGGTCACGGGTTGCGCCGTACGCGCCGCCATATAGCCCTACATCTTCACCCATGATGAAGACATTGGGGTCACGGGACATTTCTTCGCGGGCGGCTTCCACCAGTGCCTGGGCATACGATATTTCGCGCTTGACCAGTCCGTTGCTTATGTCTGCGCGCAAGCGGCGGTCGGTTTCATAGTCAGCGGCAGTGAACTTTGACGGGGCATAGACATCCGTATCAACCTCTTCTTCCAGCGGTTCGGGAGATGCGTTGCTGAACTCCATTGAATGGTTCAACTTGACATCCGCTGCTTCTTCCATTTTTTCAAACTCGGCCTCGGTCAACATTCTGACCGTCTCAAGATTTTCCTTCAACACGGTGATTGGGTCGCGTTTCTTCCATTCGGCCTCCTCCTCGCGGGTACGGTAAGCTCGTGGATCGGAATGAGAATGACCATACCACCGGTAAGTTTTGGCTTCGATCAGGCTGGGACCTTCACCGTTGCGGGCGCGTTCAGCGGCTTTTGCCACACTGCCTCTCACTGCCAGAACATCCATCCCATCCACCACTTCCCCGGGCATACCATAGGCAGATGCGCGAGCGGCAACATCTGGCATCTTGCTGGCATTTTCCCACGGTACCGACATCGCATACAGGTTGTTCTCGCAAACGAAGATAACTGGAAGATTCCACAAGCTGGCCATGTTCAATGATTCATGGAAACTGCCTTCGTTGGCTGCGCCTTCGCCAAAGAAGCAGACAACCACACGGTCTGTCCCTTTCATCTTTTGCGCGAGCGCCGCGCCAACTGCCACAGCGATATTTCCACCGACGATACCTGTCGCGCCCAGGTTGCCATGTTCTACGTCAGCGATATGCATGGAGCCACCCTTGCCCTTGCAATATCCGCCAGACTTGCCCAACACTTCAGCCATCATCTTGTTGTAGTGTTCCTGCTTGGCTTCTGGAGTCTGGGCATATTTGTCGCCGTGGGCATGAGCATGTCCATGTCCGCGGTGCGTGCTTGTAATCATATCGTCATCGCGCACCGACAGCCACAGCTTCCTGTCCGGCATACAAATGAGATGCCCCTTTGAGGACAGCTTTGCTCAACAAGTTGGCGATGTTGTTTTCGAGGGCGCGGATCTCGATAGATTGGCGCAAGTAGCCGATGAGTTGTTCTTTGGTCAGTCCCTGCTCCTCGATCATCGCAGAAACGATCTCAAGACGGGAAGGTTGACCGACCTTGGTTTTACTAGGTATAGTTGATTTAGTAGTCATATGTAAATACTCCGATTGAAAATAAGGATTCGACCCCAGACACGAAATGGAAGCCGTCTTTCTTCTAATGAACGTTCTAAACTATCTCTCTAAAGATCGTACTCTGTCCGCTGGATGATGTCATCCTGGGTAGCCTTATCCAGTGTTACAAAGAGGGCGCTGTATCCCGCCACTCTGACAACCAGATCCTTATATTCTTCTGGATTTAGCTGAGCGGCCAACAGAGTTTTGGAATCGACCACATTAAACTGCACATGCCAGCCTTTAAGAGTCTGGAATCCGCGCAGTAAATGCACTAGCCGCCAGAGACCCGCCTCAGTCGAAAGGGTGGAAGGCGAAAGACGAATATTAAGCAGTTGGGCAAGCATTTTTATAGTTGGCAGTTTCGTCACAGACCGCATTACTGCAGTTGGCCCGCGTGAATCCGTACCGTGAAAGTTGGATACACCTTCCGCGATCGCTTCGCCTGCTTTACGGCCATCTGGCGTGGCGCAAACGGGCTGGCCTAAAGGTACGTTGGATGAGATATTGGAGGTGGAACCCGCATAATTACATCCCACTGGTCCCCGGCCTTGACGGGTAGTTCGATAGGGTTTAACGATTTCAAGATAATCATCTAAAACCTGTTTAGCAATTAGATCCACCGCATCAATATCATTACCGTATTTAGGCGCCGAGAGTAATATCTGGCGCACTTTTTCGCCCTGTATGCCATCAAAATTACCAGCCAGAGTAGTTTGAATTTTCTCTGCAGTTAAAGTGTGTTCATCAAAGAGGGTGCGTTTGATAGCCATCAGCGCATTAGCTACATTAGCTATACCTGATTGCAGCCCACTGACCACATCGTATACTGCACCGCCTTCTTTGATCGTCTTTCTGCGGTGAATGCAATCATCAACTAATGCTGAGCAGAAGGCGTCCGGCGCCATTTCTTCCAACGCCAGGTCCCCCACTGCATCAAAGATAACACTAGCGCGGGTGTAATAAGCCAACTGGTCACGAAAGGCCGCATATAAGTCATCATATGATCTAAAATCTGCCAGGCTTCCCTTTCCAGGGTGCAGTTGAACACAGCTAATAGGATCACGCCCATCGTTATACGCCAGTTCCAACACCTTAAGTAGGTTTAAGAAAGCCATACCCGTGTTGCGATACCCCCATTTACCTGGTACAGCCGCTTCGACACAACCAACAATCGCATAGTTATACGCGTCTTCCGAAGAAACACCTTTTTCCAGTAATGCCGAGATGATGATTTCATCATTTTTCATTGCCGGCATGCCAAAACCTAGTTTAATGGTGCGGGCACATTCCAGAAGGAAGTTGTCCGAGGTTCCAGAATGATAACGAGCTGATACATTAGGTTGCGTCAGGCGTGTTTTCTGAATTGTTTCCAAAATGATATAAGACAGCTCATTGGTGGCATCTTTGCCTTCAGCTGTCTGTCCGCCAACAGTCACATTTTGGTAGGTGGGGTACCCAATGCCAAAACGGGTATGTGACCATGGGCGAATTTTGATGACAGAAAACAATTTTAGCCATAGCTGTTGCAAGAGTTCAAGTGTGCGTTCATGCGTCAAGCGGCCCGCGGCAACATCAGCAGTATAAAAAGGATATGTATATTGATCCACACGCCCCATCGAAAAGGAATGCCCATTACTCTCAATCTGAGTAATTAGATGGACAAACCAGGCTGATTGGACGGCTTCCTGAAAAGTACGTGCGGGTTTTCCAGGCACCTGGGTGCAGACTTCCTTTATGTTCAACAATTCTGCTTTCCATTCCAAATCCTGCGTCTCCGCCGCCATTTTTTCAGCCAATTCTGCGTAACGTGCTGCAAAATGAGCAGCCGCTTCACAAACTACGATTACTGCCTCCAAAAATGCAGTTGAGCGCAAAGCATCCATATCAGTTGTTCCCTGAACAACTTCTAATTCATCTCTAGCTGAAGCAATGACACCTTCCAACCCATGGTTTAACACCCGAGGGATATCTGCGATGATATGCCCATCGCCTGAAGTAATATTCCCACGCCCAGAAATGACCCCAATCTCCTGGGCCGTCCACACGTCCTGCGGCATAGTCAATCTGGCACGGTCGTAAAGTGTTTTGTTACGCCAGTATGGCAAAATATCTTCCAGTAGTTCACGTTTTACCTGAGGATCGACCACAAACTGGTCAGCCGGACGGTGGGCAAATTCGTCAATCTCCGGCGCGATCCAATCTGCAGAATATTCTGGAAAAATCGGTGCTGCGCGCGGCTTGCTCGCCTGGTTGCCTACAATGGTTTCACCCGGATGAATATAAATGGTCATATTTTCAAGTGTGTGCGCCAAGGCGCGCGCCCGCCGCATCACGATGGGTGCATTTTCATATTTTTGATAGGCCTCGGTCACCAGCCTGGCGCGTTCCACACACACGGAAGGTTTTATATCCAGTAAGGCATCGCGCAGCCTAGTAATGGTTGGAGATGTACCGGTCATGGACTTTTGAACTGTTTCAGGGATATTTAATTCTGCGATCATTTTGTTATTGCTCCTTTTCAATTTACCCAAGACATATTCTTTTGGGATAATTGAATAAAATATTAAAAATCAGCCGTTCACGACGACATTAAAGCCTTCACGGCGAAAGACATCTGCCCATTTTTCTGTTTCATCCACCTGCATAGGAGGTTGGTTTTCAAAAGGATAGGCAATACCAATGGCTTGATATTTTGCCCGGCCGAGGGTATGAAACCCTAACACGTGTACTTCTTTAACCCGTTTGAGTGTTTTCACGAACTCAGCGATCGCCCCCAAGCTGGCATCATCGGCATTGAATCCAGGAATCAATGGCACACGTACGATCAGGTCTACATCACTTTGAGCAACCCGAGTCAGATTTTCCAGGATCATTGTATTTTCTCTTCCAGTAAAACGTCGGTGTGTTTCGGCATTCATATGTTTGACGTCAAATAATGCCAAGTCAAGGTAAGGCAGCAGCCTTACTATATTTTTCCATGGCACAGCGCCGCAGGTTTCAATCGCCGTATGTACTCCTTCAGCCTTGGCAAGTCTAAGCAGCGCCTCGGCAAACTCAGCCTGTAGTGCCGGTTCACCACCGGTCAAAGTCAGCCCTCCCTGCCCCCCGTAAAAAGCCGAGTCGCGCAACACTTCTGCAACTACTTCACCTGCTGTCATACTTTTACCTATGATTGAGAATGCATGCGCCGTGCAGGTTTCTACACAGTCAAAGCATTGGTTACATTTTGAGCGATCCCAAGTCACTCGCTTATCCTTGATTTGAATGCCTCCCGCTGCACAGGTAGGGATGCAATCGCCGCACAGGAAACAGTTTTGTTCAAAAAAGGCGATCTCCGGCAAACTAGACCGTGATTCCGGGTTCGAACACCACTGGCAGTTCAAGGTACATCCTTTGAGAAACACGTTGGTGCGTAACCCAGGGCCATCATGCAAAGAATAACGCTGGATATCAAAAACCGTGCCCTTGGTCAATTCGATTTGAGGTTTTGACGCACATTCATGATCAGCTTCCCAAATTAAAGCCCCTGCTCCGATCACCCCGGCATCGTTCCACAACTCTGACTGCACAATCCGGGCCGAGTCAATCAGTACATGATGAATATTTTCATTTAGGGCTTTAATGCACGGGTCAAGCAAAGGCGGGCCAATATGTACTAGGCCGCCACCAATCACGATCGTGTCTGGATTTAATACTTGGACAATGGTTGACAGTCCAATCCCAAAATAACGCCCAGCCTGGTCCAGCAGTCGTAATGCAACCTGGTCACCTTGGCGGGCAGCTTCTGCTATATGTTCAGCTGAGACTTTGTCCGGGCTGTCACCACATATTGATCTTAACAATGTGTCTTCACTCGTTTGTAGACAATCCCGCGCCATTTGGTCCAACGCCATCCCACAGGCATAACTCATCAGGCAGCCCCGTTTGCCGCAGGAACATATAGGCCCATCAGGATTTATCACTGTATGTCCAATTTCTCCGGCTGTACCGCATGCACCTCGATAGAGATTTCCATTAATTACAATGCCCATTCCACAGCCTGTGCTGAATGTGACATAACACATATTCTGGGAACCCCGTCCTGCGCCATGACGGTATTCGCCCCAAGCCGCACAGTTGGCGTCATTATCAATCGTGACCGGGAACCCGAGGCGAGCTTTCAAAGCATCCCTTAAAGGGTAATAATCCCAATCAGGCAGATTGCTATTGGTCATGACAATCCCCCGATCTCCGTCAACATGTCCCGAAATACCGACACCCACACCTAAAATGCGTGATCTATCCACGGCGGATGAGGATAAAAGCCGATGCACCATTTTTACGGTTTCATCGACCACCTGATCCGGCGGGCAGCAACAATGCGAATAGGATATATCTCGGGCAATAAAACGTGCATTGCGATCTATCAACCCAGCCGCGATTTTTGTGCCCCCTACATCAATTCCAATAACTAAATCTTGCATAATTCCTCCGAAATCAGATTCTCTATTAGCAATTTAAAAAATTCTCCTTAAATTAATTTTCGAGTTCCTTCAGATAAAAATCATTAATCATGTATTTTTTAGTAATTGACGAGCCTGCCACCCACAACCTAATAGTGGACCGTCTTCCCCAAGTTCAGATGTCATCAGTCGAACGTGCGGGCCAACTGTTCGAAAAGAGTATTTGGGCACGGTAAGACGGGCTGGATTCAAGAGCAAGTCACCACATTTTGACACGCCGCCCCCAAAAATATACAGTTCAATATCGAGAATCATCGCCATCGTCGCAACCGCTATTCCGACCGCATCACCAGCTTCCATCATAATTTTCTTAGCCAAAGGATTGCCCTCTCTCGCCAAATTGATGACGGTTTCACCTGTGATTGGAATTTCTGTAGTCGGGCGGCTGGTTAGGCCTTCCTGGTCTAAAAGACGTTGATAGCGGCGTGCCAACCATGGACCGCTGGCATAAGTTTCCAGGCAACCCTTTGAGCCACAGGAGCAGAGTTCACCATTTCGGTCAACAGTGGTGTGTCCAATTTCTCCGGCAAAATTCTTAACGCCCCGAATAAGCTTTCCATCCATGATGATCGCCGCACCAACTCCTGTACCGACAACAACGTAAACCATGCTTTTTTGATTACGACCAGCCCCATAATAAAATTCGCCCAACGCCGCAGACTTGGCATCATGCTCCAAGCTGACCGGCATGTTCAGACGGTCGAACAGCATCTGACGCAAGGGCACATTATAGAATTTAGGTAAATTGGTCGGGTTGATCAACATCCCAGCATCATGATCCAGCGGCCCGGGGCAGCAAATCCCAAGAGCAGCAATCTTTTCTTTGTCAGGAACGAATTTCCTGTATTCATCGACCACTTCTGCAATATGCTCTATCGCAGTTTCAGGACCTTCTTCCGGATTGGTCGGAATTTTTCTTCTTTCTAAAATCTTGTTTTGAGGATCGATCAATCCTAATTTGATTGTAGTACCGCCTAAATCAACGCCGACAACCCAGGGCTCCATTAGCAACCTCTATCCTTTATCAACTTCTTGGAATAGCTGCGCACCCATGTGGGCCAGTTCCATATCCTCGGCTTCAGACAATCCACTAACAGCAACTGCGCCGACCGTTTGACCTTGGTAAAGGATGGGTACACCACCGCCCCAAGCGTTATAGCGCAGGTCTCCATAATTTGTCATTGGAAACTCGTTTTTTCTAGACGAATCGCCAATTATTTTCGACTCTGTTTGCTCACGGGCGGCTGTAAACGCTTTATTGATCGCAATGGCAATCGAGGGGAGTTTACATCCGTCGATACGCAAAAAGGCAAGTAGTTCGCCTTGTGTATCGGTCACGGCAATAGCCGCACCCTTTCCTTGCTTTTCCAGTTCAGCCTGAATGGCGGCAACGACCTTCAAGGCATCCAGATGAGATAGATGGTAACGCTGGTACATAATCGACCTCCACACTCTTATTGTTTGAGCAAATGATCGGCGACTCGCAGCGCCTGGGCGGCAATGGTCAGCCCGGGGTTCATTGCGGTCGAAGAAGGAAAAAAGGACGAGTCCATCACGTACAGATTATCCAGGTCATACGCTTTACAGTATGTATCCAGGACAGCTTTACTGGGATCATCACCAAAACGGATCGTTCCACATTGATGCGAGTTGGTATCAATACCCATCCGTTGTACGAACACTAGCGGATACCCGGCTGCCCGCATCATCTCTTTGGCAGTCTTGATCAATTTCTCGTGAGCGATTCGGTTATTTGGTTTCCAGTGAACGCAAATACTACCGTCGGTATTGAGGGTGATCTTATTTTCTGGATCCGGCAAGTCTTCGGACATTACCCACCAGTCGACTGAGCGATCTGCCATGGCTTGCAGGAAGGGTTTAGGCACGAGGGGCTGGGCTACAGTCAGCATTCCGGCTTGCAATTTGCCAAGCAATTGCAAATTGCCGAGGGGATACTTAAAGTCGGGAGCGTTGAAATAAAAATCGTTGATTGCCAGTGTTTTCTGGAAAACAGTAGGATTACGCCGGCGAGGGTCAACTGCGGTTAGGGCAGTGTTATTATGAACCATATAGTTGCGTCCCACCTGACCTGATGAATTTGCGAGTCCGTTGGGGTGGGCATGATTGGCTGAACGCAGCAACAAAGCCGCCGAATTTACCGCCCCGCAGGAGGCTATAAATGTATCCGCTTGTACCTGGATCGTTGCCCCATTCCTCTCCAATTCCAGTCCGGTAATTTTTCTCCCCGTTTCATCAGTCAACAAGCGTCGCGCAATCGAATTTGTCCATATCTGGACGTTGGAGTTTTTGAGGGCAGGCCTCACAGCGCACATATCTGCATCGGCTTTGGCCAACACTTTGCAGGGGAATCCGTCACAGGTTTTACATCGAATACAACGTCCGCCGGACTTCAGGTCAATTCCCAGTGGGATCGAGAATGGATGCCATCCCTGTTTTTGGAGCTGAACACAAAGGTCTTCTATGTATGGTTCATTGGGCACTGGCGGAAAGGGGAATGGACCGGAACGAGGCGGCTCAGCTGGGTCACTGCCAGCCTGACCATGGACAAAATACATTTTCTCGGCAGTGGCATAGTAGTACTCCAAATCCGCATAACGGATCGGCCATGCCGGGGAAGTTCCACCCTCATGCTCTATTGCTTCAAAGTCCTGACTTCGAAAACGAGGTAGTGCCGCCCCGTATACTTTTGTATTTCCGCCAACAAAGTAATGAACCCCAGGAGCGAACGGCTTCTGATTTGAGTCATACCACACCTCATCAGCCTTGTATCGCTTTTGTTCGAAAACTGCTTTAGTATCCCAGTTTTCTGATTCCGAAGGCAGGTAATCGCCGCGTTCGATCAACAGAATCCGGGCATTGCTGTTTCGCAATGCATAGGCAAGCGTGCCGCCGCCCATCCCAGTCCCAATTATCACGATGTCAAAATGTTCCTGACCATTTTTCATTCGGCACTATCCTTTTTGTCAAAATGTTCTTGCTCTTTGATTTGGCTTTTCCTTTTACCGAACCAGCCATCAATCCACGCACGAAGAACCGACCGAGAAATATATAAACAAGGACGGTGGGCAGAGCATGCAAAATCGGTCGAAAAGCTGGAAAGAGACTACCTAGTATCACAGGCGTTCCCTAGCGGAAACGAGTATGTTTCGTTTCAAAACGATTTTCAGTGACCACCTGTCTACGCGCCTGTTGGAGACGCAGGTTACTCAGGCATTTATTTGTTGTGCTGAGCTGAACCAGATGACCCAATTGGGAATGCCGGAAGGCTCCAAAGCAGTTCCCTTCGGAAAGGCTGCCTGACCTCTCCGATGATCGATGCACGTATTCTGCCTACTCATCGTTTTATGCACCAACGCCACTCCTTATTGTATTAAACAGTTTCCCTTTTTCTTTTTCTACCATAACTATCCAGCCAAATAATGAACACAATAATAAGTCCCTGGAGACCCTGGGTTAAATATGGTACAGATGAATCGAGATTAAGCATATTGAACGCATTTGTGAGAAGACCAAGCACCATAATACCGATTACGGATTTAATCGCACCACCGATACCACCTGCCACTGAAGTGCCACCCACCACAAGAGCACTAACTACATACAATGCGGTTATACTGCCGTAAATTGAATTCCCTGAATTAACCCATGACGATAACATGACGCCACCAAGGGCGGCAGTCATACCACTAATCACGTATGTCAAAGATTTTAGTCTTCTGACAGGGATGCCCGAATACTTTGCCACCTCATAATCACCGCCAATTGCGTAAGAATTTCTACCAAATGATGTGCTCCGCAAGATCCAATACATAACGAGTACAACCACGATCATCACGATGATTAAAACGGGTACCTGACCAAACAATTTGTAATTTGAAAGGTTAACAAAATTAGGATTTGTACACGAAATTGGATGGGCGTCGGTTAATTGTTGCGCCACACCAGTCAGCAACACCCCCATTCCCAATGTAACAATAAAAGGCTCCGACTTTTGATACACGGAAATGTAAGCGTTGATCACGCCAATAACTGCGCCAAATAATATTGAGACCGCTACCGCAACTGGAATCGGAACACCTGAATTAATTAATAGGATTGCGATAATACCGGAGACTGTCATTGTTCCGCCAATGGCTAAATCAACACCTCCTGCAACCAAAACGATCGTTTGCCCCATAGCAAGGATCAGGTAGATAGAATTCGAGTTTAATAGATCAATAAGATTGTAAGGTGTATAGAATGGCGTATCAAAAAACAGCATAGCACCAAATATTGCCAGAACTGCCAGAAAAGCCTTCGGCAAAAACCATATTTTCGCTAAGTTTTCTGTTATTTTTGTAATCATGATTAATTACCCTCCGAAAATTGTCTCTGGCTATCTAACCAAATCGCTAATATCAAGATCGCTCCTCTGAGCATATATTGTATATAAGTTGAAACGCCCATCAAGTTTAGAGAATTATTCATTAAGATTAATACCAAAGTTCCAATGACGGTCCAAAGAACACTTCCTCTGCCTCCCAGTAGCGCTGTTCCACCAACAACCACAGCTAAAATTGCTTGAGTCTCATAACCTCCTCCTATAGCTCCCCCGATAACAGGTGAGGCTAAATTAACTCTTGAAATTAAAACAATCGCGCCAATGGCTGTCATTACCCCTGAAATCGCATAAATAAAGACAACGGTTCTCGTAATTGGAATTCCGGTTAACCGGGAAGCGACAATATTTTCCCCCATTAGAACAATTGACCTTCCAATATGAGTCCTACTTTCTATGATATATAGAATCAGGAGACATGCGAGGAAAATGATAAAAGCAACTGATATTGGACCGACACTACCGGTGCCAACTGTTTTAAATATTGTAATAGGAGTTTTCGCATAGGTCAAAAATTGCGTCACGCCCTTGGTATACATTAAAGCCAGGGCGGCATAGACCAGACCCAACCCATAGGTTATAAACAAAGACTCTGCCAGAGTAAGGGCACCACTCGTGAGAATTAGAAAACTATTGAGTAGTCCGCAAGCTAATCCTATTGTGATACCAACAATGATGGCAGCAACCTGTCCAATCGGATCGACCAGCGTTACCGTAACTACAACCACGAGAGAGATGATACCGCTCACTGAAAGATCAATAAATCCTCCCATAATGATAAATGTCATTCCAAGAGCCACAAAGATCAGGACACCAAACTGACGGATTATATTTTCAAAATTCCCAACTGTAAGGAATTTTGGTTCAATGATAGATGCTACAATAATTAATATAGTGATTCCTACGACAATAAGATTATTCTTAATTAAATTCGTTACTGATTGTTTTGTCATTTTTTTGTCCATTGTTTTTATCCTTCGAATTCAAAGGCTTTTGCCATAATTTCATCAGCCGAAGCTTTCAATGGATCAAATTCCCCAGTGATTCTTCCGTCACAAATGGTAACAACCCTGTTGCTCATATGTAATACTTCAGGCAGTTCAGAAGAAATTAAAATAATCGAACCACCATCTTCAACGATTTTTTTCATTAACAGATAAATTTCATATTTGGCGCCAACATCAACGCCCTTGGTAGGCTCATCAAGAATTAATATTTTTGGTTTTAATTCCAGCCATCTACCCAGGATGGCTTTTTGTTGATTTCCACCGGATAAACTTTGAATTTTTGTTTTCCCAGAAGGTGTTTTAATGTTTAGTGCTTTAATTTGTCTTTCACCAATATTCTTTTCTTCTTTTTCATTGACAAAACCATAAGAAGTTAAATTGCCCAGACTGGCCAGTGAAATATTTTTTTCGACCGAGAACCGCAGTAATAACCCTTGAATTTTCCTGTCTTCAGGCACCATAGCAAGACCATGATTGATTGCCTGTATTGGATTATTTATACGAACAGATTCTCCATCTATTTGGATATCCTTTTTCTTAACGATATCTGCACCAAAAAGTGCTCTTACAGTTTCCGTTCTTCCAGAACCCACAAGCCCCACAACACCTAATATCTCACCTTTTTTCAGTTTAAGCTGTACATTTATTAATTTTTTCGTATTAACATTTTTGATTTCCAAAATCGTTTCACCAACACAATTTGGTCGGGGAGGATATTCATTTTCAATCGTTCTACCCACCATCATGGAAATCATTTCACTTCGCGAGATATCACCAACCTTTTTTGTATCAATCATGTGACCATCTCGCATGACAGTAACAACATCGCAAAAATTAAATATTTCATCTAATTTATGGGTTATATAAATTATCGAAATTCCTTTATTTTTTAAATCACGGATAATTTTTATTAATTCCTGCATTTCATCGGACGAAAGACTACTACTGGGTTCATCCATAATAATCAGTTTTGAATCAAAAGATAGTGCCTTTGCAATTTCGATCATTTGTTTTTCTGAAACACTTAAATCAGAAACGAGCTTATTGGTATCAATTTTGCTTCCCATACTGTCTAAGAGGATACGCGCCTTTGAGTGGACTCCTTTTCTTCCACCCATTTCACCAAACCTGCCCAAATAAATATTCTCTCCCACACTCAGTTCATTAATCAGATTTAACTCCTGATAAATAATACTTAATCCCAGTTTCATGGATTGAATTGGAGTAATATCTTCAATCTCATTCCCATCAAAGGTAATTTCCCCACTATCCTTTTGATATACACCGGATAATATTTTCATCAACGTGGATTTTCCAGCCCCGTTTTCCCCGACGATTCCATGAATAGTACCACTGAAAACTTCCAGGGATACTCGATCTAATGCCTTTACACCGGGGAAAGCTTTACTTACTTCTTTGATTTTTAGAATTGCATCAGAATTGTTTTTATTCATGAAAATTTCCTTATTATTAGAATTTTCCAGCCAGCGGACAGTTTTTTATCTTTGTTGTATTCCCGTACATATCAAGTTCTTTTTATTTTCTCTACCGTACAACTATGGGCAAAATCCAATTGCAGAATTGCCGGCCAGATGCACGGTAGAGATGTAAGGAATAAATCTCATCCCTGAAATTCAGGAATGAGATTTATTTTATTCAGGCTTTTACCATTCTGGAGGACTGAAGTTAGCGATCGTATCCTTGTCAATGATATCGAAAGGAACGATAACAGGCGTATATCCAGACAACTCACCAGCGAGGAATTTGTTGGCGGTTTCCATGGAGATCTTGGTGATTGTTTCGACATTCTGAGCAATCGAAGTGTAGTTACCCCAAGATTCGACCTGGTCAAATCCGGTTTTATTTCCATCAACACCAATGATCATGACATCTTCCATACCACCTGCGGCAGTCAAGGCACTGATCACACCGGTCGCCCCATTATCCCAATGGCAGAAGACAAATTGAATCTCATCGCCATATTTAGTCACCATATCTTCGGCAATGGCTTGAGCCTGTGCGGTATCCCACTGCTGAGGATTCTGATAATCCAGAACTTCGATGTTTGTGCCTTCAATACCAGCAGCGAAACCATCATGGCGGCGAATAGCAGCATCGTGACCTGCCTGGCCACCAATTTCAACGCCTTTGGCGCCATCCGGGAAAGCTGCCATGATGGCTTCTGCAGCAGTCTTGCCACCCTCAACATCATCAACGGACACCCAGAAATCAACAGCGCCCTCTTCTCCGGTAGCCATAAAAATACCTACAACCACACCAGCTTCTCTTGCAGCTGTGAGAGCTGGGATGATTGCAACAGCATCGTTGGGGTTGACCATGATGACATCAGCGCCCTGAGCTACGGCATTATTGATAGCCTTGGTTTGTTCCTGAACATCACCCTTGCCGTCTAAAACTGTGGCTTCGAAGCCGTATTCTGCGGCGTGCTTTTGGAACATTTTCCAACCAAAAGCCTGGGATGGATTGGCTAACTGACCAGGAATAAACACCAGCGTGTGGGTTTTGGCAGGCGCTTCGGTTGCGGCAGCAGGCGCTTCGGTTACGGCAGCAGGCGCTTCGGTTGCGGCGGGAGCACAAGCGCTCAGAGCCATGGACAGGGCGAGCAGACTCGCCAACAGTACAAATACAGTTTTCTTGCTTGACATTTCTATTCTCCTTATTTAGTTTGGTATTTATTATTACTTACACAGATCCACGACTTTTCTACGAATTTCACATATTTTTTAATCCTTTAGGCAATCACCTCCTTACAATAAAAGCAAGAACTGGCATTTCATACATCGTACTTACACGGAACCCAGTGGTTCCGGTAAGGCGTCATTAGAGGGTTTCTGCAATCGAAACCCAGCGCTTTTCTTCGGAAGAAAGAAGGGCGGCCTGCATTACCTGTTGGATATGCAAGGCGTCTCTAAAAGTAGGTAACGGTTGAAGATCGTCCGATACAGCCTGCAAAAATCTATACTGCGATTCCACAAAAGTTGTGGTAAAACCCGGAGCCATGGACCAATCTGGCACCTTATGACTATCAAAACGCCCGACGGCTTGAATTTTACGGAAACCGCTCATTCCTCCCGCAGGTTGTTCAGGATCCCTTACATCGAAAACTTCCAGCCAACTGGGTTCAGCAGTACTGAAACGAATCGCCCCGTTTTGTCCAAAAACTTCAAACTTCATATCGTTGGTGGCGCCGGTGCCCATTCGGGAAATTTCAATTGACCCCAAAGTGTTATCTGTCATACGCGCCTGCATTAGGACAATATCATCCACATCAACAGGAGCCTTTTCTGTTGAACCAAGGGCAATTGGTCGTTCTTTAATCAAAGTGTCCACAGTAGCCTGTACCGTTGCGAAATCACCCATCAGGTAATAGATCAAGTCCAAGATATGAGAGCCGAGGTCAAATAAGGCTCCACCACCGGCAATGGATTTGTTCAGCCTCCAAGAAAGCGGTTTATTTGGGTTGATATAGCTGGAACGATAGTAACAGCCACGATATGAGAAAATTTGTCCTAAAAATCCCTCTCTGATCATCTGGTGTGCCCGCGTGATTGCCGGGTAATAACGAAAGTTAAAATTTAATTGATTTTTTACACCTGCTTTTTCCACCGCCTCAACGATACGTTTTCCTTGTGCCACACTGTTAGCCAGAGGCTTCTCACAATACACATGTTTTCCAGCTGCAGCAGCCGCCAGGATAATTTCCTCATGCAAGTGGTTGGGGACACAGATATCAACAACATCAACGTCTGCCCGAGCCAGGAGTTCACGGTAATCCGTAGTCCAAAACCCACAACCAAGCTCCTTGGCAGCCGTCTCAGCAGATTTTGATTGCGAATCGGCAACACCGACAATCTTCACCAAACCGGCAGACAAACCATAATGAAATGGGATAGCCCGATAAGCCATACCATGCACTCGCGCAACCCCGCCGTAACCAATAATCGCAACGCCCAGTTCCTTCATAAAAGATCCTCTTCAATCGTAATGTGATACTTCGAACCTTGTATCAGGCATCTAATTCTTGACGAAAGTAACGATTCATTCTTTTAGCCCGAAGTTATTAAGTAGTATTAGCCTGCACTATCCATCGCAGAACGAAGCTTTTTTACAGCGGACTCGATCTGACCAGTTCCTGGCACAAACTTCCCGTTTGAACCTTTAAGGAGAGGGGAAGAAAATTCGCCGACGGTCATTCCGACTTTGATGTAATCAACAACATTTCCGGTATTCAAGCCCCCATCAACCATCAGATCCATACTTTTCTCCAAACCAGCAGCCACAATCATGTTATGCATACGAAGAATGTTATCAAGCATGATTGGATCGGTATCATGCGGGCTCTTCCCGGCTTCCTTTACCCAAAAGTGGGCCCGGGTTTCATATTCAATAATGTCAACAAAAGGTACGATGTACTGCTCGAATGCGCTAATTGGGGTACCTTGCCAGGCCCATACGCCAGCCTTCAAGCCCAGTTCATCTTTGATGAAGGTGATAGCTTGCATCGTCATTTCACCCATTGTTTCTATGGGGAGAGTGATCAAATTAACGCCCAAGTCTGCCAATTGGCGGAAGACATCGAAACTTGGGCGAACCATCTGAAGTTGTGCCTCTATCTCTCGGGCTGTGGATTTGCGTACCCCTTCCAGGATGTCAAATCCGCCTCGCGGCATGCCAAAGTCCATATAATTACCGTCTCGGACTTCCACATGGAACCAGTCAACTCCAGCGGTATCTAATTCCTGAACCTGAGCGCCTAAAACAGAGTAATCTGCCCAAAACAAACCGGCCGCAATTTTTGACTTTTGAGTGATTTTTCCTATTGAGTCTGTCATGTTATTCAATCCTTTTTCGGTTGCGAGATGCCTGCAAATAACAGTCTTGAACTAAAATATGCCGCTTTTGATAAGAAAATCAATTTTTGGAAGAGTAGTAGTTTGACCACCAGCTAACGAACTAGTTTAGGTGGCAGAACTATTATGCAGATTGAGTACCTCCCGGGCAGTATCCAAATCTGTGCATAGCACATCAATGACTCCAGTTCGCAAGCTGCCAAGGATTGCTTTTACTTTGCTTGCACCCATTGCGACAGCAATGGTATTGGGAATTTGTTTCATCTCTTCCAGTGTCAGACCGATCATGCATTGGTTATATAAAGTTGAATGCAGTGTGCCGGTAATGGTAATGAATTGGCCCCCAATGTCCCCAATGACTCCATCCTCAGCTAAAGCTCGGAGTTTTTCAGCCGGGATCATATCTGCTTTGACATAATGCGAAGTGATTGGATCGAGGTTACCAATTCCCACCAAAAGGATATCGGAATTGCGCGTCGCGGTAAGCGCACGTGCTATCAAATTTTGCTTACGCAAAACAACGGCTTCTTCCGGATTGTTCGCCATCAATGGGGATGGCAGATATAAAACTTTTCCACCCAGTTTATGGGCTAATTCTCGCGCAAGCGCACCACTGTCCATAAGTTGGACGGCAAATGGGGCACTGCCCATTGCTTGAACGACATTAACATGAAATTCCGATGCCGGCCCAAAAGCATGAACGACTTCGTAAGTCGCGTGTCCAATGCAAACCGAAAGAGTCATTCCATCTTCAAGAATATGCGCCAAATAACGGGCCGCCATTTGTCCGAGCCGTTGTAGCGCAGTCGCTTCATCCAACTGGCCTGGTTTGAAGATCAAGGCTTTTTTGAGGTGAAATGCCTGAGCGAGTTGTTTTTCCACCTGGTCTACCCGCTCAATCGGCCAATCAATAAAAATCCTGACCACATTCTCCTGGCGTGCCTTTTTGAGCAAACGGTATACCTTTACCCTCGACAGCCCCAGTTCATCGGCAATTTCATTTTGACTTTTTTCCAACTCGTAATACATGGAGCCAATTTGAGCTAAGGTTTGATGGTAGTTATTATCCATTATTTTCAGCGACTCCACTGTGTATATGCTCATATCATGAGCATATACACAGTATTACATCAATTAACTTTGATGTCAAGTGCCAATCTGTTACTACCAAACGAATTATTATTGACGCTCGAGTATGTTTATGCTAACATTTCGTTATATTGCACTTTATATGTGCAAATTCACAGTTATTATTGGCATTCAAATATATACATTTCAACAATTTGATTGCACTCATGTAGAGGTTGAAAGCTATTAAAATTCAAGGGAAGAGAAAAATGACAATTAAAATTGGAATTATTGGATGTGGTTCCATTGCAGAATTTCGGCATGCCCCCGAATATGCAGAGAATCCTGACGCGGAGATCGTGGCATACTTTGATCGCAATACGCAAAGAGCAGAGAAGCTGGCGGTTTTGTATGGCGGGAGTGTGGTCAAAGATTACAATGCCATTATTGAAGATAAGACCATTGATGCGATTAGCGTTTGCTCGACCAACGAAACGCACCATGTGATTACAACCAAAGCCTTGGAAAGCGGAAAACACGTACTCTGTGAAAAGCCGATCGCTGTTTCATTGGAAGACGCCCAACAAATGTTGGATGCTGCCAAAAAATCAGGCAAGATTCTCATGATAGGTCACAACCAAAGATTAGCCGCAGCCCACCAAAAGGCAAGGGAAATTCTTAAGAGCGGCGAATTGGGTCGGGTTATCACCTTTGCAACGACATTTGGACATAAAGGCCCCGAGTATTGGTCTGTAGTTAAGAGCAACACCACATGGTTTTTTGATCAGAATAAATCCGTGGTGGGCGTTGCGGGCGATTTGGGCATCCACAAGATTGACTTGATGCGCTATTTGTTAGATGACGAGATTGTAGAAGTGAGCGCTCTGGTGGGCAGCCTCGACAAGAAAGGCGCTGATGGCAAGCCAATTGGCGTGAGCGACAATATGGTGTGTCTGCTGAAAACGAAAAAGAATACAATCGGAACACTGGCTGTTAGCTGGACTTATTACGGACCTGAAGATAACAGCACCACACTATATTGTGAAAAAGGGATCATAAAATTATACGCAGATCCTACTTACTCGATTCAGATTACAAACATGGATGGGGAAGAAACTCTCCACAAAGTGGGTAAAATCCAAACCAATGATAGCCAGTCGAACAGTGGTGTGATTGACTCATTTATTGATTCGATTCTTAATAAGAAAGCCCCCCCCGTTAGCGGCGAAGATGGGTATAAGGGGTTACAGGTTGTACTAGCCGCCATACAGTCTTCTGAGACGGGCAAAGCCGTGAAAATCTAATTCAATTTAGACCAAATTTCTTCGCTTCCAAGTAAAGCAATAACTTAGGGTAACTCGACAGATGGATTGATTAGTTCCTTTGCCGCCCTGAATAGACCGAAACGGAAGTAATTGCCAGTTGCAAATGGTAAGGAAATCTACCTTGGAGACAACCTTGTGAAACTCGGATTCTTAACTTCTGTTTTGCCAAATAACACCCTCGAGCAAATTGCCAGATGGGGCGCGGAGAGCGGTTTTCAGGCGATTGAAATTGCTTGCTGGCCACGCGAAAAAGCCGCCCGCCGCTATGCAGGTGTCACACACATTGAGGTTGCCGCACTGGATAAAGCTGGGGCTGCCAAAATCCGAAAAATGTTGGATGGTTACGGTTTGACCATTTCATCCCTGGCTTATTATCCCAATCTTCTTCATCCAGATGCCGGCCACCGCGATACTGTCAGCGGACACCTAAAAAAGGTCATCGAAGCCGCCGCTATGCTCGAAGTTCCGATGGTGGGTACCTTCGTTGGCAGGAACCAGAACAAAACCGTTCCGCAAAACTTTGAGGACTACGCTAAAATCTGGCCACCCATTGTCAAATTTGCCAAAGAGCACGGCATTAAAATCGCCATCGAAAACTGCCCGATGATTTTCTCTTACGATGAATGGCCCGGCGGCCAAAACCTGGCCACCAGCCCGGCCATTTGGCGCAAAATGTGGGAAATCATCCCAGATGATAACTTTGGACTGAACCTTGACCCATCGCATCTCGTTTGGCAAATGATTGATTATGAGCGGGTCGTGCATGAGTTCGGGAGCAAGATTTTCCACGTCCATGCCAAAGACCTGCACATCGATAAGGACGGTCTGTACAACAATGGTGTCCTTTCCCTAGGGATGGGCTGGCAGATTCCGCGCCTGCCGGGGCTTGGTGATGTCAATTGGGAAAAATTTATTGCCGCCCTGGCAGCCGTCAGTTACGATTACGTGATCAGTATCGAGCACGAGGACCGCAATTATGAAGGCGATGAGGAATTGATCAAGCGCGGCTTCTATCTTTCGCGCGATGCTCTAAAACCGTTATTAAATATATTAGATTGACTTGGAAATACGAATGAGTAAACCAAATACAATAACAAACGTTCGTCATCATATCGAAAAGTTGAATCAGGAAATGGACAATTGTCTAATGCGCGGCGACCTTCTGGGATATGCGGCTTTTTATTCAGACGAGGCAACGATTATTGGTTTTGAAAAACGGAAGATTCGAGGGCGAGAGGCCATTAATCAATTCTGTCTTGAAATGACAGGTATCAAGGAAGCGAAAGCTATAGTTTTAGATGTTGGAATGAGTGGAGATTTTATTTACCAGGTGGCAACATCCTTTGCCAGATGGGAAAGAAACGGAGAAGAGGGAAGCTATTTTTGCGATTGCATATATTTATGGCGCAAAGAGGCGAATAATATTTACCGTATCTTTCTGGATGCATATAACTGAAGACAAGTAAATAATTAAGGGGATTATAAGCGTACCTTTATGAACATTTCTTCAAACTTTTTACTCGTATTCATATTGAGTTAATTCGTTTTGGTCTGTCAAAGCTGGATTTCAATTATTTGGTGGTTCGGTAAATTGTGGTTTTCATGTCGTTGCGAGCAAGCGATTCTCAACGAGCCGATAAATCTCCTCCCTGCATAGATTTATAAACTTGAAATTTACTGAATTTACTCCACTCATCAGATCGAATGGGTTTGCGCAACCCTGTTTGTGATTGACTCTTATTACTACTAAATATGCGTTAAACAATTACGTCATAAATAGCAAACGACAGTTATTAAGCCAGCCAACTGAAGCGATCGCGATGCTGCGCGTCAGCTGATTACAGGATATCCCAGTAGCGTTGGCAGATCGAGATGAGTGAAATCTGGCACGGCGCATAGCACGTGAGACATTCCGGCAACTTCGTAGGCATCGATGGTGGTGCAAATCATGACGGCGTCCATAGTGGCACGACGGGCGGCCTCAATCCCGCCCAATGCGTCTTCAAAAACCAAACAGCTCGCCGGTGATACCCCCAATGCTTGGGCGGACTTAAGGAAAATTTCGGGGTCCGGTTTGCCATGTTGAACATCAGCCCCTCCGACTACGGCCTTAAAATAGCGGCGCAGATTGAGTTCATCCAGGATAAAAGGGATGTTTGCGGGTGGCGAGGCAGTGGCGACCGCCATGGGCAGATTGAAGGCAGTCGCTTGCTCCAGCAGGTGCAGCAAGCCGGCCAGTGGTTCGCGGCAACAGGAATAACGTTCGCGATAAAGGGATTCCTTTCGTTCACCCCAGTAAGCCAATTCGGAATCGCTGAGTTGGGATCTCAGTATCAACCGCAGAATTTCGTGGGTTTTCTTACCCGTTGTCGCACGATTAAATTCTTCCTGGTTGATCTGGACGCCGGCCTCTGCAAGGGTGTCCTGCCAGGCCTGGTTGTGGGTGGGCATATTATGGACGAGAGTGCCGTCCATATCAAAAATCAGGGCGCTATATTTCATATCTTCTCAATCGGTTTCTCATGGTATTGTAAAAAGAGGGTAGCCAGCGTTCGCGCATCGTCACCAACATTCAGTCTCCAGTTTGTATACTAAATGAATATCTTGATCCTAAACAGACTCACTTAATGGGACAGCCATTTATTATGGCTGTCTAAAAAATTAAAAAAATTCTATCAATCAGGGATTTGGACTTTCAACACACTTGTAAAGTATCTTCATTTCATATTGCCTGAAACTATATGTATCAAATCATTGGCCGTACGATTATCAGTACACAATGTATTGATCACGCCAGTTCGAAGTGCCCCTAGAATAGCCAAGGTTTTCTGCCGACCCATGGCAACTGCAATTGTATTGGGAATCCGCTTCAAATCCTCCAAGGTTATTCCAATAATGCACTCGTTATAAATTGAATCATGCAGTTCCCCAGAAATTGTAATAAATTTCCCACTGATATCTCCCACGGCACCATTAGCTCCCATTTGAATTAATTTCTCAGCAGGAATAAGGTCATCCTTTACATAATGTGAGAATTCTGGGTCAACCCCACCAATTCCCACTAGGGTAATATCAGCATGGCGCGCCATGTTGATGGCTCGTTCGATCATTGGCTGGTCGCGCAGCATCGCTGCTGCCTCAAGACTGCTAGCCATGATTGGGGATGGTAAATTATAAAACTGTCCACCTAATTTTTGTGCCAGCTGGCGCGCCAATGATGAACTATCCAAGTCATTACCGGTAAAGAGAACGCTGCCCATGGCTTGAGCCACATTGACGTTCGCTTGAAAACCTGGGCGAATTGCATTTATTACCTCATAGGTGGATTGCCCAAGGTTAATTGCTAAGGTCATGCCGTCCTTTAAAGTGGTTTCGAGATATCTGGCAACCATTTGACCGAGACGGCGCAGGGCCGTCTCATAATTCATTATTCCTGATTTAATCACCAATGCCTTATCCAACTGAAAAGTGTTGGCAAGTTCAACCTCGAGGTGGGTATCCCGCTCTATCGGCCACATAATGGAGATTTGAACTACCTGTTCATCACGGGCCTCTTTTAACAAGCGATATACCTTCACACGCGAAAGGCCTAACTGTTCGCCGATTTGAACCTGATTTATCTCTTTTTCATAATAAAGGGAGGCTACTTCGGCCAAGAGTTCTTGATGTTCTATATCGTTCATGCGATTGTCACCTGTTTGTTGGTTTTCCTTAATAGGTCCTTATTGAAAATTATAATCGCAAAATCTAACTGACGCATCATCGTCCACTTGGGGAGTGTCTAAAGGGATGGACTAAATTATGGATATGAAAAAATGTCCGCATTGCACATTTGACGCTCTGATTGATCTTACTGTGTTTGCCAATAGCAACGGTCACTAGCGACCTAAGTGAAAACCATGTTAATATCAAGTTTATACTTAAAATTGCTGTTTTCGGTTTCAAAGCTTAAAACAGAGATGTCAAACTGAGTATATATTAGACATTATCGGCAATAGTAAAATAGCAGAATGATTCGATATGACCAGTTGAAAGAGAAACCGAAACAATTTCTAGCGGCCACGGGGCTCACGGTGGCTGAATTCCAACAGATATTGCCAGTGTTCACAGAAAAGCTGGCTGCGTTGCATCCGCCGGAGCTAACGAAAAGAGGTACACCGCGGCAACGGCAAGCTGGGGCTGGTCCCAAAGGGAATTTGCGAACAGATGAAGATAAGCTATTGTTCATTTTGGTGTATCAGAAGACGTATCCCATCCAAGAAATGCTTGGGTTACAATTTGAGATCAGTCAGCCGCAAGCCAACCACTGGATTCACCTGCTCTTGCCGATTTTGAAGCAAACGCTGTCTGAAATGGGTTTGACACCAGAGCGCGATAGCGCAGCCGTTGCTGGGAACCCATTGGTAGCCGAAGCGGAGCCAGATTTCTTGCTTGACGGCACAGAAAGACGGCGTCAACGACCAAAAGATGCTCAAAAGCAGCGAGAACACTACAGTGGCAAGAAGAAAACTCATACTGACAAGAACCTTTTGTTGGTTAGCAGTCATACGAAGAAGGTGTTGTATCTCAGCCCAACTGCAGTTGGTAAAACCCATGACAAAAGAATGGCCGATGATCACCCAATCTCATATCCAAGATGTTCTACTTTAGGGAAAGACACTGGCTTTCAAGGGTATGAGCCAAAAGATGTGATCACGTTTCAGCCAAAAAAAACCTAAAGGCCAAGAGTTGAGCCAAACAGATCGTTGGTTGAACAGCATCATTTCTGGAACCAGAATTATGGTTGAAAATACGATCGCAGGTGTCAAACGATGTCGCATCGTAAAGGATACCTTCCGCAACACGAAAGATGGCTTTTCAGACCTGGTTATGGAAGTGGCTTGTGCTCTTCATAACCTGCGGGTCGAATGCCGCCATCCACAACCTGTATTTCTATTATGCCAGAAGGCTTCTGAGACTTATTACCAATAATGTCTATTCTATATTCGGGTATAGGTATACCATAATACCCAGAACAAATCTTGTATCAACGTTATCACTTGTCCTTTATTAGTATGGACTATAATCTTTTACAAGTTATTTTTGATTTTACTCATAGAGGTGTATTCGATGCCTAACCATCTTGTCTTGGAAAATTCCCCTTACCTGCTTCAACATGCGAATAATCCCGTGAATTGGTACCCGTGGGGAGAAGAGGCTCTTACCAAAGCCAAATTAGAAAACAAACCCATCTTCCTAAGTATCGGTTATTCTGCCTGTCATTGGTGTCATCGCATGAGGGAGGAAAGTTTCGATGATCCTAAAACCGCTTCGCTGATGAATCAAGAATTTATCAGCATCAAGGTGGATAGAGAAGAACGTCCAGATGTGGACGGAATTTATATGCAAGCTACCGTTGCCATGACCGGCTCTGGCGGCTGGCCTATGTCTGTCTTCTTAACACCTGACTTGCGTCCGTTTTACGCAGGCACATACTTCCCCCCTGTTCGTCGATATAACATGCCTTCCTTCAAAGAAGTATTGTCCAACATCGCGAAGGCATGGCGTGAAGATGTTCAGGAAGTGGATCGAGTCGGTAACCAGGTCTTCGAACATATTCGTCCACCTATTCACAAGCCCGAGAATAGAAATGAAATAACCTCAGAAGCTCTTGAAGCAGCTATAAAGAACCTGCTTGATTCTTACGATTGGGGATATGGAGGCTGGGGTTCAGCGCCGAAGTTTCCGCAACCCATGACAATCGAATTTCTTTTACGCCGGGCAACCACCGATACAACCCAACGCGAACAAATACTAAAGGCTGTCTCCCATGCATTGAGTGCAATGTCACGCGGCGGAATGTATGATGTTGTTGGCGGCGGTTTTTCCCGTTATAGCGTCGATAATTTTTGGAGAACGCCTCACTTTGAAAAAATGACATTTGATAACGCCCAGTTAGCCCTGGCATATCTACATGGGTATTTGGTCACTGGCAACACCGACTATCGCAGAGTTTGCGAGGAGACGCTGGATTTTGTCCTGCGCGAATTTACCCATTCAGAAGGTGGGTTTTTCAGTAGTTTGGATGCCGACTCAGATGGCGAAGAAGGAAAATTCTATGTCTGGACGCAAGACGAACTTGAAAGAGTCCTTGGTTCTGATTTCGACTTTTTCAAAACTGCTTATGGCATTACCCCATCTGGAAACTGGGAAGGCAAAATCATCCTGCAGCGTGCCCTGGATGATTCCACGCTCGCAGCCCGCTTCAAAATGGAGCAAGAAGAACTTTGGCAGAAATTATCTAAATGTCACGCAAGACTTTTAGAAGCAAGAAGTTCACGCATCCGCCCCGCCACCGATGACAAAGTGCTGGTGATGTGGAATTCCCTTATGCTCAAAGCCTTCGCAGAGGCTGGGCGTTATCTAAATAGGCAGGGTTATCTTCAAGTTGCCATTCGTAATGCACATTTCTTATTGGATAATCTTTACGTAAATAATCGGCTACACCGATCCTGGCGGGAGGGAAAAGCAAAGCACAATGCCTACTTGGAAGATTATGCCGGTCTGATTTTGGCTCTTTTAGCGTTATATCAATCCGATCCGAACAAGGAATGGTATCTTTCGGCTTTAAAACTCGCCGATGAAATGGTTGAACACTTCGTTGATCCCAATGGAGGTTTTTTCGACACACGCGATGATCATGAAACCCTCCTGGTACGGCCGAAAGATATTCAAGACAATGCGACCCCGTCTGGGAACGCACTCGCCGCTACTGCTCTGCTTGAGTTGGCGGCGTACGGAGATCGGACGGAGTGGCGAGACTTGTCCGAGGAGATGCTTTCCTCGGTGTATGGAGCGATGCTACATTATCCCACTGCCTTCGCACAATGGTTGTGCGCGGCTGATTTTGCTGTCGGTCCGACTCGGGAAGTGGCAATTATCGGTGACTCACAGCATACCGAAACCAAAGAATTATTGAATACCCTTTGGAAAACGTTCCGGCCCCGACAGGTAACAGCGATTTCCGCTTACCCACCGGAGCCGGATGCGCCAGCCTTGCTGAAGGATAGACCTTTATTTAATGATCTCCCAACAGTTTATGTGTGTCAGGGATTTGTTTGTTTACAGCCAGTCAATTCGCCAATTGAGATGGAGTCCCAACTGGCGGGCAACTCGAATCCTTAGTGAGCCATCAGACCATAACTACCGACTGATAACCGTGCTGAAAACACAACTCCGTTTGTACGATTGGGTACACCATTACGAAAAAATGCTGTACGACAACGCCCAACTGGTCCGCGCTTACCTGCACGCCTGGCAGGTCACCGGCAAGCCGGAGTTCAAGCGCATTGTGATTGAAACGCTGGATTTTGTCGCCCGCGAGATGACCCACCCCGACGGTGGTTTCTACTCATCGCTGGATGCTGATTCCGAAGGCGAAGAAGGTAAATTCTATGTTTGGACAAGGGAAGAGATCAGAGAACTGTTAGTAGATGATAGTGAGTTTTTTGAAGCGGCTTATGGCATTACTGTAAATGGGAATTGGGAAGGAAAGACCGTTCTCCAGCGAGCCTTAGACAACTCTATCCTTGCTGCCCGCTTCAACATCGCCCCCGAAACTGTTACCGCCAAACTAGCTGAGTGCCATTCCAAACTGCTCACCGCCCGCGCCGAGCGCATTCGCCCGGGAACAGACGATAAGGTGCTGACCGCCTGGAACGGACTGACGCTGGAAGCCCTGGCTGAGGCAGCGCGTGCATTTGAGGATACAGAAAAAGGAATACAATATCTCGAAATGGCTACGCGCAGCGCGGAGTTTTTACTGACAGCGTTACAACCAAATGGTCGGCTGCGCCGTTCATGGCGAGATAGCAAAGTTACAGAAGAAGTTTTTCTCGAAGATTACGCTGCCCTGATCCTAGGGTTGATTGAGCTTTATCAAACTGATTTCAACATCCGTTGGTTCACATCTGCATTGGAACTGGCAGATGAGATGATCGAGCGCTTTAACGACCCTGAAGGCGGTTTCTTCGACACCCCGGCTGACGGAGAATCTTTGGTCATCCGGCCAAAGGATTTGCAAGACAATGCCATCCCATCCGGGAATGCGCTGGCTTGCGAAGCACTGCTCAAACTGGCAGCTTTCACTGACAAGGGCACGTACCGCAACCTTGCAGAGATGGCGTTGAAATCGGTTGCCGAGGCTACTGTCCGCTATCCAACAGCGTTCGGCCGCTGGCTGTCAGCAGCGGATTTTGCCCTGGGGAACGTGAAGCAGGTTGCTGTCTTGGGAGCTGCGGATGATGAAAGCTTCCAAGCGATGATGAATGTTCTTCGAAGTGAATACAGGCCAAACGTTGTAGTAGCTGCATCCTCATATCCCCCAGCAGATGATTCTCCGGCCCTGTTGCGTGAGCGACCGCTAGTAAACGGGAAAGCAACCGCCTATGTGTGCGAAGGCTTTGTGTGTCTAAATCCCGTCACACAGCCAGACGATTTAAAAAACCGACTTTAGTTTTACTTACACCAAGCGTCCCGCCAAATTTGGCGGGACGCTTGGTGTTTATTCTGTTGATATTAGCTTTCTTCTGATTTCGTATCAGCGTCTGCTTCCGTTTCTTCTTCCTCATCAGTTGCGACACCGTCTTTGAAAGAACGAATGCCCCGCCCAAGCTCCCCAGCGATTTTAGCAATGCGCCCGGGGCCGAAGAGAAGTAGCACGATGACCAGAATGATTATTAGTTCAGTTGGGCCTAGTCTAAAAGGCATAGTTTTCTCCTTATATGAATTTGCAAGGCTATCCTACCACAATCACCATGAAATGACTATGCTCACCAGCACTATGCCCTGCGACCCCAAATCATCCCTTCGATAAAACGAACCACGCGACGCAGGAACGAGCGGATGCGCGCCCACAAGCGATAACGGGCAGGGTAGATCTTCCGTTCTGAAGGCAGCGGGCCAGTCCATTCAGCTACGAGCGCCCCCCAGGTTAGACCTGCTCCAAACCCGACGAGGACGATCGTGTCGCCGGGTTTGAGTCTGCCATCTTCTATTGCTTCAACGGTTGCGATCGGGATTGAGGCAGTAGATGTATTTCCATAGCGTTCAACATTGATCACAAAGCGCTCAATTGGCAGTTTCAATCCACGCGCAGCTGCCTCGATAATGCGGTAATTGGCCTGATGCGGAATGATCCACTTAACATCTTCCATCTCAAGTTCCGCCGCCTCAAGGGCTTCTCTGGTAGCTCCCGCCATCACACGGGTAGCAAAACGGAATACCTCTCTGCCATCCATTTCGATATAATGTTTGCCAGCCCGCACGGTCGCTTCGGTGGCAGGGTGTTTGCTGCCGCCACCTTGCAAGATCAGCGAATCGCCGCCGGAGCCATCAGAATGCATCACTGCGGACAATACGCCACCTGGCATATCGCTGGATTGCAAAACAAAGGCGCCAGCCCCATCTCCAAACAGGATGCAGGTGTTGCGGTCCTGCCAGTCTACAAAACGCGACAATGTTTCAGAACCGATCACCAACGCATTCTGCATAGATCCGCTGCGAATGGATTGCGCGGCCATATTGATGGCATAAATAAACCCGGAACAGGCAGCCGACAAGTCAAACGCCCCGGCTTTGGTAGCACCGATGCGGTCCTGCACCAGGCTGGCCGTGGCCGGGAAAATGTGTTCTGGAGTCGAAGTTGAGCAAATGATCAGGTCAAGATCGGTGGGGCGCAAATTCGCAACTTGCAGGGCTTTTAGCGAGGCTTCCACGGCCAGGGATGAGGTTGTCTGATTATCGGCGGCAATCCGGCGTTCTCGAATTCCTGTTCGTTCACGAATCCATTTATCGTTTGTATCAACCGTCTTTGATAAATCATCATTGGTCAATATTTTTTCTGGCACTGACATGCCCCAACCGGTAATATGTGCAAAGGATGGCATGAGGTTCCTCGATTATTTGTAACGACTCAGAACGAGTGTGGCGTTATGACCGCCAAACCCGAACGAATTGGACATAGCATGATCAGGTGTAGCCAGGCGCGTTTGGTTGGGAACATAATCCAGGTCACATTCCGGGTCAGGAGTTTCATAATTGATTGTTCCTGGCAAAATATTATCCTGTAACACCTTGGCACAAACAATGGCCTCCAGCGCGCCAGATGCACCCAGCAAATGCCCGGTCATGGATTTTGTGGATGAAACAGGGACATTGTAAGCCTGCACACCAAACACTGTTTTGATTGCCGCCGTTTCGCTTTTATCATTCAAAGGCGTAGAAGTTCCATGCGCGTTGATGTAACCAATATCGGCTGGCTTTAGACCGGCATCTTCCAGCGCGTATTGCATTGAAAGTGCGGCACCTGCCCCGTTTTCTGCTGGTGCGGAGACATGATAAGCATCGTCTGTTGTGCCATACCCGCTCACTTCACATAGGATTTTTGCGCCGCGTGCCTGGGCGTGTTCCAATGATTCAAGCAGCAGAACGCCAGCTCCTTCCCCCATCAAAAAACCATCCCGGTCTTTATCGAAGGGTCGCGATGCTTTCTCAGGGTCGTCGTTGCGAGTGGAAAGTGCTCCCATAACGTTCATTCCACCCATGGCTAAGGACACAATAGAGGCTTCGGATGCGCCTGCAATCATGACATCAACAGAACCGCGGCGGATCATCTCTGCGGCTTCTCCAATCGCATTTGAGCCTGAAGCGCAGGCTGTTGCCAGGGCCATGTTCGGTCCTCGCGCGCCAATATGAATGGCAATCATTCCGGCTGCGCCGTCTGAAATCATCATCGGAATCAAGAATGGGCTGATGCGATCCGGTCCGCGCTCACGCATGACTTCAGCCTGCTCCAACAAAGTTGTGATGCCACCAATCCCGGAACCGATCAGGACACCGACCCTGTCTCGGTTTGACTCGTCAACAGTGTAATCCGCCTGCCCTAAAGCTTCTAAAGTTGCAGCCATGGCAAACTGGGTAAAGCGATCCAT